>JRYI01004118.1_pt1 | contig 58766 bp, 54 predicted proteins | sample 235361 | NCBI WGS metagenome assembly JRYI01 (sample SAMN03074212, study PRJNA261471) | activated sludge metagenome | biome: Common Effluent Treatment Plant; feature: Wastewater; material: Activated sludge; isolation source: activated biomass in a lab-scale reactor treating industrial wastewater at...
TTTTGAAGCACAAACCGCACAAAACGTATCAAAGTGCACGATTTGCACGAAATGCACGATTTGCACGAAATGCACGATTTGCACGATCTGCACTTTTGGGATCCGGAATTCCGCTGTCCGGACTCCGTGTTCGGCCGTTCGCGTTCCGTAGGCTTAGCCCGCACTCTTCTCTGAAACCTTCACATCTGCATCTTTCTCGGCGATGAAATCCGCGATCCGCTCAGGTGACTCGTCCCCGAGGGCCATTCTTTTTGCACCGATCACAGCCTCAGCGATCGCTTCGGCTCGGTTCTTATATCGGCCGTCTCGAAGGACCAGGCTCTCGACAACACGCCGTTCGATGCGATGGCGGCCTTCATCCGTTTGTGCGGGCTCGGTCTCAAGATATTCGACCGGAACGGTGTGGTTCTTTATGCGTACGTGCAGCGCGTTAGTGATCTCAAGCGTAGCGTCGCGCATCTTCCGCATTTCGATCTGCGAATTCGGAAATCCAAGCCTCCCGCGCAATGCTATCTCGATGATCGGCCGCGGTTTGCCTTCCTCGGCGACCCTAGCTTCAAGACGCACCATTTCCAACACTCTCCGGGTCAATTCTTCGGGCTTGTCGATGCCGTCGACATAAAGCCCTAGCTGTTGGAACGGCCTGAATTTGTACTCATCGGTGTGCCTCGCAGAAACGTTGTTGGCTTCGTCAACATCGACGATGAAAACGCCTCGGTCCTCTCGATATTCGGCGATATTGGTGACCTCGATCGAGCCCGGATTGAACGCCCAATTGTCGATCTCGTACCGCATATGCGTATGCCCAAGACCGACATAATCAACCACCGAACGCAGCCGCATAAGCTCTTCGACCGACAACGCCGGGATCGGATGGACCTGATGGCCTTCGACGTCCGTATGAAGCAGAAGAATGTGAAACGCGCCGTCACGGCGGTTCTGCGAGATCGCATCCGTGAGCAGTGGGATCATTTGATTTCCCTGTGCACCGAACCACTGCGAACCGAAGATCCTCGCGCGGCCGATGTCGATATAGCCGCCTCGCCGCTCTTTCTCATCCCAAGCTTCATACGTGGGCACGCCGTCCTTAAACGTTGGTTCCAATAGCTTTACAAAGCCCCACGTCGAGAGCGATCGCAGCCAGCTGTATTCGCTGTCCGTATATTTTTGGTCGTGATTGCCCTCGATCGTGATGGCCGGAATACCCGCGGCCCTTAGTTCCGTGAGTCCCTCGACGGCATAGTTCATCGTTTCGGGCGGGACGACGCGCTTATGGAAAAAATCGCCCGCCATTACAACGAAATCGACCTTCTCACCGATCGCATAGCGGCGCAGCAGCACATCGACCCACGCGTCAAAAAAATCTCGCGGGCTTTCGGGAAGTTGATAACGCGTGCACCCGAGATGGACGTCCGCGATGTGGAGAAACTTCATATCTCTATTTCCGCTTTCTCCCGTGAGATTCAAGGAACGGACGCAAGCCTTCGATGACCTTTGAGTGCCCCTTCAACCCGCAGGCCGCGATGCCGTTCAAATTGCTCAGCTCCGGGGTGTCGTAAACCAAAGGGTCGCCAAAAACATCGGTTAGAACACCGCCCGCTTCTTCTAAGATGATCTGCGGCGAGCAGGTGTCCCAAAGTTTCGTCCGATCGCCAAGGTGAATATAGACATCGCATTCGCCCGCAGCTATCAGTCCCATTTTCAAGCCGACCGAACCACGGTAAATATGCGATGCGAAATGAAAATGATCGAGCAGAACGTTCATTCGCGGCTTAAAATGATTGCGCGAAAGGGCGATGCGCATCTCGCGCGGCTCACTGACCTCTTGAACCGCCAATCGCGTGCGAACGCCGTCCTTCACCGCGAATGCGCCCTGCCCGAGCGCCGCTTCGTACGTTGTCCCGAAGGCAGGCAAATGCACGACGCCGACGACGGGCTTGCCTCGCTCGACAAGGCCGATCTGGATCGCGAAATCGTCTTCGTGTTTGATAAAGCCGGCCGTTCCGTCGATCGGATCGATGATCCACGTCCTCGCCGCACGCGTCCATTCGAGGCCCTCGCCGATCTCCTCTTCGGACAGGATCGCGTCATCGGGGAATGCATCTTTGAGACCGTCCACGATCAAACGGCTCGCGGCGCGATCCGCCGCGGTTACCGGCTCGTACTTATTGTCGGCTCCAAGCTTTTCTTCTGCGACGATCTCGTTGGCGTAGTGGCCAAGGATCATCACGGAAGCCTTGAACGCCAGATCCCGCGCAGTCTCAAGTTCCCTCTCAAGCATCTGAGTGAGATTATACAAGCGTTTGATCGCGTCTGGAAAAGAGGGTTGCGGTTAGTGCTTACCTACCTTCTCGGTGACGCCGCAGCGTGGGCAGATCAGCACTTCGGCGACGCGGTCGAGCCATTTTGCGCGTGCCTGATCTGAGAATGTCGGGAATTTGCTCTCGGCCTCGCCTTCGCGAAAGAAACGTGCGTGCGCGTGTTCGAGCTCTTTTTGCAGGCCTATCTCCTTCTCGCACTGCTTGCACATCCAGCCGGTGCCGTCGTTGTAGAAAAGGTCAATGTCCTGCATTTGAGGTCGTTCAGAAGAAATGGGCGATGCGGAATGCACTCTTTCGCGTCCGCACCGCCGAGATCCCGTTAGGATCGCCGAGTTACTGATACTGCTGCGGCTGTGTTCGCCGATTCGTCGGAGCCTGAAGTTTTAGCGGAACTGTTACTCGCTTGCCGCCTCGGAAGACCTCGATCTGGATCGTGTCGCCGATCTGCTTCTTGTCGAGCAGCCGATAAAGATCGTCGTTCGTCGTAAGCTTTTCACCGTCGATGCTCTCGATAATGTCACCAAGCAGGATGCTGCCGTCATTCGCCTGGCTTAGGCCTTTCAGGCCGGAAGCCGCAGCGGGTGAGCCTTGGGTTACGCTCCGGATCAACAGGCCGCTTTCGACCGGAAGGCGAGCACCCTGATCCAAAAGACTCGCGACGCTCATCGTACTTGCCCCGAGCTTTGGCCGACGAACTTCGCCGAACTGTATAAGCTGCGGGACGACGCGTTTTGCGATATTTACCGGTACGGCAAACCCGACACCGACCGAACCGCCCTGCGGCGACAAGATCTGCGAGTTGATGCCGATCATCTTGCCGTACTTATCAAGCAGCGGACCGCCCGAATTTCCGGGGTTGATCGACGCGTCGGTCTGGATCGCAGCGTCGATCGGCCTGCCGTTGACGGCACGTATCGGCCGCTGTAGACCGGAGATGACGCCGGTCGTGAGCGTTCTATCGAGGCCGAACGGGTTGCCGATCGCAAGGACCTTTTGCCCGACGACGAGCTTGTCCGAATCGCCAAGCGGCACGACCGTCAGACCCGCGGGCGGATTCTCGATCCTGATGACGGCGAGGTCAGTGTCCGGATCGCCGCCGATCACTTTTGCCGGGTACGTTTTATCGCCGCCAAAGCTGACCGAGAGCTTCTGTGCACCTTCGATCACATGATAGTTCGTCAGGACGTCGCCGTTCGGGTCGATCACCGAACCCGAGCCGTTACCTTTGCCTTCCTGAACATTGCCCCAAAAATCCTGCTGATACGAAGTCGTGTTGATGAAGGCAACCCCAGGAGCGATCGCCTTGTAGACCTCGATATTGTTCTGTTCGTCAGAGACCGTTGCCGGGTCCGAAATACCTGCGTTAACGGGCCCTGATTCTGCCTTAATGACTGCCGACGGATCGGCCGAATGCCTTGAAGTGATTATTAGTGCCGCGGCCGCGGCCAGGCCGATCGCGATGAATGCCGACGAGAGCGAAAGCACGAGTATCTGCCTGCCCGATAATTGGTAAACCGGAGTTCTGCTCATTTTATGAAACCTCTATCGAAAAATATAACAATACTTGAGATGCGCAAAGAAACGCGCCCCGTTGTGCATTACATTCAATTTCGACGAAAGGTTTCAGCCCCTTGGAACGGAAAAAGATCAGAAAAGCGACGAAAAAACCGAGAAGGACGCAGTAAGAAAGCCGACAACAGGATCGCTCACGCCCTTGGCAAGGCTGTCAGAGATATATCCGAAAGCTGCCAGGCCGGTGAAGAGATGTATCCCCATCAGCCCAATATAAATTGCGAGGGCTACCGCTAATCCGTATCGTGCGATCGGCTTTGCTCCCCAACGCATTATGACTATCGCCGCGACTGCGCCGATGGCGACTTTCACGATCAAAAATGGCGCGTTGCCGATGTCGAGAAGGCTTGCCATCAGTTGGTTACTTTCGGTAGCAACGCCGCTGCGGACCCAAATTATGGTGAGCAGGGCGTCAAGAAGGTTGAGTCCAAAAAGCAAGATCGCGGGCCTGGTCAACGGCATATTCTTCTCCGTAAAAACTCGTTCAACGAGCAGCGTTAAACACGACGGCCTAAAGATCCAAGGCCTCGGATCAACAAAAAGCGAACGCGGTAGATTTACTGACTTGCCCAACAAAACAGCTAATAGAAGAATCTTCCACAAAAATGCGATTTTCTTTATCTTACACCATCTCAAGTGTTAATATCGAAGCATTCGAAAATTTTGCGGTTCGCTGCCGGCTTGCACCGACCGCCTTGGATTTTTTTGCAACCTGATCTAGGAGGAAAGACTTTTTATGAAACGAATATTCAACAAACAAATGCTGGTCGCGGCGATTGCCGTGATCGTCGGCTTGGGTGTGACGGACGCTCTCGCTCAGAAGAGAAAACCTGTCATACGCAAGAAGCGCACGACGGTCGTCAAGAAAAAGGTCGTCGTGCCGGTTTACTCTGTGCCCAGCGGAACGGTGATGCGTACGCGTTTGAATTCAAAGCTCTCGTCGAAGACCTCGACCGAGGGTTCGACCTTTACGGCGACGGTCACTGAGCCGGTCTATTCGAATAACGGTGTGGTCGTGATCCCCGTCGGCAGCACCGTAACAGGCCGCGTGGACAGCGTGCAGAAGGCTCGAAAGGGCGGGAAGCCCGGCACGATCGACGTAAGTTTCACTTCGGTCCGCTTACCGAACGGAACGACGCGTGCGATCAACGGTTCGCTCACCGACCTCGATACGAAGGATGGAAAGAGCGACAACGAAGGCTCGGCCTCGGGCGATAAGATGAAGCATCGCAAGCTGATCTTCATCGGCGGCGGCGGTGCGGGCGGCGCGTTGCTCGGTGCGGCGATCGGCGGCGGAAAAGGTGCTCTCATCGGCGGCATTATCGGCGGCGTCGGCGGCCTCATCACAGAGACGCAGACCAAGGGCGAGGATGTCGATGTGAAATCCGGCACGGAATTCGGCGTCTATCTCAACCAGTCCGTTTCCCTGCCAAAATTTAACGAAGCCACGGTCCGTCCGTAGGCTGACGCGTTAAAAGTTCAAAGTTCCGGGTTCGGCCGCCAAAGCCGGATCCGGGACTTTTTTTCCTTTTTTGTCGCTCCTAAGCTATTGCGATCACACAACTTATCGCATTCCTTCTCATTTGTTACGGTGATCGTGATTTTCGGCCATAAAAGGGCACGGTACCTTCAAAAATAGGCGTATTTTTGCACCCGAATTTGCGCAAAACGTGTAAATTCCGCACGGGTTTTTCCCACTTTTTCCCATTTTTTGAGTTACGCCCATTCCCGCACCCAAGCCCGCAATCACGCCAAAAACGCGGATCTCCCAAAGCCGTGGAAAATGCAGAATTGAGAATTGAGAGCGGAAAGCGGCGGGCGGGCCGTCAGTCGCCCGCAGCGCCGCACGGAGAAAGTTGGTCAGTTCTCAGAGTGTCTCGTCAAACGTCGGTTTTGGGAGCTGGCCGACAATATCGACGGTCTGGGTGCTGACGTTGATGATCGACAGCAGCAGATCGAGAATGTATCTTGGGTTGCCGACCTCCGCGGACCAGTCGTTCGGGTCGTTTTTTATTTGGCTGGGTTTATCGATCTTTATCTGATAGCGCTCCATAATCCATTCAATGGCGGATTTGCCGTTTACCACGTATTCGTAGGCCTTGGGTGGAATGTTTGAGACGGTAATGCGGCTGTTATAGATAATCGTGTCTTTCTGGCCTTTTTTGGGAAAGCGCATTTTCTCTACGCGGTAAAGGTCGGACCCAGTCGCTATCGCTCCCGGTTCTGACACGGTCACATCAGGATGCGCGGGTATGGATTCGTAATTTATGTGCAGGTCGGCGAGTTTGCGGCCTGCGCGGCTGAATGCCCAGAAATCTTTTGCATCCTCGACCAGCGGCAGACGCGGGAGCATTTTCTTCAGATCGTTGGCAAATGTTTCGCGATACTCCGGGCTGTGAAGAAAACCGTAAACATAATAAAAGATGTCTTCCTTATTTACCTGATTGCCGTATTGTCCCCTCGCCCGCTCAAGAATAAAATCACTGATCCCATCCCGCCGAACATATTCCTGCTGCCCATCGCCGTCGAATAATGTTGGATTGTCTTTCTTTCGTTCTTCGTAGTAATAAAGCGGAAAGCACTGGGTGTCGCCGTTGAGATGTAAGTCGGGAATCTGATTCGTAATGATTGGGGATAAATCTATATTCCCGCCCGGAGCAGGAACACAGATTAAGAGATTCTCATCTTCCTTTCTCGGGAAAAGCTCGTGTATCTTGTAAATAACCTCATTCAATTCGCGGGCAAAATAAATGCTCTGTTTGGTAAATGGGCGATATTCCGAAGTACGAATCTTATCAAGCTCGAAATTGATCTCGCGGTTGGTTTCAATATCCTTTAATAGCTGCCTTGTCCAGCTAATTTGCCTTTCGTCATTTGAAACAAAGCCTTTGGCTTCTAGTTTCGCTTGTTTCCCTACTTCCTCAGCAAAACGAATTCTTTGCTGATTATAGAAGATCGTGAAGGAATGGATGTTACTCGCAAGAACGTGCCTAGAATAGTTGTAGCACCATACATCTCTCTGAGTTTTCACGCCGTTGCTGTAGAGTGGAGCGAAGAATGCTTTAGCATTTCCTCCTCCTTTATCACCAAGCAGAATCATCTCTGAAAACGAATCGCTTCTTTGTCCAATCCAATCCCCATGTTCATTCGGCTCCAGAGCCGACCAATCCATTTCGCGATTATTGACCGAGCTGAAATTCTTAACCATCGAAAGCTTTTTCTCGCGGTCGAGGTAGTCGCCGATGTCGTGATAATTGATCTTTGCTTTCTCGGTTTTCGATGCGGGGTCTTTTATCAGCAGCGTTATCGCGATCGGTGTTCGCGAGCCGGAGCCGAATATCTTTCCGCCTTCCCTGCGTGACAATTCGCCGCTGGTCCGCTGATTTCCTCTAAGATTGAAAACATAGATCGAAGAGAATTCTTTTTCGAGAGATTTTCTGAAGCCGTCCTGGGCGTTTCCGTCTATCCACGAACCATTGCTGACAAAACAGATGATTCCCTGATTGTCGCCTATTCTGTCAGTGCTCCAGCGAAAGGCCTTGATATATGAATCGTAAAGGGAATTCTTGTTCGTCGCCTTTGTTAAGGCCGCATACGTCTTTGCAATATCGCCATCCAGTTTTGGATATTTCTGATTCTGTGCATTATCATTTGCGGACTTTTGCCCGACAGAATACGGCGGGTTTCCGAAGATAACCGTAAGAGGAGTTTTCTTTTGCCGCTGGACCCGTTTTGAGTTTTGCGGGAATTGCTCGGAATAAAGATCGTCCTCGTTCGAGTTTTCGCCGAGTTGAAAAGTATCGGTAAGGCAGATGCCTTCGAAAGGAATGTATTCCGATTTTGGATTTGGGATTTGGGATTTCGGATTTGAACTCTCTGATGGCTCGCCATCTCGCCGAGCGGCGAAGCTGTGCTTCGCCGTCGAGTCGCCCCCAATTTCTTCGAGGCTATGCCTCGACACGGCGGCATAGCCGCCGAATTCATTCTTTGAACTGCCCGGAAAAGCAGAGCTTTTCCGCTCGGCGAGGCGGACATCATGAAAAGCATTCTCGATATTTACCGCCGCGATGTAATAGGCAAGCAGGACTATCTCATTGGCAAATATCTCGTGTCGGTATTTGCGTTCGAGGTCTTTTGGTTCGATCAGGCCGCTTTGCAGAAGACGGGTAATGAATGTTCCGGTTCCGGTAAAAGGATCGAGGATATTTACGTTCTCATCCGAAAGCGAGCGGCCAAATTCCTGTTTCAGAACGTCATTTACCGAATTGATAATAAAATCGACAACCTCGACCGGAGTGTAAACAATGCCGAGACGCTCGACCATTTTTGGAAATGCGGTCTTAAAGAATTTGTCGTAAAGCTCGACGATTATCTTTTGCTTCGCTTCGGCATTATCAATGTCGGACGCACGCTTGCGCACAGATTCATAGAACTTTTGCAGCGTTTCAGTATCTTTCTCTATCGCCTGAGCTTCCAACAGATCGAGCATCGCCTGCATAGATTTCGATACGGCGTTGTTTTGAACAAATGAATAATTTTCGAACAAAGCTTCGAAAACCGGTTTGGTTATCACATGCTGCGAAAGCATATCGATTGCTTCCTGTTCGGTGATGGACGGATTGATATTCTTTTGCAGGCCTTTTAGAAACTTGTCAAAGGCCTTTCGGTGTTTGCCTTCGTCCGCGATCAGGCGTTTTATTCTCTCTTCCTGCCGTTTTGCGATCTCGGCGACATCCTTTGCCCACTGTTCCCAATACCGACGGTCACCTACCTTTTGCACAAGCTTTGCAAAGACGGCTCCCTTTAACTCCTCGAATTGAAGCTGAAGCTGCTGGCTGACCTGCCGGTTTTCCTGGCTTGCTTTAGTCGGGTCGGCAAGCATCGGTTCGCCGTTTCGGAACTCAACCTCGGGCCGGCCGATCAATATTTGATCCGGGCGTTTCTTGTTGAGTTCTATCTTATTGACCGTTGCGTTAAAACGATCATCGTGAGCGCGAAGCGCGTTCAAAACGGTCCAGACGACCTTGTAGCGTTCGTTGTCGTTCAGCGCAACGTGCGGCTCGATATCCGAAGGAACAAGGATGGGAATAATAATGTAGCCGTATCGTTTGCCCGGAGCCTTTCGCATCACGCGGCCAACCGATTGGACAACATCCACCGGCGAATTTCTCGCCGCAAGGAACATAACCGCATCAAGCGAGGGGACATCAACACCTTCGCTAAGGCATCGGACATTTGTAAGTATCCGGCATTCTCCGTCGGGCGTCTCATCTTTTAGCCAGGCAAGTTTTCCGTCGCGTTCCGGCGCGGACATCGTTCCGTCAATATGATCGGAGCTCACCGTGACCATCTGCAGGCCCTTGGTTTCGGCGGATGTGCCGCGGAATGAATCCGTGTAAACAGCGGCGAAATCGTTGAAAACGTTTGTGATCTTTTTCGAGGCCGTGATCTTTGGGCAGAAGGCGACCGCCCGTTTCATAAAATTCGGGTCCTCGCGCTGAAGCACGCCGTCGTCACCGAGGATCTGCTTTGAAAGCGCATTGATGCAGCCGATCAGCTTGGAAGCGTCGTCGGAATTTATTTCCTTTGTCTCGTCCGCAACCATTCGCTGAATCTCGGGTGGTACATCGTTCTCGTTCAGTGTCAGGATCAGAACCTTGTAATCGGTCAGCAGATCGCGTTCGACGGCTTCGCCAAAGCCGATGCGGTGAATCTCGGGGCCGTAAAGGGACTCATCGTCCATCGAACAGAGAACGGCGTCAGCCTGCGCGGCTTTGCCCTTTGCCTCATCGCCATACAGACGCGGCGTCGCGGTCATATAAAGACGTTTTTTGGCCTTTATGTTCTCGTCAAAATGAACTTTGGTAAAGCCCGATTCATCCTCGCCCGAAAGCGTGACGCCCGTTGTCCGGTGAGCTTCGTCGCAGATAATGAGATCGAACTCTGGAAATCCCAGTTTGGCGAATTCCTTTTGCGCTCTTGAAACTACATCGATGGATTGATAGGTCGAAAAGACGACCGTCATTCCTTTATCGGGTTTCGCAAGGTGTCTTTTGAACTGTAGGACCACTTCCTTCGTATCTGTGGACGCCGGATAGGCGAGATCGACAAGATTGTTGAATTCAGAATCGTTTTCGCGGCTCTTCTTTTTTGAAACTTCCGCGTCCGAACAAATGCAGATCGGGAAAATGATCTCTTTCGCATCAGCCGACCATTCGCGCAATGATTGGCCGAGCAAAGCGATCGACGGAACGAGGAATAAAACAAGCCCTTTCCCACCGGTCTCATTTTCGGCGATGCGAAGTGCGTTGAAGGTTTTTCCCGTCCCGCACGCCATTATCAGCTTGCCTCGGTCGTGAGTTTTGAAGTGTTCGTGAGTTTTCTCAAGTGCCTCGACCTGATGCGGTCTTAAGGTTTTCTGAGCCGTGCGGGCAGTTTCGCCGTGAATTCCTTCCTCAAGTTTTTCCCAATCAACCGGTGCGTCGCGTAAGTCCCAAAGATTTAACCTCACGACCGGCGGGTCCTGATTCTCGATAGCCTTTTCGGCGTTCGATCCCCAACGGTTGGTCGTCGAGATCCATAGACGCTGGGCGAACTTTGTCCGCTGAAAACTCCCATCCTTAAAGGTTCGACTGGATGTCGCAAGGAAGGCGTCAACGTCCGGCTTATTTATGTGATCCTGCTCTTGAAAGCATTTACATTGGATAGCCCAAAACTCTCCGTCGTAGGTTTTGGCCACGAGATCTATCCCCGTATCGCTGCCGCCCAACTCGCTTCTTCCAAAGAAGTCTTTCCAAAGCCAAACCTCCTTGAACAGCGGCGCGTACTTAGGGTCGGTTTGTAAATATGCCTGCATCAGGCGCTCGAACTTGTCGCCTTGATCTCGCCGTGAGTATGCTTCCTTGCGATATTTGTCGAGAAGAGTGTCGAATCTCATGTGGGTTACTTTTTTGTCAAATTAGTTTACCGGATTCGGCGACATTTGCGGAAATAGCATTGACATTGGGTGCAACGTTGTGTAATCTGTGAAACGTCGCTTGTTTTATTGAACGATACGGGCGTTTAGCGGACAGAGAGAGACACAACATACATTCAAGGAGATGCTACACACACGATGGATATATTGACGAGGGAATTCGAGAGGTTCATAGGTTCGCCGACCGAGGCGTATTATGACCGGGTGCACATCACGCTCGCGCCGAAGGGTATGATCCTTCTGAACAGGAAGGCGTTCGAGATGATGGGAAAACCGCAGGCCGTGTATTTGAATTACAGCCGTGCGAAGGACACGATCGTGCTCGAACCGACGCTCGCGACAAGATCGAACAACGCCTTCCCGGTGAAAGGATGCGGACGGTCCGGATTCCGTATTTCGGCAAACCCATTCTGTAAGCACTTCCGGATAAAGCCCGACGCCGTGATCAAGTTCGTCAACCCGCACATCGACGCTGTTGGGCGCGCTTTCCTCAAAATGACCGAAACGGTGATCGTCGCACGCGGGCCGAGGAAGAAGAAGTGAGCGGTCGTCGCCTTACTTTGTGCGGCGTTCAGCAACGCGGACAATTCACATTCAGATCGAGTGGACGAGGAATTCGGGGGTAATGATGGTCGGGGAGGCGAAGCCGGCGGCGGTGTTGAAGAGACGCAGGCGCGTTTGTTTGCGGATGTTGGCGAGATGGCCGAAATCCCAGGTGACGAAGTAATCGAGCTTATAGACGGAGGCGACGGCGTAATGCACGGCGTTCGAGAGGAAGCGGCGGTGGATGACGCCGCGTTCGATGTAGCCTTCGGCGAGGATGGCGGCCTCTTCCGGAATGTCGAGTTCGTTCGTCTCCTTTGCGAGATTGAGGTAGCCGGTGCGGTGCGGTTCGGGGAAATGTTCGAGTTCGCGGCGGACCAGAAATGAAGAGAACGCGTCGTAATCCTGCATCTCGTGTTCCCACCAGCGGATCGTCAGGTCGCGGCGAAATGTATCGCCGTTGTCCAAATAGGCCCCGATGACGGACGTTTCAAGATACAGGCTAATCTTCATTCAATTGCTGCTGGCCCGTGTTCCCGCCGGTTTCGGGAACAAGAGGCGTAAGTCGCACGCGTGCCCGTTTGAAGTCGAAGGCGACGCGGTAATTCCTTAGAAAATTTCCGCCGAGAATGCCCGCTTGGTCGAAACCCGATGATTCGTTAATCACGTCCAGGTCAAGAGCGACGGCAACCAGAGGCGCACGAACGTTCTGCCCGAATGTAACACGCGGCAGCAGGAAGGTCGGAGCATCGACCACTTCGCCGGCCGCACCAATGACCCTGTAACGCTGATCGGAAAGATATTTCTTGATGGCTTCGGCAGCGGCAATATTGTCGGAGATCACGGAAACGCTCGCCGCCGTATCAACGATAAAGTTCAAATTGGTCTCGATGCCGGCGACGCCGACCTCTCCGCTCAAGAAGCCGCTCGGCGTAAGGCGAAGCGGCAGTATATGGTCAGCATTCTCTTTTGAGAACGCCTCGGACGAGTCTTCTTTGGACAGCGTGAGCGTTTTCGTCCCGTAATCGATCGTTGCAAAGAATTTTGAGATGACCGCGAGGCCGAGATAGCCGTCGATCTGCTGGCGGGACTGTACGTCACGTATATAGACCGGGATGTTATGGACGGAAACATCGCCCATCTTGATCTCGTTCACGAAACCGTAGATGATCGGAAACTTTCCGTCGCCGCCCACGCCTCGGGCATTGCCGCCGCGGGCAACTTCCTTCATCCCCAGCAATTCGGCGGTCTTGTTCGATATAACGGTCATCCCCGAGCCCGTGTCGATGACAAAACGCAGCGGCTTTGAGTAGTCATTCACCCGGACCTCGATGATCGGCCGATTCGTTACAAGCTCGAATTTGACGGTCGTTCTGCCTGCACCGCTCGCATCGTAAAGCGAGGGACGCGCATCGAGATACCGAAGGAAGCTTACGAGGCCCCTTATGCGTTCGCGGCGGTCAACATCCATCGCACCGGAAACCGAAAGGAAACGGTCGTAGGCAACGGCCGCGTCCTTATACCGATCGGCCCTGACGGAGGCCTGAGCCAATGAAAAATAATAATCAGGTTCGCGCGGAGCAAGGTAGATCGCCTGCTTCAAACTATTTATCGCCTGATCGACATCGTTGTCGTAATAATCGAGCATCCCGAGGCTCGCCCACGCAAGGTGTTCGCCTCGTCGAAGGTCGAGTGCGGTGTAGATGATCGCCCGAGCCTCGCGAATACGGCCGCTTGCAAGCAAAAGAGATCCGAGCACCGAGAGAGCCCGCGAATCTTTCTTATCCTTATCAAGCACGGAAAGGATCGTCTCATACGCTTCAACGAAGCGCCGCTGTTTCGTGAGGTTGAAGGCAAGTTCGGTCCGAGCCTTTGCATTATCCGGATCGGCCTTTATGAGCTTGTGCAGTATCGCTTCGCTCTTCTTTAGTTCGTTGTCACGGGTAAGACTGATCGCATCTTTTAGGCTTTCGCGGTCGGCCTCGGCCCGTTTCTGCGAGAAACCTACGGCGGCGGCAGCAGACACAATGCAGGCCATCAAAGCGGCGCAGCTGACGTACCGAATACATTCTCTCGAAAAAAAATTTTGGGAAGGCTGCATCAAAGTTGCCTCCATTTTTGGATCAGAGCCCCGAAGGGCCGTTATTTGAGGATCTCGCCTGTTTTCATCGACCAAAGGACCAGATCGAGCTCGTCAAAGTCGATCTTGGTCCGCCGAGCCAGTTTTTTAAGGCTTTCCTCGATGGTTAGATACCGCAGACGCGTATTTGGTGGCTTTGCCTCAGGAATTATTTTCAGAGCGGCGAGGCAGTTCAGGACGTGTTTGTCGAGGATCGCATAGCCGCGAAAGCCCACATTTCGCAAAAAATGGCTCGCTTCTTTGTATCCTAGGCCTTTTATCCCCTTTTCCTGCACGAGCCAATCACGGCGTTCGATCGGATCGGAAAATGCCAAAAGCCTCGATCTGAGCCGCAGGTCACAATCTTTGAGCAAAAATTCGCGGGAAGCGACAATATAACGCGAGCGTGCGTTCGGATAGCGATGCGTGCCTGAGAGGGCGTTCACAAGCTGCTCTTGGGTGCCTTTTTCGAGCAGATGACGCACCTTTTCGATCGAACGCAGCCCCATTTTCGCCGAGCAGCCGCCCGTAAAGAAGCAAAAGACCATCTCCTCCCAGAACCGAAGGTCGTCGCCATTCGCCAAAATATCCGAAAATTCGGCAAGACGGCTTCTTATCGCCGCAGAGGATGCCGCGTGGGCGAGCCTGATGTTGCGTGTCGTGATCGGCGGCAGTGCGTCTTTCTTCACAGTGGTCAGTGGCCTGTTTCTTCGGCATCCGCGTTGGCGGTGAGTTCATCTAACGAGTCGAGGTCGATATTTTAGGAAAAATGTCCCCGAATGTAAAAAATCTTCAGAGCGGCAGAAAGCTGTGGTATAATTACGACCTGTCCGGTTTCACGGGCTCCGCGTCATTTCATTTTCGCAATTCGATCCTAGCAATGATCAAAACGTCCGCGATAAAGTTTGTCGTTATTTTAGCGTCTCTGCTTTTGGGAACTCTCGCAGTTCCTGCGCAGACGACGCGGCCGCTGCTTCAGGACATCAAGATCTACAAGCCGGAACCGACGCCCTCGGACGGTTCGCTCGTTAAGCCGATCGGAAGCTCTGCCGCCATTTCGACAACTCCCGTAAATGCCGTCCGCACGATGTTTCCGCTGCTTGCGGAGCAGACGATCCCGGGCTATTCGGGCGTTCTGATCGAAACGATGGACGGCGGTGTCGTCGTCGAATCGAATGCCGCCGCTCTGTTCAATCCGGCGTCGAACGTAAAGGTCGCGACCGCTTACGCAGTTCTCAAGACCTTCGGGCCCGACTTCCGTTTCGCAACGAACGTCTATACGAACGGTACCCTTGACCGCACGACCGGAACGCTGACCGGCAACTTATACGTTTCGGGCAAAGACCCTGTTTTTAACTACGAGCACGCGATCTTGATCGCGAACGAGCTGAATCGCAGGGGAATCCGCTCGATCACGGGCGACATCGTCGTTACGAACGATTTCGTGATGGACTATTCCGGTTCTTCGAAGCGTTCGGCCGACCTGCTTCTTGCAACATTGGATCTTTCACGCCGTTCGCCTGCGGCGGCAAGAGCGTGGATCGACTATCTGAACAACTCAGGCCGTGCGGGAATGATACAAGGCCTCCCGAGCGTTTCGATCACGGGCACAACATCGGTTCAGCCGATACCGAGCGACCTTTCGCTGCTTTTTACACATGAATCGGCCAAGATGCGCGATATCCTGAAGGCGACGCTGTGCTATTCGAACAATTTTCTCGCCGAACGCCTCGGCGACATGCTCGGCGGGCCATTCGGCGTCTCACGCATCGTTGAACTGAACGCAAACGTACCCGATGAGGAATTCTCGCTCTCGACGACGAGCGGGCTCGGCATAAATCGTGTTTCACCTAACGCGATGATGAAGCTGCTGCGTTCTCTGCAGGCGGAACTCGGGCGGTATAGGATGAATTTCGCCGACATCATGCCCGTTGCCGGCCTCGACGAAGGAACGCTCGAGAATCGTTTTGACAACGATTTTTACGCTGGCAGCGTTGTCGGCAAGACCGGAACGCTGCGGCAGACGGACAATGGCGTAAGCGCACTTTCGGGCGAAGTGAACACACAAAAGGGCAAGCTCCTTTTCGTGATCTTCAACCAACGCGGCAGCGTCAATCAATTCCGGTCGTTCCAGAATCTTTACGTCTCGCTCGTGCAGGGGCAATTCGGCGGGCCGGTCTCGTTCAATTACACTGCCGTTTCGCTCGACAAACGAATGGCGACCTCGCGGATCTCTTATCCGAACTCGGCCTCGCATTGAGTTCAACGAAAAATTTTCTCCTTGCTTCAGCAATTCCGACCGAAAGCGTGCGATAATCTTCGATTCTAACCGCTGATGTCGTCGATCGAAGATACAACACCGCCAGATAACGCCGAATCGGTTGCGGAGCCGCAGCCTCCGTCAAGGCCGACGAGCGTTGCGCGCTCGGCCGGCATCGTATCGATCGCCGTGATGTTCTCGCGGCTTTTCGGACTCGCACGTGAGGTTATCTTCGCACGATACTTCGGTGCGGGATTTTTGACCGACGCTTATGTCGTTGCATTCCGCCTGCCGAACGTCCTGCGCGATCTTTTCGCCGAAGGGGCTCTGTCGGTCGCGTTCGTCAAGGTCTTTACCGATTATCAGATCAAGCTTGGCGAGAAGGCCGCTTGGCGGCTTGCAAGCCTGATCTTCAATCTGCTCGCAGTTGTAATGAGCATTATTTGCATCGTCGGGATTATCTTTTCGAAAGATCTCGTCGGGCTTGTGGCCGATGGTTTTTCGCCCGAGAAAGCTGCGCTTGCGACCACGCTCACGCAGATAATGTTCCCGTACATCCTGCTCGTCTCGCTTGCGGCGGTCGCGATGGGCGTGCTCAATACAAAGAACATTTTCGGCATTCCGGCTTCGGCTTCGACGGTCTTTAATATCATTTCGATAACGGTCGGCCTTTCGCTCGCATATTGGCTGAGCGGCGGCGGATGGACCACGCCGAAAGACAAGAATCTGATCCCGGACGATGCCGCTCAATGGGCGATCATCGGAATGTCGATCGGCACATTGATCGGCGGCGCGGCTGGACTTGCGATGCAGCTGCCGTCCTTGTGGCGCGTCGGATTTCGTTTCTTGCCGGTTATCTCGTTTGCGGACGAAGGCGTCAAAAAAGTGGTCGCGCTGATGACGCCCGCGATCCTCGGCACGTCCGCCGTCCAGATAAACGTGCTCGTCAATACGTATTTCGTCTCCTCGATCGACGGTGCACAAGGCTGGCTGAATTACGCGTTTCGCCTGATGCAGTTTCCGATCGGGCTTTTCGGCGTTGCGGTCGGGACGGCGGCGATCCCCGTGCTTTCACGGCTTGCCGCGGAAGGAAAAAAAGGCGAGTTCCGCGACACGATCTCGTCGTCGATGAATCTCGTTTTCTTGATGACGCTGCCGAGCGCATGCGGCCTGATCGTGCTCGGTGAACCGATCATAAGGCTCATCTACGAACGCGGACGGTTTGACGCGCTTGCTACGCAAATGACCGCGATGGCGCTCATCGGCTATTCGATCGGCTTGACGGGCTACGCGGCGATAAAGATCCTGTCGCCCGCATTCTACGCCCTTGACGACGCAAAGACGCCGATGATCATCGCCCTCGTTTCGATCATCGTAAATTTCGTCGGCTGCTACTTCCTTCGCGAATGGCTTTCGCAATATGGCGTAACGCCCGAAACTCCGGCCGGCTACGGCCATCTCGGCGTTTCATTGGCGACGTCGCTTGTTGCCTTGTTCAATTTCACGGCGCTCGCGTTGCTCCTGCGCAGAAAGATAAAACGCCTGAACGGCCGCAGCATCGCGACGGCATTTCTCAAGATCGCGTTGTCGTCTGCGGTGCTTTCGCTCGTATGCTACGCAAGTTATCATTTCCTTGTGGCACGCTATGGCTCGCAGGGATTTAAGCTTCATCTGGTCGAAGCCTTTGTGCCGATCGTCCTTGGCGGCATCGCGTTCGTCATCTGTGCGATGCTGCTTCGCGTGAACGAGCTTCATCAGCTTTACGGTATGATCTCGAAGCGTTTTCGCAGGAGTGCGGCATGATCTCAAAATTCGAAGATAAATTCCCCGTCGTTCACCCGACAGCCTTTGTCGCTGAAAATGCGACCGTGATCGGAGACGTCGAGATCGGCGAAGATTCGAGCATCTGGTTCGGCTCGGTCGTCCGCGGCGACGTGAACTACATACGCATCGGTGAACGCACGAACATCCAGGACAACAGCGTGATACACGTCTCAGGCGGGACGCATCCGACCGTCCTCGGCAGTGAGATAACTGTCGGGCATCGCGTCCTGCTCCACGGATGCACGGTCGATGACCGCTGCCTGATCGGAATGGGCGCGATCCTGATGGACGGCGTTCACGTCGGCGAGGAATGTCTCGTCGGCGCCGGTTCGCTTCTTACGCCGGGCACGATCGTGCCGCCGCGTTCGCTCGTCATCGGTTCGCCTGCCCGCGTGAAACGTGAGTTGACGAGCGACGAGATCGCCTTCCTCGATCGTTCCTGGCGAAACTACACCGAGCTAAAGCTGCGGTATTAGGCAGGCCTTTCCTGCGAATCACGCGAATAGGGCGAGGTTCACCGCAGAGACGCAGAGACGCCGAGAATAAAGAGAAGATTTACCCGCGAAACACGCCAATGGCACGACAAAAAGAACCGGGTACGCTAAGTTTGCTTCTGATTCGTGCATTCGTGGCTGTCTTCTTTATTTTCGCGTTTATTCGCGTTTATTCGCGTTATTCGCGGGCAAATTCTTTGCCTCATACTCCGGGTCTTAGGCGTCTCTGCGGTAAGATAATTAGTTTATGGTCTCTACAAATCCGGCACGCGGGACGCGCGACTTCCTGCCCGCCGACGTAAGAAAACGCAATTACGTTATCGGCATCATCAAAGATGTTTACGAGAGTTACGGCTTTGAGCCGCTCGAAACACCTGCCTTTGAGAACCTTGAAACCTTGACCGGAAAATACGGCGAAGAAGGCGGGCAGTTGATGTTCAAGATCCTCAAACGCGGGGAAAAGTTGGCGGAAGTTACGAAGTTGCGAAGTCCCGAAGTCGGCGAAGAAACCTCGGAACTTCGAAACATCGAAACTTCGCAACTTTCGGACTTAGCCTTGCGTTACGACCTGACCGTGCCGCTTGCACGCGTTGTCGCAAACAACCGTAACGAACTGCCGAAATTCTTCAAACGCTATCAGATACAGCCCGTTTGGCGTGCCGACCGTCCTGCAAAAGGCCGCTACCGCGAATTCTACCAATGCGACGTCGATGCGGTCGGCTCGGATTCCCTTGTTGTCGAAGCCGAGCTGATCTCGGCGGTCGCCACGATCTTAAAAAGGCTTGGGTTCGACGACTTTATCATTCGCCTGAATCATCGCGAATTGCTAAGAGGAATGCTCGCTGCATCCGGCATCGCACCCGAACAAGAAGGCGACGCCCTTGTCGCGCTCGATAAGCTCGACAAGATCGGGCCCGACGGCGTGACAAAGGAATTCGATGACCGCGGGATTACCGGCGCCGCAAACCTTCTCGAACTCTTGCAGTCTGTCGCTTCCGTCGAGACGGCATCCGCCATGACGACACTTTCCGATTTCGTCGGCGACCATACATCCGCACAAAATGGCTTGAATGATCTGGGCCGGATATTGAAATACAGCTCTCAGCTATCAGCTATCAGCCATCAGCTCGTTGTCGATGTAAGTTTGGCCCGTGGTTTGTCGTACTACACCGGAACGATAATGGAGATAAATGTTCCTGACCTTGCGGGGAGTTTGGGCGGCGGCGGGCGTTACGACGGGCTGATCGGTATGTTCGGAAAAGAGCAGATCCCGGCGTGCGGATTTTCGCTCGGCCTCGAACGTATTCTCGTCGTGATGGAAGAACGCGGAATGTTCCCGCCCGAGATCGCCGATTCGACGCCTGCGGACGTGTTGGTCACTATCTGGAGCGAAGAGACTGCCGCCGAATCACTGAAACTCGCTGCAGAACTGCGTGCCGCCGGCCTTCGCGTGACCGTCTATCTCGAACCGGACAAGCTCGGCAAACAGCTAAAATACGCCGATTCCATCGGCGTACCGTTCGTCTGCGTCCTCGGTGAAACGGAGATCCGCGAGAACAATGTAACACTCAAAAATATGAGAGCAGGTGAACAGCAGACGTGCGACAGAAATAAAGTTCGAGAAATAATAGCCGTTTGAAATATAGCTATCAGCTATTAGCCGTAAGCTTTAAGCTTGGCTTATAGCTTTTAGCTGAAGGCTGACAGCTACACTTAAAATGCAGGATTTTCGAAATCTCAAAGTTTGGCAGAAGGCACATGAGCTTGCTCTTTTGGCGTATAAGGTGACGGCGGAATTTCCCCGTGAAGAGGTATTTGGGCTTCGGCACTCGATCCGCAAAACAGCGGTCGATATTCCGGCATACATCGCCGAAGGTGCGGGAAAATCCAGTGATGCGGAGTTTGCGGCATCAATAAATCTTTCGCTTTCGCTCGCTATGAGGTTGGAATATTTTGCTCTAGTCGCGCACGATCTTGAATTAGTAGAACAGACGCCATACGACCTGCTCTCGGGGCATATCATCGAAATAAAGAAAATGCTCGGCGGATTTAAGAAGATGCTTGTGTGAGGTGATCGATGGAAGGTCTTTGGAGCAATTATCTCGCGGATTCGGTTCGTTCATTTCGCAATTACAAGAAGCTCGCTGAGCGAGCCTTCGAGCAGGTTTCTGATGAGGAATTTTCCCGAAGCCTCGATGAGGAAGGGAATTCGATCGCCGTGATCGTGAAGCACATTGCCGGAAATGCACGCTCACGCTGGCGGGATCTTTTTACGAGCGATGGTGAAAAGGCGGATCGGAACCGCGATACCGAATTTGAGATGATCGGTGACACTCGGGCGTCGTTGATGGAGTTCTGGGAAACGGGTTGGCAGACGCTCTTCGATGCCATCGAACCGCTGTCCGTGGACGACTTCGGGCGAACGATCACGATCCGCGGCGAACCGCACACCGTCGTTGAGGCGATAAACCGCCAAATGACGCATTATGCCTATCACGTCGGCCAGATCGTATTTCTCGCGAAGCATTTTCGTTCGAAGGAATGGAGATCTCTCAGCGTGCCGCGCAACCGCTCCGCAGAATTCAACCAATTTCTTGCTGACAAACAAGAGCGCGGTGAGGCGGGCGGCGACCGCTTCGATTCGGTAGCGGAATTCTCACGCAAAGACGCTGAAAACTAGCCCTGAAACCTGCCTCTATGCTAATCTGTCTCTTGCTGTGTTTAACGTCGATGAATGCGTTGTAGAGCATTTCGATAGCGACCTCACCCGCCTGTTTTTCATATGAAAAGAGCCAAGGCCATCTCCATTCTCGGTTCGACGGGTTCGATCGGCTGCAACACGCTGAAGGTCGTCGAGCATCTTGGCGACATCCGCGTGGTGGCGATGGCGGCCGGGCGAAATACTGAAAAGTTCGTCGAGCAGATCGAAAGATTTTCGCCCGAGTTTGTCGCGTGCGGCGACGAGGCGTGTGCGGAATTGCTCGAAAAAGAGATCGCAAAGCTCGAAAGGCGGCCGCGTATCGAGTGCGGCGAATCGGGCCTTGTCGCGGTCGCAACGCACGCGGAAGCTGACACCGTCGTGTCCGCAACCGTTGGTGCAGTTGGGTTTATACCGACGCTGAAGGCGAGCGAGGCGGGAAAGCGCATCGCTCTTGCGAATAAGGAAACGCTCGNNCTGCCGGCCGAGGCCATCGCCCGGGCCACACCCGAACAGGCCATCGCCCACCCCAACTGGGTGATGGGCCGCAAGATCACGATCGATTCCGCAACCCTTATGAATAAAGGGCTTGAGGTGATCGAGGCACGCTGGCTCTTTGGTTTTGATGCGGACGAGATATCGGTGATCGTCCATCCGCAATCGGTCGTTCATTCGATGGTCGAGATGATCGACGGCTCGATAATGGCACAGCTTGGCGTACCGGATATGAAGCACGCGATACAGTACGCATTGACGTATCCCGACCGGAATGAGGCCTCATGCGAGCGCCTCGATCTCGCGCGGGTCAGCAAGCTCGAATTTGAAGAGCCGGACCTCGAGCGATTTCCGTGCCTTTCGCTCGCGTTCGAGGCGTTAGATCTGGGCGGTACGATGCCGGCGGTCCTAAATGCGGCTAACGAGGTCAGCGTACGCGCCTTCTTGGATGGAAAGATCTCGTTCGGAGAGATCGCAGAAACGAACGCACGCGTAATGAGAGAACATTCTCCGACGAACGCCGATTCACTTGACGCAGTTCTCGATGCAGACTCCTGGGCGCGCCGGCGCGCTATAATGGCAATTAGCCCGGCCGCGGCCACATATTAGCCTGATTTACTGATGTTGAACGTAGTAATAGCAATTTTAGCGATCCTTTTTGTCCTCGGCGTAGCGATAAATATCCACGAATTCGGGCATTTTATCGTCGCGAAGATCTTCGGAATGCGTGTCGAAGCGTATTCGTTCTTCGGACTTGGGCCGCGCCTTTTCGGTGTGAAGATCGGCCACACGGACTATCGTGTGTCGGCCATACCGCTGGGCGCTTATGTAAAGCTTTACGGCGATGATGAGACGGCTCCGCTCGAGGGCGGAAGCTCGAAGGAAAAGGTGGAAGCGTTCCTCGAAGAAAGGAATATCGGTGAGATCGACGAGAAAAAGCATGCGAAATTTGTGGTTCCCGAGAGCGAACTTTACGAGCTTCGGCCGCGTTGGCAGAAGTTCTTCGTGATGCTCGGCGGGCCGTTCATGAACTTCGTGCTCGCTTTGGCAATCCCGCTTGGTATCGCACTTTGGCTCGGCGTGCCGGCAAATCCCGCCCCGATCGTCGGTTTTGTAAGACCCGATGGAGCCGCCGCGCAAGCCGGTATCAAGGCAGGCGACCGCATCGTAGAGTTTCAGGGCGAGACCGATCCTTCTTGGTCGCGGATCGAGGACAGCGCACTTCTGATCCCGGAAAGGCCCGTCCCGATCACTGTTGAGCGCGACGGACAGCGGCTTGATCTCACTATCACTCCGACCAAGCTGACGCAGGCAGGTCAATCGGCAGGCGTGCTTGATATGGATCCCGATACGGGAACCGAACCGGTGGTCGTAAGCAGCCTGGACACCTCTTTGCCCGCAGCGAAGGACGGTGTGCAGACCGGCGATTGGATCAAGGCCGTCAACGGCGTAAATATCACAAATATCCGCCGTATGCAGTCCGTTGTCACCGAATCTAAGGGGCAGCCGCTGACGCTCTCGATCGACCGTAAAGGCGAGAAGATCACCATCACCACACACGCCGAACAAAAGGACGATCGCTGGCTCATCGGTATCGGCTTTGACCCGAGCCTTCTCGCAAAACGAGACAAGGTCGGCCTTGGCGGTGCGGCCGCGTTCGCCGTCGATCAGAATATGCGGATCCTTCGGCTTACGGGAACAGCATTAGGACAGGTCGGGGCCGGCGAACGTTCGGCTCGCGACACGCTCTCGGGCCCGATCGGCATCGGACAGGCGATCGTCAACACGGTCTTTGCCGCAGGATTTTTCGGCCTGCTGCCGCTCTTGATGGCCATCAGCCTGACGCTCGGCGTAATGAACCTGCTCCCGATCCCGATGCTCGACGGCGGCCAGATAATGGTCCTCGGCATCGAGAAGGTGCTCTCCTGGTTCGGCAAAACACTCTCGCTCGTCGCCCGCGAACGCATACAGCTAACAGGTCTCGCGATCGTGCTTCTGCTCATGGTAACGACTGTCTTCTTCGATGTGTCGCGGCTGTTCGGGAAATAGGAAGTTAGTGGTGAATTGTTAATGGCGAATGGTGAGGTGGGCGGTTCCCAGATCCTCAAATCTGTAATTTCAAATCTGAGATCTGGATCCCGATATCGCAATTGTCGATTATCGTGAAATCTTGCGATCTGAAAGCTGAGATCTAAATAATGAAAATAGAGATACGAAGCACCAGATGAAATACTCCACATTCGAAGAGTTGCCTGTGTGGAATAAGGCCATCGCGTTCGCACTCGCCGTCTTCAAGTTCACCGCAAATGCAGATCTTCGAGGTCTCGGCGACACGAAGAATCAGCTCGAACGTGCCGCATTATCGGTCTCCAACAATATCGCAGAGGGATTTGAACGGGGATCGACCACCGAGCTGGTTAATTTTCTCTACATCGCTCGCGGGTCCGCGGGCGAATCGCGTTCGATGCTTAGAATGTGTGAAGGGCTTGAACGCTTCTCAGATCTCAGATCTGAAATTTCAAATTTGACAGGAATGGCGGTGAACATCTCAAAGCAGCTGCACGGCTGGCTGGAATCGCTGAAGAATTCTGAGATAAAAAGCGCAAAGTTCTTGACTGAAAATGAGCACGCCCGCTATCGAAAGAAGCAGGCCGATGCAAAGGAATTTGAGGATTTTGACGCGTATATGGCCGAATTCAAGGTGCGTCATGAGGAATGGCTCGTGCGACGTGAGACGGATCCAAAGGCGGTGCTTGACCCGGGCACTTTCCGGCCGGGTTAGTAGGACGCGGAATGGTTGATTGTTAGTGGTGAACGTGGCTGAACGGCCAGCTGATGATAAACTTGAGGTTTGTTAGGTAGTAAGTTTAATGGCGAGAGTTACTAGAGCGGTAAAGGTTCGTGATATTCAGATCGGCGGCGGTGCGCCTGTGGTCGTCCAGTCGATGACCAAGACGGACACGACCGACGTCGATGGCACGTTGAAGCAGATCGATGAGATGGTCGCCGCGGGATGCGAGATCGTGCGTATCGCGGTGCCGGACGATACCGCTGCGGACGCTCTCAAAGACATACGCAAACGCACGGACGTGCCGCTCGTCGCGGACATTCATTTTCATTACAAGCTCGCCTTGAAAGCACTCGATGCCGGCATCGACAAGCTGCGTATCAATCCCGGCAACATCGGTAAGATCGAGCGTGTACGCGAGGTCGTGCGTGCTGCCGAAGCTCAGAAAGTGCCGATCCGCATCGGCGTCAACGGCGGTTCGCTGGAGAAAGATCTTCTGAAGAAATACGGAACCGCGACGCCCGAAGCGATGGTCGAGAGCGGAATGCGGCACGTCCGCATTCTCGAAGATCTCGGCTTTTCCGACACCATAATCTCGCTCAAGGCTTCGGACGTAAATCGAATGGTCACGGCCTATCGCCTGATGGCCGAAAAGGTTGATTATCCGCTGCATCTCGGCGTTACCGAAGCGGGAACGCCCTTCGGCGGAACGATAAAATCAGCGATCGGCCTCGGTATTCTTTTGAACGAAGGCATCGGCGACACGATCCGCGTTTCGCTTGCAGCCGAACCGCACGAAGAGGTTCGCGTCGCCTGGGAGATACTTAAATCTCTCGAACTTCGCAAACGGGGCGTTACGGTCGTCGCATGCCCGACGTGCGGGCGGCTCGATATCGATAATTTCGTTGAGATCGTCACAGAGGTCGAGCGGCGCCTTGCTCACGTCGAGGAACCGCTGCATCTCTCGATTATGGGCTGTGCGGTGAACGGCCCGGGCGAGGCTCACGATTCGCAGCTCGGCATCACGTTCGGACGAAATGTCGGGATGATCTTCAAGAACGGCGTGCCTCTCAGACGCGTTGCGGGCGAGAATATCGTTGATGAGTTCGTAAAAGAGGTTGAGCTTTTGCGTACCGAAGGCCCGAATGTTTCTCCGCTTGAGGCTGCGAAAAAGCTCGTGCAGCTGGGTTAAGGATAGAGTATCGTCAGCGGCCACGCCGGTATATTTCTAAGCACTCCGAAAACAAAAAGAACCGCGAAGAATCCATAGATGAATTTTGGGTTTGTCGGCCACATAGGCAAACCCTTTTTTCGAACGCCGATCAGAAGAAGCGAAATGAAGATCCAGGCGAACGCAACGGCCCACACTGGAACAAGCAAGTTAAAATCCAACGCTGCAATAAAGTCGCCGTGAAAAAGAGCGTGAAAAGCTCGCGTTAATCCACAGCCCGGACACGCAATGCCGGTCAAGGCAAGCAGCGGACAGACGGGAAAGAAATGCGCTTTTGAAGGGTCGAACACCGCGACCATCGTTGAGCCTGCGGCAAGAGCGCATGCACCGGCGAGTGCCGATATCCTTGTCATGGCCGATGGATTTTCTAACGCGAGTACGTTCATTTCCCTTTACAACTAATTACCGCTTTCCTGCCGCCATTGTCAAAAACAACGCATCTGTCGCGACCTTTTTATTGATATTCACAATAAGAGTTTTCCGGAATTCTTCGATCTCGCCGAGCCATTCCGCGAATCTCGCGGGTGCGGCCTGCTCTGCAAATCGCGAATAGGTTTCTGCCATTTCAGGGTCGAGCAGCTTCGAGGTCTCAACGCCGCAGGCGAGCCGCCAAACATCACGAACGACGCTTTCGAGAACGTCGAGATTCGCCTCAAAATTGTCCTTATTTTTGGCGTCGTTCAGCTCTTCGGATATTTTCAGAAGTGCGGCCGCGTCGCCATCTATCAATGCTGATCTGAGCACGCGGACGGCCCGTTCGCGCATCTCGCGATATTCGCCGACATCTATCTCGACCGCACGCCCGATACTTCCGTGTGCGACTCCCGCGGCAAGCCGGGCCTCGTCATGCGAAAAGGCACGCTCTTCGATCAAGTAGTTCTCGATCGCCTTCCGATCAACAGGAGCGAAATGGATCGTCTGGCACCGTGAGCGGATCGTTGGCAGCAAGACGTCCGGCCGCGAGGTCACGAGAATTATGTACGTCGTTTCGGCCGGCTCTTCAAGTGTTTTAAGAAGGGCGTTGGCGGCCGCATCCTTCATCAGGTCGGCATCGTCGATGATAAAGACGCGTGCCGGCGCCTCGTAAGGATTGAAATTCGCCTCACGTTCGAGGACGCGAATCGCACCGATCAGAATATTCCTATTAAATGGCAGAACGAAGCCGAGATCGGGGCTTTCGCTAAAATGGACGCGTTCAAACACGTCCTTCTTATCGCTCGTCGGCGGCGAGAATGTGCCCGTACGGATGCACGATGAGCACACGCCGCAGGCCTCGTCGCCAACACGCTGCCTGCAGAAAAGCGTTCGGGCCGTCTCGATCGCGAACTGCTTTTTGCCGACGCCTTCAGGGCCGGCGAACAGCAGCGAATTCGGCAGCCGCTTCTGATGGATCAGGCGGCGAAGCGTAAGTTTTGTTACATCGTTACCGATGAGCCTGCTAAACACCGGCCAAGTTCTCCATAACTATCTCAAGAGTTTCCTCGGCGATCTCGTCAACGCCTCGGCCGGCATCGATCACGCGGAATCGCGTCGGCTCTGCGGCTGCGATCTTCAAATATCCTTCACGCACACGCGTGTAAAAATCCAAAGATTCGAGATCCATTCTATTCATCTTGTGCTCGCCGCGAAACGCCATGCGATCGACCGCCTGGTGTGGGTCGATGTCGAAGAATAGCGTCAGATCGGGCTTGAGGCCGTTGGTCGCGATGGCTATGACGCGTTCGACCAAGTCGAGATCGAAGCCGCGTCCCGCTCCTTGGTATGCCACGGTCGCGTCGGCGTAACGATCGGAGATGACGATGCGGCCGTCCGCAAGGGCAGGCCGGATCAGGTGCTGAACGTGCTGTGCTCGATCCGCCGCAAAGAGCAGCAGTTCCGCAAGCGGTTCGACGTCTTGTTTTGTTTCGAGGAAGGCTTTACGGATCTCTTTCCCAAGCGGCGTGCCGCCGGGTTCGCACGTAACAAGAACATCGCGGCCCGCGCACCGCAAAGTTTCGGCGAGCTTGTTCAACTGTGTGGTCTTTCCGCTGCCGTCTATGCCTTCGAAGGTAATAAAGCTGCCTTTCAAGCGTGATCTTGCTCAGCCGGTGCGGGCGAATTCGAGGCCGGCCGACGCTCCTGTGTTATCGACGATATGGCGTGTTTGAAGATCAGCACGTCGGGTCCGCCGACATCAAGGAGAAGTGAGAATTTGTCAAAACTTTTTATCCGGCCGGTGAGTGTCGCCCCCTGGAGCAAATGTACGACAACATTCAGCCTCTCACGCCTGGCTGAATTTAGGAACGCGTCCTGAATATTCTGAGCAGCCTGCTTCTCCATCTTTTCTCCTCTTCGATCAGCAAAAAATTGTTACAGCCGGGAACTTAATGGCGAAATTATATCAAAAATCCCCTTATATCCGAATTAGCCCTTGTAATGCGGCATCTTCGCGTATTCAAGCACGTCGGCGGCAAGTATCGGCTCGTCCCCGAAGCCATCGAACCATTTGGCTCCTTGTTCTTTACGAAACCAAGTGAGCTGGCGTTTCGCATAATTTCGCACATCCTGCTGCGATCGCTCGATCGCAGACTCAAGGGAACGCTCTCCGCGAAGATATTCGCACACGCGGCGATATGCGTGAGCACCGAGGGCGTTGCCATTTTCACGAACGCCTGAGGCAAGCAGGCCTTTTACCTCGTCAACAAGTCCCGCATCAAAATGCGCGAGCGTTCGGGTGTTGATCTTGTCGTAAAGAATGTCACGCGGCGGCGAAAGCACGACGAGCGAGATGCGCCGGGCGAGTTCGGGCGGTTCGGGGCGTTCGGGCTGGAGCCGCGAGATCTTTTCGCCCGTCTGCTCTATGACCTCAAGCGCCCTGATCACGCGGATGTGATCGCGGACAGGCAGCTTTTCGGCCGCTTCCGGATCGAGTCGAGCGAGCATCGCGTGGAGATATTCGGCTCCGTGCTCGGCGTGAAGCTGACGATATCTTTCACGAAGTGCGGGATCGGTCTTTGGACTCTCAAAGAGCGGCCGGCAAAGCGTGCGAAGATAAAATCCCGTTCCGCCGACTAGCACGACGCGCTTATTGCGGGATTCGATCTCGCGGATCGCACTTTCAGCGTCCGTCGCCCAGTCGGCGGCCGTGTAGTCGATATTCGGATCGACGTAATCGATCAGGTGGTGCGGGATGCCGCGTCGCTCTTCCTGTGTGGGCTTGGCCGTCGCGATCTCGATACCGCAATAGATCTGCACGGAATCGAAATTGACGATCTCGGCATCAATGCGTTCAGCGAGAAACACCGCCAGAGCGGTCTTTCCCGAAGCAGTCGGCCCCGCGACGGCAATGATCGGCTTTTTTCTCGTCGGTGTCGTCATTGCTTTGGACGCTTTTTCTAAAGCATCCGTACCAATGACAATATCAAAATGACGGCGAGGACGATCAATGCACCGATGATCTGGCGTGGCGAGAATCTCATTTTGCGTTAAAAAGTTCGACGGGATTGATCTTGAACTGCAGCATTTTTGCAGTGTCGCGGCCCGCATCGCCGCCCTTTCGCTGTATCGTGATGCGGCCGATCTTCAGATTGCCTCCGCGTGTCAGAACAACATCGCCTTCGCTGTAAAATTCGATCGTCCTTTGCGAACTTCGAAGCACCCATTCTGTCTTTTCCGCGGGCTTGAACGCGACCATCACCCAGCCTGCACTATGCTCGCCGTCGCCCGCAAAAAGGTCCGAGATGATCGAAGCTTTGTTCTCGGTGAAGAAGTTAATGACGGCGTCCGTGAGCTTCGGATCGATCTCGTCCAGGAACATACGCACCTTCGAGCGGCCGGGCTTTGTCGGCGGCGTCTCACCCACAAAGAGCTTCAACGCCTCGATGACATCTGCAGGCATTTTCCACATCTCCGCATAATGCGAGAGCCAGCGTTTGTCGATCTGATTGAAACCCTGGTTACTCGAAACCAACTTGATCGAAATCCCCTCGCGGCACTCGACCTCGGACTCGCCACTCTGACCGCCCGCTAACACAGGCGGTTCTGACTTGCGGCTCTGCGGGCGAGCCTCTTCCTCCGCGTCTTTGCGGCTCTGCGGGAGCTCTTTTGTATTGCAAGGCTGACCGCCCGCTAACGCAGGCGGTTCTGACTGGAGCTTCGTGATCCGAACTTCGACGTCGGCCTTCTCGCCGTGCGGCTTTCTCGCAACAAGCGACGCGATCTTCGCGGGATCATAACCCATCTCGCGAAGCCACGCCTGCGCATCCACGTCCGTCTTCCACGCGTTGAACTTATCGCGAATGACATCTTCATTCCGAAAACCGCCCTTCGCCGTCTCCGACCCGACCTTCGCTGCCGCGGATTGCCGGTCCTGCCCCAAGCTCAAACCGACAATGAGCAACAAGCAAACGGCTGCAAAACCGCATGTCCTATGCCTGACGTGATTGCTAGACACGGAGCGTACCTCCTCTGACGAAGTTGCGATAGGTATCCACGGTCCGGTCACTCAGGTGTCTCATGCGGGCGACCACCAGTATCTTTTCTAATAATTTGGGTTGCTCGGTGATTCTATCGAACCTCGCGTTTGAATAAGAATTTTGGCCGTTTATAAGTTTCTTATGGAGAAAGACCTTTGTATAATACATCATACCCGGCAATCGAGCAGAAAGAAGGGTTATGCTCATTTGTAAGTTTGTCCTCACATGACTATATACCAATACGATCAGCGCCCCGATACCCGTATCACGATAAGTTCTGAAGAGATGCTTCGGCGCATTCGAGACTCTGAATATTCCGTCCTTGTCGGAAGAAATAACTGTGGCAAGTCGTTCCTACTCAAATCACTGACCCAGCGATGGGGGGAAAATGCATCCTTCTTGGGTCCCGCGCGATATCAAAACTTCAACCTTCTTGGCTACTACACGCCGAACCGCAATCGCCGCAGCGAACGCTGGAATCAGTTGCTTCAGCTGTTCAATCAGCAGCACCAAAACATTGATAACTCCCCCATAAACCTTCAGCAGGCCATAGCGGAACTTAGCGACTCTCAGCGAGACACGCTCATAGAGATCGTCGACCTCCTGCTTGGAGTAAGGCTGGAAATGCGACATACCGTTGATGGAAACTCAATGTCGCAGCAATACATTTCCTGCGATGGACATAATATTTCTTACACGAGCTCTGGCTTTAGGCTAATTACCACCTTGGTAACGAGCCTTCTAGACACTGACTACGACACTTACCTAATCGACGAGCCGGAACTAGGGATTAGCCCGGAAGCCCAGGGGGTTCTTGCGGACTTTCTCTTCGACCGGTCGCATCGACAAAAATATTTCTCGCACATCCGCACGCTAGTCTTTGCAACCCACTCAACAGTATTCCTTGATCGAAAAACCATCTCGAACAACTACATCGTTCAGAAGTCCGGAAATGAAATCTCTATAAATGGTATCTCAACCCAAGGCGAGCTCAACAAGATTCATTTTTTCCTTCTCGGAAATCGCTTTGAAACGCTTTATTTGCCGTCTGCGATTATTCTTGTTGAAGGGAAATGTGACCACCGCTTCATCGAGCGCGCAACTTCCCTCCGTTTCCCGAATGCGCAGCTAAGTATCATTTCCGCCAATGGCGACAATCGGATCAAAGAGATTCTTTCCGTTGCACGCGGTCTTCTAAGTGATATCCAACGTAGTCCCTATCGTGACCGCATCTTTGTCGTTCTTGATGCCGTTCATTCCGCAGGACTTCCAGAGCAATTGGTTCAAATGGGTGTCCCGCGAGAGAATATTGTCAAATGGTCCTTAAACGGAATTGAGTATTACTACCCTCCTGAGCTTCTGGACAAAATTTATGGCTCAGGGGGGGCACTTGAGGTGTCGGGGGATTGCATTATTCGCAATGGTCTCACCTACACCAAGACAGAGCTATTAGAACGCGTTGTCTCACAGCTCGAATCGACCACGCAACATCATAAAGAGCTAGAGGAAAAACTTCTTGAGCCGTTGTCGCAAATAACAGGCTAGCAATTCATTCAAGCCTACGCCGCTTCGCAGAGCGGCTTAATTCAGGCGTTTGGCTGCTACCTCGAACCTATAGAGGAGATCGAAAATGCATGTTGAGCGAGCCCCGGTGATTAGAATGGGGCGGACGGTGTTAAGGTGCACGGCCAATGTCATCGCAACTCAATCAAAATACTGATCTTAATCTTGTTGGAGCTGCGGGCGAGTACTTCGTATGCGCTGAGATTTGCAGATTTGGCTATCTCGCACTTCTTACCCCAAAGAACAACCCGCTCTTTGACGTTGTTGCCACCACGACTAGCGGCAATATCACGGTTCCGATCCAAGTTAAAACTCGCTCAATTCACAACAAGCAAGGCTGGAAGCTCAGTGCAAATTTTTGCACCGACCCAAGCCCCGGCGACTTGTTCGTGGTGCTGGTAGATCTCAAAGAGTCCGGTCTCCCAGACTTCTTGGTCTATGACCACGGCACACTTGCGAAACGTGTAGACGATGTTTACCGCAAGTATATGGACAAGCCAAAGCGGGACGGACAACCTAGGAAAGAGGTAGGATTTCGTTGGTTCGACGAGGTCGCCTTCAACGATGAAGATCGTAGCCGCATCAACAACTGGCAACCAATTTTGAAGAAGCTGAGTGGGGCCTAACAACTCCGCAAAGACAACGACACTTCACGACGGTAACGGCGATGTCTAATACGCCTGGGTCAGATCGACGCCGGTGTAGTAGTGTTTGATGATCTCGTCGTATTTGACGCCCATTTTCGCCATTCCGTAGGCGCCGTATTGGCACATTCCGACGCCGTGTCCCCAGCCGCGGCCCGTGAAGGTGTAGGTCGCGACGAGGGAGCCGCTGTAGCGTTTATTCATCACAAAAAGCTGTTCGGGCAGGCGAAGTGCGGAGCGTATCTTGCCGCCTGAGAGTGTCTTGATGCCGTTCGAGCCGACGATCTCGAGCTCGATCGGGCGACGCGAATATCCGACCTTTTTGATGTTGACGTCCATCAACGTTCCGATATCGCGAACGTACCGCGAGAGCCGAGACTTCAATGCGGCGGCCGAGACGGTCTTATTCCAATTCGTGAAAGGCGACATATTCTCTGCGCTGGTCGGCGTCGTGGTCGGCTGAATTTCGAGATAGATGACCGAGCCGGTCCCGTCGGTCTGGTATGCGATGTCCTCGCCGCCGACGAGTGCGGCCTCACGCACGGGATACATCGTTCCGCCGAACTCGCGAAAAAGAAAAACGTCCGGCCGCACGGTCAGCGTCTTCGCACTTCGGCCTGAACCGATTACGAGCTTGCCGTCGGTCGTCGGTTTCGCAGTTCCCTTCTGAAGGTCCGGCATCCAATTCCGCTTCGTGTAGATCTGGCCGATCAGCGAGAGGAACTCGGCACGCGTGAACGGCTTTGCGGGCTTAAGTGTAAGGTCCGGATGGAGGCGGAAATATCCGTCACGAAGCAGTGCCGCGAGATCCGCACGCTTTTCCTTCGGCACCTCGGCGGCATCATCGAACGAAAGCTGATAAAAAACATCCGAATCGGAAAGCAAGGTGTCGTTCGTGCGAGGTTCGTAGAACATCTTTGCGAGAGCGGTCGAGAGTTCGAGCGGCTTTGCGGTTTCGCGCGTGACGTTCGGGAAAGGCTTGCCGAGCTTCGTCGCGATTTGGTTGAGCCAGTTCGACATCTCGTTCTCGTTCGGAGCGGCGTCGAACCAATCGTCGGTCATTTCGGCGGTCGAAAGATAGAAACCGTTCACTGCGAGCCGTGACATCAGACGCGCGAGCTCGAGATGGCCGGCATCACGAAGTTTTGCGGGCTTTCGCGACGTGCGGATAGTGAACGGGTCGAACTGACGGCGGCCTTCGAGTGAACATTCGACGCCCTTCAGATACGGCTCGTCCTTGCCGAAAATGTTCTTGCCGTCCTCGGTGCGTCCGCCGCAGGTCGATGTAAAATACGCCATTATCGGCTTGCCGTGATAGGTTGCGACGATGCCGCGGGTCTCGCGAACGGCACGCGTTCCCATCGCAGTCTCGATCGATACGCCCTTGTAAACCTGCGAATAAACGGTCGGCACCATATCGAAACCTTTCGTGCCGTAGCCGCCGATATTCGCGATGGCGTATGTACGGGCCGCGACCGCCTGAGCCTTTTGAGCTTCGATCGCGGGAAGGGAGAGTTCGCTCGGCACGACGCCAAGAAGATAGTCTTCGAGCGGCACGACGTTGACGACCGAGAGCCTGCCGGACGCGTTCACGAACACCTCGATCTTGCCGCGATAGGCCTTTCCGTTGAGTCTCACAGGCGTCGTACGTTCGTTGAGCGAACCAAAAGCGACGGACTTCAAAGACGAAAAACGCGATTCTTCCGACGCGCCGCTCACGATCACTTCGCGAAGGTTCGGATCGACGGTCTCGCCCGGAGCTAGCTTTGCCGAACCGGTCGGACGCACAAGGCTGCGCACCTCGCTTTTTTTCGCATCGCGGACCTGCCGCGAAAGCGCGACAGCCTCCGGCGAGATCACCTCTTTCTTCTCAACGACAACGACGGCGTCCTCAAAATCCTTTTCGGCAAGCTGCTGCTTGAGTGCAAGAGCCTCTTCCTCGGTCGCCTTGATGCCGCCGACCCAGACACGCCATGTGTTCTTTTCGACGTCGATGCTCGCGAGTGCGGATTCGCCCGTCGCCTCGCGTATGTCATCGGCGAGCGAATTGGCGTCCATTTGTGACGGAAGATTCTGAAACTCGATGCGGAACTGCTCGATCTCCGGCGGGCTATATGCCCTTGCAGAAATTGAAACGCGATTCGACGCGAGCAGACGGCTCGCCTCGTCCGGGCTGAAGGCGACCAGCGAACTGTCGCTCGTCGTGATCGAAACACTCGATGCGTTCGTCGCCAACCCGATCCGGATCAACGGCTCGGACGGCAGACGAAAATAAGTCGAATCCGCTGAAGCCGAGCTTGAGAACAAAAGAACTACGGAGGCGAGAATGCAGAGGCCTTTGAAGAACATCAATATCAATAATAGCCCATTAAGCGTGAAAAATCCGCACCGTTGCCCCAGTTGGAGCAAAGGACGTGCGATCGTGGTCGACTCTAGCTCCTAGGAAATACAATGCGACGGATGCAAGCTCGGTAAATACAGCCGTCAGCTATCAGCTATCAGTCATCAGCCTTAAGAAGATAGGGACTTTCACATTACGGCGTTTTATTACTTCTCCAATGCGTTGAAGATCAGCGGGAACGTCGCCCAGGATTGGCCGCGGTGCTGCGGGCGGAATCCGAAGAGGACGATCGAGCCTTTGCCGTATCTCACCTTGACGATCGCCGCCTTTCCGTTGAGATACCGCTCGCCTAACATCCACCCAGACACAAGGGAATCGCTTTCTGCGTAGCGTGCGACGACGTTGATATGTTCCGCATCCTGCGGAACGTCGTAGGCGGAGCTTGATGCAAAGTATGCGGGCAATTCGTCGAAGAAATCTGTGCCATTGTTGAGTTCGAGCTTGACGATCGAGCCGGGGTTATAGAACTCACTGCGATTTAAGCCGGCGAGGGCGTCCTTGACAGGCAACTCGAATTTTTCGATCGGGAGATCGCAGCCGCGGTCGAAGCACACGATGCGGCCGCCGTCCTCGACGAATTTCTTTAAGTTCTGCACGCCATCGTCACCGATGCCGCCTGCATATTCTTCAGGATAACGGGACGCAGGCAAGCCTTTGATAACGGAATTTTCACTATCTGAAGGCAGAATGATCGAGTCGCATGGAGAGCCGCCGCAATCGAATCTGCCGGTTCGCATCTGCTTGTTCGTAATTCGGGACGAGGGAATGCTGAAGGTGTCGAGGACGAACCGCGTCCAGCCCTCGTCCATCGAACCTGTGAAACCGCGATAGAGACCGATGCGAGGGTTTGTCTTTAGCGGATCTTTTATGTTCGCAAAAGCCTCTTTGGCCTTCGGAAGGCCGAGATCGTCGCGGACATCGTTGAAATGCTCGACGAGCTTTGATTCGCGGCGAAGCTTTTCGAGATCCACAACCTCGAAGCGTTCCCTTTCTTTTGAACCAGAACTCAACCTATCGCGCGATACCGACGGCCAAAGCGGTCCATACTTTACACCCATTTGGAGCGGCAGCGTCCAACCTGCGACATCATACGGCACCTCGGCCTCACCGTTCGCCAGCAGACGATGCGGATATTCCTGCCTTTCGAAAAGACTCAAAATATTATTCCGCTGAGGCTGATCGACAAAGACGACCCAGCCCGTCTTTGGCAGGTCGATTGAGATCGGGTTCAATCCTCGCAGCTTGAGGATTGCGGGTGTGTCGCTGCCGGGCTTTCGTACCTCAATGCCTTGCCAACGCAGTATCTCGATCAAGCGGCTCACAGCTTCGGGCTGATCTTGCTTAGGCGCGATATAGAACGCCGGAGGATCTTTTGGATTCGGGGTAAGATTCGCCTTGCCGAGGTCGTAGAAATTCCGCAAATACCGTTCGCGATACTTTGCGGCAAGCGATAGCAAGCCACGCGAGGCGATCATCTCGATGCGGTTTATGTCGCTCGCGTGCCATTCGCCGCCGAGCCAAGGGTCGGGATAATTCGTCATCGGCGTCGTGAGGTCCGCAAGTCCGCGGACGCCTCGGCTGCGTTTCAGGTCTTCGAGCTTTACGGTAACGGGTGTCATCAACTGAACGCTCGCCGCTTCGCTCAGGATGCCGATCGAATTGTGATAATACGGTGCCGAACGAAAGCCGCCGTGCCACCACGTGTCATAGGTGGAATTCGTCGCAACGCCCTTGATGCCGCGTGCCTCGAGGTCGGCTGCCATCTTATATCCGACGAGCCCGACCTCACGTAAGAGCGAAGGTGCGATGCGCGGATTTATCGGATCGTAGAACGGCGGAATGATGAATCGCGATGAATTCTGTCCCTGCTGATGAACGTCATAGACGATCTCGGGAAACCACTCCTGCCAGAACAATTTCGTTACGGCACGTGTCTCGACGAGGTTCATCATGAACCAATCGCGGTTGTCATCGTGGCCCGCATAATGGTGATAGAGTTCGGGCGGCGACGTGCCCTCGCTCTTTGTCCCCAAGGTCTTCTTGTACCAATCGGCAACGATCTGGATGCCGTCGGGATTCGGAGACGGAATGAGCAGAAGAATCGTGTTGTCGAGTATCTCTTTTGTCGCGGGATCTTTCGCGGTCGCAAGCTCGTAAGCGAGATTCATCGACATTTGCGAAGCGACGATCTCGGTCGAGTGTATCGAGCACGAGATCGCGACGATCGTCTTACCTTCTTTGACGAGCTTGCTGAGTTCCTCCTCGCTCGATATCGTACGCGGATCGGCAAGCCGGGCGTTGATCTGCCGGTATTTGTCGAGCTTTTTGATATTTCCGGCGTCGGAAATGAACGCGACGATCATCGGATTCCCGTTCGTCGAGCGGCCGATCTCCTCGACCTTTACACGCGAACTCGCGCCGTCGAGCTTTCGAAAGTAATCGACGATCTGCTGCCAATCGGCGACCTTGCGGTCGTCGCCCGGCGTGAACCCGAGCACCGAATTCGGTGAGGGAACCTGTGCGAATGCCGCCGCTGCACAAACGGCGAAAATCACAAAGCACAGAACGATGGACTTTGGACTTTGTCTCTTAGCCATTAGACTTGTAGGTCGATGCCGACACTCGAAAATAAATTGGTGAAGTTTCCTTTGCCAGAGTCTCACAGATCGCGATTCTTCGGCAAACTGCGGTATTGGTGGTGCTGGATCGCCGCCGGTTCCATGCTTCTCGTCATCGGCATCCCGACTCTGCTTTTCCTCTGGCTTATCAACCGCCGACGATGGCTCTATCCCGTCGCGCAGTTCGGGGCCAGGACCTGGCTAAAGGCATGCGGGGCGAAGGTCAAGGTCACCGGACTCGAAAACCTTGATCCCGAACGGTCCTATGTGTTTGTCGCAAATCATCGATCCTATCTGGATACCGCGACTCTCTTCGCATTCGCGGGGAAGCGGATCGGGCTGGTCGCAAAGAAAGAGCTTCTGAAGGTTCCGGTGATGGGGCAAGGAATGTCGTTCGTGAACATAATCGCCATCGACCGTAGCAACCCTGAAAGAGCTCGTGCATCGATGGAAAAGGCCCGCAGCGTGTTGGATGACGGATATTCTTTCGGTGTATTCGTCGAGGGTACGCGGGCGATGCCGGGCGAGCTCCTGCCTTTTAAGAAAGGGGCCTTTCATCTCGCCGTACAGACGAACGCGGATATCATACCTGTCGCGATCAAGAATACCGATGTGATGATGGGCAAGCGCACGGGCGTCGCCTATTCAGGCGTGATCGAAATGGTGCTGCTGCCGCCCGTCGCTGTAAAGGAAAGAAGCGGAGCCGTAACTCCGCTTGAGCTGCTGCTTGAAACGCGGGCCGCGATCGCCGGCGAATTATCGAAAGGATGACACCTACTGCTTCTTCGGCGGCTCCTGCGTCGGGTCAGGCTCATCTTTGATGACAACGTCCGTGCGTCCCTGTCTGTAATCGCTGTAAGTTACGCGCATCCTTATCTTGATCACATTTCCGTTGTCGAACACGAGTTCATCGTCGGCCCGTGCATCAACGGGAAACCAGTATTTGCCGTCGAGCTGCGCTCTGGTAGTAAGGACGACCGGAAATTTGTTCATTTTCGTCTCCGGCACAGCCTTGCCTTTGGAGCGCACGATCATTAGATCCGTCTTATCTACCCAGATCCGGCCGGTAAATAGCCTCAGCTTTGTCTTCTTTGGATCAGGGATGACCTTCGGCTGAACGTCGAAAACGTAGAGATCGAGTTCATCGACGTGCTCGGTGCCGGCAAACCGAAAGTTATACTGCGGGATCGAGCGAGGTTCTAGGGCAAAAGGATTCACGCCGCCGAGATCTTCCAGATCTTCAGGAGTTACAAAGCCCGGTGGGGTCGTCGCGATCGGAGCATAAAGCACTTTCTCAAAACGGCCGCCGTCCTCACCGAATGTCATAAAGGAATCGCGACGAAACGTGCCCGTAACCTGGCCGCCAAGCCCGATGATCTGCACTATCGCCTTTCGATTGAACACGTAATCCGTCAACGCCGAGCGGAACATCTCCTCATTCTCCGTAACTTTCTTTACGATCTCGTCGATCTTCTGCTGGCTTAGGTCGGTCGGCACCACCGCAGATTCCTGTGCAAAACCGGTCGCCGAAAAGACAAGCGCTAGAAAGATCACTCCCACTGCCTTCGCATTATTCATAGTTTGGGTTCCCTGCTTCGAATATAGATGCATTTTCGCACAGAGAAGTTTGCAGGCGACAACACAGAAGTTGGCTGCAAACCGCAAAAAGTTAGGAAACTGTGCCGAATTGAGCCTTTTATCGAGCGGGTGGAATTTGCGTTTCGAGCCACCCGACCGCATAAAAATGATGGATTCCCTCGACACATTGCTTGCCAAAGGCTCGTCGCGGCCGCATAACGGCAAGACGCTCAGTGCCCTGGTCCTGTTCGGAACGAGGCCGGAGATCATAAAGCTCGCACCGGTCATTGCCGAGTTAAGAAGGCGGAATTGCCGTACGCTCGTTGTCTCGTCGAGCCAGCACACCGATCTGCTTAAGCCGTTCCTGCACTCGCTGAACGTCGATGTCGATGTCGATCTTGGCGTAATGAAACGCGATCAGTCGCCGAACGACGTGCTCACGGGCGTGATCTCAGGGCTCGACCGAATTCTCATCGACGAAAAGCCGGATATCGTTATCGTGCAAGGAGATACGACGACAACCCTCGCAGGCGCACTGGCCGCATTCAATCGAAAGATCCCGGTCGGCCACGTCGAAGCGGGGCTTCGCTCGGGCGACATCACGAGCCCGTTTCCCGAAGAGGCGAACCGCAGGCTGATCTCGCAGATCGCCGCTTTTCATTTCGCGGCGACCGAGCAAAATCGGCAGAACCTTCTCGATGACGGCGTTCCGGCTCAGCAGATCTTCGTAACAGGCAACACGATCGTCGATTCGCTCAAGTCGATGCTGAGAACGCTCGATGTGAGCGACCCGATAACCGAATTGCTCGCAAGAACGGCCGGACAGAGACGAATTCTGCTTACGACGCATCGCCGCGAAAGCTTCGGGGACGTGATGACCCGGAATCTTCAGGCCCTATCCCGGTTCGTCGAGCAGCACAGCGACGTATCGCTCATTTTTCCTGTTCACCCGAACCCGAATGTGCGGGCAGCGACGGAAGCTGTGCTTGCCGGCCGCGAACGTATTCATTTGCTGGAACCGCTCGATCATTCCGACTTCCTGGCCCTGATAAAGGCGTCATGGCTCATCGTGTCAGATTCGGGCGGCGTACAGGAAGAGGCGCCGAGCCTCGGCAAGCCGCTCCTTATTTTGCGTGAGAATACCGAGCGTCCTGAAGGGCTTACAGCGGGCGTTTCAAAGCTCGTGGGCAGCGATCCGTTGAGATTGGAGCAGCTCCTTGAGGAGAATTACGCCGATCCCGCGTGGATCGATTCGGTAAAGAAGATCCCCAACCCATTCGGTGACGGGACCGCATCAACAAAGATCGTTGCGGCCATCGAAGCACACTTTTCAAAGAACAAGGAGACCGTATCGGTCCTGACCGCATCGCTGTGAACAACGCCGACAACAACGTTCAAAGGCCGAGGCATCTTTTGACGGTGCTCGTCGAGGACTATTTTCATGTCGGCGCCTTTGAGACGCTCATACAGCGGCGGAATTGGGAGAACTTTGAAACCCGTTATAAGCAGAACACTCTCAAGGCACTCGATCTTCTCGACGAATTCGGCGCAAAAGCGACATTCTTCGTCCTAGGCTGGATCGGCGAGCAGGATCCAGAGCTCGTCCGTGAGATCGCCGCACGAGGCCACGAGGTCGCAAGCCGCGGATACTATCACCGTTCGCTCAGGCACCTCTCGCCCGAAGAATTTCGCGAAGACCTCAAGCGTGCCGCGAGCGTTCTTTCGGAGGCTGCGGGCCAGCGGATCGTCGGGTATCGCTCGGCCGAGAAGCTGAACTACGGCCGCGACGGCTGGATATTGGACATCCTGGCGGAGGCAGGATACGAGTATGACGCATCATTCCTGCCGAACCGAGGCGTTGATACGGAGAAGCGTTTCGCGCACAAGATCGAGGTCAATTCCGGCAGCATCTGGGAATTTCCGTATTCGACAAAGGATCTCGGCGTCGGCCTGCTGCCGATCGCCGGCGGCAACTACTTTCGCCAGATACCTTACACGCTGATGCGGCACGCGGTTAGCGGTTGGAGCGAAGTGACGGAACAGCCTTTCGTAAGCTATTTCCACGTTTGGGAACTCGATCCCGAGCAGCCGCGCATCTCTGCCGCGTCGAAATACAACCGTATTCGCCACTATAGGAAGCTCGACAAGATGGAGTGGATCCTGCGGGAAAATCTCGCCGCATATGATTGCGTCAGCATTGCCGAACACCTCGGGATCTCGGCGAACATCGTGCAGGCGAATGACGTCGAAAGCGAACCGCCGGCCGCAGAAGTCCATAGCTCGGCTAAACCGCACAAGCTAACGCCGGTTACGATCGGCATCCCATGCTACAACGAGGCTGAAGCCCTACCATACCTTGCAAATACGCTGCGAAGCGTCGAAAAGACGCTGACAGATGCCGGATATTCGGCAAATTTTGTGTTCGTGAACGATAGCAGCAAGGACAACACGCTCGAACTGCTCCACGAACTCTTCGGTGAGATCCCAAACACAGAGATCATTAGCCACGAGCAGAATCGAGGCGTCGCCGCGGCGATAATGACCGCCATACGGGCCGCGAACACCGAGATCGTCGCCTCGATGGACTGCGACTGCACCTACGACCCGCACGAACTCGCGCGTATGCTGCCGCTGCTCGACAAAGAAACGACGATGGTAACGGCCTCGCCATACCACCCGAAGGGCGGCGTACGGAATGTGCCCGGTTGGAGGCTTTTCCTGTCGAAGGGAGCGTCTGCACTTTATCGTGCCGTCCTGAAGCAGAAGCTCTCGACCTATACGAGCTGTTTTCGCGTCTATCGCCGAAATGCGTTCGCCGACCTGAACCTGGACGAATCCGGCTTCCTAGGCGTTGCGGAGATGCTCGGCCGCATCGATCTTGAAGGCGGCAAGGTGGTCGAATTTCCTGCCGTTCTCGAGGTTCGCCTCTTCGGATTCTCAAAGATGAAGACGGCGGCGACGATCGTTGGCCATCTTAAATTGCTGTCAAAGCTCGCAAAATTACGTTTCTTTCGGAAATCCGAGGCAATTAGACCTTCTATTGCACTTGAGGAAGAAACAAGATAGCCGTGCGTTGGGCGTTCTTTTTACGTCCCCGCAATCCCCAAATACCAGCAAATAATACATACGAGATCTATGACACCCGTTGCAAAACCCGAACTGTTGATGTCGCTTCCCTCCGACCAGGACTCGAGCGGCCGAACCTTTGACGAGACCGAGATCGCCTACGTTACCGAAGTCCTGAAAAGCGGGACCTTAACGACGACAAAAGGTAGATTCGGCAAGATGCTCGAACAGAAATTCGCCGAGAAACTTGGTGCGAAATTCGCGTACGCCTGTGCCTCAGGCTCGGCGGCGATCCACATCGCCGTTGCCGCGATCAACCCCGAACCCGGCGACGAGATCATCACGACCTCGATCACCGATATGGGAGCCTTGACGCCGCTGATGTATCGCGGTGTCGTTCCTGTCTTTGCAGAGGTCGACCCGAAGACACTCAACGTAACTGCGGAAACCATCTCAAAGAAGGTCAGCGAACGCACGAAAGGCATCATCGTCACGCATCTTTTCGGAAATCCCTGCGAAATGGGCCCGATCATGGAACTTGCGAAAGAGAAAGGAATTCCCGTCATTGAGGACTCCGCTCAGACGTTCCTCGCACGCAAGGGCGAGGTCTTTGCCGGAACGATCGGCGATATCGGATGTTTTTCGCTCCAGCAAGGCAAGCATATGACGACCGGCGAAGGCGGAATGGTCGTGACCAACGACGAGAAACTTGCCCGCAAGATGTTCCTTTACATCAACAAGGCTTGGGGTTACGGCGATGCGAAACCGGACCACTACTTCATGGCGCTGAACTATCGCATGAGCGAACTTCAGGCCGCCGTTGCACTCGGCCAACTCGAAAAACTCGAAACCTGTGTCGCGAATCGCCAGAAGGCCGCAGCACTTCTGACAGAGCTTCTCCAAGGCATCGACGGAGTTGAAACTCCCGTCATCGCAGGCGACGCGACGCACACGTATTGGAAATACTGCCTGACCGTCGATGACGCGAAGATCGAAGGCGGTTCGGTCGGGATGGCAGATCTTCTCAAGGAGAAGAACATCTTTTCAGCACCGCGATATATCGTCAAACCGGCGTTCATGTGCCAGGTCTTTCAGGAAAAGAACACGCTCGGCACCAGCCAGTTCCCCTTCAACCTCGCACGTGAAGGCGCCGTTGATTACGAGATGGTGAATTATCCGCTCACCGCAAAAGCACTCCACGATGTGCTCGTCCTTCCTTGGAACGAAAAGTACACCGAAGAGCACGTTCGCTACATCGCCGACAACGTGAGGATCGCCGCAAGCAGACTTAGAAAGAACTAACGGCGGGAAAGCTGTAATGAACCTTGATATGGAAAAGAAATTGAAGTTTGGCCTGGTCGGTGCCGGCGGCATCGCCCAAGCTTATGCACAAGCTTTTAATCAAAGCTCGTGCTGCGATCTTGTAGCCGTAACGGACACGCGTCCGGATGCGGCCGCAGCTCTTGCCGAAATGGTAGGCGGCAAGAGCTACTCTTCTTTCGACGAACTTGCGGGCCTCGATCTCGACGCGGTGATCATCGCTACGCCGCCCGCAACGCACGCTGATATCGCGTGTTTCTTTCTCGACCGTTCGATCCCCGTGCTCTGCGAGAAACCACTGTGTACGACCAGCGAAGATGCCGAACGGATGATCTCCGCCGCGGCACGTTCCAACACGCTCTTTACGATGGCGTCGAAGTTCCGCTATTGCGACGACGTTATCAAGGCCAAGAGCATTCTAGCTTCGGGTGCACTTGGCGACGTTCTGCAGTTCGAGAGCGCGTTCACGGCGAAGGTCGATATGTCGAAGCGTTGGAATTCGGACGAGACGCTCTCGGGCGGCGGCGTGCTGATCGATAACGGGACACATTCGGTCGATATCATTCGATATCTGCTCGGCTCGATCGATTCGGTTCTGGCGGTCGATGCAGGCGGCACGCAAGGCCTCGCAGTTGACGAGAACGTGAAACTTCTTGCAAAGACCGCTGACGGCGTGACCGCAAGCGTCGATCTCACGTGGGGAATAAACAAGGAACTTCCCTTTTTCCTCAGCATCTACGGATCGAGCGGCACGCTGCACGTCGGCTGGCGTGAATCGAAGTACAAGTCCACATCGAATCCCGACTGGACGGTCTTCGGCTCGGGTTACGACAAGGTCGCGTCATTCAAGGGCAAGATCGAGAATTTTGGCAACGCACTTCGCGGTAAGGAAGATCTGCTGATCACGCCGGCGGACGCGATGGCGTCTGTGCAGGTGATCGAAGCTGCTTATCGTTCGATGAGCGAGAAACTTTGGCAGCCTGTCGTCGAGAAGGCTCTCGCGGCAGGCTAAAGATCACAGAGGCGAGGCCAGAGAGAAATAGAAACCGTAGTTTCTAGCACCTCCGTGCTCTCTGGCCCCTCTGTGGTGAATCGAGAAAATGGCACGTATTCATCCGACTGCGATCATCGAAGAGAACGTCACGCTCGGCGAAGGAACGAGCATATGGGACAACGTGCACATTAGGCACGGAGCGACGCTCGGCGAGGAATGTATCGTCGGAGAAAAGACCTACATCGCGTACGACGTGCAAGTAGGCAACCGCGTAAAGATCAACGCGATGGTCTATATCTGCGCAGCGGTCACGATCGAAGACGGCGTAATGATCTCGGCCTCGACAACGTTCACGAACGATCGCTTCCCAAGGGCGACGATGCCCGATCTGAAAACGTTACGTCCAAGCGAGCCGGACGAACACACTCTGCCGACGCTCGTCTGCGAAGGTGCGACGATCGGTGCAGGATGCGTCATCGGCAACGATCTTGAGATCGGGCGATGGGCGATGATCGGAATGGGCTCGGTCGTAACAAGGTCGATCCCCGATTTTCATCTTGCTCTCGGGTCGCCTGCACGCTCGATCGGCGTCGTATGCAAGTGCGGAAGCCTGGTGCATAAGTTTGCGGACGGCGAAACAGCGAACGTCGTCTGTGATTGCGGTTTTCGCTATGAGATCAGCAACGGCGTCGTGTCGGAAACGGATGCGGCCGCCGCGTCAGTTTAGTTCGCTTTTGCTCGGAAACAGGTAGGGAAACAATTGAACATAAACTCCCAAAAAATCGCGATCGTTGGGTCGGGTTTTCTCGGCATGACGGCCGCTCTGCGTCTCGCGGAAGCCGGCCATCGCGTCACGATCTTTGAGTCAGGGGCTGCGATCGGCGGCCTTGCATCTGCATGGAATATCGGCGACTACACGTGGGACAGGCACTATCACGTTACGCTTCTTTCGGATGAGCACACGCGAGGTTTGATCAAAGAGCTCGGCCTCGCAGATCAATTCCGCTGGGTCGAGACCAAGACCGGATTCTTCGCGGACGGCCAGCTTCATTCGATGTCGAACGCGATCGAGTTCCTGAAGTTTCCGCCGCTCGATCTGATCTCGAAGATCAGGCTCGGACTCACTATCTTCAAGGCATCGCGGATCACCGATTGGAAAGAGCTCGAGAAGATCACTGTCGAGGAATGGCTGACGAAACTCTCGGGCAAGAGAACTTTCGAGAAGATCTGGCGGCCGCTTTTGCTCGCCAAGCTCGGCGAATCTTACAAGGACACATCGGCGGCATTCATCTGGGCAACGATCCAGCGAATGTATGCCGCACGCCGCTCGGGGATGAAGAAGGAAATGTTCGGGTACGTTCGCGGCGGATACGCACGGGTACTAGAACGCTTTGCCGAAGTTCTTGCGGAAAAAGGAGTCGAAGTTCGCCTTAATTCGCCCGTTGATCGCGTTGAAAAGCTTTCAAGCGGCGCATTTACTGTCAAGGTCATCGACGCACGCCGAAAGACCGATCTTGCCGCAAAATACATCACCCATCGAACGAAGTACGCAGCATTCAATTCTGCGGTCTCGGTCGCCTCGGGCTTTTCAGGAGCGTTCATTACCGAGCCCGAACCGACGCCGCGACGGCGAAGATCCGATCGCGTTCCGGCTCCTCCGCCCGAAACGTTCGACCGCGTGATCCTGACTTGTCCGTCGGCAAAGGCGGCCGAGATCGCGCCGCAGCTCAAAGGCCGCGAGCATCTCGATCTTGCGAATATTCGCTATCAAGGCATCATCTGCGCGTCGGTCCTGATGCGCTCTTCGCTCTCGAAATTCTACGTAACGAACATCACCGACGATTCACCTTTCACCGGCATCATCGAAATGACGGCTCTTGTGAACAAGACCGAATTCGGCGGAAACTCGTTGATCTACCTGCCGAAATATGTCGATCCAGACGACAAGCTTTTCGATGCGAGCGACGAGGCGATACGCGAGAGCTTCATCGCAGCACTCGAAAAGATGTATCCGCGTTTCAGACGTCGGGATGTGCTCGCATTCAAGCTCTCGCGTGTGCGTCGGGTATTCCCGCTGCCTGTGCTGAATTATTCGGACGACCTTCCGCCGATGCGCACATCGGTTGACGGCCTTTATGTCGTCAACTCGACCCACATCGTCAACGGTACGCTGAACGTCAACGAGACCGTCGCCCTTGCAAAGCGTTTCGCGGGCGAACTGCTCGACGAGCTTTCGGGCAAGGAGGCGGCATGATGAGCACGCGGATCGCAAGCCTTTCGCTCGACCTCGACAATCAATGGTCGTATATGAAGACGCACGGCGATGCGGGCTGGGAATCTTTCCCCTCATATCTCGACCGCGTCGTGCCGTATGCACTTTCGTTTCTTGAAAAGCACGATCAAAAGATAACTTTCTTCATCGTCGGCCAGGATGCGGCACTCGAAAAGAATCACGGATCCCTTCGCCGCATCGCCGATGCGGGGCACGAGATCGGCAACCATAGCTTTCACCACGAGCCTTGGCTGCATCTTTATTCAAAAGAACAGCTCACCGAGGAGTTCGAGCGATCCGAAGAAGCGATCGAACTTGCGACCGGACGGCATCCGAAAGGGTTTCGCGGGCCCGGATTCAGCTTGAGTCCGACGGTGCTCGAAACGCTGGCAGAACGCGGCTACGATTTCGATTGTTCGACCTTTCCGACATACGTCGCACCGCTTGCGCGTGCATACTATTTTTTCACGGCACCGAAAATGTCGGATGAAGAACGCGCAAAACGAAAGCAGCTCTTCGGCAGGTTCTCGGACGGCTTCAAGCCGCTCAACCCGTACCTGATATCGACTGCAAAGGGGACGATCTCGGAGATACCCGTTACCACGTTTCCGGGCGTAAAGACGCCGATCCACGCAAGCTACGTCATGTATCTTTCGACGTTCTCGCCTTCGGCAGCAAAGGCATATTGGCGTTCCGCACTCGCGGCCTGCCGGATCGCGAATGTGCAGCCGTCACTTCTGCTTCATCCGCTCGACTTCCTGACAGGTGAAGACGTTCCGGAGTTGAAGTTCTTTCCGGGAATGTCGCTTGCCCAGCGGGCAAAATCCGACATCCTGGATTGGATAATTTCCGCTTACAAGGAATCATTCGACGCAACGACCGTCGGCGGGCACGCGGCCGACCTGAGAGAGCGCCTCAGCTCCGCGAATGAGGCGGAGCCGGCCCTATCGTGAGATCGATCGAGATAGATCAGCCTTCATCCTGGACACTCCGCAAGAATCTTCGCGGCCTGCTTGTCGAAATGCGGCCGCAGGAATGGGTCAAGAACCTGCTTGTTTTTTCCGGCGTCATCTTTTCGCGTTCGCTGTTTGATCTGCACGATCTTTGGACGAGCACGCTCGGCTTTCTCGTCTTTTGTGCCGCCAGCAGCGGTATCTATCTTTTCAACGACCTTTGCGACATCCGCTCGGACCGCTCACATCCGATCAAATGCACGCGGCCTCTTGCCGCCGGCGAATTAAACGTGAATGCAGCACGGTTAGCGATGGTCGCCCTTTTTGCGGCAGCAGCACTTGGTTCGCTCGCCTTGAGTTCGCGGTTCGCCCTCATCATCGTCCTGTATCTTGCGATGTGCGTCGCGTATTCGCTTCAGCTGAAGAATGTCGTGATCCTCGACGTCATACTGATCGCGAGCGGGTTCGTCCTTCGCGCGATCTCAGGCGCAGTTCTGATCGACGTATCGATCTCGGAATGGCTGATCATCTGCACCTCGATGGTCGCTTTGCTCGTCGGCTTCGGAAAGCGTCGGCATGAGCTCACGCTCCTTCGTTCCGCCGCAAGTACGCATCGAAAGAACCTGAGCGAGTATTCTCTTCGGTTTCTCGATTCGATAATGGCGATATGCGCGGGCGCCGCTTTGATCACCTACGCACTCTACACGCGGGCCGATGAGACGGTCGCACGCGTCGGTTCGCAATGGATGCTGATCACGATCCCGTTCGTCGTTTACGGTGTTTTTCGCTATCTATTCCTGATCTATCAGCGTGATGCCGGCGGCGATCCGGTCAAGATACTCTTCCGCGATCGGCCTACGGTCTTGAATCTCCTGCTTTGGCTCATCGCGGCGTCTCTCGTCGTATATCTGCCGCACCTATTGGGGAACGGATGAAGGCGAGGCGTGCAGTTCTAGTAGCGCTATTCGCGGCCGCCGTACTGTTAAGAGTTGCCGACACTTTTCGGCCTCTCGACCGTGCATCATGGCGCGAAAGCGATCTCGGCTCCATCGCCCGAAACTTCACACGCGAGGGAATGAATCCGCTCTATCCGCGGATCGATTGGCGCGGGACCGGCCCGGGCTATGCTGAGATGGAGTTCCCGCTTTATCCGTGGTCGGTCGCCGTTGTTTATGAGGTTCTCGGTGTTCACGACGAAACGGGCCGCATCATTTCGCTGCTGCTCTCGCTCGGTGTTCTCGCATTCTTCTGGTTCCTCGCACGCGATATTCTCGAACCCGATGCGGCCGTCGTTGCTTTCGCCTTTTTTGCATTTAGCCCGCTGATCTTTGAAGTTTCAACCGCCGTGCAGCCCGAAGGGTTGACGATGCTTGCATACATCGCGGCGGTTTACTTTTTCTCACGCTGGACAAATACGAACAAGACGTCCGATCTCTACGCGAGTGCCGCCTTAACATCGCTCGCGATCCTGGCGAAGGCAACCTCAGTGCATATCGGCCTGCTCGTTGCAATACTCTGGCTCAAGAAAGAAGGAGTCGCGACCTTCAGGAATTGGCGAGCCTACGCGTTCGCGTGCATCGCTCTGATCCCCGGCATTCTCTGGTACGCTCACGCGAAGGAGCTTTGGCTAAGGTACGGCAATTCGCTCGGCATCTCGAATGAATACCATTGGATCGGCCCGGATTTCTTCACAAATCCATACTTCATCATCGGCATCCTTCGCAACGAGATCGTGTGGGTTTGGGGCGGAATAGGCGTGATCGTCGCCGTGGTCGGGACCTTTCTCGCAAGACAGGAAAGAGCAGTATCAATTTCGCTCACCTGGCTTGCGTCGGTGTTTGTGTTTCTCATCGTCGCTGCCCGAACCACGGCTGACGATTGGGCAAACTACTATCACGTTTTCGCCGTCGCCCCGGCGAGTTTGCTGATCGGATTCGGTGCGGGAAAGGGCATTTCATTAGTCCGAGAGAGCAATAGAAAAATTACCTCGCAAAACGTCCTCGCGATGTTGATCGTGATAGTCTCGTTCGCTGCATTTGTATTCGACCTTCGATCGATACGGCAGCTTTTCCTTGAGCATCACAAGCTCGAACCGGCATTTGCCGAGGCGAGCCAGATCGAGCCGTATCTTCAACGCAACGCGCTTATACTTGTTTCGGGCGGAGCCTGCGTCGATGCGGACGGCTACGCGCTCGCTTACAATGCCTCGTATATGTTCTACTGGCTCGACCGAAAGGGATTCAATATTTGCAGCGACAGGCAGACGGTTTCGGCCGTCGAGGGTTTTCGGGCCCTTGGCACAAGGTATTTCGTTGCGCAGAGGACCGATCTCGCGCAAGCTCCCGGATTCGAAGGATCTCTTGCCGCGAGATTTCCGGTCGTGACCTGGACCGATGAGTTCGTCGTCTTTGACCTGCGGCCATGATAAAGGAGAACCACTACAAATTCTCGCGTTATGCTCTCTTCGCGGTGATCGCCGTTCATCTCGCGATCGTGCTGCCGCTCGCCTATTGGCTGAACATTTGGGTCGATGAGGCCTCGACGCTTTACACGACGCAGAGCGGTTTTCTGCACGCGTTTCAGTTTGCATGGATCGACGAAAAACAGGCGCCGCTCTATTTTTGGACAATGTCTCTGTGGCGAATGTTCGGTGAATCGGTCTTTTTCGCTCGCCTGTTCTCGATCATCTGCACAACGGCCGGTATTTTCCTCGTATGGAAATTCGCTCGATGCTTTTTGTCTGACCTTGCGGCGGCGATCGCCGCACCTCTCTTCGGCCTTCATCCGCTAGCGATCTGGGCCGCACTTGAGATCCGCGGTTACGCACTCGGTATTGTCCTCGCCGCACTGCTAGTTCACCTGAACGAGGCTCTTATCGCACAGGGAGAGAATGCTCGCACGCGGCCGCGCATCGCTTTTATCATTGTCGCCGCGGTCGCTCTCTATACGAATTACTACCTCGGCTTCGTACTCGCGGGCTGTTTCGCGGCGAACATCGTTTCCCGGCGTGCGAAGAATGTCCTGAATTTTCTCATCTCGATGATCCCGGTGGGAATCGTTTTTCTGCCGCAGGCGTTGCTTGTAAGAGATCAATTCGCGATCAATACGCAGGGCTATTCCGAACCGCGTTCGCTAATCGATGGCCTGCGTCTCGTTTGGCAGCATTTCGTGACAATGCTGCTGCCGGCCGGATTATTTCCGAGCGGTGACTGGAGCAGTCTCGCGTTCGCAAGGCTATGGATCGTGCGGCTGATGCTTCCGGCGGTCGCGATCTTTTCGGTTCTGAACCTGCGAAGCATTTCGAATCGCTCGTGGCGACTGCTTGCGTTGGCAGCAACAACCTTCGGCTGTCTGCTCGTCGCATACTTTGCGGTCGGCAGCGACCTCGTCGAACTCCGGCACGCGACCGTCGCGTTCGTTCCCGTATTGCTCGCGGCCGCCTCGCTCGGCTTTGACCTTTTGTCCGTCATAGTTTCAAAGCCGTTCAGACTCACTGCGGCCGCAGCAGGCGGACTGGTCCTCGCGATCTTCTTTCAAGCCTCGATCGTCGGCCTCTATCCGACTATGACAAAACGCGGCGATTGGGACCGCGTCGCGAGATATCTTGAATCCAGTTCCGAATTCCGTCCGATATACGTTTTCCCCGTTTACGACACGCTCGCTTTAAAGCAAACGTACTACGGAAAGGTACATATTGCTCCGGAAGAGGGATTCTTCCGCTTCGCACGCAATGCTCCGGCGGGTTCGCCAACGAGTCTCGTCACCGAGACGGATTTCTTTATTTCGCAGATCGGCTCCGGCTCGAAAGAGATCTGGCTAGTGACCGGTTCGGTCTGCACGGAAACTCTTGCGTGTACTCCTCTGGAATCTTACGTCAAAGCCAATTACACTATAGTTGCCGAGCAGGATTTTTATCTCGAGAAAGTCAGATTACTGAGGAAGATCGACCAATGATCGAAACCCTTGATCCCAAAATAACCGATAGACCGGTCGCCCGCTGTGCGAGTTGTGACCGGGAAATGGAACATTACAACACGTTCTATTCGCCGACGGACCAGCCGCGGAATATCTGCTGGCAATGCCTCGCACGCGAAGAAAAGAACTTCTTCGCCCGACGCGGCTATTCACGCCTCGCACGCACCGGAGTCATTCCCCGCTGATGCCAGTTCGAAAGATAACGGAATATCCCGAGGCCGTTCTCGGCCAGGTCGGCAAACCCGTGACCGAGTTCGACGACGCTCTTGCCGCGCTCTGCGAAGAGATGTTCGAGACGATGTACGATGCCGAGGGCGTAGGACTTGCGGCACCGCAGATCGGGCTGAACCTGCGGCTTTTTGTGATGGATTGCGACGGCGTTAAGCTCATCGCCGCAAATCCCGAGATCATCGAACGCACGGGCGAGCAATCCGGCCACGAAGGTTGTCTCTCGGTCGGCAAGGTCCCGGCCGTCCTCGTGCGTGCCGAGACCGCAAAACTGCGTGCGCAGGACGAGAATGGCGAGTGGTTCGAGCGCGCAGCCTCAGGCTACGCCGCTCGTGCATTCCAGCATGAGACCGATCACTGCGACGGGAAACTTTTCATCGACCACCTCCCAAAACTCCGCCGCGAAATGGTCCTAAAACGCTTCCGCAAAGAAAAGAACTGGAAATAGACGGCATCAACCGCGAGCAGTCAGAACGCCTGCGACGGAACGCAGACGCCCTCGTCCGCACACCTTCTTGGCTCCATCGGAGCCGCATGTTTGTAGCACGCCTCTCGCCCGCAACGGCCTCGGAGGCGGCTTGCCGCCGATAAGATCTGTCGCTCCTAACGGAGCTCCGAGATTCATTGGATGCCGGTTGCTACAAACATTCCGCTCACAGCGGAGCTAAAAGACGCGCGATTCTGGCCGCCCGCTCGCGCAGGCGGTTCTGACTAGTTGGCGGCAAGAGAGACGAAGATGCTTCGATAGACGGGCAGTGATTTGCCTTCGACGGCGAGTTCGCGTTCGGTCTTGACGGGGAACGGATTCTCGTCCGTCTTTTCTTCGCGAAAGCCTACGTGCGCGCGGAAGATCTCGAACATTTCGTCGGCGAGGAATTCGATATCGGTCTGAATGAAGACCTTGCCGCCGATGCCGAGTTTTGCGGCGATGGCCTCCGCCATTTTGCGGTTCACCATTCGGCGTTTCTCGTGCTTCTTTTTGAACCACGGATCTGGGAATTGGATCGTTACCATTTGCAGCAAACTATCCGGTATTTTCTCGATAAGGCGGTCGAGCCACAGCATCGCGTTGCAGAATGAGTAGTGAAGATTCGTGAGGCCCGCTTCCTCTGCGAGGCGATTTGCTTCCGCAACGAGCGGTTCGCGTATCTCGATACCGAGATAGTTATATTCAGGCATTTCGCCCGCCATCTTCAATAGAAAACGCCCGCGTGCACATCCGATATCCATAAAGAGCGGACGCGCCGGGTCCGCAAAAAGCTGACCGATATCGAGCGGAACTGGCGTCTGGCGATAGAACGGTGCCAGCGGATTTACATGTTGATGAACTCGGACGCGAGGCATAGATCAGACGATTCCGAGGATGGTAAGGATCGCGAGGCCGCAGACGGCGGCATACGCGGCGATCGACAGCACACCGGCGGCCTTGATCGGCGGCAGAACTTCGCGTGGATCTTTATGTGGGTCGCCCGGGACCGCAAAGAGCGCGTAAACCGCACCCGTCAAAAGCCCGCCGATGTGCGCGTAATTATCGACCATTCCGCTCAGGACGAAGCCGTAAAGGAGTATGAAGCCGATATTCATTATCAGATTTCGGCGAAATTCGGGCGCGATGAACTGCCTCCGTTTGAAAGAATAGACCGCGAGGAAACCGATGATGCCGACGATGCCGCCCGACGCACCGATCGATATGCCGACGGGATTTAGCACGAGCGTCAAGGCACTGCCGCCGACCGCCGAAAGCAGAAAGACGATCGCAAGATGTGCCCGGTTCGCGAGGGCTTCGAAAGGACGTGCAAAGCTGTAGAACGCGAGGCTGTTCAGCCCGATATGAAGCAATCCGGCGTGAAGGGCCGTGCCCGTCAAGAGCCGCCAATGTTCGCCGTTCTGCAGGTAGGCCTGTTTGTCAAAGCCGGCAGCGAGAATCGCGGGTTCGACACCGCGTGCAAGTTCCGCGAGAAAGACGCAGCTATAGAGCGCAATGATAACGATCGCATAGATCGGCGGCCCCGGACGAAATGCGTTCTCCCGCGGGTGCGGCCGTTCGAAATCCTGTGGTTCTTCCGGACGAACTTCCTCGTCCCTGTAATCAAGTGACATTCGGGATAAAACTACATCGCGAGGCCGCCGTCAACCTGTATCACTTGGCCTGTGATATATGTCGCGGCCGGCGACAGCAGGAAGCAGGCGATCTGTGCGGCCTCATCGACACGGCCGAGACGCCCGAGCGGGATCATTGCGAGGATCTTCTCGCGATAGTCCGCGTTCATCTCGCTCGCCATATCTGTCTCGATCAGGCCGAGAGCAAGCGCGTTGACGGTCACTTTCTTGCTTGCGATCTCTTTTGCGAGCGATTTTGTAAGGCCGATCATCCCGGCCTTCGAAGCGGAATAGTTCGACTGCCCGAGCATTCCGACGACGCCCGATATCGACGAGATGTTCAGGATCGAACCGCCGTTCTCGTTCCGCATCATCGAACGCAGCACGGCTTTCGAGAAATTCCACGCACCCTTAAGGTTCGTGTCGATCACAGCATCCCAATCTTCTTCCTTCATTCGAAGGATGAGCTGGTCGCGCGTAATCCCGGCATTGTTGACGAGATAGTCCACTGTGCCGAACGCGTCCTTTACCTCGCCGACGAAATTCGCCGCGGCCTCGGTATTCGCAACGTCGCACTGCGCCGCAAAAACTTTCACGCCCGACGCTTCGAGCTCGGACTTTAGTGCGTCGGCCTCTGCCGCACTCTTCGAATAATTGAATGCGACATTCGCGCCGCCCTTTGCGAGTTCGCGTACGATCTCGCGGCCAATTCCGCGCGTGCCGCCGGTAACGATCGCGGTCTTTCCTTCGAATTGATTGTTTTGCATAAGAGACTAAAGGCCAAAGAGAGTTCTCAACCGATCCTCGATCGCCCTCTCTTGTTCTGTCGAAAGCTTGCCCAGCTGTCGGCGAATCATCCCGCATGCGACTGTCATCAGACGATGCAGCCGAATCGTGGATCCAACTTTCAGCCCGGTCGCAACAAAGTCCTCGTCGCCTTCTCGGATCACCAGGTCGGTCGCTGTCGGCAGTACTGAAACATTGCTGGTTATGAACGCAAGAACGACGTGGCCATAAGGCTCGATCTCATCGGTCAAGCACACTGCAGGACGAACTTTTGATGACGAAAGGTCGTCGAACGGGAATGGAACGAGAACGATCCGATATTTCATTTAGCTAAGGGCAATCCGTCCTCAAGGCTGTAAATATCCTCTTCGTCGTTCAAGAATTCAAACGCCTCATTTTGATCTGCAGCCCGATGCCAGTCTCCCTCGCTCAGGTCGTCTTCGGAGAGCAGTACAATAACGCGCACCTTGTCATGCAATGATCTCGGTAGATCCTCGTCCAAAAGAAGCTCTCGATTCGCTCTGATGGTTGCGGTCGTCTCAATAGCTGTCAGCATAATTCGTTCTCCATTCGCCTCGATTCTACCATTTCTCGCTTTGAATTCGGCACATTCGACATTCAGCCAGCCAGAGCCTTTCGCTGTTGGAGAAAAAGTTCTCCGATACCTTTTTCTGCGAGGGCGAGCATCGCGTTCATTTGGTCACGTGTGAACGGTTCGCGTTCGGCCGTGCCTTGGATCTCGATGAATTTCCCTTCGCCGGTGCAGACGATGTTCATATCGACCTCTGCGCTCGAATCTTCAACATACGCAAGGTCGAGTATCGTCGTTTCTTCACAAATACCGACGCTTACGGCCGCGACCTCGCTCAAGATCGGGTTCGCACGAACGACGCCCGTCTGCACAAGACGCCTACACGCAAGAGCAAGTGCGACATACGCCCCGGTGATCGAAGCGCAGCGTGTGCCGCCGTCCGCCTGTATCACGTCGCAATCGAGAAATATCTGCCGCTCGCCGAGCAGTTTCATATCGACGACGGCGCGCAGGCTCCTGCCGATCAGACGCTGGATCTCCTGCGTGCGGCCGGTCGGACGCATCGTCTCACGCTGCGTTCGCGTGTTCGTCGCACGCGGCAGCATCGCGTATTCGGCCGTAACCCAGCCCGTGCCCTTGTTGCGCAAAAAAGGCGGCACGCGATCTTCGACCGATGCGGTGCAGATCACCTTTGTACGGCCGACCTCGATCAGCGCCGAGCCTTCCGCATAGGGCGAGATATTAGGTGTGATCCGAACCGAACGCAGTTCATCCACCTTGCGGTCATCTTGTCGTACAAAACTCATAGATCTCTAGGCGGAAACCCGAGCGGCAGCGCGGGTGTCCATTTTCTCTATCAAAAAGTCAGCGATCCGAAATCAGCCGCACACTCCCTACCGCGGTCGTGTTTCTACCCTAATTCATCCACGCCGTAAACCTCGATCGCTTCGAGCCTTTGCGGCCTTGCGCCCAAAAATCTCTCCGCAACGCGCCCGAATCTTTCAGCGGCGTCCGTTACATAAAAATGATCCAGGTCATCGCACAATTCGCGAGTTCTGCCCGGAGCGGCAGCATTCTCAAGACCGTTCTTTGCAAGAATGATCGCGACCTCGTCCGCCGTCGCCTCACCCGAATCAATTAGTTTAACATCCGAGCCAACGGTCCGCTGAATCACGTCGCGAAGTATAGGATAATGCGTACATCCGAGCACCAACGCCTGCGGCCCGAATGCTTTCACTTCAGCAAGGTATTTCTCGGCAATGCTCGCCGTCTCGGGCTGATCGATCCAATTCTCTTCCGCCAGCGGCACGAAGAGCGGACACGCCGCCTGGAGCACTTTCGGCTCGACGGAGGCTCTTCGGATCGCGTCGATATACGCGTTGCTTGCGACCGTCGCTTCCGTCGCGATGACGCCGATGCGGGCATCGGGGCCGAATTCACGCACGATCTCGACCGCCTTGCGGCCGCCCGGTCCGATCACTCCGACGACCTCGATCCCGACCTTTTCGCGAATCGCGGGCAAGGCTAGGGCTGACGCTGTATTGCACGCGACAACGAGCAGCTTTATGCCCAACGACGCCAGAAACGACGAATTCTCGAGCGCGTAACGTTCGACCGTCGCGAGCGATTTCGTGCCGTAAGGAACACGTGCCGTGTCGCCCAAATAGACGAAACGCTCGTTCGGCAAGCGGTCGTGAAGCGCACGATAGACCGTCAGGCCGCCAACTCCGGAATCAAAAATGCCGATCGGTAATTCGTTCATCCTAAAGAGCAAAGAAAGAATATAGCGTATAGTCGCAAGGTTCACGAAGCCGTACGCCGCCCGAACCGCCCGTGTCAGTACCGTCTGCGTGAGCGGACGGGGCGTTGCCGCAAGCCCGCACGCAGTAAGGGCACTCGTTATCATCCACTCAACGATTGAAAACCGAAGACGCTCGGCTTCCATTCTCAATTCGCAATGAACAATTCACAATTTCCCGATGTTTGTCCCGTCCCGCCGTGAATTGGGACAAGCGGGACAAAGTGGGACAAAAATCGGCGTTTTTCGAGGTGGTAGTTACAATTTCTGTCACTTTTGTCAAAGATCAGGGTGTACAACGTATGTTTACACCAGCATTATGAGTATATCACACGTGTCAATCGGTATTTTGCCCGTCTCTCGCTGCGTCAGTGGGCTCCGGGGACGAAGGAATTGCGGGAGGAGGTCTGCAAAGCGAACAAATTTTCGAGAATCTTCGTATTTTTCTCCTTGGAAGCGCAATAATACCTTTATGTTCTGTCCGAAATGCGGTTCTACTCAGGATGACACCCTGAAATTTTGTAAGGCTTGCGGCGCGCACCTTGCGGCCGTCAAACAGGCTCTTGCAACGCCCGATCGCCCTGAAGGATTTGAATGGAAGAACACCTGGGTCGCCGATATGCTGATGTCGAGCGAACAGGCCGTCAAACGCAAAGCAGAACTCGACCGCCTCAAGGGTATAACGCCGGACTCAAAACGCCGAACGGAGATCAAAGCGGGAATGATCACCGGCAGCATCGGAATCGGCCTGATGGTCTTTCTGTATGTCTATATGCAGGGCTTGATCCTCAGCGGAAATATTCCGCCGGCGGAATCTGAGATCATCGGCCGTCTCTGGGTGGTCGGCATTATCCCGATCCTCGTTGGCGCGGCTCTGATCATCAACGGCATTTACGTTTCTAAACTCTTTGGCGGCTCGGGACGATCGGCAGATCAGCCCGACACCCAAAGCCCGACGCTCAATAAAGGCGAACTTACCGCTAAAGACCCGGATTATCTGGGTCCGGCAAAAACCGCGCGCTTTCCCGCGACACCGTTCAGCGTAACGGATGAAACGACGCGACACCTTCAGGAACGCAGACAAAAGGACGCAGAACCTCCGCAACGATCCTTGGACGATCAATGAACGCGGCGATGCTCTTTAACGATATATCGGTCTTTATTATGAAACCAATTCTCGCTCTTATTTCAGCACTTTTTTTCACGACGATCGCTTTCTCGCAGGCGAATATCAGCGACGCCAACTATCGCGTGTTCGATTCGAATGGCGAACCTTCCAGCCTGGAAAAGATAATTGAGGCGGCCGGCCAGGTTGACGTCGTCTTTCTCGGCGAACAGCACGACGACGCGGTCGGGCATTTCCTCGAGAACGAGATCTTTCGCAAAACGTTCGAGCGATACGGAAAGGAGAGAAAGGTCACATTGTCGCTCGAGATGTTCGAGCGCGACGAGCAGATCGTCGTGAACGAATATCTGCAGGGCCTGATCACTGAAAAGAAATTCCTCGACGACAGCCGCCCGTGGGGCAACTATAAGACCGACTATCGCCCGCTCGTTGAATTCGCCAAGGCAAATAAGCTCGACGTTATCGCAGCGAACGCGCCTCGACGCTACGTCAACATGGTCTCGCGAAACGGCCGCAGTTCGGTCGATCAGCTTTCAAAAGATGCGAAAGCGTGGCTTGCCCCGCTGCCTTACAGCCAAGCTTCGGAAGCCTACACGAAGAAATTCAAGGCCTTGATGGGTGGAAGCGGTGAGGCCGCGATGGGCATCGACAACATCCTTGCGTCGCAATCTTTGTGGGACGCAACGATGGCCGATTCGATGGCGAAATACCTAAAGCGGAACAAGAACGCCCTGATCGTCCAGCTTAACGGAGCGTTTCACAGCGAGAACCGCCTCGGCACCGTCGAACATCTGCTGCGTTATCGCCCGAAGGCAAAGGTCATCGTCGTAACAATGCGTTACGAGGACGACTTTCAGCATTTCGACAAAATAAAATACGAAAAGACCGGCGATTTCGTCATCCTGACGGACGCAAAAATTCCGCGTAGCAAGCGATGAACCTGCAGGCGGTTTTCTTCTGGAGAGGTTTGAATATTGCCGCTTTCGCGATCATCTCTACTTGCCGGCTTTAGTCCGCAAGCTTTAATCCTAAATCCG
>JRYI01000774.1_pt1 | contig 58401 bp, 45 predicted proteins | sample 235361 | NCBI WGS metagenome assembly JRYI01 (sample SAMN03074212, study PRJNA261471) | activated sludge metagenome | biome: Common Effluent Treatment Plant; feature: Wastewater; material: Activated sludge; isolation source: activated biomass in a lab-scale reactor treating industrial wastewater at...
CGGCAACGAGAACTCAACGATTCCGCGAATCGGGACGATCTCCGCGACCTGATCGAAGAACGACTCGCCATCATGATCTTCGACGGCCGCCTCACCGAACAAGAAGCCAAAGCCGAGCTCGCCACGTCCGGCTTCTATTACAATGCGATCAAAGAACTAAATACCACCCGAGTAGTGCGACGGCAAGAAATTTCGGCCAAGCAACCAGCTTGCTGATTGGTCTTTAAGGTTCGGCAACGAAGTTGAGCTCTGTGATCTCATCTTCGACAGTCCTTACTATCGATGGAGTTGTGAAAAACCTGTTCTTTGCATACACCGTGAATGTATATGTCTCACCTGCTCTTACTCCCGCAAATCTGTAATAGCCGAACTGATTAGTAACGGCGTACTTGATCCGGCCCGCTTGATCGATCATCGTTACCATCGCTCTAGTGATCGGCCTACCGTCCGAGCGTAGGGCGCGACCCCCGACCGTTACGGACGCGGCTGTCGGGCTGACAACATAGAACAGTCCATTTGCAGATCTCGAGAATATATCGCCCTCGTTAAAGTGGAAGTATCGCCAAATCAGCGGGATGCCTACGTCTGAATCACCGATCACATTGAAGCGTAAATTCAGCAGAGTACCCGTCCCGGCCAATGGGGTTGCTTGGAAGGCTTCGATCTTTAACGCGCCCGGGGTCGAAGTATCGGCAGTAATGGTCATTCCGGCGCTAAGGGTTCCCGCGCTGTCGAACGCGATAACGGCCGGCTGGAGCACCGCGGGGTCGAAACGAAGATCGAACGCGTACATTCGCGCAAACTTGTTATCTAGGTTAGAGGCCTCAATCGGGATCGTCACCATTGTGCCCAGTTGTGCGAAAGAGTCCGGAATCGAGACGGGGACAGTGTCCTGTACCGTGGGCGTCACCGAAAATACCTGAGAATTTGAGATGAGCGACGATGTTTGATTTAGAACGGTAACGGAAACCGAGCCTGATGAAGCAATATCGCTACCGGAGATCACGGCTTGGAGTTGACCGCTGTTAATAAAGGTAGTTGGCCGAGCCGAATCGTTCCACTTCACCGTAGAGGTCGGGGAGAAGTTCGATCCGTTGACCGTTGCGGTGAAGCCCGCACCACCGGCAACGGCAATGTTCGGACTTAAGCTCGTTATCGCAGGCGGAGCGGTCAAGACCTCGACCGTCGTACTCGTCCGGTTACCCGCCGCATCATAAGTGAACCGTATGACCCTGTCGGCGTAATGAATTTCGGTAAGCCGGTGGAGAGAGTCGTAAAAATATTGAACTGCATTCGCAGAAACTGAGATACTCACAGCTTGGAGTAACAGGATCATCAGTGATCCCACAAGAGTCCTTAGTATCGAGCCTGACACGAGAGCTTTGTTCTTCATAGCAGGTTAGTCGCCCCCAAAGAAACGCGTAATAAAATTGCCAAAAATAAAGCCCGACGGCGCAATACCGCCAAGCTTCATCTGAATGGTTATTCCGGCTGGCGCTGTCTTCGGATCTGCCAAGCTTTCTTTCTCTGCTTGTGAAAGATCAGCCCAAGTTTTTCCGCCTCCAAAACTCCCACTAGCCAATTGGTCGAGTTTATCTACTTGCCGTCCAGAGCTGTATCGCTCGTCTGCCACCTGAACGACGTAAGCAGGGTTTTTCAGATCTTCGGCTATTTCGGCGGATTTCGCTACTTTGGCCGCACCTCCGATCGCTTCAGATGCCGGAGCTATGCTTCCTTTGCCCGCATACAAAGAGATGATATTTCCAATATCCGGTATCTTGAATTTATCGAGGAAGCGAACGATCGATCCGAAAACTGTTCCGTTGTTCGTCTCTAAGAGGAACCTATTGCTAGCATCCGACGTTCCCATTTCCTGAAACATTGCTTCCCCGTCCTGTTGACCACTTAAACCCGAGGGGTCGAAGAGAGTAATTGGATTATTTAAAGAATAAACATACTCATTGAACCTCTGCGGGTTATCCGAAACTCCGTCGACCGGGTCTTTGGTCAAGAACCGTCCGAGAGTGGGACTATAAAACCGCCGTGAAGCAAACAACAGGTCGAAAGGTTCGACGGTCACGCCGAACTGCCCCATGTACTGAAAGGAGTTGGGTATCTGCTCTGATGTTGCGGTCACCGAGCCGAAAGCGTCGTAAGCGTACCGGTTAACGATCGTTTGAGAAGTATCGGAGATTGCAGCCGTAGAACCGCGTTGGTCAAAATGATACTGATATGCTTGCCCGTTCGGGCGAATTTTCGCGATCAAGCCGAGGCCGTACGTGTAGTAGTTCCGGATGTTCCCAAAGCGATCGGTTTCCGCCAATACACGCGGCAGCCGAGATGTCGGATCGATAACGAAGCGCGTAACTGCCCCTTGGCTCTTTTTGGCCAGCCGACGGCCGTCGCCATTGTACGTGTACTCGACCGAGCTCGAACCGTCCGATGCAGTAACGAGCCGATCTTCGAGATCGTAGCCGAAGTTGATCGTCGAGCTGCCTGACGTCTGCGTTTTTAGGTCACCATTGTTGTCCGAGGTGAACGACTTCGCACCGGCCGTTTGGATCTGGTTCGCCGCATTGTAGCTATAATTTTCAGCAGGCCGAGTATTTCCGGCCGTCAGTGGGTCGGTCGAATTCACATTTGTTCGATTTCCTACCGGATCAAGCGTGAAATTATAGGCTGAGATCACTGAGTTGTCCGATCTCTTATTACTCATTGATGTGAGGCGTCCAGCCAGGTCGTATGAAAGCGCGGCGGTTGTCCCGTTCGAATTAATGATCCCTGCTAACAGGCTTGCCTGGTCGTAAGAATACTGCGTTACACGACCTCCCCAATCGGTAGCCGTTGTAAGATGATCGCGAGCGTCGAACACATAATCAACTCGCTTACCATCCGGATAGATCAAGGCGATCCTATTGCCGTTGGCGTCATATTCATAACCTATCGGCTTCCCGTACGCGTCAGTGTAATTCGTCAGCCGATCCAGGTCGTCATAGGCGTATTGCGAGACACCAACTGAATCCGTCATTCGAGTGCGATTTCCGTTAGCGTCATATTCGAAAGCCACGGACGTTGTATCCGGGTAGGAGATCCTCTTTAGCCGGTTGTCGTCGAAGTACGAATAAGTGGTCGTTTGTCCATTTGCGTCCTTCCGGGTCAAGAGGTTTCCGACCGGATCATAAGTGAATTCGTAAAACTTTCCGAGCGGATTCGTTCGAGTGACGAGTCGATTCACCGGATCATAAGCGAACTGGGTCGTATTGTTATTGATCTTTACCGTAACTCGGTTGCCGACCAGGTCATAGGTGTACTCAGCGTCTTTACCGTCAGCGTCAGTCACCTTGATCACTCGACCGAGCGGATCATAGAAGAAGCGCGTTGTTTTGTTGTTCGCATCGGTCTTGCCGGTCAGTCGGCCGAGTGCATCATAGGTATTAGTAATTCGATTGCCGAGCGGATCGGTCGTCGAGAGCAGTCGGTTCAACGCATCATAGACGTAAATGGTGGCGTTTCCCTTTGGATCGATCACTTTTGTGCGGTTACCCTGAGCGTCGTATTCGAACCGTGTCGCATTGCCTAGAGGATCGGTCACCCTCGTGAGTCGACCGGCAGGATCGTATGCAAAAGATGTCGTATTAAGCCGCGCATTCTTAGCGCCGATCCGTCGATCCAAGTTATCATAGAAATTTTCGACTACCCCATTATTAGCGTCGATCGTCTTGGTCAGCAAGTTATTTACATCGTACTCGAACCGCGTAGCCTTTCCTCGCGCGTCGGTTATCTTGGTTCGATTGTTGTTCGCGTCATACTCGTAGGTTGTCGTATGGTTGAGAGGGTTGGTCGTCGACAGCAAGTTGTCATTATTGTCGTAAACGAACGCTATCGTACGGCCCAACGCATCCGTGACCGACGTACGTCGCCCAACCGGATCAAAGCCATAGGACGTGACCTGATTCAAGGCGTTTTGGACAGAGGTGCGGTCGCCGTAGCTGTTGTAGGTAAATGTGGTCAAGTGACCCACCGCATCGAGTACGGTTGTAAGCTGGCCGAAGCTGTCGTATGTGAAATTGGTGGTCTTATTCAGCGGCTCCGTGGTCCGGATCAAATTGCCCGCTGCATCGTATTCAAATGTCGTGACATTGCCGAGTTCGTCGGTGCGTGTCAATGGATCGTTATTCGAGTTGTAGGTTATCGTGACAGTTTTGCCAAATGGGTCCGTTTGTTTGGTTACATTGCCGGCAGAGTCGTATTCATAGAGAGTTGTATTGATATTCTTGTCCGTTACGCTCGCGCGATTGTTTTGTGCGTCGTATGTATATGAATAGCTATGGCCAAGCTTGTCTTGGCGCCGGATCATTCTTTTAAGAAAGTCGTGAAAATCGTAACTGATATTCCCGGCCGCATCGGTGATCTTTGTTTTACCTTCAGCGGGAAAGTATTCGAAACTTGTCGGATTACCCTTCGCGTCAGTCTGATATGTGACCACCCGGTTAGCATTGTCGTAAGAGTTGGTCACGAACGTTGTCAATCGCGGGTCCTTCGCAGTGAGCATCTGGTGCTGGGCGTCATACGTGTACTCGTATCGATTTCCGTTCGCATCGGTTACTGCGACCAGATCGTCGTTTGCGTCATACTCATAGGACACTGTCCGCGGTGTCGGTGTCAGGCCGTCAGTGACCTGCGTGATCCTGTTATTCGCATCGTACGTAAAATCTACGGACCTTCCGCCGGGCAGTGATACAGATCCCAACCGGTCGTTGGCGTCGTAGTTCATCGTTGCGGTGTTACCATTCCGGTCAGCGATCGATGCTACCTTGCCATCTGCCCTAAAGTTGTATTTCTGCTGGTCCTTTTTAGTAATGGTGTATGTGTTATCCGGATTCTTGACGAGTGTGCTGTAGATTCCCGGAAACTTTGGGGTAAAGGTCGAGCCAGTGCGATCGTACACTTCTTCATGCCCGTCATCGAGCTTGACCGTAGCAGTGTTGGCACCCGCGTTCTCGGTAACCGTTATGTTGTACGAATGAGTCCAATTCGCTCCTAAAGGACCGGTGATATTATCCTGCGAATTATAGGACCGCTTGAATTCGAAATCGATACCACGCCCCGGGATCGAGAGATCGACCTTATCGAAAGTGAAGTTGCCGGTTGCCGTATTGACGGGATCCGCCTGAGTGCCGGAGTTCGGATGGTTGCCGAGATAGTAATTTGGATTTGGCTGACTGCCAAAACCGACGCTGACGCCCCTGTTCGCCGCCGCGTAGCCCGGGGCATCGTTTTGGAAAGAGATCGTAACACCGTTGCTCGCTGTGGCGTCTCCACCCTGGGTCTGGAAAGAAATGGATACGCCATTGCTCGCGACCTCATTTTGACCATCATTCTGAAACCCGATCGTAACGCCGTTGCTCGAAACTCCGACGGGCCCATCCTGTTGCGCCTCGACCGCGGTGAACGCAAGGACAATTACCGCGATCGGCAGCAAGGAGCGGAATAGATTATTCACTATTCTTGACAGCATTGGGTCGCACAGGGAAGCGAACTCAATATCACATTCCGTAATACAACAAGAATTCCTTAGGAACCTTGGCGGTCTCTATCACGCTATTGTCTGCTCGTAGGAATACATACCTTTGTTTTGCTCCAAGCACCGATTCGAGCTTTACCTTCGCGATATGATCAGCCCCATTCGGATTAAAGCCGACGAGCGGAGTCGGCGGTGTAAACGCCGCTGTTGCAAGCAAATAAGTAACCCCAGTACGGTTCAAATTAGAGACCGTCGCGGTGCAGGAGACCGGCCCCGGCCCGCCGGTAAGCGTGCACGCGGTCGATGTTCCGCTCGGGGAGCCGCTGACAAACCCGACCTGAACCTGAGTGCCGCTGGGAATGTTAACACCTTGGACGACCACGTTGACCGGGTCCGGAATGCTGTTCGGCAGAAGAATATCCACAGTGTCAAACCGCGTCCCCGCATAGGACGGCACAACATATCCGCCAACGGAGGTGATCGTAAGTTGGGCCAATGCACTCGTGCCGATATTAGGATTTATTGGAGATAGAATCGCCGCGGGACTTGACGTGCCTGAGAATGTAAGGTTGGTCGCTTCGAGACGGACTACACCGGAACCGCTACTGACCGGGATGCAGCTCCCCCAAACCCCCCCACTGGCATCGAAGGAGCCCGTGGCTATTATTGAGTTCGAAACCAATCTGATGGCTCCGCCAGAGCCCATCACATTGCAACGCGCGTTTACTCTTGCAGAAACCTGGCCGCTTACTCGAATTGAAGTAGACGATGCAATAAGTATTGCTCCGGCTCCGCCGTCGCCTCCGTCTGCTCCACCAGACCCTCCGACAAGTGGCACAAGAGATATGGGGCCAACCCAAGTTCCAACACGGCCGTTGCCACTGCCGGAGATACCGCCCCCTGGCCCGAATCCGTTCGAACCACCTTGACCGCCGCTAAAGCCGCCGGGGCCTCCGAGCCGATAATCGAAGCACCGGCCGGACGGCGAGTTGCAAGGCACATAATTCCCGTTGCTTACGTCGATCGTTCCGGCTATGGTCACATCTCCCTGAGCGAGCATTAGTACCGCGGTATTTCGCGAATTCTGCTTAAACCTCAGAATTTTGTTGAACTCTACATTTACGGTTGTGTAGTTTAGTACACCTGACGGCGGCAGTTGCACTTCACAAACATTGCTGGGACAAGTCATCGTGGCGGTGTCCAGCGCGCCGTCGGCGCCGGTCGAGCCGCTGTTGAATTGGGCCGATGCGGACACAGATAGGGCAATAGTGAAAAGCAGTAAGTTCGCTAGTTTCATTTCAATTCCTCTATTCAAAAAATTGACGTGAATCCAATTATAAAGGGAAGACCGTGAGGTGATCCCAAAATTGAAAGACGTGAGTTTGTCCTATCTTCTTACTCCTTTAACTTGAGAGTGTCAAGGCCGAAATGCGCGAGTTGGCCAGTTAGTGAAAAAACAACCTTCGGGGTTAAGATGATCGAACGGTGCACTGACTGAACACCACGTAGGTTCGGGCCCGGGGGCGATGGGCTTCGAAAGTTCTCCAAATCTCCCCAGTGAATTAGGAAACTAAAATCAACGTAGTATAAATTTGTAGTGACCTTGGATTCTGATACCTTGTCGGCCCTCGCACGCTTCCAGAGCCGCAACCTTGGAAATGTCAAAATTTTTCGAACACCCCATTTTGAATTCACCGTACGAGTACCCCGGCCGCCATTGGGAACTTGATGGAACGGGCCAGCCGACCCAGAATATCGTCGAGGATCGGAGACGTGCGGATTTTGTCACGCCGATCCCGAAGCCAAAGAAGAAGAAACGCGGTGCCGAGCAGGATGATCTGGATTTCGGCGACACGCTCGGGGATCCAAAGCAGAAGTATGATCCGACCTCGATCATTAATGAAGTGCGTGGATATGTTGACGAATGGCGAAAGTTACCAAGTCCGTCGGATTGGAACGTCACCCCGGCTACGGCGAGCCTGCTTCAGTATTGGCGGCATCATCAGTTCAGTGATATTCGTCCGTTCTTTTGTCAGGTTGAGGCGGTCGAGGTGGCTATCTGGCTGACCGAGGTCGCACCTAAGTTCGGAGCACGCGGCAAAGGTTTCATCGAGCACCTGGTCAACGCCAATAACGACGCGAATCCAGGACTCGACCGGCTTGCACTGAAACTCGCAACCGGAGCCGGTAAGACGACCGTAATGGCGATGCTTATAGCATGGCAGACGGTGAACGCTGTTCGACACGAGGGCAGCAGGAATTTCACGCGAGGGTTCCTGATCGTCGCTCCGGGCCTCACGATCAAAGATCGGCTTCGCGTTCTGCAGCCTAATGATCCCGACAGTTACTTCACCAAGCGTGAGATAATCCCGGCCGAAATGATCCGCGAAGTCGAGCGGGCGAAGATCGTCATTACAAACTACCACGCCTTCAAGCTCCGCGAGCGTATCGATATTTCAAAAGGCGGCCGATCGCTGCTGCAGGGCCGTAACGGGGCACCTCTGAACACTATCGAGACTGAAGGACAAATGATCCAACGGGTGATGCCCGAGCTGATGGGCATTAAGAACGTGATGGTCATCAATGATGAGGCCCATCACTGCTACCGCGAAAAACCGCAGTCGGACGAAGATGAGACTCTGAAGGGTGACGACAAGAAGGAAGCGGATAAGAACAATGAAGCCGCACGACTCTGGATCAACGGGATCGAAGTGGTGAAGAAAAAGCTCGGCGTCAATCGCGTCGTGGATCTTTCGGCGACTCCATTCTTTCTCCGCGGGTCCGGTTATGCCGAAGGCACGCTCTTCCCATGGACAATGAGCGATTTTTCGCTGATGGACGCGATCGAGTGCGGCATTGTAAAACTTCCGCGTGTTCCGGTTGCTGACAACATCCCGGGCGAAGAGATGCCGATGTTCCGCAACCTTTGGGATCATATCGGAAAGAAGATGCCGAAGAAGGGCCGCGGAAAAGCCGACATGCTCGACCCCAGAGACCTGCCGCCGCAACTCCAAACGGCGCTCGACGCTCTCTACGGCCACTACAAGAAGACCTTCGAGCTATGGCAGGAGGCAGGTATTTCGGTGCCGCCGTGCTTCATCGTTGTCTGCAACAATACATCGACTTCGAAACTGGTCTATGACTATATTTCCGGCTTCCAACGCGAAAAGGACGACGGCACAAGCGAACTTGAATACGGCCGGCTGGAGCTCTTCCAAAACCACGATCAGCACGGCAATCCGCTGGCCCGGCCTCGAACCCTGCTGATCGACAGCGAACAGCTCGAATCGGGCGAGGCACTTGACGATAATTTCCGAAAGGCGGCACAGGGCGAGATCGAGCAGTTCCGCCGCGAGATCATTGAACGCACCGGCGACCGCACCGCTGCCGAGAAGCTAACTGATCAGGATCTCCTTCGCGAGGTGATGAACACCGTCGGCAAGCAGGGCCGGCTTGGAGGAAACATTCGCTGTGTGGTGTCGGTTTCGATGCTTACCGAAGGTTGGGATGCAAGTACTGTTACGCACGTTCTTGGCGTGCGGGCATTCGGCACACAGCTTCTTTGCGAACAAGTGATCGGCCGGGCACTGCGGCGACAGTCCTACGAACTGAACGAAGAAGGGCTCTTCAACACCGAATACGCCGACGTGCTCGGTATCCCGTTCGACTTCACTGCAAAGCCGGTCGTCGCACCGCCGCAAAAACCGCGTGAGACGGTTCAGGTCAAAGCAATAAGGCCCGAACGCGACCATCTTGAGATCCGCTTTCCGCGGGTCAAAGGCTTCCGCGTCGAATTGCCGGAAGAGCGGCTTACGGCGAACTTCAATGCCGAATCGGGAATGGAGATTACACCGGAACTCGTCGGAGCCGCTGAGACCGAGAACGCCGGCATTATCGGAGCCCCCGTGAACCTCAACCTTGCTCATACGGGCGACGTCCGTCCTTCACAGATCGTTTACGAACTTACCTCGCACCTTTTGCTGAATAAGTGGCGAGACGAGGACGGCGAGCCGCAGATGCATCTGTTTGGGCAGTTAAAGCGTATCGCATCGGACTGGCTGAACAATTATCTCGTCTGCAAGGGCGGGACGTATCCTGCACAGCTCAAGTACAAGACGCTCGCGGACATGGCGTCCGAAAAGATCACACATGCGATCACGCGGGCACACATCGGGACCAACCCGGTAAAGGCAGTGCTCGATCCGTATAATCCTACCGGCTCGACGATGCATGTGAATTTCACAACTTCGAAGCTCACGCGTTGGGACACGATCGGGCCCCCGCCGAAGTGTCACCTCAACTGGGTGATATTCGACAGCGATTGGGAAGCCGAGTTCTGCCGCGTCGCCGAGCAGCACCCGAAGGTGATCGCCTATGTAAAGAACCGCAACCTCGGGCTCGAGGTCCCGTACCGGTTCGGCTCTGACGTTCGCACATACATCCCGGACTTCATCGTACTCATCGACGACGGCCGCGGCCCGGATGACCTGCTTCATCTGATCGTCGAGATCAAGGGCTATCGAGGCGAGGATGCCGTGATGAAGAAATCGACGATGGACACATATTGGATCCCCGGCGTCAACAATCTCGGCACGCACGGCCGCTGGGCCTTCGCCGAGTTCACTGATGTATATCAGATGGAAACCGACTTCGAAGCGAAGCTCGAGACTGAGTTCAATAGGCTGATCGATGGAGTCTCGAAATAGGATTGCGACGAAATGATTGAACCCAAATATCTCACATTGCGCGACCTGTTTAGTAATCGGGTCTTCCGGATTCCCGAGTATCAACGGTTTTATAGCTGGAGAACCAAGCAACGGAACGACCTTTTTGAAGATATTGAGCGATTGGTGGACAGGTCCGCCGATGACCATCACTTCATGGCGACCGTCGTCTGCTATCGTACGCAGGAAACAACAACGGATGGAATGGCGGAGTATCGCCTATATGACGTGGTTGACGGCCAGCAACGACTCACCACCCTGATCATTCTTCTGAAATGTGTTTTTTTGGACGATTCAATGACCGAGGAAGACCGTAAAGAGTTAGGCAAAGTCCTCGTTAAACAAGACTCGAACCTTGTTTTGCTTCAGAGCAATAATGCCAACCAACAAATTTTCAACCAGTTTCTACGCTCTGGCAAGTATCCGAGCGATGATGACATAGTTACGGCTGCAGATCGCAACCTTGCAAACGCAATAAAAGATTGTGAAAAGTTTGTACAGAAATGGAAGGCTGGGTCTCGAACTCTGATTGATTTAGTTCGCGTCGTGCAAAACCGTCTCGGTTTCGTTGCTTACGACACCGAGAATGCACAACTCGTATACAACCTGTTTGAGATTCTGAATAGCAGGGGGCTTGCAGTCGACTGGCTCGACAAATGTAAGAGCCTTCTGATGGGCGCAGCTCACGAACTTGCTGAGAGCGATGACGCGGCTTCGGCGGCTGTCGGTTCACTACATGCGATTTGGGGAAACATTTACCGGAAGCTGGCGGAAGTGTCTGTTCCCGGACAAGAGATCCTTCGAGTAACGGCGACCCTTAGACATGGTCCGTCGAAGGGCAAACCTCAATCGGCGGAAGACTCACTTGAGCTACTCCGAAACGAGTGTATTGAGTATACAAAGCCCGAGGAGATCTCGAATCACCTGTTCGATGTGGCGTCGAAGTTAGTCGACTTGGAGAAGAATGTAATGCTCGATAGTGTTACGCGCATTCTTCACTCCAGAATCCTTGCGGTCGCAATACAGTCATCTGCCGTCCTTGACGATGCTCAACGGGCTCGTGCTCTCAAACAGTGGGAATGTGTTACTTTCCGGATCTTCGGCATAGAGGGTAAGGATTCGCGAACCAAAGTTGGGCAGTATGTTAGGCTTTCCGACACGATCATGCGTGCTAAGGAAGGAGGATCAACCTACGCAGAGATCATGGCGTCACTTAGGGATTTAGGCAGCGATTTCCCGATAGAAACTGCAGTCGAAAATGGGCTCCTTGAAGTAGCGATGTACGACTGGCCAGAGGAATCGCGATACATTCTCTGGAGATATGAGGAGCACTTGGCGGCCCAGGCTGGTAAAGGTTCGACTATCGACCCACAGGAAAGGTATAAGATCTGGAAACTCAATGCTTCGGATTCACTCGAACACATCTTCCCTCAGAACCCCAAACAAAATGGGCCTTGGAAGGGAAAGATGAAACGGACCGGTGGGCGCTCGCAACCGGTCGAGGATCACGTTCACAGGATCGGGAATTTACTCCTCCTTCCAACACCGCTCAATAGTGAAGCCAGTAGAAAGTCATTTGAAGAAAAGAAACAGCTCTACACGCGACATCATTTGCGCCAGATCGACGAGGTTACAAAACTCAACGACTGGACGCTCGACACGATCGAGGCTCGTGAGAACGACATAATCGAATTTGTAAAAAAAGAGTGGGCTGACCTGGACGATTAGGGGTAGATCGACTGAGTTCGATGCATTAATTAACCGCGAAATACGCTAATCACGCGAATTTAGACCGATTTGTTGACCTCAGCGAATTGGTTATAGGGCAAGTCTTAGCGTAGCCACGTCGTTTACGGCGTGGGGGACGGAGAGGGAATCGATACAAGCCCGTTAACGGGCTTTGTGAGAGTTAGTCGACAAAACCACGCCCTAAAGGACGTGGCTATGCAGGAAAATGCCTGCGGCAGATAGGTGAGCGATGGCAAAAGCAAAAGCGAATACAAAGAAAACGGTAGAGACCTTTCTTCACGATGAGGCGACGCGGAAGAACATTCCGACGGCGGAGTACGAATCGGTAATGTACGAGGCGGACAAGACGCCGGTGAGGCTCGCGTATGAGCGGCGGAATCGCGATCTTGATCCGCAGCTTGTATGGCGTGGGAAGGACGAGCAGGATTGGTCTGATCTGGTGGTGCAGGCTCCGCCGCTGTATATACAGGAAAAGGTGCATCCGAAGGTGCTGATCGACGATCTGCTGCGGCGCACGGAAAGGGCGGAGGAAAAGGAAGAGATACAGCACGCGCTGTTTGCCGATCTGTATTCGGCGTTCAACGGCCTGGACGAAGCGGCGAAGACCGATTTTTATCAGCACGATCAGAACTGGTCGAACCGCATGATATTGGGCGACAGCCTGCAGGTGATGGCGAGCTTGGCGGAACGCGAAGGCCTGCGCGGCAAGGTGCAGTGCATCTACTTCGACCCGCCTTACGGCATCAAGTTCAACTCCAACTTCCAATGGTCCACCACCAGCCGGGATGTGAAGGATGGTAACGCCGAGCACATCACCCGCGAGCCTGAGCAAGTGAAGGCCTTTCGCGACACCTGGCGCGACGGCATCCATTCCTACCTCACGTACCTGCGCGACCGGCTCACCGTCGCCCGCGATCTGCTCACCGAATCCGGCTCGATCTTCGTGCAGATCGGCGACGAGAACGTACACCGCGTGCGGGCGTTGATGGATGAGGTTTTTGGTGATGAAAACGCAATCAGCCAAATTCCATTTATCAAGACAAGTAGCAAAGGCGAAGCCTACCTAGACACAATCCACGACTATTTGCTTTGGTATGCGCGAGACAAAGAGAAGCTTAAATACCGTCAGCCTTACATCGAGCGGTCCAAAAAGTCCTTGGATAGCGGTTATGGCTGGATCGAAAGCAACCTGACAGAGCGTCGTCTCAGCGCAGATGAAAAAGAGGACGAGACTTTGGACGGAGACAGATTCGCAACAAGTGCGCTAATTTCCCAAAGTGGCGGAGAAAAGACAAGTTTTCCGGTCGCTTGCCGGGGCTCTAAATATCTGCCATCTGCGAATTCATTTTGGAAAACCAATGAGCTTGGAATGTCGCGGTTAACTAAGGCGAATCGGTTGGTACCCGTTAAGCAGACGCTGAACTACAAGCGGTTTGCCAAGGATTTTCCCGCAGTTGCGATGACATCTTGGTGGGGAGATACAAAGGAAAGCACGTTCGCCACAAACAAGATTTACGTGGTTCAGACTTACACAAAAGTTGTTGAACGCTGTATTCTCATGACCACCGACCCCGGCGATCTTGTTCTGGATCCGACGTGCGGTTCCGGCACGACGGCCTACGTCGCCGAGCAGTGGGGCCGCCGCTGGATCACCATCGATACCTCGCGCGTGGCGCTGGCGCTGGCCCGCGCCCGCATCATGGGCGCCCGTTATCCTTATTACCTGCTCGCCGATTCAGAACAAGGGAAGAGAAAAGAATGGGAGCTTCGCGGCACCACAGGCGGAAACCCGAACGGTAGTGAGGGTGTAAACGGGGGCGAAGAAACACCCTCCCTACAGGTCGGGTTTCAGCCTACATACAACAACATCCGCCACGGATTCGTCTACGAACGCGTCCCGCACATCACCCTCAAATCCATCGCCAACAACACCGAGATCGATGTGATCTACGACAAATGGCAGGAAACCCTCGAACCGCTCCGCGAAGAGATAAACAAGGCTCTCGGCAAAAACTGGCAGGAATGGGAAGTCCCAAGAGAATTAGCCACAGAGCACACAGAGGGCACAGAGGCAGAAAGAAATGATTCTCTGAGGTCTCAGTGTTCTCTGTGGCTAAAATCTTGGTGGGAGGCCCGCATCGCCCGCCAGAAAGAGATCGACGCATCAATAGCCGCGAAGGCGGAGTTCGAATACCTCTACGACAAGCCTTACGACGACAAAAAGAAAGTCCGCGTCGCCGGCCCGTTCACCGTCGAAAGCCTGTCGCCGCACAGGACTTTGGGGATGGACGAGAACGACGAGCTGATCGATCCAATGCGTCCTCGGCGAGAGAACCACCCCGCCGACGAAGCGTCGGCACCCCTCCTTCGTAAGGAGGGGAGCTTCGGTGCTCGCGGCTATATCTGCGAGAATTACGGGTCGCATTTCCGCCTGCCCGAACTTGGGCCGATCGGTGCGAACTGTCTCGCGAACGCACGCGATTTTGAAACGCCCGTCGCGTGGTTCGAGGACAAGGAAGGTGAGTGCGAGATCGTTGCGAAATTCGGCGGTCAACTGTGGTCGTGTACGAGCGGACATTCGCCGCTCGACGTCGTGGCGTGGCACGGCAACAACGTGCTGTATCGCTACGACCTACGCCGATTTAACACGATCGGATCGATCTCTTACGATCACCCCGACCCGTGTATCTTCACGGTTTTAACATCGCCTTCCGGTGAACCTGGCGTCGCGAATTGCGACTTTGCGATCTTCCCAGACCGTTGGCTCGTAGGCGAAGATACGTTTCGCCCGCCGTGGTATCACCGCAACACGATGAGCGAATATATGGGCCTCGTTTACGGCCAGTACGACGCCAAGGAAGAAGGCTTCGTTCCGGGCGGCGGCTCGCTCCACAATCAGATGTCTGCCCACGGCCCGGATCTGGACGCATTCGAAAAAGCCTCGAACGCTGAATTGAAACCCCAAAAACTCGAAGGCACGATGGCATTTATGTTCGAATCACGATACATCATCCGCCCAACGCGCTTTGCAATGGAAACGTCGAAGCTCCAACACGAATACAGCGAGGTCTGGCAAGGACTCAAGAAGAATTTTCACAAATAAAAACACTTGAAACGGGCCTGATCTTATCCGCAGCCGGGATCGGTCCGCTTACCAACTGCCCGTTCGAGGAGTATCCTAGAGACATAGGAGTAAAAGCATATGTCTATCAAACGAACATCAGAAGCAAAGTGGAACGGCAGTGTCACAGAAGGCAGCGGCGAGGTCAAGCTCGGCAGCGGTGCATTCGCGGGGCCGTATTCTTTCAACTCGCGTTTTGGCGACGACACGAAGGCGACGAATCCTGAGGAGTTGATCGCGGCGGCGCACGCAGGCTGTTTTTCAATGGCGTTTTCGCTGATCCTCGGCAAATCCGGTTTTACGCCGAAAAGCATCGAGACAAAGGCGAGCGTTTATATCGAACAGCAAGGCGAGGGCTTTGCGATCCCGAAGATCGAACTCGTTACCGTCGCGGAAGTGCCGGGCATCTCTAACGAAGAGTTCCAGACCATCGCCGAAACCGCAAAGGCGAATTGTCCGGTCTCAAAGGTGCTGGCCGCCGCCGAGATCACGCTCGACGCGACACTCAAGAAAGCAGAGGCCGCCGCTTAGAAAATAGGTGACCGCGAAAGGCAGCCCTTCCTCGTGAGCCGAGCTGACTTTGCTCGAAGAAAACCATTGAAATACATGTAGCCCATCGGCTACAATGGTCTATGATAGAGGTCAGGCAGACAGATATCTTTGTGAAATGGCTGCTTGGCCTCCGCGACGCAAAGGCTCGAGCTCGTATTTACGCAAGAATAGACCGACTTGAGATGGGAAATCCCGGTGACGTGAAGCCAGTGGGCGAAGGCGTCTCTGAAATACGGATCGATTATGGCCCGGGATACAGGCTATATTTTATGCAGCGCGGTTCGACTCTTGTCATTCTGCTCGCGGGTGGAGACAAGGGTTCGCAGGCGAAAGATATTAAACGGGCCAAAAGTATCGCAACGGAGTTTCACTAATGGCAAAGATAACAACGACTAGATACGACGTTGCCGAGTATCTTCGAACTCCCGAAGAGATGGCTGCCTATCTCGAGGCGTGCATAGAGGAATCGGGTGGTGATGCGGCTTTCGTTGCAAAGGCGCTTGGCAACATCGCCCGTGCAAAGGGCATGTCGCAGGTCGCTCGCGATGCCGGACTTTCCCGCGAGAGTCTCTACAAAGCTTTGTCCGGAGAGCGTACGCCGAGCTTTGACACGATCTTAAAGGTCATCGCCGCCCTCGGTTTGAAACTTCACGCGGAAGCCAGATAGCCCTGCTTGATTCTGAAGCCATCTAGAACTAGCCGGTCGCAAGTGTACTCCGACCGACTGAGATTGAGGAAAAACTTTGAGAAATAACGTTCCGCACTCCGAACCGCTTATATTTCCAAGAGGAGTTCGGTTTCTTCGACCCGACGAGATACCGGGTGACGCGAGCGACATGTTATCTAGGATTGCCAAGGCAAAGATATTCACTGGCTATGTGATCAAACAGGTAGGGGATCAGCCGTACAAGTCATATATTGAAGCTAACGTTCACGCACCATCCGTTTTTGAAGTTTTTCGGCAGCTGGCATTTGCGCTCCTGCCTGAAGTTGCCGCTCCTTTTATAGGGATCAAAGACGAGGAACCTGTGTTTGGCCCCTACACCGAGCGAGTATGGGCTGTTGCGATATTTGAACCTTATATCGACCTATTGCAGAATGATGGATTCCTGGAATTTGGAATTGTAAACCAGAGTGAATTTGTGTTCGAAGAGATATTTGTGGCCTCGCCAAAGTACTTTAAGATTTGGACAAACCATGGAGATCGTGTAGAAGAAATTCTTCAGTTGAACAATATACCAAGGTGCAAGACGCTAGAGTTCATCGACAACTATCCAATGGTTAGTCTAAGCATCGACGACCAGAACAATGCGGCTTGGGCGGGTCCTTTCTACGCGATCCAAGACGAGTTTCCAAATCTTCCTAGGCCGCTGCATGAACAATGAAGAGATCAAATTCATCGCGACGCCTGAGAAAGGCGAGGTCTCGGCGTTGTTGATGCGGCCCGCGGAGGCGACGCATCTGCTTGTGCTGGGGCACGGTGCGGGTGCGGACATGCGGCACGCGTCGATGCAGAAGATCGCCGAGGCTCTTGCCGAACAACGGATCGCGACATTCCGATATAACTTTCCTTTCAAAGAGAATGGCCGCGGCGGCGTAGATTCGCCAAAGGTCGCGACGGCGACGGTGCGTTCTGCGGTCGCCGAAGCCGGAAGGCTCGAACCGAAACTCACGCTGCTCGCCGGCGGACACTCGTTCGGCGGGCGAATGACGACGACGGCGCAGTCGCAAGAGCCGCGCGGCGGCGTAAAAGGACTCGTTCTTTTTTCGTTTCCGCTGCACGCGCCGAATCGCCCGGACTACTCGCGAGCAGCGCATTTGAGCTCGATAAAGATCCCGATGCTATTTCTTTCGGGCACGCGCGACGCACTGAATGATCTCGATCTGTTCCGCCCCGTGATCCAAAAACTCGGCGGCCACGCCACGCTTCACACGATCGACACCGCCGATCACAGTTACAAGGTCTTGAAGCGGACGCGTGTCTCCGACGAAGATGTCTTCGCCGAGATGGCACGCACAACGACGGATTGGATAACATCGAACAAGATATGAGGAGAGTTGAAAAACGAATGAGATCAATGACACGGCTCGCGGCGTTCGCCGCATTTTTGCTATTTACGGGAATTGCCGTCTCCGGGCAGACCGCTCAGGCTACGCAGACCATCCAGAAGACACCCGAGCAGGTCGTCCAGAGCCTCGTCGATGCTTACAACGCCCGCGACATCGAAGGTATCTTAAAGGCATATAGCCCGGAATCGACCGCATACGCATTGCCGAGCGGCGAGGTCATTCTAAAAGGCCACGACGCGATCCGAAAGAAGTTCGCACGCGTACTCGAACCGAATATGAAACTGAAGGTCGACATCGTCAGCCGCATCGTTGACGGCAAATTCGTTATCGATAAGGAAAAGATCAGCGGCACCGCGGACGGCAAACCCATTGAGTTCTTCGGAACCGTGATCTATGAGGTTACCGACGGCGTGATCCAACGCGAGTGGTACCCAGGACAGCAGTGAGAGGTCCGGCTTATGTGCAGGAATATCAAAACGCTTTATAATTTCGATCCGCCGGCGACGAGCAGCGAGGTGAATGCGTCGGCTTTGCAATTCGTGCGAAAGCTATCGGGAATGAACAAGCCTTCGAAGGCGAACGAAGAGGCTTTCCACCTCGCCGTCGAACGCGTGGCGGTCGCCGCACAGGAAATGCTCAACTCGCTCGTAACCAACGCCGCACCCCGCGACCGCGAAACCGAAGCCGCCAAAGCCAAAGCCCGAGCCGCGATCCGATACGGCAGATGATCAGAATTCGAACGATTTGAGGGATGATTTTTGCGCTATTAAAGAGATTGCTTTTCACTGGCGTCATAGTCGTGATCTCTAGTGGAATGGGATGCTCCTCACAAAAATGCGCTGATGCTAATAGCGAGTGGGCGAAGAGTCGAGACCGTTGGCAGTCGAAAGGAATTGTGGACTACGACATGACCGTAGAGCGATTTCAAGGCGGTCTCTACAGCTTTGTACCCTATTCGATTAAGGTTAGGGACGGACGAGTCGTATCGAAAGGCCCCGCACGGGCGAATCTCGGCCTTGAACATACAGACGACTATGAACAAGTCGAGACCGTCGATAAGATGTTCGATACGATTCGCAAGGGCTGCGAAAATCGAACTGAAATGCGGGTTGAGTATGACCCAAAGACAGGCATTCCACACTTTATTGGCTTTACGGGAGACAGTTATGCCGCTGATGCCGGGTACTACTATCGCGTGGAGAAGTTCGTGCCCTTCGACAAATCTGTGCCCTAGCGAATGGGTCTTTGACGGCGAATGCGGCTGGGGAGCGGTTCGGGTATGATGGGGAGAGTCACCAGACGGAGTTCTTTAATGCGAATAATTCGGGTTCCACTCCCGATGCGGTTTATACATACGATGGCGAAGGCCGGCGCGTGAAGAAAGTTTCCGCTGCCGAAACCACCATTTTCGTCTATGATGCATCTGGAGTATTGATCGCGGAATATTCGGGCGAGGCCGCTTCGGAGCCGCGGGTTAGTTATTTGACAACCGATCATTTGGGTTCGCCGCGAGTCGTTACGCATAAGCGTGGGGATGGTGGTGAAGCTCTGCCGACCTTAAGTCCCCGTAGGGGACGCGAGATAATAGCCCAGGGTAAGGCCGTCTCGGCCGCCACCCTGGGAAAGAGGTCGCAAAATTGATCCTGGAGCTCCGTTAGGAGCGACAGAGGGATTTGTCGGCGGCCGAGCCGCCTCCGAGAATTCATTTGCCTTCGTCACCCACGCCGTAAACAACGTGGCCATGCGAAGCCATTGTCGGCGGCCGAGCCGCCTCCGAAGATGGGTTGGCTGCCAACAGCCGCGGCTACTCCATTTCGCTTTCGTCGATGTCGAAGTTCGCGTAAACCTTTTGGACGTCGTCGTTGTCGTCGAGGGCGTCGTAGAGTTTGAGCATCGTTTTGGCGTCGCCGCCTTCGAGTTTGATGTAGTTCTGGGGAATTTGTGAGATCTCGGCGGCTTGGGGTTCGATGCCGGCGGCCCTGATTGCTTCGAGGACGGTGTCGAAGGCGTCCGGTGCCGTGTAGATCTCGAAAACATCGCCTTCGTCCTGCATATCGTCGGCGCCGGCCTCGATCGCGATCTCGAAAAGCTCGTCCTCGCTTTTCGCGGCCTTATCAACGACGATATAGCCCTTCTTGTCGAACATCCACGCGACCGATCCCGATTCGCCCATATTGCCGCCATTCTTCGAGAAGATGTGGCGAATTTCGGCGACGGTGCGATTGCGGTTGTCGGTCAGGCCTTCGACCATCACGGCGACGCCGTTCGGGCCGTAGCCTTCGTACATCACCTCGTCATAAGATACGCCTTCGAGTTCGCCCGTGCCGCGTTTGATGGCTCGGTCGATCGTGTCGTTCGGCATATTCTGGCCTTTCGCGTCATTGACGACCTTGCGAAGACGCGCATTCGAATCGACATCGCCGCTGCCGCCGGTGCGAGCCGCGACCGTGATCTCCTTGATGAGCTTCGTGAAGATCTTGCCGCGTTTTGCGTCGAGCGCGCCCTTCTTATGCTTAATTGTGTGCCACTTGGAATGTCCTGACATTTACGAATCGTCCTTTGTTGAGCAGTATTGTATCTTTGCGAGATGAGGCACACTCCCTACCGGTCGTGTTTCCGCCTATTCTTTCGAAACTGAACTGAAAATATATCACGGCGATTTTATCGCCGACAAACGGTCATTGCCGCTTCGGTGGACGGCTTTCTCAAGTTCGGCGGCAGTTATCCCGGCGACTCGCAGCCGCTTCGTTCTGGAGGTTTGGCCTGAAAGTATCTCGACGTTGCTCTTGGCAACGCCCAGCAACTTAGCGAAGAACTTTATCAATTCCGCATTGGCTGCTCCTTCGACCGGCGGCGATGCCACACGCACTTTCAAGATACCGTCGATCGTCCCAATGATCTCGGTCTTCGACGCTCTTGGATTAACGCGAACTTTGAATTCAACTCCGTCCGTAGTGGTTATAATATCGAGCATCTTCTATCGTACGAACACACGCAGCACGACCGACTGCAGCACCCAGATGATCAGCAAAACGATCATCGCCGAGAGGTCGAACATCCCGACCGGCGGGATCAGACGTTGAAAGGGCACGAGTATCGGATCCGTAACGCGGCGTACAAAACCAAGGAATGACCCGCGTGAAAAGACGAACCAGGAGGCGATAAATCTGACAAAGATCAAGAGAACCAGAATGCTGAGTATGCCGTAAAGGACGAACCCGATCACGGTGCTCGCACTTCCTCTTAGAAGACCGAGGAGCAGGCCGTCGATGACAAAGAAGGTGTTCGCGATCACCTGTGTTAGAAAGTATGCGAGCACAAGAGCGACCAGCAGCGTTATAAGCGGTCCATAACGCGTGTTAACGCCGTACGTCGCAAGCATACGCGCCGCCGGATAGACCCATTTCTCCGTGCGTCGGCGGATCCAAAACGCGAATTTTCCGACCTTGCCGAACGGATTCGGATCGGCCCACGTCAGCACAAGACGCAGTATCAAGAGCGACGCAACGACCGCAAGTGCGATCCAGATCACCAAAAAAACGATCGGATAAACCGTTACGGAGAGCATAGACTAAACTTTTGTGCCGTAATCAGCGGCGTGGAGGCTTTCATTCATCTCAAGTCAAACCCTGCGCGTGCGGCAATCCCTGTAAACACTTCTTCCAACGGAATTCGTTTCTCTCCGTTCTCGTATTCTTTGAGACGTTTCCTAAGAACAGCAACGGTCTCAGCACGGTCTCGATCGTCTTCGACCTGTTGTTCATCGTCTATCTTCGGCACGGTGTTCTCCTATCCTAACTACTCTCGTAGATGCAGCCTAACGCCAGTCGGGCGGTTCACTCGGCGGAACGTATTCGGGCGACTCGGCGTTCCTTGAGCTTTGCCAGCCTGTCGTTGCCGACTCAGGCCGCAGTAGGCCGCCGAAAGGCGGTGGTGCGTCCTGCTTCCAGATCTCCAAATACCAATAGGCCGGCTCAGCGATGATACCGGCAAAAAAGAAAAGCAGGATCCAGATGATCCGCATATTTCCTTCGACCTTCGGATTCTTGACGGCGTGTATGACATAGAACACGGTCAAGGCGAGCCCGAGAAATATCGAAAGAAAAAAATATGATAAAGCCAATAGGAAAAAATGCCGGCGGTTCGCCGTTTCCCGGTCCGGCAAATCCAATAAATGCGAAGATCGCGATCACGAACAGAAAAAGATATAAACAGGCGGCCACGCCGTCGCGAGGCCGAGTAAGATCTTTTGCGTCCTGCTGAGTTCCATCTACCTCGCTCCAAACATCGCCGTGCCTACACGCACTATTGTCGCACCTTCCCCGATCGCGCCCTCGAAATCATTGGTCATTCCCTTGGAAAGCTCAAATCGAGGCTCGGCAAAAAGGCCGCATTCCCGGCGGTCATCACACTCTAAATATAACAGACGCCGTCTTTAACCAGAGAGAGCGAGCAGAGAAAGCGGACCTTCCTTCGCGTCTTTGCGGGGATATTCTTGTCCGTCTCCCGCAAAGTCGCAGAGACGCAGAGACGCAAGGATCTCTCGCGACATTCCCGATATTTCCGTGCTCTAGGTGTTTCCTTGCTGCGACCTCTCCGCCTGGCCTGGCGGATTGTCCAAAAGCCGCGAATCCTGTATTCTCAAATCTTCGCCCGTAAACGAATGTGCGGACGTGGCGGAACTGGTAGACGCGCAGGTCTCAGAAGCCTGTTCTGGTTACAGAGTGGAAGTTCGATTCTTCTCGTCCGCACCAAATTATAACTGCCTATTTGAAATAGTTACTATCGTAGATTAACGATGAGTCGAGGGCTGGAAATGGCCCTCTTCTTTGTTTCCTTTCGGTTTTGGGCCGATCTTCAGGCGGAATGGCTGAAGATCATTGACAATCTGCCCAAGCTCCTTTTTCTCATCGTCCCACCTCTACTTACGCGGTGAATTCATGTTGGCCGTCGCTTTCCGTCAACGGGTTTATTCCATGGCCTCTGCCGGTAACTGTTTTTCGTGGACCTTGTATTCCTCTATATCGATCAACGCCTGATACTTCCGGATCAGTTCCTCGTTGAACTCGTGCAGGTGGTTCATTTCGTTAAGCTGCCTTCGCTGCCGATCGAGCATCTCGAGATAAATGGTGTAAAACCTGTCCAATGAAACGTCTCGCGGGTCACTTTCCCTCGTGCATTCTTGTAAAAAGTAGTTTAGATCGATCTGCAGCCGGTCATAAAGGTTCTCGAGATGCTTGTTCCCGGATCTTTCATCAGCATAGTTATCATTCAGAAATTCCAGCGAAGCATGTGCAACTTTCTTCTGCATTATGACTTCCTGCGTTCGTTCCGGGATCGCTACGTATATGTCCTCGGGCTTGACCTTGCGGATCACCCAGGGCAATGTCAGGCCCTGAAAGACGAGTGTTACCAGGATCACGACGAAGGTGATGAACAAGATCAGTTCACGGTATGGGAACGGCTGACCTTCATTGATCACCAAAGGAATTGAGAGAGCCATCGCAAGTGAGATCACGCCACGCATCCCGGCCCATCCCGTAATGACGGGATTTCGCCATCCCGGATGCGCTTCGGCAACCTGTATAAAGCGACTCATAAAGGTTGTCAAAACAGAACCACCTAATGTACAAACAAGACGCGTAACGATCAGCACAAATGAGATAAGGACCGCGTACCAGGCAGCCGTGAACAAACTGATCTGGCCGAGTCCATTGACGATGGCGGGCAATTGCAGCCCAATCAGCATGAAGACGAATCCGTTGAGGACAAAGATCAAATTGTTCCAAACATTGACGCCCTCAATTCGAGTCCGGTAGTTGAGCATCGTGTCGCGTCGGCCGGACAGAAGCAGTCCGCCGCTGACAACCGCCAACACTCCCGAGAAGTGAAAGTGTTCCGCAAAGTAATACATGAAGTAGGGAGCAATAAATGTCAGAACAACGTCGACACCGGTTGTGGTAGGAAGCCAACGGTGGACGGCATAGAAAGCCAACGCGACCAGAAGGCCAATGAGCGTTCCCATCACGACGGCGAGCACAAAGCTGACGGCAGCATCACTGAAATAGAACTGGCCGGTGACGATCGCCGCCAATGCAAATCGAAATATGATAAGCGACGAAGCATCGTTGAGCAGGCTTTCGCCCTCGCTGATGGTGACGATCACCTTCGGCACCTTAACGCGTCGCATTATAGTGGTTGCTGAAACGGCATCGGGCGGCGAGACGATCCCTCCGAGCAGGAATCCGAGGGCCAATGAAAATCCCGGTATCAGCCAGCTCGAAATAAGAGCGACGACGGTCGCGTTGATGATCACCACCGGAAACGCGAACGCGGCGATGGCACGACGCCATTTCCAGAACTCCTTCCACGAGACCTGCCATGCAGCCTCGTAAAGCAGCGGCGGAAGAAAAATGAAGAACACCAGCTCGGGATCGATGCCGATGTTCGAAAACAGTCCCGTAAAGCCAAGTGCAAGCCCGCCCAAAACCAGCACGATCGGATACGCAAGTCTCAACCAGTTCGCCAACATTACCAGCGCCAGAATGATGACTACCAGTAGATTGTACTCAATGAAAAGGTCCTGCATGTGCGATGACGTAAATACCGTTGTGAATGAGCAATCGGGCATCATTCGCCAGATGCACCTGATCTGAAACTGCAGGTGAAAAATCCTTCACGCACAGTTTCAGTCAGGAGTCTCAGATCAACCCTTGACCAGTACAATTTTAGAAAACAGCAAAGCTGGCTGGTAATGGTGAGAGCTTCCGGTTCACCAGTGCCTCTATTTCACTTACTATTTCTAATTCTGTTTGTCCAAAGCTCTTCCTATATCCAGCCAATTTTTTCAACTGTTCCTGTTGCCATGCCGCATCAGGCTGGTTTCCCGATCTTATGTTTTCGAGAGCGGCAAGCCCGATCACTGCCGCATCGTGGAGGTTAGCGGAGTGCTGCTTAATCACGGCCAACTGTGAGGATTCCAGAAAATAAGGCTGGAGGGCAGCATCATTATCACGCCATTTTATCAATTGATTTTTTAGCAAATTTTCCAGAACGGGATCGTTCTTTTTCAGGTATTCGCCAACACCTCTACGAAACGCCCACTTAGTTTCCGAATCGCAAAATACTATGTCTGACACGTCGGCAAGCGGAGCCGTTTGCTGTGTTTCATTTGTTGGCTTGGTCATTTTTGCAAATAATTTCTTATAACCCTTAGCAGGCGTAAGCACATCGGTGAGTGTTTTTAAATTTTCCGTTGGTGCATTGTTGGTTAACCTGCGCAATGCCCGTTCGTAATTGCTGAGATGCTGTAACCCTTGCTCATCCAATTGGTTGCTCAATTGGAATAACCGGCGATACATATCATCTACATCAGTCACATTTGCGGGCGACCATAATCGTTCTGCTACAGTGGCGGCTCTCGGCCAGATCCTTCCCGCTAAATTTTCGTTGTCAGCCAACTCTGTCCACTGCGCAGCTTCGCCGCCAAGAACATTGGTTTGATTTAAGCTGTCAAGGGACTTGTTGTTGTAATAGATATAGGCGGGCATAAAAATGTCTATATAGAAGCCTTCAGACACCAGGGTGTTGTAGCCCTTTGAAGCAAAATCGTTCGCGGTACCGTAGGATTTTGTAAGGCCATTACCTTCCGGTATCCATTTGTGCACCACCGCATCTTTTGGCAGTTTATCGTTGTATATTTCCTCCCAACCTATCATGCGGCGGTCATGCTTTTTGAGAATATCGTGAACTCTCTTAACAAAATGCCGCTGCAGTTCATCGGTCGTCTGCATTTGGTGATCCTTCATCCAAGCCACTATTTCCGGGTTTAATTTCCACGCCATGCCATTGTTTTCATCGGCGCCAATGTGGATATAGCCCGAAGGAAATATCGTTGTCATCTCGCCGATGAACTTATCCAGGAACTTATATACTTCTTTTTTCGTCGGGTCGAATGTCGGCGACACCATATTCTTTATTAGGTCAGCTATTGATCTAGTTGGCGGCCGGCTTGGGTCGGGGTGATCATTTTGCCATTGCGTTCTCGGCCCTGGCCGATAAGGCCCTGGCAGGCTGGCGAGTTCCGGGTATCCGGCAAACCAACTTTGAGAGTGGCCGGGCATGTCAAACTCGGGCACGATCACAATGCCCCGGTCAGCGGCATATTTCACCAGTTCCTTTAGTTGCGCTTGCGTATAATAATCACCGTTAGAGCCGCGTTCATGCAGCAATGGAAATTGCTTTGACTCAACTCTGAAACCCTCATCATCCGTCAGGTGCCAGTGAAGCACATTCATTTTCACCACGGCCATCGCATCAATATTGCGTTTCATTTCGTCGAGCGAAATAAAATGGCGGGCCACATCTATCATTAGCCCACGCCATTTGAAACGCGGCTTATCATTAATGGTGACCAGCGGAAAATAGAACTTACCGTCCTCTTTATAAACGAGCTGTAAAATGGTTTGGAGCCCGTGTAGCGCACCTTGCGTAGTGGCTGCGTCAAGCACAATGTTTTGCTCCGTAACCTTCAAGCTGTAGCTTTCATCTACACCTATTTCTCCCGAAGTTTTGCTGCGTACGGTTATGGTCAATCGCGCAGGGCTTGTTTCGGCCGACGGCGTAATATACTGCGTTTTAAAAAATGAGGAAGTTCGCCTGTTCAGCGTTTGATACGTGCGGTTTACGGCCCGATACAACAGCGCATCATTCTTATCGGCGCGGACCGAAACATCAAAGGCCGATGTAAGAACAAATCTCCCTTGCTCCACCTCGATCTTGGAAGGCACCGGCATTAAGTTCAAGGAACTTTGCTGAGCCGAACTGATACTGACGCAGCCAACCAATGGAATAAGTAGAAATAAATCACTCATGATCGTCCTAAGGAAATGTGATGTAAGGTTTTTGATATGCAAACTCCCGTATTCGTTTTTGTGCATAAGATCCACGCAGTTACCGCTATAGTATTTTCTGCTAACTGAGATGGTCAAATAATTCAGATCATAAGTAACACTCGGCCCGATCTTGTCGGGTTTTCGACAAGTTCGTGTGCATGTGCGATATGATCTAACGGGAATGTTGAGGCGATCTCGAATCCTTTCCATCCTGCTTCAAACGCTTGGTTGATGACTCGGGCGGCTTCGGCTTTTGCGTCGGTCGGTACATCGTCGCTGCCGATAAAGAAAGCGCGGGCGTTTGTAAACGCGAGCTGCCAGAATGGAATCTCCGGCGTCGAGATATTCGTTGCGTATGCGGCGATCGAGCCGCCTTGTGCCAACACCTCAACATCGGTTGCAATGTTCGCGGCGAAGGCCACTTCGACAATGTGATGAACGCCGTCGGGAGCCAATTCTTTTATGCGCCCGACCAAATTTTCATCGACCAACAAGACCTCATCTGCACCCGCTTGCAAAGCCGTCGCCTTATCGCCCTCGGATCGAACGGTAGCGATGGTCCGCGCTCCGCCATGATGTGCGAGTTGAACGGCACATGCCCCGACCGCTCCCGCCGCGCCTTGCACAAGAACGGTTTTTCCTTCGACCGGACCGGCGACGTGAATCGCCCTGTGCGCGGTTATCGCGGGAATGCCGAGACACGCGCCCTGTTCGAACGAAACGCTTTCCGGGAGCGGAACCGCTTGCTCCAAAGGAACGACCGTGTATTCGGCCGCGGTGCCGAACGGGCGATAGGATTGGGCTCCGTAACACCACACGCGCCGCCCGACCCATTCCTCTGATACGCCATCGCCCACCAGATCGATCGTTCCCGCGCCGTCGCTGTGCGGAATGATACGAGGGAAAGGCATCCCGACCCCGAAAGCATTCTGCCGCTTTTTCACATCGCCCGGATTGATGCCCGATGCGGCGACGCGGATCCGAACTTCACCGGCGCACGGCCGCGGTTTATCCATCTCACCGACAACCAAAACATCGCCCGCCGCCCCTTGCTTCTCATACCACGCCGCTTTCATAAGTTGCAGATCAAAGATACGCCAACAGGATCCGCTCGGCGAATCAACCGGTCTGTTGTTATTTGATAGGAACCATATAGATATCGTCGCTCACCTTTTCCATCCAATCTACCACTCGTCCGTCGAGCGACTCGGTGATCGCAATGTGGGTCATTGAACTCGTCGCGGTCGCGCCGTGCCAGTGCCGCGTGTTGGGCGGGCACCAGACAACATCGCCTGCGCGTATCTCGACCTTTGGCCCGCCTTCGACTTGCGTCCACCCGACCCCGTTTGTGACTACGAGCGTCTGGCCGAGAGGATGCGTATGCCAGGCGGAGCGTGCGCCGGCCTCGAACGTGACACGGCCTGCTCCGACCCTAGATGGTTCGCCGCCCGAGAACGCAGGCTCAACCGTTACGCGTCCCGTGAAATATTGTTCCGGCCCTAGTGAGGCGGCCTGTGAACCTGGCTTGCTCAATACCATATCGCTATTTTCATTTTTCATTTCAACCACCGTTTTATTGCCGCCTTCTCGCGCGACTTCGGCCAGGACCTTTCGGCCTGCATCAGCCTCAGGTTTCCCGACGTTCTCTTCGAGCACCGAAAACAACTGGCCGAGCTGCGATGCCGTCAGCCCGACGTTCAAACCGATCCCGAGGTGACTCTTTAATTGCGGTTCGACACCGCCGAGACTCGTCAGTGCGGAGATCGTAACGATCTCACGATCCGAATAGTTAAGAACATCTCGTTCGAAAATATCGGCGAAGAGATGTTCCTTGAGGAAACGGTCGATCTCCGGGCTAAAGGCCGCGAATCCGGTCTTTGGCCCTGTTTCCTTTCGGCCGGTCAATGTTTCCAGCACCTTTTTTCCGCGTTCGTATTTGTCACCGACATTCTTGATGGGCGACGCTTCGCGACCTACGTTGTCCTTGATGCTTCGCTTCTTTCGATCTTTGACGACCGCGATCAGCGTGTTGATCCCGTTCAGGCTTCTCGGAAATCCGGTGTATGCATAAAGATGCACCAGCACTTCCTTCGCTTCGTTGATCGTCAATCCGGCGTCGAGACCCTTGTTGAGCGAGTCCTTGAGTTTCGCAAGATCGCCTTTCGCCGTTAAGCCCGCGATCGCAACGATACTCTTCTGTTTTGCGCTAAGCTCTTGAGATATTGGCGTCTCCTTGCGGGGCGTAGAGGGCGTTTGCGATTCAGCAACCCCAAAACTGAATAGTGTCCACAATGTTGCTAAAGCGAAATGCTTCATTTGTTCTTCTCCTACGGATCGAATGTACCGGCAGCGAGCGGCAGCCAGCTATCGCTCGTTACTAGTTGATCTGTTCTTTCTACCTATTGACCAACCGCTGCGAACCTTCGCCGTATCTTGCTCCCATGACCTTGACCTGTGATGTTAGCCGGTCCAGTTCGCGCAGATCTTCGGCCGACAATTCGACATCGACCGCACCGAGATTTTCTTCGAGACGATGCAGTTTTGTTGTTCCGGGAATCGGCACGATCGAAGATTTCTGAGCGAGCACCCAAGCGAGGGCAATTTGTGCCGAAGTCGCATTCTTTTCGGCGGCAAACTTTGCGATCAGATCGACCAATGCTTGATTTGCTTTTCGGTTCTCTTCCGAAAAACGCGGCACGGAATTGCGGAAATCCGTACTATCGAACGCCGTATTTGCATCGATCTTCCCCGTGAGAAAACCTTTGCCCAAAGGGCTGAACGGCACGAAACCGATGCCCAATTCTTCGAGCGTCGGCAAAATTTCCGCTTCCGGTTCACGCCACCAAAGAGAATATTCGCTTTGCAGGGCCGTTACGGGTTGAACGGCGTGTGCCTTGCGAATTACCTCGACTCCGGCTTCGGAAAGCCCGAAATGTCTGACTTTTCCCGCGTCGATCAATTCCTTGACCGCACCTGCTACGTCTTCGATCGGGACATTCGGATCTACGCGGTGTTGATAGAGCAGGTCGATGTGATCGGTCTGCAGTCTTTTCAAAGATCCTTCGACGGCTTGTTTGACATGCTCGGGCCGGCTGTTGAGCGGCGGTTCGGAAAGCTGCGTTCCGTCGGCATCGATATTGAAGCCGAATTTTGTGGCGATGACAACTTTTTCACGCACCGGAGCGAGAGCTTCGCCGACCAATTTTTCATTCGTAAAAGGTCCATAGACTTCCGCCGTATCAAAGAAAGTAACGCCTTTCTCGACGGCCGATCGAATTAGCGAGATCATCTCAGTTTTATCCGCCGCCGGCCCAAGACCGAAGCTCATTCCCATACAGCCCAAACCGAGAGCCGAAACCTCCAACTTTCCTAATTTTCGCGTTTGCATTATTCTCCTCCTATTTTTTCAGCGGCGCTTCTACTCCTGAAAATGTCAGCACGCCGGTTGGCAGGCGTTGTCCTTTTACCTCGATTGCCCGGACGGCGGTGTTCAGCTCGGCGATCTCGGCGGACGTAAACTTTACGTTGGCTGAATCGCTGTTCTCGATCATGTGCTGCATAACGGTCGTTCCCGGAATGGGCACGATCCACGGCTTTTGCGCCATTAGCCATGCGAGGGCGATCTGCGCGGGTGCTGCTTGTTTACGCTCGGCCCACGTCTTTATCAGATCGATGAGCTTCATGTTGGCCGCAACGCTCTCTGGTGAGAACCTCGGTGTCATCGCACGAAGATCGCCGGGCGAAAATCGCGTTTCTGTATCGATCCAGCCGGTCAGCAATTGACAGTCGAGCGGCCACCAGCAGACAAAGCCGATTCCCAACTCTTCGCAAAGCGGTATCACTTCTTTCTCCGGATCACGCGTCGCCATCGAGTACTCGTTCTGAATGGCGGTCAGCGGCAGCGTTGCGTGAGCACGGCGAATCGTCTGGATCCCCGGTTCCGATAATCCCCAATGCAAAACCTTGCCCTGATCCATCAGGTCTTTGATCGCACCGGCGACATCCTCGATCGGAACTTCAGGATCGACTCTATGTTGATAGAGCAGATCGATGCGGTCTGTTCGCAGTCGCTTGAGCGAGTTTTCCACGACTCGCTTGATGTGATCCGGCTTGCTGTTCAATCCCGGCAGTCGTCGGCCCGTTTCCTGATCTATGTTCCAGCCGTATTTCGTGGTGATCCTAACCTTGTTTCTAAATGGCTGTATTGCTTCGCCCAAGATGCGCTCGTTCTCCCACGGCCCATACGCCTCGGCACAGTCGAAGAACGTTATGCCGCGGTCATAAGCCGCACGTAAGATCGCGATCATTTCGGGACGATGCGGCACTGTCGTGTCGTACTTTCGATGCATGTTCTGGACGCCAATGCCAATCGCCGACACCTCCAATTTGCCTAACTTTCTTCGTCCGATCGCCGGATCAGCGTTAGTCTTTGCATCAGCCTTTCGCTTTCCGGTTTGAGCATCAACCTCAGTCTGCGATGCCCCGATCGCAAGCGAACCGGCGGCGACGATCGTTTTGGCGATAAAACCGCGCCGGCTAACGCCTTCATTTTCTTGAATTTCAGATTTAGTTGATTCGTTATCTTCTTTCATAGCTCACCCTCCTACCTTTCCTGTCATTAATTTCGTTATGCTCCAGTTGACCGAGCCGGCATTGATCTTAATCTTCAAGTTTGAAGGTGCCCAGCGACTTCACCATTTCGGGATCACGATGGTCGAAGAAAAGAGTTTCTTTCGTGTCAAGTGTCTTGATCGTGTCCATATCGCCGGCCGTCAGCTCAAAATCGAAGATGTTGAAATTCTCCGCGATCCTTTCCTTGCGAACCGATTTCGGGATGACAACGACCTCTCTTTGCACGAACCACCTCAAGATCACTTGTGCAATAGATTTGCCGTATCTTTCGCCGATCGAACTGAGCAGTTTGTTTTGAAAGATGTCGTTCCTGCCTTCGGCAAACGGCCCCCATGATTCGATCTGCACATTGTTTTCGCGTAGGAATTTTTGCGTTTCGATCTGCTGATGAAACGGATGAGTTTCGATCTGGTTGACCGCCGGAACGATCTCGTTGTGGATGATCAGGTCCATTACGCGGTCGGGCGGAAAATTGCTGATGCCGATGGCTTTGATCACGCCTTCACGGTACAGCTCTTCCATCGCCCGCCACGAACCGTAAACGTCGCCGAAAGGCTGGTGGATCAAATACAGATCCAAATAATCGAGTTGCAGTTTCCGCAAAGACTTTTCAAAAGCCTTCTTCGTGCGTTCGTAACCCGCGTCAGAGATCCAGAGTTTAGTGGTAACGAAAATTTCCTCACGGGGAACGCCGCTCTTTTTGACCGCATTCCCAACCGCCTCTTCGTTCATATAAATGGCGGCAGTATCGATCAAGCGATAGCCCGTTTCTATCGCTTGCGACACGCTTCTTTCACATTCTTCTGCGTCGGGAACTTGATAAACGCCGAAACCCAAGATCGGCATTTCGACTCCGTTATTTAATGTAACTTTTTGCATAATCTCTCCAAATAATTTCTAGTGCGACGGCAATTCTTTCATTCAACTTATGCGAGTGAACAGCAAGAAATTCACCGTTGCGATGTAAGGGCTCTTTCTAGTCATATTCAATCTCCTATGGTTCCGCATGCATGTCCTCCAGGCGCTTGCCTTTGGTTTCCTCGACCCAGCGCCATACAAATAGGAAGGACAGCACCGCGCAGATCGCGTAAAACCCGTACGCGACTCCGAGCATATTGCGAAGTTCCGGGAAGGAGACGGTAACGAACCAGTTGGCCGCCCACTGTCCGGCCGCGGCCAGGCCCAGAGCGGCTGCGCGGATCCGGTTGGGGAACATCTCCCCGAGCAACACCCACACCACAGGCCCCCAGGACATACCGAAAGCCACGACGAACAGATTTGCGGCGATGAGGGCGATCGGGCCGGTGGTCCCGCCGAGGAATGGTTGCTGTTCCATAACGCCGGTCGCGATGTTGAGTACTTCGTGCGTCCCGGCCGTGCCGAAGATCACGGCCATGGTACCCAGCGTCACCGCCATCCCGACGGATCCGACGAGCAGTAGCGGTTTGCGGCCGATCTTGTCGATCAGGGCGATCGCGATCAACGTGGTCAGGATGTTGGTCACCGACGTGATCACGGTGATGATGAACGACGAGCTTTCGTCGAATCCGACGGCCTGCCACAACACGTTCGAGTAGTAAAAGATCACGTTGATGCCGACTAACTGCTGAAACATCGACAGTCCGAGGCCGACCCAAACGATTGAATAAATACTACCACCCGGTTTGCGCAGATCGCTCCAGGCCGCCGGCTTCTCATCTTTGAGCGTGTCCTGAACGCTGCCGAGAGTGATCTCCAGATCCTTCTCGCCCAACAGCAGCGTCAGCACCTTGCGGGCCTCCGGAATACGGTGTCTTGCAACCAAAAATCGAGGCGATTCAGGTATCGTGAAGGTCAGTAGGCCGTAGACGACGGCGGGAACCGACATCAACAGAAACATCCAACGCCATGCCTCCGCGTTCAGCCACAGCTCCTTGCCTGCATCTCCTGCGATGAACGCCAGCAGAGCGTCGATGCTCAGGGCAAGGAAGATGCCCGTTACGATCGCCAGTTGCTGAAGAGAACCAAGCCTGCCGCGTATCCTCGGCGGTGATGTCTCGGCGATGTAGGCCGGGGCGATCACCGAGGCGATGCCAACGCCGATACCACCAACGATGCGGAACAGCACTATCGCCCAAACGCTGGGAGCCAGCCCGGTGCCGATCGCGCTGATTAAGAAGAGTACCGAGGCGATCTTCATCACAGCGAGGCGGCCGATCCGGTCAGCGATCCTGCCCGCCGTCAGCGCTCCGACGGCCGCACCGAGCAGTGCCGATGCTACAGCAAAGCCGAGCACCTTGTTGTCGATACCGAAATTCTTCTGCACGGCGTCGACCGCTCCGTTGATCACCGCACTGTCGTATCCGAACAACAGACCACCCAAGGCAGCGACCCCGGCGATCCGCACGGCGCTGCGTCCGGACGAGAAATGATCGGAACTCTCAATATGAGGTGTCATTATTTCACTGCCTCCTGCATCGCCTTCTTGCCGTTGACCGTTCTTCAACTATACTCCCGGCATCCTGTCCGGCGTGCCGAATCTCAATGCAAAAACCCCAATGACCCCGGAAAGAACCAAAAGGACGACTCCCGCGGTGAGGATCAGCCTGAAATCCAGAGCGTCGGCCAGATATCCCCAACCTCCGGCCATGATCGCCCCTCCGAGCGCCAAGGCAATTGAAATGTTCGAGAATATCTGCGAATAGTCCTTGGCCCCGAAAACCGTCCTGCCGATCAACGCCGTTTCCACCGTGACGCCGGCATACGCCCAGCCGAACATGAATCCACCGGCCACCATAACGGCCATTCCCGCTTGTCCCATCAACAGGAGCACAAGCCCCAGGATTCCGAGACCGGTCGAAACAAGCACTCCCGTAAGGGAATTCCTGTCATTTATGTAACCCAGAGCCACCTTGCCGATGGTGACTCCGAGCATAATCGCCGAAGCAACCAGCCCGGATTGCTCCACGGAGTATCCGACGCTGGTGATGTAGCTGGGCAGGAACAGGTTCAGCGTGGAAACGGAGATCATCAGGAACGCGAACACCATCAAGGCGTAGAAGACCGGCGTCTTGACGGCAACCGCGTAATCCATTCCGGTCGCGGCTGCTGCGCTTTCATCCGCTTTCTCACCGAACGGCTTCAAACCCATGTCCGAGGGATGATCGCGCAGCAACAGCCCAAGCAAGGGCGTCACCACCAGCAGGATGATGCCCCCGAAGATCAGATAAGTGGTTCGCCAGCCGTATCCTTCGATCAAATATCCGCCAAACGGATTGAACAACACCCCGCCGATTCCCGAGGCTGCACTGCATATCCCGATGAAGAAACCCACCCTTGCATTGAACCAGCGATTGATCAGAACGGGATAGCTCAGATACAGCAGAAACGATAGTGAGATTCCGATGACTGCCCCTGCAATATAGAAATGCCAAACGGCGCTGAATTGCGACATACCGACGTACAACACCCCGACCACCGCGGCACTGCCGGTCAGCAGCCATCGGGCACTGTACTTGTCCAGCAGTTTCCCCGCGATGGAAAGCATCAGGAACGACAAGGCATAAACGAATGTCATGTACAAGCCGAAACTGCCGACGGAGACACCCAGTTCGGTGCTGACAGGGTTATAGAAGATTCCGGCGCAGCTCATCACCAGCCCGATGATGACGCCCATGATCAGGCAGCAGCAGAAGACGATCACATACCCGTAGTGAAATTTGGAATTGTCCATCATGATCACTTTCCGGCATCCGGCCCGTAGAAGAAGTTAGCGGTTGCTCCGCCGTCGATCAGGAAGTCGCTGCCGGTGATGAAGCCGCCCTCCGGCCCCATGATCAACCCCGCCAATGCTGCAACTTCGTCCGGCGTTCCGGCACGTCCGGCGGGCATCTTCTTCAGCATCGCCTGGTAGAAATCGGCACGCTCGCCGTATAATTCGTCGTGGGCCAGCGGCGTAACGATGATGCCGGGGCTGATCGAATTGACACGCGCTCCGCGCTTTGCCCACTGGACCGCCTCGCCGCGCACCCTGAGCGAGTTGCAGCGTTTGGACATCTGGTAGGCATGCAGCGTGCTCTCGACGTTCTTGACGAAGTCGAGTTCAAGAAGCTCTTCCGGCGACGCGGTGGCCAGCAGAGCATCCTGCTCGGCGGTCAGTGCGGGCATGCGATAGCCCGATTGCGACGAGATCACCACGCCCGAACCGCCTTCGGCGATCACTTTGCCGAACTCCTCCAGCAACACGGCGGTGCCATAAAGATCGACCTTCAGGATCGCTTCTATCGGCGCCTGCGACGGCGAAACGCCCGCCGCCTGCACCAGCGCCTTGATCGGCCCAAGTTTCTGCGCCTTACTGACCACCGCCTCGATCGCGGCACGCTCGGAGATATCCGCCTTCATCGCAGTGACCTCGAAGCCGGCACCTTCCAACACCTTCGCCGCCGCGTCAGATGCGGCTTGAGTGTGGTTCGCCACCAGAATTTGGCGGCCGCTGCTGATGCGCCGCGCTATTGCCTGGCCGATCCCGCCGGAGCCGACGACCACGGTTACATCTCTTTTTGTATTTGTTTCGCTCATTTCTTCCTCTGTTCTTCAGCCCAATGCTATGCGAGATTTCCGCGTTCAGTTGTTGATGCGACTTACCTCGGTGACGTGAGATCAATTACGAATCGGAAGCGCACGTCCTTGCCGATGACCCGCTGGTAGGCGGCGTCGATCCTGGTCCGGCTTGATCATCTCTACGTCCGGGTAGATCTTGCGGGCGAAGCAGTGGTCGATCACTTCCTGCGTCTCGGCGATGCCGCCGATCATCGAGCCGGCCAGGCTCTTGCGGCCGAATGCCATCGCGGCCGGGTTGATTCCGCGTGCCTCGCCCAGACCAACGTTCACGAACGTGGAATCCAGCTTCAACATCTGCATGAACGGCTCGGCCTCGAAAGCGTAGGGCACGGTGGAAATGATCAGGTCGAAGCGGTTACGCAGTTCAGGCCGGGCCTGCGCTTCCTGCCAAGTGTAGGCGGAGCTCGCTCCCATCGCACGCGCGGCCGCGATCTTGCCCTGTGTGGTGGTCAGCACGGTGACGTCGGCTCGCTGAGCCACGACCAGCTTGACCGCCATGTGCCCAAGCCCGCCCAGGCCAACCACCGCCACGCGCTGACTCGGCTTCACGTCCCAATGCCGGATCGGCGAGAAAGTAGTAACGCCGGCGCAAAGGATCGGTGCGGTGGCTTTCAGATTCATTCCCGGCGGGATGCGGATCACGAACTTCTCGGTGACGGCGATCCGTTCGGAATAGCCGCCGAAGGTGTGGCCGCCGGAAACTTTGTCGGGCGAGTCATAGGTGAAGGTGGTGCCGTTTACGCAGATCTGCTCGCGATCGGCAAGGCAGTTCTCGCAGGTGCCGCAGGCATCGACCATGCAGCCCACCCCGCCGTAGTCGCCGACCCGGAACTTGGTGACGTTGCGGCCCACGGCCACCACTCGCCCAACGATTTCGTGGCCGGGCACGCAGGGCAAGCCCGGCGCTCCCCAGTCGCCACGCACGGTATGCACGTCCGAATGGCAGATGCCGGCATAAAGGATGTCCAGCAGCACGTCATTTTCACCCAGCGAGCGGCGCTGGATGGTCATCGGTGCGAACTTGCCCGCGGCCGCGGTGACGCCCCAGGCGCGGGTTGGATACGGGCCGGCACCGACGACGTTCTCGGCCGGCTGAGCCAGCGCGGCGGCGTTACCAAATAACAGCGGCGCAGCGGCGGCCGCTCCGAGCCCGGCTGCAATAAATTGTCGGCGGCCGATCTCGGAAGTATCTTGACCCTCATTCGAATGATTGTGTTTATTAGACATCTTATTTTCTCCTTCGCGGTAATAAGTTCACGGCTTGCTGATGCCGAGGTTCTCATTCTTGTGCAGATCGGGGTTCTCGAAGATCGTTCTGATGAACGCGGCGATGCTTTTGCGGGAGATGGCGGAACCGGTTTCAGGCTCGCCTTTGCGCGTGAGGGCATAGTCCACTTCATCAGCATTGGTGAACCAATCGGGACGCAGGATGGTGTAGTCCAATCCCGACGCTTCGATGATGTCGGCCAGCTTCCGGTAAGGTCCCAGCACCGGTCGCAACGGTGTCTCATAGATCCCGATGGAGCTGATGGCGACGATCCGCTTGACGCCTGTTTCTTTCATTGCTTTGACGATGTTATTCCCCATCGTTTCCAGATCACCGGCGAGATTCACATAGACCACATCGTGACCGACGATGGCTCTCTTGATGTCCTCGTATTTGAGGGCGTCGCCTTCCACAACCTTGCAGCCGTCGATAAGCAAATCGGACAGACGACGTTTGTCCCGCACAAAAAGAGTAAGCTCGGTGTTCTTGAGCGACTTCGATGCGTCGATCACTGACGCGGCAAGGCTTCCCGTTCCTCCGATAACAATGATCATTCTCGCGGCACCGAGATCGTCCGACGATGAGTCTTTCTCCAAATCAGACCGTGTTGAATTCGTAACTGTTGACATAGTATGTATTGGCTCAAACCTCTCGTCGGCCGCGTCCCAGTCGCTTGATGGGCACCCGGGCGATCAGCGCGTTCAGCACATCCGCCTCACCGGACATCATCGAAGAGACCATCGGCGTGTCGATCAGCTCCTTGTCCAGGACATCGGCTACGGTGCCGATTTCAGGATCTTAATTCGCTGCAACCACTGCTTGATATCTGTTTGTGCCTGCTTTTCCTTTTCGCCTTCCATCACGAAAAAAACGCCGTCTCGTTCGATACCGCCTTTTATCTCAAAACCTTCCAAAACCGTAGATCTCGGAGCGAGTTCTTTGACTTGCCGGAAACTGCTTCCCACGCCGTAGCCCGCGTTGGTGTTGAAAGGAATAACCGTTTTTCCGCTCACATCATACTGATTCAAAAAGCTTTTCATCGGCGGCGGCAACTGCATTCCCCAAGTCGGAAAGCCGAGAAAGATCGTGTTGTATTTTTCGATGTTTTCGATCTTCGTTTTCAAAGGCGGCAAGAAACCTTTTTCGTTTTCTTCCACCACCTTTTTGACGATTGCTTCGTAATTTTTCGGATACGGAGTTTCGATTTCAAGCGAAACCAAATCGCCGCCGACCTCTTTTTGAATCATCTTGGCAACCGCTTCGGTATTGCCGGTGCGTGAAAGATAAACGATTAAGATATTTTGTTTGTCCGGCGGTTTGACCGCTTCGTTTTGTTTGCTGGTTTGTGCATAACAAGAGGTAAGACCGATCAGTAAAATGATTGACAATAATCTGACTTTCATAATATTTTGATATTCCACAAGGGACTTTTGAATAAATATTTCTTAAATATCGCGTAGCGATTATCTGAATTTAGCCGTGTCTTTCAAGGCACGGAACGTGATAATTAAGCGTTTTTGTCGCGTCAGCGACAACTGATAAATCATCTCAATAATTCAGCCGTCGCTGACGCGACGCGAATAAATTCGTTTACCTACCGTGCCTTAAAAGACACAGCTAAATTCAAGTGGTCGCTACGCGACTGGATCGGAAAGTTTCAAATATCAGTTAGGGAACACTTAATATTTTCCCGTCGAACATTACTGTCCGAGTTCCTGTTTTTCCCGCCAGGCGAAGTTTGATCTTCTTTTGGCGATCAACCAGTTTCCGTTTTGACGGACGTATTCGTCGTTGTAGATAACGCCCATTGTCGTTTTCATTTTCTTGCCGTTTTCGTCTCCGATCAGCGTGACCAGACAATAAGAAACGCCGGTTGCTTTGTCACCGCTGATAGTTACGGTTTGCTGTCCGTTGATGTGATAGACGGTCTCAAAATTGTTCAGAAAATTCGCAAACCCTTCGCCGATCTGCTTTCGTCCCGTCAATGAAGATGTTTGCTTACCATCGGAGTAGCTTTCGACCGTTGCGTCTTCGGTAAAAAGCAGAGTTTGCTTTTGTATTTCTTTGGTATCAGCCAAATTTGAAAACGTATCAACGAGTTCCTTAAGTGCCAATTTATCTTCGATTTCTTTCATATTTTTATTTTCAGGTTGATCGTTAACTAATACGTTTCCCTGATCTACGTTTATCGCTTCCCCCCAGTCCAATGGGATCGTAAAGACATTGTCCTTAGACTTCGGATCCAGAAGGCGACGTCCGCCTTCGCTCCATGGGGCAGTCAGCAGCCCGGCGCGCACTTCAGGAAAAGTCTTGAATGGCAATTGCGGCAGGTTCAGCGTTGACGGCGTTTCCGCGCCGTACAGCACTGTATAAACACCGCCGGGCACAGTCTTTTGCTGCGGTCCGGTAAGGCGGCAAGGATCTGTATCGTTGCTTGGCGGAGCTCCGGTCGGTGGGCACAGGTCAACCGGTGTCTGTGTCGTGATCTCGAGACGCAGGCGATGTCCCGGATTCAATCCCCATTGGCGCGGAGCCAGAGCGAGATCGAAACGGTAAACTTTCCCCGGCTCGAGATAGTCGTCACGCTCAAACTTATGCCACGGCCGAATGATCGTCCCTTTTTCATCCTTCCAGGACTTCGACATGTCGAGTTCCCGCAGACTTCCCGCTAACGCTCCGCGGCTGATCAGGCTGGCTGTGCCGTCGGGATGAACGTCGAATAGCCGGGCGATCAGCACCATATTCGTGTTGCTCGACTTTGCGTAGATCGTCGCACTGATCGGTCCCGAAAGCGTTGCACCCGCGGCGAGAGGAGGCGACGTGAAACTGAGTTTTCCGTCTTCCACATTCGGCTGGGCAAACTTAAGAGTATCGCTCCCGGATCTTTGCGATGTTGCGTCGAGCGAGCCGCCCGGACCCAAACGCCATTGCGTATAACTCAGCACTTGCGGAAATCCCTTCAAGTCGAGCCATCGCTCCGTGCCTTTCTCGAAAACGTGCATCGGTGTGCTCGTTTTCTGAATGCCCGTGTCCACGCCTTTCAGCCATGTCTCGATCCACTCCAGATACAGGCCCAGATCCAAGCCCTGAGCGTGTTCCCATCCGCCCATAACTAGCTGGTAGCGCGGAGTCGTTTGCTGATCCGGGCCCATCGTGCCGTAAACCGGACGTTTCGCGAAAGCGTTTTGCAGGGCCGTGTAGGCATGGACGGTTCCGGTTTCAACGATGTCGCCCCAACCGGCGTAGAGCAGCACCGGCACATTGTTCTCGACGATCTTCTCGGCGAAACTGATCCGCCCGCGTTCGCTCCAGTATTTGCGGTTGTAAGCCGCGTCGCCGCCTTCCAGGATCGACTTGGTCAGGCCGCGGAAGAAGCGTTCGCCCGCGGCGGAGTTGCCGGTAAGTTCCGCACCACGCACGTCGAAGCTCCAAAAGCTCATGGTCGGCATTCCGCCGCTCATCCACGACTGGCGCGGCATATTCTCGAGGCCCGAGCATGCTGCGACTACAGCTTTGAGCGGCGAATTTTTGCCGACGTAAGCGGCGTCTGTGAGAGCGATCGCGCCGGGCCACGAGCAGCCGATAATGGCGACGCTTCCGTCCGAACCTTCGATTCCTTTCGCCGCCCAATCGACAATGTTCTTGCCGTCCTGCCCCTCGCGGGGCGAAAGGAACTGGACTTCTCCGCCCGACTTTCCGAGTCCCCGTGCTCGAACCAATACGGAGATATAGCCGTGTTCGGCGAAGTAAGTATGCACGTTCACCGGGGCAGCGAATTGCACATAAGGAATGTGTTCGATCACCACCGGGAACCGCCCGGAAGCGCGCTTGCCCGTTTTCAGATCGGTTGGATAAGCGATGTTAGCGTTCAAGACCACCCCGTCATCCATCGTCACCGGCACGTCATTAACGACCTCGACGCCGTACTTGGCCGGACCGGGCTGCCATTTCCCACCGGGATAGGCTGTCGGCTGCCCGCTCTGTTGACCGGCCGGCACGACTTCCGGCTTTACCGTTTGCGCCGCCATCTGCCCGGCCGCTAAGATCCCCAGCACCAAACCCGTGAGTGCAGTAAGTAGTCTTGATTTCAGGCTACTAATCTTAACTTTCTGTTCTTGCATCATCTTTTCCTTGTTACACAATTTCCTGTGCAACGAGCTCCAGGCGGAGCCTTGATTTCGCCCCATAACTACTGGTTTACCAAAACCGACTCGGGCGATCTCACGCCTTCCAGTTTGATCTGTGCCAACGACGCGCGGATCTCTTTCAGTTCGTCGGCAGTGAATTTAACATCAACCGCACCGAGATTTTCTTTCAGATGATATGGGTTGGTCGTTCCCGGAATCGGGACGATAAACGGCTTTTGTGCTAACAACCAGCCGAGCGAAAATTGAACGGGCGTAACATCTTTTCGCAACGCCCACTCGCGGACCAGTGCGATCAGAGGCAAATTCGCTTTGAATGCTTCGGGCGTAAAATACGAAACGCTCGCCCGACGGTCTTCCGACGCAAAGCGGCTGAACTCATTAAAACGGTCAGCGAGATACGCTCTCGCCGTCGGCCCCCACGGCACGAAGCCCATGCCGAGTTCTTCGCAGACCGGGATCACGCCGTTTTCCAACACCCGTTCAAGCAAAGAATACTCCGACTGCACCGCCGATACTTTTTGAACTGCGTGAGCCTTGCGAATCGTTTCAGGACTCATTTCCGAAAGCCCGAAATGTTTGATCTTTCCGGCTTGGATCAATTCCTTGACCGTTCCCGCTACGTCTTCGATCGGCACGTTCGGATCGGCGCGGTGTTGGTAATAGAGATCGACAGCTTCGATTCTGAGCCGTTTGAGCGAACCTTCGACGGCTCTTCTGATGTTTTCGGGACGGCTGTTTCTGCCGATCGTTCTGCCGTTTTCAAAATTGAAGCCGAACTTGGAAGCAATGACGACCTTGCCCTTGAACGGTTCGAGAGCTTCGCCGACAACCTCCTCGCTGGCGAACGGTCCATAAACTTCCGCCGTATCGAAAAATGTTACGCCGCGTTCAACCGCCGTGCGAATCTGCCGGATCATCTCCGATTTCGGCGGAGCAGGATTATAAAAACCCGCGACCATACTCATACAACCCAACCCGATCGGCGAAACTTCCAGCGAGCCAAGTTTACGAAAATCTTTGTTCGCCGCATTTATTGGTTTAGAACTTTTTGTTTGAGCGTCCGCCTGATTTTGCATCGTTCCCAAAATCATCGAACTCGCCGCGATGCCCGCACCCGCAAGCATCGTCTTGCCGATAAAATTACGGCGGCTTACGCCACTTTCCCTTGATTCAGATTCGTTAATTCCTTGATTGCTCATTTCTGAAACTCCTCTTTACCGATCTTTCAGATTTCCTTCTTCGCCAGTCTTTCGTGTGACTTTGATTCTATGGACTCCCGCTTGATATCAGGTATGACAAAAGTGTCGAATCCTTGAACAATTCTGCAAAATGGATCAATCGGTCTGGTTGCTTTGTGCAACAGAAGGTCTAGAATGGAGACTCAGATGGTGGAATGAACGGAAAGATCGAGAGACTGAAAATACAAGATCGAAACGAAGAGCTTCTCGCTCGGATGTCGTACCTTTTGCCTCAGGATGCGATCGTCGAATTCTCGCCGGGGTTCTTTCTTTCCCGACTGACGAAGCCTACAGAATCCACCCAGCCCATATACCAACCTTGTCTATGCTTTGTCGTCCAGGGCAGCAAACGCGCACTCCTGGGCAATGAGGTTTACAACTACGATCCAGGCCATTATCTTGTCTTCACCGTCGACCTGCCGGTGGTTTTCCACGTGGACAAAGCGTCAGAGGACGAGCCTTATTTTGGGATTCGGCTGAATCTTGATCCGGCCGTAGTTGCTGCGGTCTTGCTGGAGTCGGTCCCCGATCCGTCTAAAAGCGAGGCGAATGTGAAGGCGATCGATGTCCAAGCGATCGACGCCGATTTGCTGGACGCAGTGGTTAGGCTGGTGCGGCTGGCCGACTCTCCGGATGAGCAAAGACTTCTTGCGCCGCTTGTAACGCGCGAGATCATATATCGACTTCTTGCGAACGGCCAGGCATCACGTCTGGGTCATATGATCACTTCTGTGGGGGAGAGCCATCGTATATCAGAGGCCGTTGGGTATCTGCGGGCGCGTTTTAGAGAGCCGCTGAAGATAGAGGCAATTGCTCGTGAGTTCGGAATGAGCGTTTCCGGATTCCACCATCACTTCAAATCGGTCACCTCATTGAGTCCCTTGCAATTCCAAAAGCAGATGCGGCTTCAGGAAGCTCGTCGCGTGATGCTCGTCGAAGATATGGATGCAGCAACGGCCGGCTTCAGTGTCGGCTACGAGGACCCGTCGTATTTCAGCCGGGACTACAAAAGGCTTTTCGGGGCTCCGCCGCAGCACGATATCGCGAACCTTCGAACTACACTCCCGCCGCAATACAGCACCGCTTCGGGAACGGTCGAATCTTAGTATTCGATTTCCGTGACTATGAGGATTCTCGAAGAATATTGGACTATACTGCAAAATCCGAAATAAGGTCTTGATTGCGGCCCCCACGACGGGCTAAGTTGTGTTCATGGACAGTCAAGCGGTGACATTTGAAAAACAAAGCGCCCCGCTCAGCAAGCAAGAACTTGTCGAACGGATATCTCGGGCGCTTCCGCAGGACGGCTATGTCGAGGCCTTGCCTGGACTTGTACTCTTTCGCTCCTCAATTGCCGACAAAACAGTCTTCTCGGTGATGGAGCCTGCCTTTTGCGTGATCGCTCAAGGCAGTAAGGAGATTCAGATCGGTGACGAAGTCCTGCGTTATGACCCGGGCCACTATCTGATTACGACTGTCGGTCTGCCTACCGTTGGACGGATCGTGGAGGCATCAAAGGATCGACCGTATCTCGGCCTCCGGCTTTACCTCGACCCCACGCTCGTCACGTCCTTTACGCTCGAATCCGGTATCGAAACACGCAAAGGTGATTCGACCGCGAGGGCGATGAATGTCAAACCGATCGAGAACAGTCTATTGGATGCGGTCGTCAGAATGGTCCGTCTGCTCGATCGGCCAAACGACGTCAAAGCGCTCATGCCTTTGGTCGTCAAAGAGATAATCTTTCGCTTGCTGCTCGAAGGCCAAGGAGCCCGACTGCGCCACCTGGCGGCGGAACAAGATCATTCGCGACGGATCTCAAGGGCAATCAAAGAAGTTCGAGAAAATATCAGTCAGCCGCTGAACATAGAAGACATCGCCCGTCGGCTGGGCATGAGCGTTTCCGGCTTTCATCATCAGTTCAAGAGTGTTACCTCGATGAGTCCTATCCAATTCCAAAAACAGCTGCGCCTGCAGGAGGCCCGTCGACTGATGCTGGGTGAGGACCTTGACGCTGCCAGCGCCGGCGTGCGAGTGGGATACGATGACCCTTCCTATTTCAACCGCGAATACAAAAAACACTTCGGCTCACCTCCTCGACAACACATCGCCGATCTGCGAAACAATCTTTGACGTAGAAGCTAGCGAGTTTGGCAGCTTCGACAGTGTCTGAGCGCCGGCACGGACGAGTCCCTGAACTATGCAGATCCTTTTTGGAAAGCCTTAGGCTCGAGATAGAAATACAGGAAAGGAGTAAATGATCGGAATGAAAAAAGTATTGGTGCTAAGCGTAATGTTGACGGCGATGATCTCTTGTCAGTCGGGAAACACATCGAATAACAGCACGAACAAAAACGTTGCTTCGGTGCTACCGGCCGTTTGGGACGATTCGTATGGCGGCGCGGACAAAGCGTATGACACAGAGCTGCTAAAGATGAGGGAAGCGATCGCTCCTAAATTTCAGACGTTTGAATTTAAGGATAGCGTCACCGGTCGCACGATGATATACAACTTGTTTATTCCAAAGGATTATGACAAGAACAAAAGTTATCCTTTAGTTCAATTTATCGCGGATGCAAGTACGGTTGGGAAAGGCGCCGCAGCACCGCTAAAGCAAGGATACGGCGGCATCATTTGGGCGACCGATGAAAGCCAGGCGGAAAACCCGAGTTTTGTTTTGGTCCCGTCTTTTGCCGGACCCGACTGGGCGGTCAACGATAAATGGGAAACAAGCGAAGAAGTGGATATCGCCTATCGTTTGCTGAACGATGTCGTGGCAAGGTACAGCATCGATAAAAGCAGGCTCTACACAACGGGCCAATCAATGGGCGGTATGATCTCGTTCCATTTTAATGCGACGCATCCCGACCTGTTTGCCGCCTCGGTCTTTGTCGGGAGCCAATGGGACATCAGTAAATTGCAGCCGTTGGCCAACGCAACATTCTTCTACATCGTTTCGGCCGGAGACGAAAAAGCGTCAAGCGGAATGCAGCAGGTCGGGAGTATGCTCACCGAAAAAGGCATAAAATACGGTGCGACCGAGTTCTCCGCCAAACTGCCGCAGGCCGAACAGGAACAAAAGGTCGAGGATCTGATAAAGCAGGGACACAAGATCAACTTTGTGCAGTTTACAAAAGGAACCGTCGTCCCCGAAGGCTCCACGCAACAAGGCGCCCCTGAACACATGTATTCATTCGACTATGCCTACAAACTGAAAACCGTGCGTGACTGGCTGTTTGAGCAAAAGAAAAACTGATCTAAATAAGCAGCTATGAGCAGCGGGGTTTATCTCCAGACTGCGAAGCAATCTTTGAAGCAGAAGCGACCGAGTTTGGCAGCTTCGACAATGTCTGAGGCGTTATGCGCCGGCACCGACAAGTGCTTGATCGTTGCAGGGTCTCATTGGAAAGCTTTATGCTCAATGTAGAGAAGTAGTAAAGGAATAAATGAAAAGAACAATTTTAAAAGCCTTTCAAGGAATTCCCGCAATACAAGATAGCGAAATAACGTTGTAAGAACCTTCCCGCTCATTCTCTTCAATATACCATTACATGGCGGCCTTCTTTCTTCATCCGTGACGGGCCGAGGCCAGACTGCAAGATCGCCACCGAAGACATCCAATTCCGTGTTGACGGACCGCGGAACGTGATTGCACGTGCTGTGCGCATCATATAAGCTAGCGCCATGAAAAAGTCGTTCGCTCGCTGCTTCTCTCTGATCCTTGCTGTCTTATCTCTCTGCATTGCACCACTTTTTGCCCAAACTCCAACGCGTGTAACGCCGATGACACCCGACGTCGTTACAAAGTACGATCAGATCTTTCCGTCGGCGGACTATGTTCGGCGCGAGGTCATGATACCAATGCGGGACGGTGTGAAACTCTTTACGGTCGTGATGATGAAGAAGGGTGTGACCAAAGCGCCGATCCTGCTTTCGCGCACGCCTTACAATGCCAGCGCTTCGACGGGCCGCGTGAATAGCCAGCGGCTTGTTGATGTCCTAGAGGTAATGGATGCCGAGTTCGTCAATGATGGATACATCCGCGTGTATCAGGACATTCGCGGTATGTACAGATCCGAGGGCGAATGGATACTAAACCGACCGGTCGTCGGTCCGCTGAACAAGACCGGCATCGACGAATCGACCGATGCCTACGATACGATAGATTGGCTCGTCAAGAACACTCCCGAGGCAAATGGCAACGTCGGAGTGATCGGTTCGAGCTACTTAGGCTTTACCGCATTGATGACATTGATCGATCCGCATCCCGCGTTGAAGGCCGTGATCGCCCAGAGTCCGATGGTCGATGGCTGGAAAGGCGACGATTGGTTTCACAACGGTGCTTTTCGCGTGAGTTCGCTCGGCTATCCCCTTAGCCTGGGATTCAATAAGGGTAATGGCGGCGGCGAACTGCCGCGCGGCGGCGGCGACGACTATTCGCGTTATCTTGAAGCGGGTTCAATGGCGGACTTTGTGAAATCGGTCGGTGCCGAGCACGTTCCGGGCATTCGAAAGTTCCTCGAAAATCCGGCCTACACGGATTTCTGGTCGTTACAAGCCGTCGATAAATGGCTTGCGGACCGGCCGCATACTGTGCCGACAATGCTGGTCGTAGGGCAGTGGGATCAGGAAGACAGTTACGGTGCCCCAGCGGTATATCGGGCGCTGGAGCCGAAGGACAAGAACAACGATCGCGTGTCGTTCGTAATAGGCCCTTGGCGCCACTCCGGTTTTAACCACACGGGCTATGATCTCGGTTCGCTTATTTTCACTGGCGACACGGCTCTCGAATGGCGCGTTAAGTACGCCAAACCTTTCTTCGATCACTGGCTAAATGGCGGTCCTGACCCGAAAACACCTCCGGTGCTTACGTATGCGACCGGTGTAAACCATTGGGAGGTGTCAGATCGCTGGCCCCGAGGGACTGCGAAACCGATCTATCTGGCCGGGGACGGTAAAGCAACCTTCGAGAAACCGAACGCGTCCGGTAGCGAGGAATACGTCAGTGACCCTGCCAAGCCTGTGCCGTTCATTCCACGTCCGATAAATATGGGCGACCCTATGCAATGGAAACCGTGGCTGGTGCACGATCAGCGCTTCGTTACCGGCCGCCCCGATGTTGCGGTCTGGACGAGTGCTTCGCTCGAGAAGAGTGTGCACATTATGGGAGCACCCGAGGTTCAGCTGTTTGCCTCAACGAGCGGTACGGACAGCGACTGGGTGGTCAAACTTATCGACGTCTATCCGAATGATGTACCGGAACCGGCTTCGCAGGGCGGCAAACCGTCAATGGCGGGCTTCGAACTGCCGATCGGTATCGAGATCTTTCGCGGCCGCTATCTGAAGAGTTTTGCACAGCCGACCGCTCTCACGCCGGGCAAGATCGAACATTATTCGTGGGCGTTGCCTAGCGTTGACCACGTTTTTCTTCCCGGGCATAAGATCATGGTGCAGGTGCAATCGACGTTGTTCCCGTTGTACGACCTAAATCCACAGACCTATGTTGATAACATTATGTACGCAAAGAAAGGCGATTATAAAAAGGCAACGCAGGCGATCTGGTTCGGCGGCGCGAACGCCAGCTCCGTCGTGCTGCCCGTCGTTCAATAACCGCTGATGCGTATGGACTTTGGTGCAACGCTTACGTTCGGTCGGTTCGACAGGATTATTGATATCAAGAACGAGTTCAAACAGGTCCTTGAGGACAAGAAACAGCTCTTCGGCGTAATGATCGAAGACGCGAGCGCGTCGCGGCTTTTTGCACATTATGAGTTAGTTCATTCGGCAAACGCGCTGCTGCATTTAACTGGGCCTGTCTCGATGGAGGAGTTTATCGAGCGGCACATACTTGAGTCGCTTGCGCTGCTCGAGTTTCTACCGACGAATGCGAGCTTCATTGACGTTGGCCCGGGCGGCGGATTTCCATCGCTCCCGTGCCTGATCGTGAGGCCTGATCTTACAGCAACGCTAATTGAATCAAAAGAGAAGAAGGCAAAGTTCCTGTCGGACGCAGCGATCGAACTCGGTATTGCTGACCGCGTTACCGTTATCAATAAGCAGTTCAGTGAAGCCGGCCGTGTGCCGGGTGACATCGTAACCTGCCGTGCTCTAGACAAGTTCACAGACAAACTTCCGCAGCTGTTTCGGCATTTTCCACGCCGAGAATTCATGCTCTTCGGCGGCCCGTCTCTTAGGGAAGTTCTTATCGCTGAAGGGCGTGCCTTTCGCGAGATCTTACTGCCCAACAGTGAACGCCGATATCTATTCGTAGTCAAAAATAGTGCGAACGAGATCGGATGTTGACAGCACGAGCATCTAAGAGCTATCCTTTAATAGTTAAATAGGTGTTTAGGTATGCAACTGACATTCAAAGAGAAGACGCCGGCCGAAGGCGACGTAATGACGTTCGTATTCACGTCCTCGGAACCGCTAGAGTGGCTGCCCGGTCAATTTATCCATTACACACTGCCGCATAAGGATGCCGACCAACGCGGTGATGAGCGTTGGTTTACGATCTCAAGCGCGCCGCACGAGGGTGATATTCGGATCACGACGCGCATCAACAGCGAATACAGCAGCTCATTCAAACAGACGTTGATGGCGATGAAGCCTGGCGACACCATCGAGGCCGACATTCCGGAAGGTGATTTTACGGTCGACGAGCTTACGAGGGACTACGTCTTCGTGGTCGGCGGCATCGGTATTACGCCGTTCCTTTCGATCCTCAAGCAGTTAGCGCACGACGGAAAGGAGATCCGTGCGGAACTCCTCTATGCGAACCGCGATGAAGCCTCGATTCCATTTAAGAGCGAGCTTGAGGCCTTCAGCCGCCAGCATCCGGGTTTTAAGATCACATATTTCATCGGCGATCATTATATCGATGAGGCTGCGTTGAGATCCGCCGGTGCAAAGCTGAATGATCCGATATATTTTGTGTCCGGCCCGGAACCGATGGTCGAGGCATTTAAGACGAAGCTTGAGGGAATGGGGATCGACGAAGCTCACTCGAAGTTCGATTATTTCCCGGGCTACGAAGCTGTTTGATGCTTACACCGAAAGAGCACAAAAAGCTCGAAAAATACGTCAAGGGCATGGACGTTCGCCGGATGGCGGCGGCGTTCGATGCACTTGGCGAACCGAATAGATGTCTGATCTTTCGAGCGTTGCTCAAACACGACAACGTGATCGTGAGCCAGATCGCTGCCGCCGTCGGCATTTCCGAACCGCTCGCCTCCCAACATCTCAAAGTCCTGCTGAACGCCGATCTCGTAGAGCGTGTAAAGGACGGGAAGAGAGTCTATTACACGATCAATTCAACGGATCCGCTTGTTGACGCGCTAAAGAACGTCGTTGAGTCGTAAATGCTTCCTAATAATCAACTATCTTGACTCGAGGCCATACTCGCGAAGGCGGCGGTAGAGTGTCGAGGGCGAGATGCCGAGCAGCTCGGCGGTCTTGCCGCGATGCCAGCCCGTCTTTTCGAGTGCGCCGATGATCTGCTGACGTTCGACATCGCGAAGGTTCGTCGGAACCGCGTTCTGGAATGTTGACGCACCGTTCGCACGCGGCGGCTGATAGCTGACGGAGACGGCCGGCCGCGAATCGCGGAATGCGATCTCCGGCGGCAATTCCCGCGGCGTGATGATGCCGTTATCTGCAAGAAGAACGGCTCGTTCGAGGCAATTGCGAAGCTGCCGCACGTTGCCGGACCAATCGAACGAATGTAGTGCATCGACGGCCGCATCGCTAAGACGCGGTGCATTTGGGCCGGCGAGTTTTCCAAGCAAATAGCGCGAAAGCGGCTCGATGTCTTCGCGGCGTTCGCGAAGCGGAGCGATGTTTATCTCGAAGCTGTTGATCCTGTACATCAGATCAGCGCGGAACGATCCGTCCGCGATGGCGTCACCTTTATCGCGATTCGTCGCGGCAAGCAGCCGAACGTTGACGGACACTTTCTTCACGCCGCCGACGCGGAAGAATGACCTTGTTTCAAGAGCCCTCAGCAGTTTAGATTGAAGTGGTATCGGCATCTCCATTATTTCGTCGAGGAAAAGCGTACCTCCGTCGGCGATCTCAAAGAGGCCGAGCTTGCGGGAACGTGCGCCAGAGAACGCGCCGGCCTCGTGGCCGAAGAGTTCGCTCTCGAGAAGCGTATCTTGAAGGGCTGCACAATTAAGGTCAATGAACGGTTTATCTGCGCGATCGCTGAGCCTGTGGATCGCTTGGGCGATCAATTCTTTGCCGACGCCTGATTCCCCTGTGATCAGGACCGATGTGTCGCTCGGCGCGACCCTTTGCACGAGCCGGAGCGACTCCTTCATCTGCGGCGAGTCCGCGACGATCTCCGGCAGCGATCGGTTCGATCGTGCGATCTGCGCCCGAAGGCGTTGATTGTCGAGTTTCAGCTGCTGTTTTTCGGCGGCGGCCTCGACAAGCGCGCCCAGTTCGGCGATGCGGTAAGGCTTTGTCAGATAGTCATACGCGCCGAGCTTCATTGCCTCGATGGCGGTTTCGACCGTTGCCTGTCCGGTGAGCATTATTACCTCCGGCGGATACTGACAAAGCTCTCGCGTCCTGCGTAAAAGACTGACCCCGTCAAGGTGAGGCATATTGATGTCGCAAAGAACGACGTCAAAGTCCTCCTCTTCTATAAGAGACCATGCAGCTTCGCCGTCCTCGGCGACCTCGACCTCGTGGCCCTGCCGGGTCATCTCTTTTTGTACGACAAGGCGTAAATTCTTTTCGTCGTCAACGACTAGTAGTTTGGACATTTGTTATGGGAGCCTGAAGGGGCAGGCTGATAGTAAAGGTAGTGCCTTTACCCGGGGATGATCGGACGCTGATGCGGCCCGAGTGTTCTGAAACGATTCCATAACAGACTGCGAGGCCGAGACCTGTCCCTTTGCCGACCTCTTTGGTCGTAAAGAAAGGCTCGAATATCCGTGGAAGGTCTTCGGTTGGAATTCCGATACCCGTATCGGAAACTTCTATGATGATGCGCCGGGGGTCTTGACGCACATAGAACTCTAGTTTGCCGCCATTCGGCATAGCGTCGATGGCGTTCGTGGCAAGGGCGATAACGGCTTGCTGAATTTGGCCTCCGTCGCCTCTGATCTTGTCGATCGGTTCGTGCGCATCGACGGATATCTCGATCGAGTGGCCGCGTTTCTGATGCGAGATCAGTTTAGCGGCCGAGCGGACAACATCCGCAACGTCCATATCCTCTCGTTCGCCCGTCCGTACTCGGCTGAAATCAAGCAATCCGGTCGTGATCGTCTTGCAGCGGAAAGTCTCGCTTTTGATCAAGCCAAGATACTCGCTGAGGTCGTCGGTCGCCGGGCCGTAACCGAAGTCGCCGTCCGCGACCCGCTGTTCGAGCGATTCCGCACAGGCTGCGACGGTCGCGAGCGGGTTGTTTATCTCGTGAACGACGCCGGCGGCAAGGCGGCCGACCGCGGCCAACTTTTCCGCACGGCTGATCGCGTTCATCGCGTCAACGCGAACCGTAATGTCCTCGCCGACCGTAATTACGTGTGTGATCTCGCCGGATTCGGCATTGCGCATCGGGACCTTGCTAACCATCCAATGCCGCATTCCGCCGTCGTCATCGAGCGTCTGCTGTTCGATCCGCTCGATCCTTCCGGTATTGAAAGCCCGTTCGAACTCACGTTTGAGCCGGTCTTCCGGATACTTTGCCAAGACAGCGAAGATGTCCCGCCCGACCGCGACATCACGCGGAATACCTTGCTCGCCGATCTCCCGATGATGGTTCCATGTCACGATCTTGTAGTCGCGATCGACCACGTAGAGCGAAACGGGAAGGGCGTCGAGCACGGCTTCCGTAAATTTACGATGTTCTTGCCGGGCTTGATCGATCGAGCTGTTTATCGTCGATTCATAATGAGCCGAAAGGTTGACGCTCAGTGCCGCGACCTGCGTGATCGCGTCGAGCAGACGCATGCGCGTTTCGCTCAGTTCGGCACTATCGGCAAAGGCCGTGACGATCGCGCCGCGTATCTCACCTTCGATCCGAAGCGGCGAAACGTATTCGATCTCAGCAGATACACCCGAGAGCATAAACTCGGACGGCCGCTTCTCTGCATACCCGACCTGGGGCGGCAGCAGGGACAGCCAGCTTTCGAATCGGCGGCGTTCAAGCGAGGTCGAGTTGTCCGAGGAGCACGCGATCAAGCCAATATTGGGCAACTCCGCTGCAAACACACATCCGGACGCACCTGTTTCGCAGATCGCCTCGACCACACGAGAAGCGACCTTCTTCGGGTGCACCGTAAGCAGAAGGCTGCGGCTAAGATCTGCGATAAATCGCAGGTCGCCCGCTTCCTCCGCGGATAGTGTTGGATTCGCCGGCTTCGAAGTTTTCTTCGGCCGTTGAGCTGCAAGCATTTGTAAAGTCGGGCGGCTGGCGGGGAAACGTCAGCGGAATTCCAAGTTGAATCGTGCTTATTATGGCGGAACCGCCAAAGAATCAGCACCTTTCTATTAAAAGAGATTTAAACCGTTTTGTCAACCATTTTACGCGAGCCGGATTTCCGTTGACACTTACGGGTTTTCAGCCGAAAATATAGGTCAAATGACCTATTTCAAAGCGGTTTTTCGGTCAGTTCTCGAATGCGCGGCCCCACTTGTGCTCATACTGGCGGCTTTTGGCGGAGCTAGCGGCCAAATTGTTGTGGATAAAACAGTTGCGACCGTCTCGGATGGCGTAAGGACCGAGGTCATACTCTATTCCGAGATCCTGTGGCAGCTCGCCTTGCAGCCTAAGTCGTCGCTCACGGCACCGTCACGAGAAGACCTGAATTCCGCACTTGATTCGCTGATCAACCAGCAACTCTTTGCGTTAGAAGCACTTAGGCTGCCTCGCACAAAGCCGACCGACGAAGAGATACAGGCCGAGATAAAGGCAATCCTTTCGAGATTCCCGTCCACCGCCGTTTTCGAAGAGCGGTTGCGTTCCGTGGGCTTTTCGTCCGTCAGAGACGACGATTTTGTCGATCTAATCACAAAACGCGTCGCGATCAACAACTTTATCGATTTCCGATTTCGTTCGTTCGTCATTGTGAACGCCGACGAAGTGCAGAAATACTACAACGAGACGTACGTGCCTGAATTTCGCCGGCGTCAGCCCGGTGTTGTGATCCCGACACTCGAATCCCAACGGGCCTCGATCCACAATTTGCTCGTTGAGGACAAGGTCGCGGCGAGGATCGAGAGTTTTCTTGATGACAGGAAGCGACAGGCCGAAATTGTGATCCTAAGCGAACCTTAAGATGAAGAAAGCAGCAAAGACGAGCACGGCAATTTCTCTCTTCGCTCTTGTTGCGTTCGGGGCGTGGTGGTCGCCCGACTTGCGTGTTGATGCCGGAAAGGCGCGTATTTCGGTGTCAGAGCCTATTGTTGGGACGGCTGTTGCTCATGCTTCTTCGGGACCGGTGAGGAATTTTGCAGCGAGGAATGTTCCGCGGCCGGAAAAACCTGGGATCCGCGAGGCGGGAGCCCCTTCACCGAAACAGCCTGCCGCTCAAAGATCGACTACGAGTCGGCCCGCGGCCGTGCTCGATACGCCGATGCCCTCGCCGCTCCTTTCCTTTGACGGCCTTTCGAACTACGACAATCTCAACGCCTACGGACTATTTTTCCTGCCGCCGGATATGAACGGCGATGTGGGACCGAGGCACTACGTGCAGGCGGTCAATTCGCTGCTGCGCGTTTTCGACAAGGCAGGCACGCCGCTGACGCCGCCTTTCAAGATCAGCGATCTTTTTGCTTCCTTGAATACGCCGTGTTCGCTAAGGAACGACGGGCTCGCGATCGTGCAGTACGATCAGCTTGCCGACCGCTGGCTGATCTCGCAATACTGCAACAATTTCCCTCCGTTCCGCCAACTCATCGCACTCTCCAAGACCGGCGATCCGACCGGTGAATATTACCTTTGGGAGTTCGTGATGCCGAACAATCGGCTCAACGACTTTTCTAAATTCGGTGTCTGGCCGGACGGCTATTATATGTCGGATGAGGAGTTTACGGGCAGCGACTATAACGGTGCCGGCCTTTTCGCGTTCGACCGCGCAAAGATGCTGCGAGGTGAACCGAACGTTCGCTACATTTACTTCAACACCGTTTCGGATTCGCCGGAACGCCGTCGGAATATGATCCCGTCGGATCTCGACGGCTTGACGCCGCCGCCTGTCGGAACGCCGAACGTGTTTGTGAGCTACACGGCGGACGAATACGGCGACACATCCGATGCGGTTCGTCTTTTCGATTTTCACGCAAGCTTCGGCAGCCCGTCGCAGTCAACCTTCACCGAGCGGCCCGAAAGTCCGCTTGCGGTCGCGCCGTTCGATCCGACAAGCCCGCAATTCCGAGCCGATATTAGACAGCCTCCGCCCGGCGACTTTCTCGATTCGAACAGCGACCGAGTGAACTATCGAGCGGCGTATCGAAACCTAGGCGACCGCCAATCGATCGTGGTGAACCAAACGGTGCGGACTTCCTCGTCCGGTGATTATCGGGCAGGTGTTCGGGTGCATGAATTGTCAAAGAGCGGAACGGCGTTCACCGTTCGTGATAGCTCGACGATCGGCGATGCGGCAAGTTCGCGTTGGATCGGCGGGGTTGCGCAAGATGGTCAGGGGAATCTGGCGGTTTCCTACAACTATGTCCGCGACGACAAGCAGCCTTCGATCTTATATACGGGCAGGCTTGCGAGCGAGCCCGTCGGCGCATTTCGCACCGAGGCTACGCTTGTCGAAGGCACCGGAGTACAGCGTGCTTTCGGCTATCGCTGGGGCGACTATAACTCGTTAAACATTGACCCGAACGACGACTGCACATTTTGGACGACCGGCGAATACTACACGCTCGCAAGCCAGGAGTTCAGCGAGTTCACGTGGCTGACGAGGATCGGCACTTTCCGTTTTCCCGAATGCACATCGCCGCCGCGGGGCAACATAAACGGCGTCGTTACGAATGCGGTAACGGGCCAGCCGATCAAAGGCGCGATCGTGTCCACGAGTGTCTATTCCCGCGGAACGAATGCGGCCGGTGAATACAGCGATCTAATTCTCCCGCCTGGTTCATTGACGTTGTCGGCGCGCGCCGCTGGCTATTCGGATGCGATGTCGGCCGTGACGATCGGCAATGGAGAGAACCGCATCGTTAACTTTGCATTGGAACCGGTCCCGATCGTTGACGCGTCTGCTTTTGCGATAGATGCGGAAAGCTGCGGGACGAATTCGGTTCCCGATCCGGGCGAGAACCTGACCGTGTCTCTATCTTTGCGAAACACAGGCACCATAGCGACGGGCGATGTTACGGCCACGCTTGAGAACTCGGGCGGCGTAACGAATGCAGGCGGTCCTGTTTCGTATGGTGTGTTGACTCCGGGTCAGCCCGCGGTAACTCGTCAATTCACGTTCACCGTTGATCCGAACCGGCCATGCGGCGGTCTGCTTTCTCTTAGTTTTCAAATAACAGATTCGACCGGCACGTTCACCACGAGCCTCGGCAACATCCTTCGCGTCGGAACGCCTCGCATCATCTTCGACGAGAATTTTGACCGGACCTCGCTCGCGGGCCTTCCACAAAGATGGAGCCGCGAATCGGTCGATCTTGGCGGCAGAAGCGCGATCACCCTTTCCAAGCAATGGTCCGGCAGAAAGAGTGTTTACCTGCCGGATTCGAGCGGGCGGGGCATGACAACTCTTAGTTCGCCGACGTTCTTTGTGACGGGCTCGAACGCACGGCTGGCCTATCGTCATTACTACAACACCGAGACGACCTTTTTACGCAATCGTCTCTATGACGGCACGGTGCTTGAGATCAAGATCGGCGACGGCGCGTGGACGGACTTTCTCGCTGCTGGCGGCTCGTTTCAGAGCGGCGGCTACGACGGGTTGATCGATTCCTGCTGTCAAAATCCGCTTGCCGGCCGGCTTGGTTGGTCGGGCCGAAGCGGCATCAACGAACAGCCTGAATGGATAACCGTCAACGCTACGCTTCCCGCATCCGCCGCGGGGAACCGAGTGCAGCTCCGTTGGCAACTCGGCACGGATATTGGGAACTCACGGGTTGTCGAAGGCGATTTTATGGACGACCTAAGTGTAAGCGACGGTTACACTTGCGGCTGCGGACATTAACCCTTTCGACCGTAGATCTGCGTCATCTCGGCGAGTTGTTCGACGCATTTTTCAGAGAACGCTCCCGCTTTCATTCGCCACGTCCAGTTCGAACCGACCGTTGCCGGCAGGTTCATCCGAGCTTCGTTCCCTAAACCGAGAAGATCCTGCATCGGTGCGATCGCCGTGCCAGCGACAGAAGACCAGACGCCGTGGATCATATCCCAGTTGATTCCGCGAGGCCGTGCATTCAGATACTTGAGTGCAAGTGACGCTTGATCTGCCGTCGTTTTGCGTTTTCGCGTCACGTTGAACCAACCCACAGCGGTGTCGTTATCGTGCGTGCCCGTGTATGCGACGCAATGGCGAATGTAGGAATGCGGAAGGTGGTCGTCATTCGGATTGCCGCCAAAGCCGAACTGCAGGACACGCATACCCGGAATTTCGTATTTGTCGCGAAGAGCGGTCACTTCCGGAGTAATGAAACCGAGGTCTTCGGCGATCATCGGAATGTGGCCGAGACTTTTCTCGACCGCGGCGAAAAGCTCGTCGCCCGCCGCCTTTACCCACGCACCTTTTTCGGCGGTCTTATTCTCGCCGGGAACTTCCCAGCAGGCTTCGAACCCGCGGAAATGATCGATCCGGACGATATCGACCGCTTCGAGCGTCCATGCGATCCTTGCGATCCACCAACTGAATCCGTCCCTGACCATCGCATCCCAGTCATAGATCGGATTGCCCCAAAGCTGACCAGTGGACGAGAAGAAATCGGGCGGCACACCCGAAACGACCTTCGGCGAACCGTCCGCGTTCAATTTGAATTCGCGTTGGTTGCACCAAACGTCGCTCGAATCGAGCGCGACGAAGATCGGGATGTCGCCAATGAATCTAATGTTCTTCCCGGCGGCATACGCCTTTAGCTCGCTCCACTGCCGGAAGAATATGAACTGGTAGAACTTTTGGGCAAAGATCTCATTCTTCAATATCCCGCGGGCAGCGTTCAACGCATTTTGACGTCGAAGACGGAGGTCTTCGGGCCATTCGTACCAGGCCTTGTCGCCGTGAGCTGTTCGAGATGCACGATAGAGGGCGTAATCGTCGAGCCAGAAGGCGTTCTCGCGGCAGAACGTGTCGAAGTTTGCACGAAGCCCCTCAAAGGCCTCAGACGTGAATCTCGAAGCCGCATCGGCCAGCACAACGGCCTTCCATTCTGCGACCGCGCCGTAATCGACCTTCTCACGATCGAACGCCGGCACGCCGTTCAGAACGTCGTCCGATATCAGGCCGTCGTCGCGAAGTTTCTCCGGCGAGATCAGCAGCGTGTTGCCCGCGAACGCCGAATAACATTGATACGGCGAGTCGCCCCAGCCGGTCGGCCCGAGCGGCAAGATCTGCCAATATCTCTGGCCCGCGGCGGCCAAGGCATCGACGAATCGATACGCTTCGCTTCCAAGATCACCGATCCCGAAAGGGCCGGCAAGCGACGTCGGATGAAGGAGTATCCCCGATGCACGGCCAAAGTCCATATTGATTAAACCTTATCAGACCCAAATGCGTTGCAGAAGCCCGCACGCTAGTAAGGGCGTCCGTTGCGATCGACCTGCCAGCATTGCAGAAGCCCGCACGTTAGTAAGGGCGTAACACTCAACGCAGATTCCCGCCGAATTGCCACGGCATTTATGCCGTGGAACCGTAACCCAAAAACCGATCTCGGAGGCGGCTCGGCCGCCGACAATGGCCTCGCA
>JRYI01001739.1_pt1 | contig 58062 bp, 43 predicted proteins | sample 235361 | NCBI WGS metagenome assembly JRYI01 (sample SAMN03074212, study PRJNA261471) | activated sludge metagenome | biome: Common Effluent Treatment Plant; feature: Wastewater; material: Activated sludge; isolation source: activated biomass in a lab-scale reactor treating industrial wastewater at...
GTCGGCGACCCCGACAAGCCCGGCGGGTTTCCCGTCAACGGCGACGAACATTACCGTTTGCCCTTCCGCACGAAGCTCGTCGGCTTTTCCATCAGCCGGGAAATCAATGTTGTTTTCCGTCATCAACTTCGCATTACCCAGTAACACCTTTTTCCCGTCGATCGATCCAGTGATTCCTTTCCCTGTAATGGATTCAAAACCCTCAACCTTTGCCAATTCAATATTTTTCTCTTCGGCACCTTTCATGATCGCTTCGGCAAGCGGATGCTCGCTCGATTTTTCGAGACTTGCGGCGAGTCTTAAAACCTCGTTATCTGAAATCTTAGATTCGGGATTTGAAATTATGCTTTGCAATCGAGGTTTGCCCTCGGTCAAGGTTCCGGTTTTATCAACGACGATGGAATTCACCTTTTCCAGGATCTCTAGTGCCTCGGCCTTCTTGACCAATACACCGTGCCGCGCACCGTGTCCCGTGCCGACCATGATCGACATCGGCGTGGCCAGTCCCAACGCACATGGGCAGGCAATAATCAGAACTGAAACCGCCGCGACCATCGCGTAAGCGAAACTACCGAAGATCAGCCAAACGGCAAACGCGACGATCGCTACGAGAATAACCGCCGGGACAAAATAGGCCGATACGACATCCACGAGACGCTGGATAGGAGCGCGCGAACGCTGAGCCTCGCCGACCATACGGACGATCTGCGCGAGCAGCGTATCGCTGCCGACCTTCTCCGCTTTCATAATAAAGCCGCGTCGGCCATTGATCGTTCCGCCGATCACCTTATCGCCGACCGTTTTTTCGACCGGGATCGATTCGCCCGTCACCATTGACTCATCAACCGAAGTATCGCCTTCCAAGATCGAGCCATCGGTCGGAATTTTTTCATTTGCCCTCACCCTCAAGCTCGCCCCCATCTGTACATCTTTAAGCGCGATCTCGGTCTCCGTGCCGTCGTCGAATACAACGATCGCAGTTTCCGGCGCGAGGCCGAGCAGGGCTTTGATGGCGCTTGAGGTTTGGCTTCTGGCTCGAAGTTCGAGAACCTGCCCGAGGAGAACAAGTGTCGTAATAACGGCTGCCGCTTCAAAGTAAGCGGAGACTAGACCTGTATGCACATTTCGCATTGCCCCAGGGAACAGATCAGGCAGAAACAGGGCGAAAAGACTAAAAAGGTAAGCTGCTCCGGTGCCTATCGCGATCAGCGTGAACATATTCGGGCTGGCATTTTTAACCGAAGCCCATCCACGCTGAAAGAAAGGAAGTCCGCCCCACAGTACGACCGGCGTCGCAAGAACGAGCTGTGTCCAAATAGAAAAGCTAGGCGAAACTATGTCGTGGAAACTCGGCAGCATTTCCGACATCGCCAGAGCAAAAACCGGAAGGGTCAATGCGGAGGAGATCAAGAACCGCCGTTTCATATCGAGATATTCCGGGTCAGGAGCATCATCGAGCGTCATCACCTTAGGCTCAAGTGCCATTCCGCATTTCGGACAGCTTCCCGGACCTATCTGCACAACTTCCGGATGCATCGGGCAGGTGTATTCGACCCCCTTGCTTTCGGCCTCAAGTTTTTCTTCCTCTTTCTCCTGAAGAAAGCTTGCCGGATTTTGTTTGAACTTGTTCAAACAGCCCGCCGAGCAAAAATAATAAGTTTCGCCCTCGAAAACATATTTTCCCGCAGGCGTTTCCGGCGCGACTGTCATTCCGCACACCGGATCAACAAATTCCCCTTCAGGCGTAGCATTCATCTCTCCGTGCGAGACAGTTTCTATTCTTTCGCGACCGATCTCTTCAAAACCACTCGCGCTGACGTCTTGCGTCTTGGCGATAAATTTCTGCAAACAGTCTTTAGAGCAAAAATAGTAGATCTTCCCCTCATGCATAAAACTCCCCGCCGCCGTCGCCGGATCGACCGTCATTCCGCATATCGGATCGATAAATTCGTCTTCTGCTGCGATCTTTTTTACAATTCTTGTCATGGCCCCTCCTCGCGGGATAAATACCGTTATCAACCTGTTTATTTGCCGCTGCAGCAGCTCGCCGGTTTCTCGTCCGTAGGCTCGATAAATTTTTGTAGACAGGCGGTCGAGCAGAAATAATATGTATCTCCGTCCTGGTTTAGGCTGCCGGCAGCCGTTGCGGCCATGACCTGCATTCCGCATATCGGGTCGGTAAAAGTGTCGGTTGTTGTTGTAGTTGTTGTTTTCTCAATCATATTTCTATCTTCCAGTCGTTAAAAGTAACGACAAAAACTATTCTACAACCTGTTAGCAGGGGTCAGGTCAAGCGCTATTTTTCTGTCTCGCTTACCGACTCGATCAAGTGGCAAACTGAATCACCCGTCGGCATTGAATTCTTCATTTGCGACCAATCCTTAAGGGCTCCCTCCATTTTCCGCTGGAGCTTCCGCATCTCATTGATCTTTCGTTTATTCTCCGCAATACGGCGGACGATAATTTCCCGAACCATCGGACACGGCGTATTCCCTTCTTTCGCCTCCTTCAAAATATCCGCGATCTCCGCGAGCGAAAATCCCAGATTGCCGGCTGCCTTGATAAAACGCACCCGCACGGCGTCCGAAGGCTGATAAACCTTATAGTTATTTTGTGTATTTCGGGCCGGCCTCAGCAAACCGATGCGGGAATAGTGCCTGATCGTGTAGAGAGACACGTCGGATTGTTTAGCCAATACCGTAGCGGTCATCATTGGATTGGGTTACTCCTCATCTATTTTCGATCTATTTCGTCAAGTTTTTTCTTCATCCACTCGATCTCCGACTGTTGAGACGAGGTTATACCTTTACACAATTCCTTGATCTCCGTGTCCTGGAGATTCGGGTTATCACACATCAGAACGGCTCCTCCGTGGTGCGGGATCATAGATTTCAAGAATTCTCTATCGGAGATGGCGGTCTGCTTTCTGATAAACAACGAAAACAGGACAAGCAAAATAATGCTGACACCCGCGATGATCAGATTGGCCTTTTTGTTGTTATACATCGACCACATCACAAAGATCTCGATCACGATCATCGGGGCGGTCATAAGTCCGGCCATGTAAAACTGATTTAAGTTTGGATAGACGTTTCCGAACGAATCGACCATCATGTACATAAATACGAACATCGAAATAAACGACAGAATCGCCATGATGGCGAGGTTCACGTACATGCTTTTTGCTTTCTTCATGTCTTTAATGTGTTTTTTACCTCCTTTTTACAAAAAGTTATTCACCCTGATGGAATAGCGTTTCACTACGTCCAAATCCCCTGCTGAAGACGGCATCGGGCAAATTGGCACTGCCCGACGCCTCTGCTCATTGACCCGTATAAACTTCTGGACTCCCTTCAAACTTGTCCTTATACAGGGTCGAGCAAAAATAATAGGTTGCTCGCCTTGAGAACTATCATTAAGTAATCGCCTCAAAAAGATCTTCCCTTTCCTGCGGCCGATTAGCGTGTCTATCACAACACGCCTTTCCATAGATCCATACAACTCACTCCTTGAAGTTCTACTTCCAAAATTGGAACCGCCCCGGTGCCCTCTACTTATCTTGAGGCGCAGGTGGCCTGCCCTTTCGTTTTTTTCGCCATCGGCCCATAAAGTAAAGGGTGACACCAAAAATGAGAACGATCACGCCGTTAACCGACATGACCTGGTGTGAGGCATAACCTATATAGTCCGGATTAGAACTCACTCTAATCAGATGCCACGCAAAGAGGGCGATCCCTATAACGCTTATTACTATTCCCCCTGTCTTCATAAAGAATTTCACAAAAATTGAGCCGTATTGCCGCCGAGTTCGTGTCTAGAAACCGGATTAACCCTTTGGAGACGGCGAGGGCTGGGCTGCCGGAGCCCTGCGAGGAGCGCTTGAATGCCAATGGACGATTCGCCATTTGCCATCGCGCTTTTCTAGAACCGCTGTGCCCAAACCGCCGCTTTCTACCTTGCGAGTACCCATTTCGGCGGCAAGAGAATATTTAAAAGTTGCCCACGCCGTCTTGCCATCGACTTTCACCTTAAGATCGGAAAACGAGTATTTTGTGTTTTTGAATTCCTTTAGTTCGGGTGCGAGATGGGTGTTGCGGTAATCATTCCAACCATAATTGGCGTACCCGCTCTCGAATACAGTTACGTCCTCGGTGTTGGCCCAAATTTTATCGAGGGCCGCTAGATCGCCCTTTTCGACCGCCGCCGCTTCGCTCATCATGACGTCCGTGACAGCTTTAACTTCGTCGGTCTGTGCATTGACGGGGAAGGTCAAATTTAAGACCAGCACGCAGGCTCCAAGCACCAGCGCAACGATCAAAGCCCCGCGCAAATTTGTTGTCTTCATAGTTTTTCTCCTCTATATAGTTAAATATCTCAAACAACTCTTGGAATCCTTTAACTTTCCGTAGCAGGAACCGGATTCCTAGCCGGGAAGTCCGTTGTCGTATCAGCCCGATCTCCTTCCCACTCACCGGCCCCGAACATCCCGTGCTCGCGTTCCGCGATAACTCGATCCGCACTCGGCCGTCCGAACTTGTAAAAGACAGCCGGGGTTACGATCTGATCAAGTAGGGTCGAAGTTAAAATTCCGCCCAGCACCACCACCGCGAGTGGGTGCAATATCTCTTTGCCCGGAGCGTCCGCCGCAAGGATGAAGGGTATTAGCGACAGTCCCGCGGTCAGGGCAGTCATCAGGACGGGAACGAGCCTTTCTAACGAGCCGCGTACGATCATGTGTTCGGTAAAATCTTCGCCTTCTTCTTTCATCAGGTGAAGATAATGCGAGATCATCATGATCCCGTTTCGTGACGTTATCCCGACGAGAGAAATAAAGCCGACCATGGTTGCGATCGAAAATACGCCGCCCGAGAGGTGCAAGGCCCAAATCGCTCCAATAAGCGCGAGTGGGATGTTTATCATCACCTGGAGGGCTACCCGCCAGTCACCGAGTGCTTTTATCAGCAGAAAGAAGATTGCTAACAGAGAAAAAATTGAGAGTAATGAGAGAGTTCTTGTTGCCTCCTGCGATGCCTGAAACTGGCCGCCATACTCAAGAAAATACCCGGTTGGCAGTTGAACCTGTGTCGCGACACGGCTTTGAATGTCATTGACGACGGAGCCAAGATCACGTCCGGCAACGTTTGCCCCAATGACAATTCGGCGTTTCGTGTCTTCTCGAAGGATCTGGTTGGGTCCGGGAAAATTCTCAACAACAGCTACGGCAGAAATGGGAATCTGAGTTCCTTGCGGCGTGTCGATGGTGACATTTTGCAATGCATCCAGACTGTTGCGGGACGCCTCGTCAAAACGAACAACGACGTCGTAACGCCGGGCTCCATCAATGGCCTGCGAGACGGTTCGCCCGTTCAGCGCCGTCTCCAGCGTTCGCGTAACTTCGCCCGGCTGAAGACCGTATTGGGCGGCTTTGACCCGGTCGACATTAAAACGCACCTGCGGGATCAGAACCTGTCGCTCAACCGACACGTCCGTTGCCCCCTCGACGGTTTGAATCGTATTCCGAATCTCCTCAGCTTTCGACCGCAGGGTAGCCAGATCGTCGCCAAAAAGTTTGACCGCGATCTGGGCCCGAACACCAGACTGCAAATGATCCAAGCGATGTGAGATCGGCTGCCCTACGTTAGTCGAAACCCCGGGAACAATCGCGAGTTTGTCTCTAATTGCCGCAAGAATTTCGTCCCGTGACCGGTCGGATTTCTTCAGATCAACGTCGATCTCGGTATAGTGAACGCCTTCGGCGTGTTCGTCGAGTTCAGCCCTTCCCGTCCGGCGCCCCGTAGAAATAACCTCAGGAACCTCTAACAGTAATTTCTCGGAAATTTGGCCGATGCGGTTAGATTCCGCCAGAGACGTCCCGGGCTGGGCCTGGACATTGACCGTGAGCGTTCCCTCATTGAAGTCAGGCAAAAACGATGTGCCAACAAATGGCAAAGTAGCCATCGTCAGAATGAATACAACGGCTGCCCCGACGATAACTTTATATGGATGACGAAGCGTCCAGTGAAGAAGCCGACTGTCGTATTTTTTCAACCAGCGAACTAGGAAGCTGTCCTGATGTTCGTCCGCCGATGGAGAGCGAAAACGCCGCCACATTTTCGAAAAAATGGAAGGCTTGTCGTCTGCTTCCTGTTCGATCTCAGTCGGATCACTTACTTTCTTAACGTCCCTTCGCTTAAACATTTGCGGCAGAAGATAAGACGCCAGGACGGGCGTGACGGTCAAACTTACGACTAGGGATGCTACGAGTGCAGTAATATATGCGAGCCCGAGCGGCGCAAGTAATCGGCCCTCAACGCCGGAGAGGGCGAACAGCGGAATGAATACGAGGGCGACGATCACCGTCGCGTAAATGATCGACGAGCGCACCTCAAGCGATGCGTGATAGATCACCTCGAGAGATGGACGAGGATTTTCGAGGAGGCGGTTTTCGCCAAGTCGTCGGAAAATGTTCTCAATATCCACGATCGCATCATCGACCAGCTCGCCGATCGCAACCGCCAAACCGCCGAGGGTCATTGTATTTACCGAGATCCCAAACGCATAGAGGATAAGAAATGTAACGATGAACGAAAGTGGAATCGCCGTGAGTGTAATAAACGTGGTTCGGAAATTAAGCAAAAACAGGAACAATACAATCGCGACCAGAATCGCACCGTCACGCAATGCTTCGGTGACGTTGCCAATCGACGCGTTGATGAAGTTCGCTTGTCGAAAGAGATTAGGGTTGATCTCAACATCGGGTGGAAGCGTTTTTTGCAGTTCCCGCACCGCCTCGTCAACCTTTTCTGTCAGATCTTGAGTACTGGCACCGGGCTGTTTTTGAACTGAAACTATAACGGCGGGCTTTCCGTTCGTTCCTGCCTCGCCTCGCTTTATTTTGGCTCCAAACTGCACTTCAGCGACATCACCGAGACGAATCGGGGTGTTATTTCGGTAGGCAACTACGGTTTGTTTGAGTTCGTCGATTGAATAGAACCTGCCGAGGTTTCGAACAAGGTATTCTTGCGATTGAGCATCGACGAAGCCGCCGGTGGAATTAATGTTCGATTTTTCTAACGCGACTGAAACGTCTTCGATTGTGACACCAAATTGTCTAAGCTTTTCGGGTGATACAAGAGCCTGATACTGTTTCACGCCGCCGCCGATGGGGATGACCTGAGAAACACCGGTAATCGTCAACAGCCTGGGTCGAATTGTCCAGTCTGCCAAGGTCCTCAACGCTAACGGATCAGTCGTTCCGTCCTTGCTAGACACAGCGACCAGCATGATCTCGCCCATTATCGAGGAGATGGGAGCTAGAAACGGCGAGACTCCTCGCGGCAACTGTTCGCGGGCTTCTGTTATCTTTTCCGAAACCAACTGCCGGTTTCGATAAATATCCGTTCCCCATTCGAATTCTACGTAAACAATTGACAATCCGATGCCGCTCACTGAGCGAACCCGTGAAACGCCCGGCACACCGTTCATCACCGTCTCGATCGGATATGATACCTGTGTCTCGACTTCTTCGGGTGCTAAGCCATTAGCTTCGGTCAATACCGTGATCGTCGGTTTATTAAGATCGGGAAAGACATCGACCGGTAAATTGAACGCAACGTAGCTGCCCCAGACAAGCAACAGGGCAGCGATCGCGACGACGATCAACCGGTTCTTGAGAGACCATTTGATAATTCCATTGAGCATTTAAATCACATACGACCGGAACTATTTACTCCACTTTGCCTTCCACTCACTCATCATCTTTATCTCGGCCTCTTGAGCTTTTATTATTTGACCGGCAAGCGTCTTTATCTCGGCCTTTTCGCTCTTCTGCAACGCTTCTTTCGCCATCGTAACGGCCCCAACATGATGAGGAGTCATCATATCGATAAACGCGAGGTCAAAGTCTTTGTCTTTCGAATTTGTAAGCTTTGCCATATCCATCTTCATGGAATCCATCATGCCCGGCATTTCCATGTTCATGGCCGCCGGTTTGCCCGCGAACCACTTCTCCCGCCAGTCTTTCATTTGGCTGATCTCTTTTTCTTGATCTGCGATGATCTGTGCGGCAAACTTCTTGATGTCGGGATTTTGCGTTTTGCCCTCAACCATCTTCGCCATGTCCACGGCTCCCTTGTGATGGGCGGTCATCGTATCGATAAACTGAAGATCGTACGGCTGGCTCGCGGCATTCGGTGAACTTTTCATTGCCGAATGATCCATCGACATGTTCGAGTTTATCGGCATCGAATTGTGATCCATGCCGTTCATATTCATTGATGAATTCGAGTTCGTCATCATCGCATTATGATTCATGGAATTAGCGTTGCTGCCCGTCTGACCGCAAGCGGCCAAGCCTATAGCTCCCAGCCCCAACGTAACCGTTAATAATAGTGTTTTCATGTTCTACTCCCTTTGACGCGAGTTGTCTCAGCCCTCGCTAACGACGATGCTGCCCTTGTACATTCCCATTCCGCAGGTAAAAGTTATCTGTCCCGCGTCGGTCGGCGTGATACTTACGACAACGTCCTTTCCCACCGGCAGATTTTTGCTAATACCCAGCTTTGCAAAGACGACCTTGCTGCCGCAGTTGTTCTTGTCAGCACGGTTGAACACGAGATTTAGTTTATGACCCGCTTCGATGTCGATGGACGACGGCGAAAAGCCGTTCTTGTCAACTTTGACTTTGACCGTTCGTGTGTGAGCCTCGACGCTAGCCGCAATGGTACCGACGCCAACGACGCCGGCAACAAGTAAAAATAGGGTAATCAGTGATCTTTTCATAATGTTTCCTCCAATATCTGTCAGTTTTTCTTCGTAATCTTGATATTTACGTCACATATCTCGCGAATTTGCTCGCATGTGTAGTTCCCCTAGTCGCTTAATTCTTGTTCCATGTGACTAAATTCGTGTTCCATGTCGCGTATTTTTCGTTCCTTATCGCTTATTTTTCATTCCATGTGACTACGCTTACGCTCTATGTCGCTTATTTTTTGTTCCATGTCTTGAAATTTGCGTTTTATGTCACAGGGATTCTGTTCCTTATCACATCTTATGGCTCAATAACGACGAGTTTTCCTCGCAGCATGTCCATTCCGCAGCCAAACGCGATCTCGCCAGCCTCGCTTGGGGTGAATTCGACCATGACTGTCTCACCGACAGGTAGTTTCTTTCGGATCTTTTGCTTGGCGAAGACGACTTCGCCGCCGCAGTTCTCAGCGTCGGCTCGATAGAAGGCCAATCTAACGGGCTGCGCTTTGACGACCGAGATTGATGACGGCTCATAACCGTCCGATGAAACAGTGATCTTTGTCGCACCCGCCGGAACATTCGCCGCCTTTACAGCCTTTGCCGAACCTGCCGGAACATTTACGATAAACGGAATGCTGATGACCTTTCCGCCGCGCTGAAACTGAGCCCAAAGCTTGTACAGGCCGGGACGCGGGAAAGCAGTATGTGCCGAAACTTCATAAGCGCTCGGCCTGTTCGCCTCTTTCGAATCCGCCCCATGTGAATGGCCGTCGGCGTTATGATCTTTTTCCTCTTTATCGCCGTCCATCTTCATCCCGTCCATTTTTTCGCCCTTCGCCATCGGATGAGCGTGGACGAAATCAACGAGATCCTCACTGATGATGACGAAATGCGCTAATTCGCCAAGGTAATTCTGCAGGTCGGTAGCGGGCTTGTTGGTTTTGGCATCGAATGCCGCAAAATCGAGCGTCAATTCCTGTCCCGCTTCGATCTTTGCACTCGGTTTCATCACCACTTTCAAACCATCGACCGACTATTCAAGCTTCTTATCCGCGACAAGAGCAACCTTCGACCGTTCAGCCCCGGCCACTTTGACTTCGATCCGTTCGACAACCTGCTTGGCATTTGGCGGTGTGAAGTCGGCGTATAACTTGTAATCGCCGCCGTTCGGAAATGTGTGCTGCACGCGGTATGAACCGTCGGCGGTCGGCTCGGGATGCACGTGGTAGAACTCTGCAAGATCGTTCGAGACGATCAGCAAGTGCATTGGCTTTTCATGAACGACCTGTAGGTCTTTCACGACCGCGTTCTTACTGTCCTTAACAGTAAAAACCAGCGTCGCCGCCGTACCGGCCTGTATCTGGCCCGGTTCCGTTTTGAAATCAACCTTAAAGGTTGAATCCGAATCGACCGTATTCGCGGAATTAGTCTCGCTGACAGCCGTATTCGCGGCATTTGCGTCGCCAATCCCCTGCGAATTTACCCCGGCATTGCATGCCGTTAAAAAGATGCCGAGTGTTGTGATAAATACGATCGTTCCAAAAACTAAAATTCTTCTCATAATTCTTTTCTTTCGCTTACTTGCCCCGCCAATCTCTTCTCTTGACCTATTCACCCGTCTGAGTAGTCCGCAGCTGATACACTCCTTCAATGACTACCCGATCGCCTTCTTTTAAACCTGACACGATCTCGTAGAAGTCCGCACCTTCCGCTCCGAGCGCGACCTGACGCCGCTCGAACGTCTCGCCACCGTCGAAGACAAACACAAAGGTCTCTGCCTGTTCACGAACCACCGCTGACTTCGGCACAGCCAGAACTTGCCTGTTGCCGCTCGTGTCGATAGTGATCTCAATAAAATTGCCATCCTTGAGTCGGTTGAATGGATTCTTGACCTCGTATATCACCGGCACTGTTCGTGTCTGCTCATTAACGGTTTGGCCGACCGAGAGGAGGCGTCCATCACCGTCAGCCGTACCTATCGTGTAAACTTCGCCGAGCAGAGCCGGCGATGTAAAACTTGCCCTTGTGGATTCGCGTACCGTGGCCAGATCTTTCTCAAAAACCTGAGCTTCTAAAAGGACGGTGGACAAATTGACGATGTTTAGTAACTCAGCCCCGCTTGCTACCTGCTGTCCGCTCGTAGCTTTGATCTGATCGATTATTCCCGTTATTGGCGAGATTAAAGGGAAATTTCGCAACGGCTGTCTGATGGTGGGAGAGCGGAAAATACTTTGTCCGGTCTGGGCGGATTTGATCTGCTCGCCCAACAAAACCACTTGTTTCTCAGCTGAGGCTACTTCATCTTCGATAACTTTTACGGCGGTTTGAGCTTCTTCGACACGCTTTCGCGGTACTGCCCCGACCTCCAAAAGGTTCTGCGCTCTTCGAAGCTCGCGCTGGGCCTGAGCCAGACGGGTCCTTGCTTGCCCTGCCGCGGCTCGTGACTGTGCCTGCTGCGACTGTAGCGAAAGAACTGTATTTCGCAACTCCAGCTTCCGAGCTTCAACCTCCCGCTGCTGCGCCTCGACCTCCAGTCTTTGCGTTTCAAGCCCGGTCTGTCCCGAAACGTCAAGCACCTGTTCAACGTATCCGATCTGTTCGCCGCGACCGACAGCAGAACCTAGAGATACCGCCTGATTAAGGACGATCCTTCCCGGTACCTGTGCGGTCACAACTCCTTTGGCATCCGGTCGGGCTCTAACCACTCCCGTGGTTTTCAAGCCGCTCGTGATCTGCCTCGTGTCGATCAACTGAGTCTTTATCCCAAACAGTAGCTGCGATTCTTTCGGCACGTTGATCGTCGTACCTTTCGGCAACTCGTTAACCGCTGTAGTTGAAAAGGCGTCTGGCGGAATCGCAGCCGTTTCGCGCGTCTGAAAAGGCGGAAGAAGATAGGCCAGAGCGACCGAGCTGAGAAAAAAGACCGTGAGAACAACCACTCCTACAGGGGCAAGTCGCCGGAAAGAAGTATCCCCTTTTCTTTTCAAAGCGTAAAAGACGACCGCGAGAGAAACCCCAGAAAGAACAAGCAGGACCAGAAGACCGATCCAAAAAGACGTCCGGATCGGTGCTCGTGATACTGTGACCGGAAAGTCGGACGAAAACGTCCTGTTGTCTTCCGTGGTTATCGAAAAAACTATTTTGTAGTCGCCCGCGCTGTCAAAAACATAAGTTCCCCGGTACAAACCGCCCAGTTCTTCCTTCGCCGGGATATTCCCGGCAACTACCACACCGTCAGGCCTTGTGATGCTAAACAAGACTGCGGCCTTTTCGACCGGAAGCGGCCCCGATCCGAATCCGCCCTGAACCGTCTCGCTCAATGAGACGAGAAGATGTCCCGTTTCACCGGAGCGCGGATCACCCGGTAGGCGTTTCATAATGACAGTCAGCTCTCCGCTGTCATTTTTCACATTCCGTTCGGAGGTAATCGTTGAGATTGCACCTGACGCCGTTGCTGCCGGGCCTTGTCCGTTCGCAGCGAAGGCTGCCATGAGACTTAGAGCGAACACCCAGACTGAGGTAAGGAACGATTTCTGAAATCGCCTAACACTTGGACAACCGGAACAAGCCTTGAGTATTAAGTTTTTGATGAACCTATACATTAATGTGCGTGTGCCTTACCGTACAGAGCCTGCATTGACAGAACATCGATCCGCACGGCGTCCGTGATCGCTTTAGCCAGATCATCCTTCGCACCGTTTGACTTGATATCAGCCCCTAGCAGCAGATCGTCATCATGGCCCTTTCCAGCAAACTGGCTGAGAAAACCGGCCGGCACGCCCTCGGCCTTGATCTCTTTGATCGACGGCGACCCTTCCTTGTTCTCATATATAACTATGATCTCCTTCCCGGCCGCCTTGACGATCGTGACCGCTCCGATCTGCGTTTTGGTACCATTCGCAGTGGAAAATCCCGGATAGGAGTGATGATCTTTTTCGGAGACTTTCCCGCCGGTGTCTTTTTCAATAGACGCGATCTGAGCATCGGTCAACTCTTTGTGCATGGCCGTAAATGTCTGCGCTCCGGGAAGCGCGGCCTTGACGGAGGCCGGAATCTCATCGGTTTTCGCTGGTGCGGCAGCGTTATTTGCTGTAGTCGAGTTCGCAGACGCTTTATTCGCGGTAGCTGTGTTAGCGGCAGGCGTTGTTGTTCCGCTGGAACACGCTAGTGATAGTAGGCTCGCAGCAATCAAAGTTACGAATATGAGTGTTTTCATTTTTTCTCCTCTTCTATTTTCCTTTTGGTCGTCTCTAACGAACCGATCCGTTCGGTTTTATTCTCGTTATTCGACTTCAAAAATTCTTCCCGGCTAAACTGTCTCGGCACTATCTTGGTATCGGGAAGGACAGATGTTGATCCCGGCATGAATGCGGATGGCGGCAGGGCTGCACCGACTGCTGCCTCGAGTGCTGTTAAGGTCGTGTAGTATTCTTCCAAAATCCGGTTATAATTCGTGACGTTCTCATTCAAACGACGCTGTTCGTTAACGACCTCGAACACCGAAAACTCGCCGGCATTATACGCCGCCCGAACGGTCTGTAGATTTGTCTCAGATCTCGGCAGGATTTGAGTTGTGTACAACACCAGCTTTTCTGCTGCGGCCCGATACTGGCCGTATGCAACTGCGACATCACGCCGTATTGTTGCCTCTAAGAATTCCCGCGTCCGCACCGCTTGAACCTGTTCACCGACAGCGGCTGCAATTCCGCCCTGGTTACGGTTGGACACCGGAAGATCTATCGACACGCCGAATGTGAGCTCGTTGTCTAAATTATTGGCACGCCCGCCTCCGGCCGATGTGGGCAGATCGGTAAATGCTTTGGTACGCGAAAAACGCACTGATGGTGTGATATCTGGAGCCGCCTCAGCGCGAGCCAAGCTCAGCCTGGCAGTTCCTAGCCTCTCACCGATCCGAGCGGCCTGTAAGTCGGAGCGATCGCTCAGTGCTTTTTGGGTAAGTTCGCCAAGTCCCAGATCGAGGCGTGGCGGCCGGTCGGACTGAGGCGCCAAGCGAAGCGGTTCCGCGACATCAGCTCCGATCAAGGTTCGAATTCTTAATAGGGCAGTTTCCAACTCGTTTCTTGCTTCGATTCTTTGAATTTTCAGGCGGTCGCTTTCGACTCTGACTAGATTCAGGTCGAGCGGCGCCACATCGCCTTCGTTTAAGCGTGCTTCCGTCACCCGAACCAGTTCCGCGTCAGCTGCCAGGAGCCTTTCCAATACATCGAGCTGCCGCGCGGCCGATATGGCCCGAGCGTAATCCCGGCGAATTTCGACGGCAATATTCCGTTCGATAGCCGCGACCTCGGCCCGAACCTGTTGGAGTTCGAGTTCCGCGACGGTCCGTCGCTTTCCACGTTTTCCTCCGAGCTCAAAAGGTTGAGCCAACCCTGCCGAAAAGTCATACTCGCTTTCGCCGCCTAGAAAACGGGGGCTGCCGTATTCGGTACTGAAGACCGGATTTGGCCGAAGACCGGCTTGAACGAGGCGCCCTTCGGCGATCACGAGTCGCTGCCGCGCCGCAAGCAGATCCGCCCGACGACTGCCGGCGCTTTCTACAAGCCGCTCGACACTCAAGCCATCCTGACCAATGTATTGAAGCGACGGGGCCGGAGTCGGTACGGGCGCGGGATCAGTTTGCTGGGCGAATGCCGAATGAAAGCTGACAAAAAAGAGGACGGCTAAACCGAGCTTCGCTAGATGCCCACCTACGATCGCTAAAATATTCCTTATGCCCATGGAGTGTCGGTAAACGATGTTCGCTAGATTCTTACGCAGAAAGTGCTTCCTCGTTAACTCCAGGGCCAGCGGCGAAACGCCACACGAAAAACACAAGCCCGAGAAGCAAAATTATTACAAGCAAAAAGACAACGCCGATCACCAATTGCGTGAACCAAGACGTTCCGCCTTCGGCCGTAACCGCGGGCGGCTTTACTTCGATTCCGGAAAAAGTGGCGGTGTCGGTTTCGCCATCGTGCGACACGTTGGCCCGCATCTTGTAAATGCCGGACGGCATCGCCGGAAAGGTCACGCTGTATGTCCCCGCCTGTTCGCCAGCTGCAACGGTCGCATTAAAGACCGCACCGCTCGCCGATTCGACCTCGACCTTAGCATCGACCGCCTTGAAAGGTTCATTGGTCTCAAATTTCGTGATAAAAAGCAGCCCGGTCGTAGGCTTGTCCGGCTCCATCGCAGGGTGCTTTACCATTAGCTCGAGTTCCCCCAAACGAGTCGAATGGGAAACGACGCCCTTTGCGTTCGCGGTGGTCTTTGGCTTCGCGTCACCATGATCCTCGCCGCCATGGGCGAGCATCGCGGTAGGCGAGACAACCGTGAACAGGACGCTACCCAGAATAAAAAAACCAAAAAATCGTGCGATCTGACCTCTCATATATTGAAACGTAAGGGCAATAGCTGTACCACTCGCTTTATCCGATGTTTATTGGGTTTAACGGGAGTGTTCGACGAAGCGATGCGGCCACGATGTCTAATAAGAGACAGGACTTGTCTGTTATCAAACACCAAGGGAGGGTAAGCGAGATCTTACTCAAACCAGCTTTCTGATTTTGAAAATCGAATGAGAATTAGGAGGAGATTTGCGACTGCGAATATGACGGGATGCCGTGAAAAACTTTGGATAATTTTTCGTGTAGATTGAAATCAATGAGAGACTAGACGGGCTCAACCTATTTCTGCTGTAACAGGCGCTGATTCGATGACCCTCGATACTCCCCTGTTTCAGCGACTAGAGATGATTTAAAAGGACCGTCAATGAGCAAGTCAATGTGGGATAGAGTATAGGTGATGCTAGGGTCGTCTTTTGTAGATAAATACTCGATAGTATTGCCCGTGTAGACGACAATGTGGAAGCCAAGTTTATTCAGTCTCAACACAAGTTCCGCCACGGAATCAGATTGATCAAAAGGCTCGCCTCCGAGAATTGTTACACCGTCGTTTTCATAGCGTTTTGAAACGATCTCTTCGAGAATTGAGGAAATAGAAACCTTTTTCCCGTTGTGGCGATCATGAGTTTCGGGAACGTAGCAACCTGGACAACGAATTGAACAACCCGCAACTTGAATCACGCTCCGACGACCCGGACCATCAACCACCGAGTTGTGATATATGCGATGAAGCCAGACGTAATGGCGATCATCCTTAAGGTTACCCGGTTCCCAAGACTGACCTTGCATCGGCTTTCCGCAATTCAAATTTTGGGAAGTTCCAAGGTCGTCTCTGAGATCGATCAGTTGATCAGCGGGAATGCCTGAGACTTCAGCGGTAAGTTTCCCACTGTCTGGTTCGAGTATGAAAGTGATCTTATTACTCATCCTAGTTTATTGGTCTGTTTGACACTCGGCGTGACAAAATACTCTTGCTTTTTAGTCTCAATAGAGGGGTCACCTAAAATCTCCTTCAGATGTCTAGCAGCCTTCTCGCACGCAGTCCCTTGATACCCTTTTATCTCGGTTTCGCATGTTCCGCGTTCGGTATCGATCTTGAATTCAACTTCGGGCATTGTCGGTCGCCTCCTCAGTATTTGATTCTTATTTTCAGAGTTTTTCCGATTCGTTCTTTAATAAGCGTGCCGCCGAGTTTCTTGGCCATTTTTCTTGCAGCTGCTTCGTGATAGCTGTTCTGAAGTCGGACGATAAAGTCTTTTCCTAAGCGAAACGACAAATCCATATCATCAATTACTGCGACATAACCTTTTGACGATTTCCGGAAGCCGATATCTCCTAAAAGCGATTGTCCCCGTACTTCACGACGCCTGATAACAACGTCCGCCGTTTGTGGATCGCGTTTATCCCATCCTTCGAGAGGGATGTCAGTTCCTACAGTCGGCGATGCGAAACCACATTCGGCCAAGGCTTCGAGAAGCAACTCTCGATTCGGAAATGACTGAGAGTCGAATGTCATGTATTTACTCATTTAGATTCTCCGTAATTAGAGTTCATAGATCCGATCGGTGCGGTTTCCGGCAAGGCCGGTATTTTCGATTCGTGAGCCTACGCCTTTGATATTGTTCCGAGCCCATTTGCGGATCTCTTCGATCTTCTCGCTCATCATCTGGGCAGTAGGCGTGATGTTCTCGGCGGCTTTAATAATGTCGCGAGTCTCGGCCTGTCGGTCACCGTCGATGAAGGCTTCAAGAACTCCGTCTTGTACTGCACCTTCGATCTCCGCACCAGAGAAGTCCTTGCTCTTTTCTACGAGTCTTTCAAGATCAAACTGCTCGGCATCCAGTGCTCTTTTCTTTAGGTGAACGCGGAATATCTCTTTTCGGTCTTCTATTTCGGGAAGATCAACGAAGTGTATATATGAGAACCTACCGATCCTGAACTGTTCGGATTCGAGCTCTCGAACATCATTCGCGGTAGCGAATACAAGAACATCCTTGTTGTCCTGCATCCAGTTGAGAAGATAGGAGATGGTTCGCGCCGTTTCGCCGCCGTCGGTCTTGTTTGACGACTTCATGCCAGAGACTGCCTTCTCAAACTCACTGATACCAAGAATGCCTTTAATCGTGCCCGCGATAGATAACGCCCGCTTTATCGACATTGCTGACGAACCGATGACGCCGCCTCCCTCACCCATGATCGAGCCGAAGTCCAAGTCGAGCAGTGCCCGATTCGTAATGCTCGAAGCAACACGTTTACAGAGATCCTTTCCGCAACCAGGAAGACCGACAAGCAGTATGCCTTTGCATGGTTCGACGTGTCGGGCCTTCGCTCTCGGACTGAACGTGTATGCTGCACGTTCGAGGATTGCTCGAAGCGATTGGTAGCCGCCTAAGTTGCTTGCCGGTTCAGGATGAACATAGGTCAATGAACCGCTGCCTCGAATTACGTTCTTCTTTTCCTCAAGAATGACATTAATTGAGTCCTGATTCAGGCCGTTACAGCTAATTACTGCCTTTGCAACCACATTGCTGATCTCGACTGCTGTTAGACCAAGTAGAGATTGCTGCAGTGCGTCCTGGGTTTCTTTGGTAAGGCTAATATCGAGCCCGTTGGATCGTAGGTTTTCAAACTGAAGTTCGATCGAGTCTTCGATCTCCGACTCCCTCGGAAGGTCGAGTTCTATTTGCGTTACTTCCTTCTCCAATGTTTTGAGTTCGGGAAAGTTCGGGCCCACGAATAGAACTGTGGCCTTCGTCGATTTCAGCTTCCAGGCGATCTCGCGAAGTCGTCGAACCAGTAAAGGGTCCTCCTGCCCATACGGTGAGATATAAGGAGCGTAGTCACACAGGAGGAAAATACCCGTCTTCTGCTCGCTAATAAAGCCAAGAAGACTCTCGGGATCTTCCGTATCGCCGATCGTTTGAGGCGAGCTAAGCAGTCCCTCTTTCGGATCGACCACCTTCTGAAGACCGCTTGGGCGGCTCCAGAAATAGAGAGACTTTTCCTTATGCCGCTCCTGAAAGACGAGATCGATCAGCGCCTCTCTTACGCGATCTTCTTCGAAGGTATTGATAGCAATAAGCGGATACCGGGCTCTGATCCTAATATCGAGCTCATGCAGGAACTTCCGGATGCTGTCGGCACCGGTTTCTATTTCGGACATTATTTGTTTACTTTGAAGCGTCTAAGAAACGGATTGGGTGACAAGACGGCGGTTGTTGCCGCCGCCGCTACCATTATTTCTCGTGTAGCCATTATGGCTAGGGTCGCCGTGCGGCTTTTCGGTATTCGTCATTCGCTCTACCTTCTGCATCTCTTCCCGTGATGCGATGCCGTTATCGATCTTGAAGCCGAGATTCGCCAACGCCCTGCCCACCGCGCTTGTCTCGCCGTTCTCGATGAAGGATGTGGTGTTTACATAACCTTGACCTCGAATCTCGAAAGCGTGGCCGGTCGAGCTTGGTTCGGCGTCATCCCGAATCCGATAGGCAGATGCTTTGATACATACGAAGCCGCTGTCTTCATTGAGTCGTATGATCTCCGTGACAATCCGGCCGTCTGGGTATCTCTCATAGAACTCGGTTATTCGTGCGTGGACAGGTATGTACTTGCTCAGGTCAAAAGTCGCCATTGTTTTGCCTCGTGTTTTTATAGTTCCAGAGCGGTGAGGCGGTCTTCATCGAGCAGTTTCTTCGAATGGACGGATGTCATCCTCAGAAGATCGCTCAAGGCCGTACGCATCTCCTCAGGCGAGCGCTGCTTCGCTTCCCGGCCGGCGGCAGTCTGCAATTGTAGAAGCACGCTTTCGAGAGAGGTATCACCTGTGAAGTTCATCAACTGATACCATTCGCACATCTGTCGTGCGCGTTTAGCTAATGAACCCGATACAAACTTCGCATCCTTCATGCGTTCCGCCATTTCCGAAGCTGATTCAAAAATGTTCGCAGTTATCTGTGCAAAGCCTTCCTTGATCGGAGACACAGCCTCCTCCGCTTCACGCTGTGCGGCCTCGATCTTCATCTCGCGGATCCGTTCCTTTACCTCGCGTTCTCTTCGGGTTTCAGCAGCTACCTCATCGACCTTTATTTCTTCGATACGGCGTTTTGCATCGATCTCAAGATCGATCTTCGCCTGCTCAGAAGTTATCCGAGTGGTTTCGAGCGCAAGAGATTTTGCGAGGTTTCGTTCGGCGATCATCTCTGACCCCAGAATGATAACCTTGGGCTTCATTGTAATCACGAGGCCTTCGCGTATCATCTCGCGTGTCGGAACCATTCCGATTGCCTGTGCCGCAACCGCATTGACGAACTCCTCTCGATCAAAAGCTTCGTCGCTCGTGGCCTCGAACCTGTCGGCAGAATCTCTCGCAAGCTGATAGAAACTGTCCTGAAGGATTGTGAGGATCTCGTCGTATTTAGAAAGAACCTCACTTTTTGCAGCGGCGAGCGTTTCGCAGGCTTGAAGGTATGATTTTTCGAAAGATTCAAACGCGGTCCAGGGAATCCACTTGTATTCGCTCGTTCCCCAGACGGTCTCGCACAGCGTGAATCTGAAGCCGAACTTGCTGAGAGCGTTATGAGCCTGGGCCGCTCCTCGCATCAGGCGATTCCGATAGATATCAGGCAGCAATCCTGCACGCGGTGGACTTACTCTGACGGCCGCGTTCTCAGGCAGCTGAACTCCGAGAGTTTTCCATTCCAGTTGCCGAACAAGACTACCGAACCCTCGACAATCGATATTCATGAAGATGCCTTCACTTTCCAGCGTCGATAGATCAAACGGCAGAGATTCAACTTCGTTTGCGCCGATCCCAAGTACGACGGCGGCCTTTTCCTTTCTCGAATCGAATCGCTTGAGAATGTCTCGGGCTAAATCAGCTGGTTGTGTACTTTCCTGATCATCCGGAGGATCAGACACCTCGTCGGTTTTTCTATAGCCGTTTTGTCCAAAGATGTTCGCCAGAACGGAACTGGCGAGCGATTTTGGAGGAATTTCCATGACTTGATCACCGAGACCTGAATTGTAAGTTTGTGCTTCCATTGACACTCACATGCCTGCCGCTTGTTTTTTTAGTTCGCTTATTGGAGTTGGGATGAAGTCCTTGACCCGTTCGACCTTGAGGCCGTGAATATCTAATTCTTCGAGTTCGCTCAATGCAAAATACCCCCATTCGGATTCAAAGCCGATGACATATCCGAAGAAAATGAAATGGTTTACTTCCGGCTGCCCTTCAGTTACAAACCACGTCCAGCCGCTTCCGGGAAAGAAATACACCGCATAAACTATCGGATCATCGGAGTTCTCCTGCTCTCTGAACTTGGGCAATCGTTCTTTCAGTTCTTTACTAAGAAGTTTCTGCATGACGGCTATTTCTTTCTGTGAATCGCGGACGCAACCTGTTCTGGAGTGCAGTAAAGTGACCGTGAAGTCCCACTTTCGAGATCGAAATAAGAAGCGAATCGTCTAAGCGATCTTGTCAGGAACATTGCGGACAGCATTTCAGCTATCTCGACTGCGGCACGTTGATTGATGTTGAGGCTTTGTTCTCCGAGCCTTATTCGATCGGGACAGGAAACGGCCTCGTTTCTTTCAAGAGCTGTTTTTGTCTCTGGTTCAAGAAGATCGGGATGCACAAGCGACGGGGTCGGGAGCGAGAGGCAAATGCTTGTTGCCGAAAAATATTGCTCGGACTTTAACCGTCTTGTATTTGAACCGAGAAGAACCTGCCCGGACGCCCTGCCGTTTCCGGCATCAATCCACCAAATACCGGGTGCATCCGATGAACCATAGGTTTTGAACTCGTCGATAGCGTTGTGAATATCACGTCGTGCCAGGTGATTATCGACGCATCCCACAATTACGGTTAGGCTGCGATAATCTCGCATTGACCGACGCAGGTGTTTTTCCGCATCAAACGTTTCACACGAATACTCGATTTCCATTCCCCAAGCCAGCGTGATCCTTTCTGCAAGAGTCTGGGCCTTGTATCTGCCAATCTCGGCCGCGCAGAAGTTGCTTCGTGGTATGTTGCCGCTCTCGACGACATCGGGGTCAACGATCAGCATCTCGACCGGCTTGTTTTGGATTTGCTTCAACTCAAACACAAGCCGTGCTATAGCGGGAGCGGCAAAAGAACCGGTTCCGCCGGCTCCGACAAGAATAAATTTGAGCGCGCTGTATTCTCTCGGCAGCACGATAGCGGCCTGAGAAAAGCTAAGATCGATCTGCATCACAACATCATTTGAACAAGGGATTCTATTTCGTTGAGATCAACAATTCCTTTGGGAAGGACGCCTATCCAACATGCTGGTATCTGAACAAACTGGTCGTATATCCCACACCGGAAACGTATTTTTGGTTTGTCGTGAACATCGACAAGGATCCCAAATATTCTGAACTTTCCCGACTCGTCTTTGTCATCCGCTCCGCTGAAGTTCAAAGCTCCGGGCGGGTGAGTGTGAAGTTCGATACACGCGTCCGCATATTCCGGCAGTTGATCATCGGCGATGGTTGCGGCCCAACTATTGTTCCTTCCGGCAGCCCGCCAGCACCACATTGACCGAGTCTTGTCCCAATAGATGAGATAAACATTCTCTTTGAAATCCGTGGCCGTATGAGAACTCCTTGCATGTCTGAGGATATCTTCCCAGATCGCTGACGCAATTCGCGGACGATGCCACCTTAGTCCCACAATGATTTCAGGCAATCCTTTGACTTCGTGATAAGCGATCGGCAATGAAGCCGTAAACTCCTCACGCGTGGCCCTGAGCAACAAGCCGTTCCCGGCAAGCAGATACTCATACATGACCGCTTCGACCGTTTCACATCCTCGTTCGGCGATCCGATGGCCTACAAACTTGGGAACCCTCTGAATTGCTCCGGTGCAAAGTCGATCGTTAATTTTGTCAGAATCTGGAATCATATCTGCGCCTTTCGACAAGTGTTTCCCAAGCGTCTTCGACTGTGGTGGAAGATGTTATCAACTCGGATTTCGGGAACTTCCGCAATTTGTCTGCCGCTATTTTTTTAAGCAGTACGCGGATGTCGTCGGCATGAGAATTACATCTGTTATTCGCGTGGTCGTGATTGAACGGTGTCTCAAAGATCAGCTTCCAGACCGCATTCAGCGTTGACGCATGAGTCGCCGGCACGTCATTCCTTCCGAAGCAGATCTTTCCCGAACCTATATTCGGAAACGGGGCGACTGCAAGTTTGGTTTTCGGCGATACACTGGACGACGCGGATGCCCATAGATAGTGATCTCTGCCGTTGCCGAGAAGGATCAAGGTCGGGAGCGGTATTCTGAGTTCCTCAATCGCTCCGCTGCCGGATACTACCAATATCTTCCTCATTGAAGCCGGTTCATACGACAATATCGAGTTGCCGTCGGGAGCCTCCCGATATCTCATTACACAACGGCCAAGCCAACCCGTATCCGTGTTCACATCCTGAAAAGCTCGGGCGACCTGTGTGGTTGAAAGTGCTTTTATTGCAGTCGCCCCTTCCTGAAAATTCGCAAAAATATATTGCCCGGGAAGAAAGTACAAAGCAGCCAAAGCATCAGGAGGAATATTGGCAATTCCGTTCATATCAGTGCTGAGCCTCTTGCAAACCGTCAATCCGCCCGTTATTCCAGAAACTGATCAGCTCCGAGACAAAGCCCTTTGGATCGGTGTCCATGCGTTCATCAAGTCGCTCAAGATTCTTGAAATAATTCCCGGCATCGTGATGATCCCGAGTCAGTTCTTCTATGGTTTTCTTGTCCCATTCAAACATTTCCGCATAATCGCAATAGGTGATATCAAGCCATGGATTTCCCGTTGAATGATCTATCAGCCGAAACAACATACTCAACGGCTTTGTCTTGCGGCCCTGTCTTGCTTTCCAAACGTCTGGATGGGCCCTGTTCATGACCGGAGCAAACTCATCCGGAGACAAACCGTATTTCTGAAAGAGGAAATCCCATATATCCGCCTCCTGGAAATAGAAGATCAGACCGGCCGCATAACTAACCCTCATACTCTCAAGGTCTATCTCCTCGCAGCACAGATCAAAATTAAGTGGCATTATTGCAAATCGCTCGAATTCGGCCTCCGGATCGTCGTTCCAATAATCAAGCAGCGGAAAACAATGCTCGTGAACAAGCTCGAAAAGCTCACACGCCCTTTCACTGTAATGCGTGTAGCGGCCGGCGCGATAGAGACTCGCTTTCGACCTTTTCCATTCGTTCGGAAACAACTCTCGAAAAAGCGCATACTTCTTTTGCTCGCTGAGTACTCGGTTTATTAGTTCGCAGGCATTGACCGCATTGTGACTTCTGGCCTTAAACCCGACATATTCGAGTGAACGCAAGAGTCTGTCGCCAAATGATTTCCTAAAGAACAAGGAGCGGTCGAAAGGTGCTGATAAGGTACACTCGCCCATTGCAAATAAATTTCTTCGGGTCAGAAACCAACCGGAATACGTGAACCCGATGCCGGCGTGGTCTTTACAAATTTATCTCTGTGTCTTTCAACCGTGCGGATCTCATCGGTTCCGGCTTCCAGCACCTTTTCGGCTTCGTTGATCTCATTGACGGTAAGAACGTGCACCGCTTCACGCCGCATCAGGGTATCGGCAAGAAGAATGGCCGGATTTATTGTTTCAGGTTCGGCAGCTAGAAGCTCGAACGGCGTTTCGTTCTTCATTCGTATCCCTTATGCAGGGCTTTCTTGACAATAGTGACGCTCAGTTTTCCGTCCTTTACTTCACGTGTGATGTTGGCGTTCTCGATCGAAGCAAAGTGCGGCTGCAGCACTACCGTCAACGTCTTATCGTCCTGGGCCAATGCCGAATCAAGCTCAAAACTCTGGCCTTCGATCTTTATCGTTGCCTTAGCATCGGTCACGGGGGTATTCGCACTCGCCGCAGTTTGAGTTGTTTGTGTTTCGTTTGCCATAGAATTTATTGAGCAAAAAGCGTCTGCTGGTTTTTTGGTGTTTCACTCGTTTGCGCTGTTGAATCAATATTTGATTCGGATTCAGCCGGTTTCGCGGATGCCTCAGCCGTCTTGCTCGCGGTTTTGGTCTTTGAAGCGAGTGGTGGAGGATTTGCTTGCAGCTTTCTTATTTGCCTGTGCTTCTTTTTTCACTTTTTCAGCGGCAAGAGCAGGCAGTTCGCTTCGATATTTGACGAGCGCGGTTTCAAGAGAGGTCTTGACCTCATCCCGAATCCGGCCGGCTGTCAGCCGATCGATGTTAATAATGGGAAGAAAGTCGTGCGATCGAACGCTGACCACGCATTTGCGGAAACCGTCACTCATCGGTAGAAGTTGGATCACCGTCGTTATAGTGCAGGAATCGAAGTTGAACGGTTCGTTTTCAGCCAAAACGATTGGCTCGACTTGTGGAGGCTGCCCCTGGATAACATCCTCGGTCTGAACTGCCGGTTGCGGCTCTATCGTCGTAGCCTCGGCTGCAGCGATAGCCGCTGTGGCAGTTGCTGACGGTGTTTCAAGAACAGATATGTTTTCGGATTGTGATGCAGGAATTTCTTCTACAGAACCATTTATCATTTCCACTATTTCGTCCTCACATTCGGGTTTACATTCGTCCGCGTATGAAGGTGTAGGAGTTTCCGATCTCTCAGACTCATCGGACGAGACAAGGCCGAGAAACTCATCATCCGATGGGTTTGCCTGAACGGTTTCCTCAGTGTTCTCCGAAACCGAAGTTTCTCTTGCGGAAGGCATTGTGGTCGGCTGCGGTAACGCCGAAACCGGCTCGCCTTTCGTCTCCTTAACAACACCGTCTAGTTCTTTCAGAAAATTGCTTAGGAAGAGATTCTTGATCGTCGCTTCTTCGTGGGCACGCGTCATATACTCAGAGCCTTTCCATATCTCCAAAGCTAACTGGTGATTGGCCAGGTCGTTGTTTTGGAAACCCGCATTCTTCGCAATTTCGGCGGCGAATGTCTTAGCCGTAAAGATCATCTGCCCGATCCTTTCCCGATTGTCCAAAGGCACAAACGAACCCTTATTCAGAATCTCCATATCTGTTGCTCACTCCACTCAATTGCCATCCGCTTCTTTTTTCAGCACAAAAAAGAGTCCGTGAAGTCACGGACCCGAGGTGTTTTTCCATAAGGAGTAATTTTAGGCTGCGGCAGCGAATGATGCGGTTTGTGGACTATGAGAAAAATCTGACATCCGATCCTGATGCTTTTTCAAGATCCTCGAAATTGTCGAATGAGTAATTCCGAGCGATCGTGCCGCTCCTCTAAAGCTGCCGTTCGACTGCTTCAAGGTATGTTCAATAAATGTTGCCGCTGCCTTGATATAGATCGTTTCCAGATCGTCGTTTTCGGGATCGAGCGTTATGGTGATTAAATGCCTCTGAATGGGCTTTGATCCAGCGGGATTCTCTTTAGAGATTTCCACTTCATTCTTTACTGAGCTTAATCTTTGTACCATTTCAAGTGTGATAAAGCTCTCGTCAAAAGCGTCAACTGCAAGGCGAGTAGCGAAGTTACGCAGTTCGCGATAGTTTCATTTNNCATGGCATCTTTGTCAATGACGAACGGTTCGGTGCGGCCGACAGATGTGCGTTCCTTTTCAAGCTGCTCGTTTAGCAGACTTTCGATCCGTTCCCTCTGATGCCGCAATGGAATCGTATCGAGTTGAAGAATATTTAGGCGGTCAAACAGGTCGGGCCGAAACTCGCCTTTTCGCACCATTCCGAAAAGGTCTCTCGATGTGGCGGCGATCACGCGAACCTCGATGCTGCGTTCACTCGTTCCGCCGACCCGCCGAATTCGTTTTTCCTCAACAGCTTTTAGAAGCTTTGCCTGAAGGCTCAAGGTGAGTTCGCCAATCTCATCAAGAAACAGCGTACCCCCGCTGAATATCTCAAAGAGCCCTGCTTTGGGTGTCGTGGCTCCCGTAAAAGCACCTTTCTCATACCCGAAGAGTTCGGATTCGAGAAGTTCGGCCGTAAAGCTGGCGCAATTGACGCTCAGAAACTGGCTCCTCGAACGGCTGCTCAATTCGTGAAGCCTCCTTGCTATCGTCGTTTTACCGGTGCCTCTTTCACCGGTAATAAGCACATAGTGAGGAACGCGGGCAAAGCGGACGATCTTTTCTTCCAGAGCGGCTGAAGCCTGACCGGTAGCGACACGAATAACTTCTTGCATTGACATTACTCCCCTTAGATCCTCGATCAATGCCTATTGCTATTTCAAAAAGTGTGCCGTTAATGGTATTACGCGTCGATTCTTTGCCAACCCATTGAAATAACGGGACTTAACCTGGCCTGTTGATATCCTTGTCTAAGTGCAGATAGAAGCTCAAAGTGTCTACACCGTCAACACTTTGTCTACGCTGTGCGCGCTTTTCTGGTCAAACAAATCTTCCTGCTGAAATATAAGTTCGCCGACTAATTCCGACTCAGGCTCGATCAGCCATTCGGGAATCTTGACCGGCTCCTCTCCTGCGAACGTTTCATGGTTCTGTTCCATCTTCGGCAGAAAATCGACCTCGCTTGAATCCGGAGGGTACAATTCGATCAGTCTTTCGAGACAATTGATCGCCGCAGGCTCGTCTTGCGGCAGGAAGAATCGTTGCTTGCCGTGCTGGACGATATTGACAAGTCCCATTTCGCGCAGTTCCTTGATCTGATCTAGAGTGGACGGGCAAACTTCGGTTAGAAGCACACCCTGAAACCTTGCGGCCCTAATTTGGATGTCGGCGATAAGGTTGACCGTATTGTGCTCAAAATCGGTTATTCGGAGGACTTCCTGAGCAGTTGTCGGAGTTTTCGACCTCAGACCAAAATGCCTTCGTATATCCACAAGCCATTCGTCGGAGATCTTTACGCCGACCAGCCTCTTGCCGTCGTCCGTGGTTGTCCTCACAATATTGAGGGCATCTTTGCTCAACGTTTTGAGATATTTCCAGATCGGGAGCAGTGCTCCGCTCAGCAAATGAACCGTTCTATGTTCAAACTCCGGGATCTTGCTCTCTTCTTCGATCCACCATTTTTCTGCTTTCATTTTGGGGACGACTCGGTATTTTTGGTTTAGTTCTCGTTCAGGAAAATACGACAGATTTCTTCCCACGGGTTTTGAGATCGAATACATTTGATATCTCTCGCCGGTTTCTGGATCGGTATGCGAAAGGGTTTTGCGGACCGCAACGAAAGAGCTATTCTCTCTATGCCGGAAGAACTGATGGATCTCGCCTGCGGCAAGTTCGCGGAATCTAGCCGGCTTTGTCGCAACTTTGAGGATCAGATTGTAATACACCGTTTTCGCACCGGTTAGAGCATCGTTATGAAGCACCTGCGGCGGCTCGGCGATAGTAACCGAGACGGCTTTGAGATCTTCCATTCCGTCGTCGAGTTTGCCTTGCTGTTTCAGATACTCGAGGGTTTCCTGAAAGGTCGAGTAAAAGTAGTCAAACAAAGCATTCTGCCTTTCTACTTCAAGAGAAAGGAGCCTGTTCAGGAATCTTGGAATATTGGTCTTTTCACTGTCCGGAACATCTTCAATCCCATCGACAGTTTTCATAAGCCCCATGTCACGCACGGCCCGCTTCGCGTCGTCGAGACCAGGCACTTCTTTGCCCCGCATTATGTTCGACAGAACTATATTCAATGCGGAGCGGCCTTCCTTTGATTCAAGATTGTATTTATCAAGATTGCCTGCCTTTTCAGCTTTTCTGTCACCCTTTGTTAAGGCACCCATATTCCCAAGCCTGCGGGCAATGGTCGCTGAAAAGCGCTTTTCACCGCCAAGTTCGGTAAAGACCAAGAGATATACGGGCGGTGCAACCTGTCCGGTTCTGTGCGTACGGCCAAAGTCCTGTATCTGCTTATCGGCCGACCATTTCAATTCGGCGGCAATATGAAGTCGGCGTTGTTTGTTTCCAGCATTGCAGCCGGCATGAAGGCTGTCCCCGGTTGAAGCGACTTCTGACATTATAGCGATCCTCTTGTGGCCGTTCTGAAAAGCGTTCTTTTCATGCAAATTGATCAGCTTCGACGGAACGCCGGGAAGCTGTCGCGGCCGGTATTCAATCGTTCCGGACAGCGTTCTGATAAGTCTTTTTTTACGGCCCGTCATCTCTGAGACATTTTCAACTCCAAAATAATTTACAAGTTGGTCAAGCGGGTGTTCGGGAACTTCAAGGATAGAGAGTTTATCCAGAAGTTCGCTTTTTAGCTGTAGTGCCGCGCGGCTCTCGACCTGATTGCCGTCGGCATCGAGAATGGGAATGTATTCGGTCGTGCCGCTGTATGGGTTGGTGCGTTCCTGAAAGCAGGCGATTGGGAAGCAGTTGGCAACGAGTCTTGTCAGGGTTTCGCGCGGACTAAAATCGAGGCTGTCTATTGCTTCTTCCTGATCAGCCGCCCGTTCGATCTGCTTCTTTGTCTGGCTCTCACCGGTGCCAGTAATCGAAACAACAGCCGACTCTGATCTACCAAGCGCATCTTCTATCTCCCGTATAAGAGTCGGCACTTTAAATGCGGTGATCAGATTCCGAAAACATCGTTGATGCTCGGCCCAGAACTGATTAACCGCCTGAGCTCGTGTGGCCTTGCCCGAATTCGTAAGGTCAAGCGCAAGGTGAATATTTTTGAATACCTCCTGCCATCCTTGAGCCATGTTGTCATACATCTGCCGCTGCGCCGGAGTAAGCCAGTGCGTCACCTCTCGAAATTCAACGGCCAAGCCTGACTCGGGATCAATACCCATGCTCAGATTCCCGCACAAGTACCGACCCATTGCCTTGAGATCTCGACAGACCATCTCAAGAGCTCCGACACCGCCAGATTCAATTTCTTCAGCAAATTGTTCAAATCCAAGCGGAAAATTTGTCCCGTCTCCCCAAAGACCGAGCCTCGACATATATGCAAGATGTCTCACCTCGCCTGCCGAAGTGGCCGACGAATAAACCACTCTGTAATCGAGGAATTTCTCCGGGTCCTGGATCTCCAGAACTGCCGCCCCGGTCTGCGTTGATTTCCCACGATCGTCCGCGAAGGCGTACTTGGCTTTGTGGCCCTCGTCGAAGATTACAACGCCATTGCTGCCGAGCCAACGAGTTAACTGATCGATTCGACGTTTTCCGGATCTGGAACGGGCGATCAGTGAACGATAAGTGCAGAAGACGATCCCGTCGCCGATGTCAATGTCGCCATCTGTCGGATAATCGTTTATCAGCTTTATCGGCGGTTTAAGTCCGAGTCTTTCAAACTCGTCAGAGACAGCTTCTATCAAATCGGCTTTCACTGAGAACCAAACAGAGCGCCTTCGCCCTTGAAACCAGTTATCAAGAATGATCCCGGCCAGCGATGCTGTCTTACCCGTACCTGTTCCGTCTCCGATGCTGATGCCGGCACGCGCTCCGTCGCTCAGCCTTTGCTGATGTGCCTGACCGGCATAGATAATTCTCTCAAGTTGCATTCCTGATAATTTTCTGTCCAAGGCAAGTTCACAAGGCAGATGCGGACGATAAGTTATCGGCGGAGGTTCCACATTCGCAAGGCCCGGCGTCTCAACTATTACTCCAGGGTGTTGAGCTCCTCCAACGACGAATCGAGGTGCGTAGGCTAAAATCTGACTTGCCGTATTCGGTTCGCCCGGTTCCACAGATGTATTGGCCGGTGCCGTTGGTGAAAAAGGCGCAGAAATGCCCGTGGATCGTTGGTAACTTGATAACATTTCTTGGTAGTCGGCAGATTAAACCGCAAGCTTGGAGGCAGATGAATTCAATCGACATCGTAGCCGATGAAGTTTTCGTCGTTGATGAGCAGATAGTAGTATCCGTTGCCGCAGCCCGCGTATTCGAGCGATAAAAAACCGCAAAAGTCTCCGCTCTCAGTGTTGTATTCGGTTTCAATCGAGATATCGTAGCCGGCAAACTTCGCCCAACGGCCGCCAATAATTATTCTGGCTACTTTGTCACGGATGGCTTCGCGAAGACTCTCTATCTCACGCGGATACTTTTTGGCTATCCGGTTCAGCGAGATGACCGTGCCGTCTATGTTCGTTCCGGTCGTTATGTGCAGTTCGTAGAGAGTCTTCGGACGCGCTTCCTTATCCTTTTCCCAGGAACTCGGTTCCACAAGATCCGTTCTCCACGTTTCGAAATCCGGAAGTGCGAGGCAATCGCGAATGAATGGGTTTGTAAAACTTGCCTCGCCAGCCAGCCGCTTGTACTTTTCGATCAGATGGTAAGCCTTTCTGATCTTCTCGGCTCCAGATGGTGGTTGCTTAAAAGGTATGAATCGAACGTAGCGGGAAAGATCGGATACGTCCAAAAGGTAACCGCGACGGCTACTACGCGGTTTGAACCGGCACAGGTCGCCGCTGTCCGAGATGAAAAATCTGTCTTTCTTGCCATTTGTCCCAACGGCGCCGATGATCGAGCCGTTTTTGACGGCTTCGTGAAGTTCCTGATAGTTCATATCTATTTCGGTTCGGATCTGATCGTCTCGAAAACTTCCTCGACACAGCGGAAGTTCTGGTGCCGGTCACGGAGGAAATCGTCTTGAGGTCCATTGCCCAAAGATTTGTTGCCAAGGATCAAGGTTACCCCTACCGTGGTCCCGTTACGATAATATTCGCGACCGGGAAGGCTGAGGGATCTGGTAACGCGGATGTTAGGCAACATCGACTCCCAAAAACGCCTCCCCGAAACACTCTGAGGCGAACCGCCCTCGCCGAGGACAACTGCAAACCGGCCGCCGGTTGCGAGACGACGAAGGGCGGACTCGACATGTCGAAACCCGAACTTACCCTGATTTCGATCCACGCGGCCGCCGCTCGAAGAGAACGGAGGATTCATTAAGATGACGTTCGGTGCTATATCATCTGCCAAAAAGTCATCAATGAATTCTGCGTCATAACCTGTCGGATCGAGGCCGATATGTTTGGCTAGCTGCTGTCTTCGTGCATCCATTTCATTCGTAATGACGGTAGCCCCTCTGCCTTGTGCCCAAACAGCAAGACTGCCAGTTCCGCACGACGGTTCAAGAACAGTGTCACTCTCGCTCAGATTCATCAGGTACGCAGCAAGGTATGCGATGACGGCCGGCGTTGAAAACTGCTGATAAGTGACCTGGTTTGCACTACGCCATGTCTGAGTTGGAAGTCGTTCTTGCAGAGGCCGAAGAACTTCGGAACAAATGGCAGATGGTTCCTTTGAGGAAAGCAAGTCTTTTGCGTACTTTCTGGCGATCAGCAGGTTCAGTGCGGTCTCCGCGATCTCATGACTGAAATGCGGATCAGTAATAAAGAAGTCAGTATTTTCAGCACAAATCCCGATCAATTCCCGATTAGTGATCGCTCTTTTCTCAACGTCTATGATCTCAATGATCTTTTCAATAGTCGCCAAGGAGCAATGCTGCATTTACTTACCTCATAACGCTGCCTGCCGCTCTTTTGTTTTCTGAAGCATCGACAACTGATTTTGAGCCTCTGCGAAACAACTAGGCGAAAGTCGGTGAAGCCATTCATCAACCGAAATGGATTTCAGTTGATTTCCTGCCAACAAAGCTTCGTCAATGCCTTTGAACAAACAGTCCCAAGCAACGATCTTCACGTCATCGTAATAGCCCAATGATTCCTGATCTTCGAAGCGTAAACGAATTAGTCCTGCCATTGCCCTTGCGACATGCGGATTAGTGAAGCTGTCGACGTCGAATGCAATATCCAAGTTTTTATGTCTTGCCGTTTCGACTATTTCTCTGTGCGAACTCGCCACGCCGCTATTGCCGACAACATATCTGTCTTTCAGGAAGGTCTGTGCAGTCGCGGCCTTTAGTGCTCCTTCGGTAACAAGAACGGATTTTTCGGCCAATGATCCCGGATTCACATGATGCAATGGTGATCCTGGTCCGCAGCCATCGGATTTGTTCGCTGACGAGAGCCAGACATAATGCCCGGACTTATTTGGCACATGTCTCATAAATCTGATCTGGCAGGCTTGTATCCTTCCATCAATTCCAGTAAATGGGATCAACATCAAGTCATCATTAATATCGTGCTCACTCCAAAGCCGGATTCTTCCGCTGCTCTCTTTCCAGAAACCTGGAACACCGATCAGATCGGCAGATTCCATTCCTAGCGCCTTTATCAGCAGTTCCGTCAGCATCTTCCGATCAACTGCGTTCTTCGGAAGGTTTCCATATCGACAAATTTCCGATATTCCTCGCTCAACCAGACCGCCTTTGCCATGAACTATCTCGCTATTTGAAGCCGCGGGAGACAGCTCAAGCAGCTTTCGATAGACACGATCTCTGAGCTTCTGATCCGATGCCTGAATCTGAAAGCAGTATTTTCCGGTTGCTCTTTTCTTGGGATTAACTGGTGTGAGATTTTTACTGATAGAGTGATAGTAAATTCCCCAACCTTGATCGCTGATGCGGTCCGCTCTCGTTGTTGACCGAGCACAAAACGAGATCGATTCATTTCGCGTAAAACTGCACCAGTCAGGTTTACCGCAAATACAACAGGGCCGCTTTTTTGTGACCCTTTTATAACCGACGGTGTCCATGTTTGCTCATATCGCGATCCACCGTTTTGTCAGCCGCTTTTTTGTCCGACTTCCTGCCCCTGGATTGGTTGATCCTTAAGACTCATACACCTCTGGGAACGTGTGAGTTGCAGGTCTGAGGAGACACGACACGTATGCGGGAGCCACCAGATCAAAAGCAGATTTCGGATGTCGATATCCTTCCAATTGAAGCCTGAATTGATCAATGAACAGTCGAGGAGTCTCAGCTAATATTTAGGTTTCATCTCCTCCAAACGTCGATCCATATCTCGGAAGAAGCCTGAGACAACGGATGAAACCATTCTTAATCGCGCAGCTTCCGCTGCGGCCGTTTCTGCATACCTTCTCCTTCTCTCTACGTTCGAGCCTAAAGTTCATCGACAAAGATTTTCTCCTCAACTTTTTGCTCTACGATTCCGTGATTTCGCATCCGGCCACTCGACCAATGTTCCCGTCGCGACTGGCCGTTCAACTCAACCCACACCAAAAATCTTCGGGTGCGTTCAAGAATCTCGGGCGGAATATCAGAATTTCTAGAACTGTGCGTGCCACCGCTCGAGGCCTCCCTCCCGCTCAAGAAACTTGGTAAGTCCGGGCAACTCTCGAATGGTCTTCTTGATTTTTTCCGCTTGATCCGCGACCGGTTGTATATCGAATGCGAGACCAGTGAGGTGTTTCGAAACTTTTGATAGTTCGTCGCCAGTCAAGCCGTTAAGCACTGAGAGCAGTCCCGCTGTCAGGTCGGCGGCGCCCGTCGCATTCGGATTCGAGTCGACCCAGGCCTGAAGCTTCTTACGTCCGGTCGAATCGGCATACGTTTTCTCGATCCATTTCCTGTCCTTCGAGACGATTATGTTCGAAGCCATCGCGTTTGCCTGGTCGGCGTTGGTACGTCGCCCACTGGTGAATACGATCTTCGGATGGGCATCCAGTAGTTTTTCCGCCGCCGCTTTGGCGACGGGCTCAAGGTTCAATTCGTTTATTGTCATTTTTTTTATTCGTATCGAGAATCTTCTGCTGACCAAAGGTAATGCCGCCGTCGGGTCATCCTGCACCTCCTTGAAGCCGATTGAACGCTCCTTGCTTTCACCGAAGAGAGATTGCCATATGTTAGCCACTTCTTCTTTTTCACCCTCTGAGCGAGGCCGAATCCTCACCATCAAGATGCGGGCATAGCCTTCAAAGTTCTTGAAGTTCAACTCGCCACCCAAGCGGTCGTTTTCGGCAAACCAGTCGTAGCCGCTCCATTTATAGGTCGCCACGTATTTCTCTACCGGCTGGCCTCCGACATTATACGTTCTTTCTGATATGACCAGGTACCTCTCTGTTCTTTCCTCGTACGTATTCTCGGGAAACTCTGGGAACGGCAACCCTTTTGCGCGAATTACATAAGAGTCGTCGACCGGCTCGCTCGAAAAGGCCACATATCCATAATTGCTGTGTTCCCGTCGCCACGTCACCGGGATCAGCGAACTCGTGTCCGGCAGGAACTGGACCCATTCCTTAGCCGACCATTTGCTTTTGATTTCTCCCAGCAGATCCTTCTCTAGTTGTTTTCTTTTCTCATTGTCGGGCTTGCGGTAAAGATCCATGAGAGCGTCGAAAGAAGACTTGTATGCAGCCGGATCCGGTTTCTTGGCGTTGAAAGCAGTCCAGAGGCGTTCCAACCCTGACGCAAGACGTTCCGGTTCCGGTTCAAAATATTCCTTCGCAAACCTATCGATCTCGTCAGACTTCTGATCTTCTTTAAGATCACAAAAGCTCCGAATGGCATCAAAAAACCGTTTGTCTTCCCACAACCGTCTGTCGACATTCCTCCGCACGGCGATCTGTGCCATTCCCCACTCGGACAGATGTGTCGCGTCTTGCTCGGACGTGCCTTTCACAAGAAAACGGTTAATGTCGGCAACATTTAGAATGAAAGTCGTGCCTGTAAGTTTCGGCGTTGCAATAGCAAAATCGAACGTCAGTCCAGCCGGCCCTTCCGGAGTGAAAACAGCGACGGGGTTTTCCTTCCAGATCGTTTCCGGGCCAACTACTGCTTCTTCAACGTAATAGCCGGACTCTTTGTCTTGTTCTGATAACTTCGCCATCTCCCCTAGAGGTTTTCCCGAAAGGATAGGATCGGGCCCAGCGTTGAGGTATTTTGGTTTCTCAGCTTTGAGCTGATCGTTCCCTGCTTGGACGACTTTCTCACCGTCCGGCTCTTCGAGCCGTTCGATCCCGACTTCACACTTCTCGGCGAGACCAAGCTCCGCAAACCAAGTGTCGTTCAGCACAATCATCAATGATGCGCTTCGGACATTACTCGAACTAGGACACTCATCGACTGACAACGTCAGAGGGATTACGAAACGGATCGCCGGCTTTGGCAGCTGCTCGGCTTTCCTGGTTGGCTTGAAAAACCGTCTCCAGCGGTTTTTGCCGTCTTCCTTATCACCATCTTTGAGCGTAATTTCCGATTTTACGCTTACGGCATAGACCCCGCCCAACAGCTCATATCTTCCAAAAAGCTCCGCGGCAAACCGGTAATACAATGCTTTGTCCGTCACGCCTCTCGAGTCACTGAACAAGGTCTGCTTTTCTTTGTCCGACCTTCTCACCGTTAGGTTTGTTGTTGATCGTAACGACGAAAAATCAGGTCGATCGGAAAATTCCCAAGCCTCCCATTTCATTGCGTAGTTGGTTGGTTGATTGTTCTGCGGGTCCAGCCCGTTCGGAAACGCTTCGATTTCTTTACGATTCGCCTCTTCGAACAGATTGGCCGTAAGCCGACCGTTCCAATGCCAAACCTGATGATCGACCACGGCCCGGCTAAAGTATGCGAGCTCGTCATTCTGCTGAGGCTCGAGGTCGCCTTGGTATTTCACGATATTCAGCGCAACTTGCTTTTCATCCGTTTCGAATGGCTCAAGCGCCGTCCAACAGGCGAGTCGATTGAAGCCGAGAGGTCTATCTACCTCCTTGACCTCATTCATATCAGGCGGTTTCGCCGCTTCAAAGATCATTTCGACGGGTTTGGTGTAATAGTAGTACTCGCCGTCCTCGTATTTATGGGATTCCTTTGAATCCAGGACGTCAACCATAAAGGCATGAAATCTTTGCGTCGCTGGCTCGAAATGTTTAACGTTCGTCAGACATTTAACGGTTATCTTTACAACAGTGCCCGGCGGCACGAGGATCAGGTTTGCTGGGCCATTAACGACAACTGATTTGCCCTCCATCTTGACGGTGACCAGACCTTTTTTCACCACGTCCAACCCCGAATCAGCTTTTCGCGTTTCAAGTTTCAGGAAAAATCCTCCCTCGTCCTGTCGTTTCGGATGCAGCTGTTCGACCTCGATCCGCAACACATTTTCGAGCGCCGGATCATCCAAGTATTCGTTTTCTTCGTTCTTTTCTCCCGGGTTATTACGAATCTCCATCTCTCTCTTAAGAACCGCGACGAGTTTTTTCTTACCCGCGGTATCGGTAAATTCGTCGCCCCGCCACGCGTACCAGTTCCAGAAGTTGGTCATCGGTTTCCCAACATTGATCTTTAACGACTCTTGTTTATTACCTTTCGCATTGTCGAACAATAGATAGGTTGCCCGATCCTTGGGCCTCTCCGTTTCGCCAGGTTTCGGGTCTACAGGCTCGGGCTCCGGGAGTTCGCTTGCAATCGTCAGCAATCCACCGGGAATGCCGATAACATCCTTCGTGTCTATGCGGGAAACTTCACAATACGCCTTCGAGAAGCGGACACGTCGAAGGTGTTGGTACGGAGTTCCTCCAACTATTTTGTTCTCCGGTATCTCGACTTCAGGCAGCACCCAATCGCTCTCGTTTTTCCTCAGCTCCTTGGGCAGAACGCCGCTATTAAGTACTACAAAGCCAGCGAATTTGTAATGATATCCGTACCACAGAGCGTATGCGGGAGGGGCCGGATCGGGATTTCCAGCGACACCGTTATCAAGCAAATATTGAAACAGGTATTTGAATTTGGTCTCTTTTTTCTCATCGGCCTCGTCAATATCTTCGTAAAGATCGTGTGCCGCCGCGAGTGAGAGCCTTTCATTGGCAAGCGTCAAATAAACGTTCTTGACGTAGTTTTCTTTGTTTTTCTCGTCTTCGGTCTCCTCGGATTCCGGCAGAAAACTTGGTACAAAATAATTTTGGCTCAAGCGGACTAATTTTTCGAGATCTGTATCGGGGTCAATGTCGATAATAAATCTATTCCCCGTTTTCTTCTTTGTAATTAGGTTGATCCGAGCCCAATTGAGGCCTTTCCACGAAACGCCCATGAACGCCTTATCGTTTTCGTCTTCAAAACGATTCAAGGCACGCTGCATCACGATCGCGTATCCAGCGATGTCTTGGCTGAGTTCGGCATCCTTCTTCGTTACCGAAACCATGTCGTCAACCTTAATGAGGACGTTGGGCGGCACATCGGTTGGATCACCGAGCAGCTTCCTGATCTCTTCATCAACATCTACGTTGAATACGGTGTCCCTCACCAAATCACGATCTTCCAGGAAGGCAATGAACTGCGACCAAAACGTCGGAGCCTGTGGCGGCGGGTCGATTGCCGGGTCAACATCAACAGGAAACGCCGCGGGCTCCTCTATGAGAGGGTAAAACTTACTGCCTTTCCTTTCGGTAACGTAATCAGTACGGATCTTTCTTAGAACACGTTTGATTCCCGCCTTGATGTCTTCGCCTTCTTTCAGACGTCCGGGAAACTGGCTGTCGTTTTTGTTCCCATTGACATTGATCGCGATCGACTCGAGGAAAAGATTGCCCGGATTGAAGTGTTCAAAATATTTGCCCGCGACATCCCTAAACAGTTCGGTAGAGTTGTCACGGACTCTTTTCTTTTCGGCTTTTGCTTTCTCATCGTCTGGGGGCAGCTCGGCAGTCTGTATGTTAATGTACTCCTCCACCTCGTGAACGACCTGCAGCTTTACGAGCTGTCCTTTTTCCTTAATAATCGCAAGCCGACGGTCGCGTTCCGCCGGGGTCAAATCATCGATCTCTTCCTTAGCGAGTTCGTTGACGACAACAGTTCTCCACAGCTCAAGCCACTGTTTGATCGAATTATTCGCGACTTTCGGGTCATACTCCTTGGCTCGTTTTAAGGCCTCCTTCAGAGCGGGGGACGAGGCGTCGTTCAAGAATGCTTCCCAATCCGCGAACTTAATTTCTTTATCCGCGGTTTCGATTAGGCCGTAAACCGCTGCCGCGTTCAGAGGAATGTAATCAGACGCCTTCTTAATGCCCGCTGCGTACAAATCGATCAGCCCGGTAACTCCGGGCGGGTCGTCTTTTTTCTTGATGCCGAGTATTGCGTTGTTTGGGTCCTTACTTAGTGAATTGCCGACGCTGTAACGATCGCGAAGCAAAGTCACGAAGAGCTTGTTGACAGCTACCCGCCAAGGAGTGAACTGGTCATCCGCAGGTTCGTGAGGGATTTTTTCGATCCCGCCCTGATTTCTCAACAGGAATTCATAGAGCAGTCCCGCCGGGTCAAACGTCGCTGCCGTGCCGCGAATCAACTTCTCTTTGAAAACCTGCTTTTGAAACAACTCGTCTGAGTCATACACCTCGAGAGTCGTGTGGCCGCGAAAATTTCCATCGGCATCGCGGAACTGAGTCTGCGGCTTAACCGCCTCTTCACCAGGTCCAGTCTTCGTCAGGATAGATTCGATTTTGCAGTGGGCGAACATGGCCGGCTCGCCGTTGAACTCATAAGTCACCTTGGCAACCCCACTCGCCGCGTCCGGCACTGGAGGAGTTGCAGTGCTGCTCCATCGCTGATTTTCAATATCTCCCAGCGGATAGACGATGTAGTATTCCGCATCCGCCGGAGCCGTCACATTCTCTTTGTACCCAAAAAACGTCAGTCTGCTCTTGAGATTGATCGGCGACAGATACTGTGCAAACTGCGCAATCGTGGCAGTGTAGAAATGTGTCGGTGTTGTGGGGTCCGGCGTTTTGTCGTTGTACTCGACTTCTGCATTCGGACTAAGAAATGTGCCCCGTATTGCAAGAAGGTTAATATTCAGGCTGCCGTCGGGTTTTTTCGTTATAACCTCATTCTCGATAATTGAATTGTAGTGTGCCTGAACCTCGTCCGCATCCGGTTGGAACTCGTCATAGGCTTCGGTCGAGCGTATTAGAATTTCCTCTTCGGGATCAATTAACGCGTAAGCGTCATTGAGCCATCGAAGAATTAGTTTGGTGGGCCTTTCCCATTTCCACGGATAGAGCGCCTCGCGAAACATATCCTCCGTCTCGGATGGCGGTAGTTGGGGGCCTTCCCAAGCACAGCCAGCGATGTTAACCGCGATCTCGCAGTTAAACGTGCCAATTTCCGGTTTCCCCGTCAGCATCGACGGGTCGATTGTTACGTGAAGCATAATTTAGCCGAGTGAAGTCGAAACTGAATTGGCGGCCTGGTCGGGCGTTTTCTTCTGGCTGCCCGAGTCGCTGCCTTTTAGTGTTTTTTGGTACTGTTTGTTGACGCTAATTGTGAGGCACCAGCAGATCTTGATCTTTAGTTTTACGGTGCCCGTGCCGATCAGACGGCTACCGTCATAGGTGGCCGCGAGCCGGAGGCCTAAATAGACCGTAACGAGACCCAGAATATCGACCGTTCCGATAATCTGGACGAATATCGATATCAGGACGCGCGACTCGTTCTGCGGGAACTTGTTGTACTCGGCTTCGAGCCCGAGCATGATGAGAACGCTGCCATTTATCCAGCCCGCGCTGATCGCAAGCCCGGCACTGGCGTGAACACTCATCACGAACTTAACGGTCAAACCCTGTTCGGGCCTGAACTGTATATCGCAATCGACAAACCCGCCGCCGCCAAGAATGAAGACGGTAAAGTTAAATGGCGCGTCGCGCTTGCCCAGGTAGAAGCCCAGCGTCGTCATAAAGCCGAACTTCCTAAGAGTCTTGTCGTAAAATTCCAGGCCGAAGTGACCGCCGAACGAGAGATTGGTCATCGCCGTCGTTCCGCCGCCGATCGAGATCGGTGGAATGTCGAGCGTTGCTCGGACGCCGATCGGAACCTGTCGTCCCGCTAGAACCGGATTTAGCTCTTGCCCCTCGATCTCCAGGACCTTGATGTTGAAAACATCCGATCCTCCCTCCTCATCCTCCGACGACGCGGGCGGCTTGCTGACAGGGACATTCTTTGTCGCGTCGGTCAACAGCTTCAACAGGCCCGGCATTTCCATTCGGCTCGGATCGAGATCGAATGTCAGGTCGTCGTTCTCAAAGATCGCCTTCGCGTCGCTGAAGATCATCATCGGCACACTGCCGACGCGAATTTCCCAGTCGCCCGCTAGCATTCCCGACTTTTGCTTTGAAGAACTTCCCTCGACATCCATCTCCATTCGGACCTTGGCCACAAACTTTCCTCGCTTCAGCACGAGCTCGATGGGACCGATCCTAAGAAGCGACTTGGGCTCGCCGAGTTGAAAGTCGATCTCGGCATTGACCCAGGCGATTAGATTCTGCTTATCGAACCCTTGCGTGATCTTGATGTTGTCCCGCAGATCGTTCGGCATCTTGAAGCTAGGGAACATCTTGTCGAGCCGCATGGCGCCAATGTCGGACAAAACGTCCGAGAAGTTGAACCTGTTGAGCAACGACTTTGCATAGTCTTCGGCATTTTCGACCCACTCCGGTTTGGGCGGCAACAGGCCCTCGAAAATATTGGTCACGGGAAGGCGAAGGCCTAGAGCGTCGAGGTCGTTTTCGAACTGCTTCACCCTCGCGATGCACGGCGTGATCGACAGCCGTTGCTCGATCTCCTTCGGGTTCATATTGACGATCATCGAGACCGTCTTCCGGTTGAGCCCCATGCCCGGAGCTGTGAACTCATCCCAGACGCTTCGATAATTGTCGAGCACCTGCTTGCCGCTATTGACCATCTCGCCATAACTAGCGGCAGCCTTATCAGCCTCTTTGACCTTCTCGGCAACCTCGCCCGCCAGCTTGCCAAACTCCTTGTTAACACTATCCGCCAGAGCCGCCGCCCTCGCCGCGATCTCTACCGGATCCCCCTTCGCGATCGCCGCCTCCAGTTCCTTGCACGCGTCAAAGGTTTTGAGCCACTTCTCGATCTCTCCGGGAGTAGCAAAGTTACCGACCTTTTCGATTAGGCTCGCAATCTCGGACGCTCCGAAAGCCGCGACCAACCAGTCGTCGATACGCTTGATGGCGCTATATATAGACAAAGGATCGTCGTTACCATCTTGGGTCCTTGCGGCAAGGATAGTTTGGAGCAAACATCGGACGGCGACCACGCCGTTTTCTGTTGAAAAGATCCCATTGCACGGATCGAGGGTCCCATCATCCGGCGTGCAATCGTTGAGAATCATCCGACATCTTATGAAGTCAATTTTTGCAGTCAACTCCGCTTCCAGGTTGTCAAAACCCTTATCCCATGTTTCATTAACCGTATCGATCACCCGGTCGATTTGATCCACAATTGATTCTTTGAAACGCTTTAATAACTCTTTGATTTGCGCCGGGCAATCCTTAAACTGCTTCGCGATCTTACCGATCTCAACTTCGACCTGATCTATGAACGAATGGATGCGGCCCTCGTATTCTTCGATCGCGGTGCTGGTGTCCTCTCGCAACGTCTCAAGCTGCGATCTGATCTCCGTAAGATCTAAATTCGAAACCTTAGTTTTTAAATCGTCGGCGGCAACTCTGACATCGCCGACGATTGTAATAAGCTCGTTTCTGGCCTTCAGCACCTCAGGTAACGTGGCCTTGTTAAGTTTTTCTACGATCGAGTAGCATTCCGCGATCATTTTTTCGAGGAGACTTGTCGCTCTAAACCGTACGATGTTAAGGTCGTTTTCGTCGCTTTGAACAAGACCTTCAATCTCGGTCAAGCGGAGCATCATCGAAGCGCGAAATCCTTCGACTCGTGCCCGCAAATGCGTTAGAGCTCTTCTGGCTTGGCTTTCGACGCCTCCGACAAATTCTTGGCCGTATTCGATATTCAGATCAAAAACACTGACACGATCTCTAAATCTGTTAACGGCAGATATCACTTGCTCCTTTTGAGTCTCACCCCGCGCCTTTAAATCGTCGAATTCCTTTTGGCAGGCCTTCGCGTGCTCCTTGTAGATCGCGACCGTGCGGTTGAGCAGACCTTCTGTTGAGACGACCGCTTCCTTCCAAAGGTATTTTGCGGGAAAGGTCTGTAACTCTGTGATTCCATCATCGAATGTCGGCTTGAAAAATTGAATGTTTTCACACTTGATCTCGCCAAGTTTTCCAATATCCGTAACGAGTTGCGAAGGAAGAAATTCTCGTATCTTTTTCGCAAAATCGTCGACGGTTGTCGCTCCCCGCATCTCACCGTTGTAAATTCGGTTGATCGGGCTGTCGGATCTGTCGGATAGCGCCGCAAGTGTGGCGTATTCGGAAACTCTGGGCTTTTCAGCTTGATCCTTCAGGCCCACCGGTTTACGCATCATCGTGACGGCCTTCATCTTGCCGGAGATGCCGCTTTGGGGGTTGTATCGGTTGGCGACGCCGGATGGGAGTTCGCTTTTGTCTACTCGGAAGGTGAACCGTTCGAAGCCGGGCGGTACATCGAGCAGCTCGGGCATCGGTTGCTCCATTCCTTTACCGGAATTTGAATCTATGGCCGGTTTCAGGTGTTTTTCGTTCGGGGACGGAAGATCCCGTGTAGTCGACATACTTCACCGCCGGCCATTTAGAGGTGTCGGCGGTGAGTTTTACGGCCTCATCGGTCTCACTGAGTTTTACTTCGGGCCTTGTATCCGTATAGAACCTGAGATTTTGTGGCTCGGACAGATTGACGATAACAGATTCTACATTAGAATCGGCGGGCGCTATCAGTTCAAAGACGACCTGAGGCTTCGGAAAAAGTTTGGGATTCGCGTCCGGATGCCAGAGCTGAATTTCCCAACCGTAATTCTCGATCTTCTCGGCCATCTCTGCCTTCGTTTTCTTGTACTTGAACGATACATCTTGTCCCCATGAACTCTTTACAGGGATGATCTTTGACTTGAAGTGACATGCCTTGACGCTTCCGGGAGCGTCGTCGTTTTGACCGGGATAGTCGGGATAGGTTTTGCTCGGCTCGAGAATTTCGATGTATTCCCTGACCTTTCGGACGATCGGCCGCCCAGCGAGAGAAGGCTGATCGGGGAAATATTCAGAGGGAACGACCGTTCTTTCGTACTCAATGACGTGCTTCGCCTTGTGCCATAACACGCCGATCCGACCGATCCGCTCGACAGCGTAGAAATTTGTCCGGCCCATCGCGGTGGTCGATTTGATAACGGTCTTGTCCCCGGCAAACTTCGCAGTTTGTTTTCCCCAGCCGCCGAGCGAAGAGAATGCCGGAGCTACTAGTTCAGCCGACGATGATCCGTCCGCAAAGGCCTCGCGCCAGAATTCCTTGTAGATCGCCTTTGATTCGAAACCGTAATGGAATCCGCCGGCAAGACCATCTTCGGTATCATGGGACGCCAGAATCCTGAGATCCAGATCGTCGAGCGGGGTTGCGATTGTATCCGGCTTTATCGGCGGCCTTAAACTTGCTCCTTTCTCTTTCTTAAATGGTAGATACTTTTTAGCTATTCCGACCGTTTTAATATCTTGGGCGAGCCGGATCTTGAGATCATAAATGCCCTCAAGATTAGGATTGTTTTCATCGTATGAGTCGGCAAGTCCTTCGGCAAGATCGATGATCGCACTCAAGGATCCATCGCTGTTGTCGAGGTGTTTTAGCCCGGTGACAATAGACAGCAGTTGAGCCTTCGAAAGAAGTCCTTCTGGTTTTAAGTAAATTCGCGGAGAGTATTTAAGATTCTTAACAAACTTCGCATTCGCAAAGGCATCGTCCTGAGATAACTCGAGGATCGCCAAACGCGATTTCCACGCTCGATAAAACTGGAGATACTTCCGCCAGGCCGCCTCGAAAGCATTCTTTTGCGGCGCGGTTGGTTCCCAGAAAATACTGCTGTCCGGTGGAACCGGAACATCACCCAACTTAGAAGCCAACTCTGCGACGAATGTCCGCTCGGGCTTTAGGTGACCCGTCAAACCGTACAAAAGTTCAAATTGAGCCTCAAGGAACGAAACGCCGGGCAGCTCGCTTCCGGGTTGACCCCAAATGTGCCTGAGATTCCACGGCAGCGAGACATATCGCCGGTCCAGCCTTTCGTTAGCGATCCGAAGGATTGCCGGAGCTCCAAACTTGTATTCGATCGGCTGGCCTTCCTTCGGCTCGCCATCTTTCGGGTTCGCATCCAACTTGTCCCTTTTAACGTACGCCTCGCCTATCGCTTGTGCCGGGAGGATCAACTTGAATCCGTCACTACCCGCCGAGTCGTCCAAAATCTCCCACGCCCCTTTTTCGATAGAAAGCTCCGACCGACGAGCAAGTATCCACGCCCCATCGTCGTAGCCTGGCTGCTGCAAAAATCTCGCCTCGATGAGGCCGACAAATTGTGGGTTTGTATCGAGTATGACGGCCTTAAGGGTCTGTGTCCGATCCGCCCCGGCAAACGGATTTACCTCCTGCAGCTTCACATCAAACCGATAATCCTGCCCTACATTAACGCTTTCGGAAAAGGTCAAAAGGTACGCACCCGCCTCGTTCTTATCACCTTCCTTGCCTTCGCCAGTTACCGACTGGCCCGCTGCGAGAGTCGTCGATGCCACACTCGGAGAAATGGGAATGACAAGTGAAGGATCATTTCTCTCCCCTTGACCCTCAATGACCGCACCGGTGCTGCCAGCCGCAAGTAAGCCTTCGTCTTCAAGTAAATCCTGGCCGGCCGCACAAACCTTCTGCACGCGGAGAGAAAAGTCCTCGATTGAATACCCAAGCTCAAGGTCCCCAGATTCTAACTCGCTGTGATATTGCCAATAATAGAAGGGAGCTTGAGTTCTTTTATTTTGTAACGTGAACCTTATCTCACCATATTTCCGGCTCGGTAGTTTTTCATCCTTTATTTTGACCTCTCGCAGTTCAAATGCGAAAGCTCCGTCGATCAACGTCAGGGGGGGCGTGGCCGAGGGCTTGCTAGGGCCGTAATCCGTCAGAAGTAAACGCAAGACTGTGCCATTGTCGTTGACCGAGAAAACGTCTACGGAACCGCTGAAAGTTGCTGGAACCAATTTTACCGAATCTGTCGATTTGCTTCCGGTCTTTTTTGTTGTAGACCGCAATAGCGGTAGCTCGATCGATTTGGACTTAATGCTCGTTGCAAGAGAGTCATCTTTTTTGAATATAAACGACTCATTCAAGCTATATTCTTTGTCAAAACACTTCCCGTAAGCTGCCTGCCATTCCGCCGACCAAGCTTGCATAGGAGGTTTGAGGTCTTCGATTGACGGAACGATGCCGACTGGGCTTGATCCCTGCGTGGCTCTGATTCCCTCGCGAACACCGGCAATGAGATCCTCGCCCAACTCATAGAACGAGTCAGGATCCTTGTGCCGAACATACAAATGAGCTTTGTCCCTGTTGACCTGTAGGATCTTGACTCGCCTATTAACTGGTAAGGTGTCCTTAGGCGGCTTGAATGAGCGCGCATAGATCACCGAAAGCGACTTCCTTTTTTCCTTGCCAAGGTCGGTTGTCTCTTCCTCCTCTATTATCCAGGATTTCAGGTCAAAGGGGTCGTTCTTATCGTCATGATCGCTTACATTTACGCGTTCGAGTATTTGCTTCGCCCGGCCATTCCAAGTGTTACCATCAAAATATCGGCCGAGCGACTTCCCGTTGAACTCCTTGGTACTGAATGCTTCTTTAGAAGTCGGAAAAACCAAGTCGTCAAAACGCTTATCGGCCGTCCACACAAAGGGACAATCTTCCCCAGCCGGTTTAGCCTTAATATCGTCAATTCCCAGGTACGGCCCAACGGCCTTATCCTCCAGTTCGCCCTTTTTCCGGACCCCCACATACAGACTGAAGTCAGGATACTCTCGTGCCTCTGTCACAATGTGGTTCCGCGGCGCATCGATTTCTATTATCCGGAACTTATAGCTGAAGGGAGCTTTCGAATACCAAATATTCCACTCCGCATCATCGCCGTCATGCTTGAAACGCCGCCACGTCCCAACGTTACAATTAGGCATCAACACCGAATTCGGCTCGATATTCAGTCGAAGGCGTTGGTCGACAGGGGGAGAGAAAAGGTAGTCTTTCCAGTCGTTTCCGCCGTCAGGATTTTCGATTGACATTGCAGAGATCACCAGCTTGCCGCAGCCTGGTCTGCCACCGAGATTCTCCTGTCGTGCGACATCACTCAACCTATTAGCTTTATCGTTAAGAGGAACGATCCAGAGGCTCTTCTCGTGCTCCCAGATTAGCTTAGCCGAGGCAGCTCCGTCGAGCTCTCCCTTGAATTCTGGATCGCCGTTCGTGTCACCCGGCCGAATGCTAAAGTAGGCCCCCCACTCGGCTGTCTTCCCTTCGAACTCGGTTTGGAGGGTAAGAATCCGCTTGAGGTGGCCCTCTAGATACGTTCTAAGTTTTTCTGGTATTGACATAGCGTTTCTTGGACATCAACTGAGACCGAGCAATTGACGGAAGTCAGGATCTTGCTCAAATACCTCGAGATCATCATCACTAGCATCCGTTTTGGGAATATCGGTGCGAATGAGAGTTTCGAGGCGCTTACGCCAACGCCCGTCAGTATCGGCGTCGATGACTCTTTGACAATAGGAGAAAGCGGCGTCGCGAGCCTCCATTTGTCCGTTTTTGTTATTTTGCGATACGAGCCATTTGAATCTCTGACCGTAGGCACTAGCTAGATTTACCAGTAGACCAACGCTTAGTATCTTCCGAGGATTCGCATCGCGATCATACTCTTCGCCGTACCGGATAGTATTCTCAAAATCCTTGCGGTCGAGCGGTGAAAACAAATAGAAGAACGTTAACGCCCGGTAGACCTTCATGCGCAGTTCCGGGCCTGGTGCATTATCGAGTAACGAATATGCGGAGCGCAGCGCCCGCTCGGATTCAATTCGAAATTGTTCGCGAACCAAATCGTCCGATGTCTGTGCTCCCGCATGATAGAGGGCATTCGCGAACTCAAGCTGTAAAGAAATATCGTTCGGTGCTGATAGCGTCGCACGACGGTAGCCCTCGACCGCAGCATCAAATCTGCTCGATGCTAGCTGGGCTTTTGACCACGCAATCACATCGTCAAGTGATTGCAAGTCGTCTAGGCTGGTGCTGACAATCTTGGTCGCGACGCTCATTGCAGCAGGGCTGAGTAGTAGCCGATCCGGATTGGTGAGATCTGAATTGTTCAACTCACGCCGTAACACATCGTCAAGCAACCCGCCTCGATCGTATTTCTCAAACACATTTGTGAGATATGTACGAGTCAAAAGGTATGCGCCCAGAAACCCCGTGATCGAAAAGTATAAGATCAACGCCGACGCGAGCGGCGTAAAGAGCTCAGGCTTATCAGCGCTGATTCCAGACGCTATGTGACGCGCGGTAGAGGCAAAGTTAGCGACAACGAATTCCCATTGAACCAGAGTGATCCCTACGATTAGGGTTGTCAGCCATTCGGAGACTTTTTCCAAATGAGTATTTGGCCGGTAACCTCCGGAGGCGTTAGGTCGAGTCTCTTCGTTCCCTCGATTTGTAACAACGTTTTCCGTCAGGAGTTTAGGAATTCCAAATAAGAAACCGAGGCCGACGCCGATCATCATTAATGCGAGCGACCAAACTAATGGTAGAAATACTGAGCTATCTTTTGGAATCGGATATGCAGCTACTACGATGAAGCCCACGACAATCGCCCCACCGAAAGCGATTCCAATATTACGAATTTCTCGCAGGCTTTTTTGTTCATTGTCTGAGGCCATGTTCCTAAGCTCCTTCTATTGAATATCGATTCTCAACGTAATCTGCGATTGAAGCACCATCGTTACTCCACGTTGATTCATGGCGTCGCAACTTCACCTTAGAAACAATTGGATAAACCTAAATCAGACCTAGTGATCACCCGCTAAATTATCGGGATCAGTTCAAATGTCTGAACAAAAGCAATATGTGACGGGAAACTGAGGGAATCGAAGGAAAACCTGGGATTGGCTCAGTTTGCCCTGAACAATTTGCCCGTCCGGAGCATAGTGAGATCCTCCTTTGTGACAAACTAAGCCAGGTACTGCTGGTGAACTGCAAAGATGGTAACATAACTTCTCGCAGAAGCAACTGAATTATTACTTGGCGTATTGTGGGTATAAGAACAGATAAGTGAGGTTGCTGGAAAGCGGTGGAGGATGGAAACCGTCCGGCTTAGAGCGAGGACAAGCCCCGTACTCGCTTGGTCGGTGAGAATGGAAGGGTGAGATGTGGTGTCACGAGGAGGCCCAGTTGACATCCGTATCGTCGCGAAGATATCTCCCGACGCAACGGACACTTCCCTAACGTCGTAAAAGCATTCCGAACTGACGGGAAGTCATTATTCACAAGCCGTCGATTCAAATCGTCTCGATGGTGGATTATTTTTGACTCATAGTGTATTAACGAACATAGCACTAGGAGCCTAAAGACGAACTTGATCGGGAACCTTGTTCTCGGTCGTACTCTGTATTTGATTTAACCCCGACGCTATATCGCCCCTTGGAGAAACCCTCATGCCTATCCTACGGATCCAACCCTTCAATGACATTGCCCTTTCGCTTTCCGGTGGCGGTTACCGAGCTGCAGCCTTTCATCTAGGCACACTCTCGCTCTTAGACGAAGTCGGAATGCTGGAAAAGGTTCAATCGCTCTCCACGGTATCAGGAGGCACGATCCTCGGAGCAAAGTATGCTCTGGAACTCGCTATCGGTGGAGACTACGGCACCTTCGAGCCTAAGATGTGTAAGTTTCTGGAGACGGTCAATGTGGTCACCGAGGCCATGTCCCGACTTCGAAATACCACGCTTTCAAATGGCGTACGCCTAATGCCCAGCGTTATACGCGCTGCTGCAAACGTATACTCCGGCACCGAGCATGTTGGAGACTTTACGTTCGGAAAGCTGACGGAGAGGCCGTCTCACTTAAAAGAGATTTCATTCAACGCGACGGATTTTCTAACAGGGACGCGGTTTCGCTTTCAACACAGCTCTAGGAATGCAGTGTTGTCCGGGAGCAAGATCTCCATCCCGTCGATCGTGTCCTTCCAAGCCCGCATAGCGGATATTGTGGCTGCATCTTCGTGTTTTCCGGGCGGCTTCGAGCCGTTCTACTTCCCCAGCGAGTTCGTGTGGAAAGACCCGATTGAAAAAATCAGGGGACGGCTTCCAGATGACTATCCCGAAAATGTCCCGCTGATGGATGGCGGTGTTTTCGATAATCAAGGGCTGGATGTCACCGCTCTTCTGCTCAAAAGGGCTGGAAACGCTACCGACCTGATAATCATTTCGGACACTTCGAAACGAGCGAAAAACATCCATCCACGCAAGCTCAAAAAGCGTTGGCGCCTATTCCCATTTGCAATAGCACTCCTGGCCATTGTCGCGGTCTACGTTTTTTCAATCGTCTCGGTATATCAGCTAGCGGACGAATACATAGACCTCGTCAAGGCTGGCATTCCGCTCACGCGGCAGTCGGTAACCCACACGCTCTTCCCGCTCATCGTTTCAACTGCGGTAGCTCTCGTCGGCACCGTCGTCGCGGCGCTATTGATTTGGTTTAGCCCGACGATTGTCACCCAAGCGGGGATCAAAGGACTTCTGAGGGCTCCGCTTCTCGGGACATTGGGCGTAGTCGAGTTGTTGGTTTCGCGAATCTCCTCAGTTTGGAAAATGACCACGGATGTGTTCATGAATCGCATTCGTTCTCTCGGCTACACCGGCTTTTTTTCTCAGGATAAGCTGCAGCCGAAACTCGTTTCGAACTTAATCTACGACCTCGATGACGAGGGCCGCTGGAAGAATGTCGTTCCGACCAATCTTCAACCCATTAAGAGGCTGAGAGACCTGGCTATCGAAGCAGAGGGATACCCGACTACCTTAAATTTCACGGGAAAAAAGGATTCAATGCTAAAGCTTATCGAGTGTGGCAGAGCGACGATGTGCTTCAATCTGATCCGACATCTGAACCGGTTTTTCGCAGCCCGGATCACCGTTACCGGCAGCCCCGAATACGAGTTGTATGAATGGCTCAAGAATATTTGGACAAATACGATCAATATCTAAAAACTGCGAATGGCCAGGCCGTTAGCTTATACAGAGGTCCGTTATGATCAAAGTAGACCGAGATTTGGTGCCACCCTCAAAGGCTGCATTTCAAGACCTGATAATAGCCGAGCAGGATGTCAAAAACTTCTACAAGAAGCCGGACCGGGAACAGTCACGATACACTTTTCCTTCCGAACCGCTCCGGAAAATCAGGGACTTTCTGGGAACCCTGTTCGATGAGACTTGCGCGTATTGCGAGACTTCAATCGATAATTCGGATTTGTTGGTCGATCGATTCCGGCCCGTCTCCGAGGCAGCGGACCCGGACGGAACCTCTTACCCAGAGTGCTATTGGCGGCTCGCTTTCAAATGGGAAAATCTCCTGCTGGCTTGTTCGGAATGTATTCAAAATCGGGGCAACCAGTTTCCGGTTAGCGGTCCACGAGCGGAAACAGCCACAAAGCCTTCAGTTGCAAATAGAAAGGAACGACCTGTACTCCTCGACCCCTCCGTTGACGACCCCATATCTTATCTGAGTTTTCTTGTTACCGGAGTCGTAGTCCCGTTCAGCTGGGAAACTAATGTCGAACTCAATTTGCGGCGCGGCACTTCAACCATCGAGCTTTTCGGTTTGAACCGAACCGATCTGGTCGCGAGGAGGGCGGCGATAATAGAACGCACCTCTAAACAACTGGAGGACTTCTCGGATTTGGAGTCACATCCTGACCGCCAGAGGTTCAAGACCTTTATCGCTCTCCTGGCCGACCTGACAATAGACAATCTCGAATCGAAATCGTCGGCATACATGGCGGCCAAGCGACATACTGTCGCTCGTTTCTTGCTCGCCCATCCGGCGATTCGCAAAAAGCTTGAAACTTCCGTAACCCTAAAGGCGGTTTCCATAGTGGAGGTGCTGCGTAAGTATATCAAGGTTGAGCGGTTGCTGAAAGATCGGTCAGCCTCGGGGACCGAATCTAACGTTGAACTCACCGCGAAAAGCTCGACAGTCAGGCCGGCCTACGACAGCTACTACATAAAGCGGATCGAGATTCAGAACTTCCGTTCGATAGATAACCTCGACATCAAACTGATCCCGGACTCGAGTGACCAAGGATCCAGTGAACAGCCGAAAGTTCAAACGGGTCTCGATGCGACCCTCGTCAGTTGGAAAATGATGCTGGGCGAAAACGGAGCGGGCAAAAGCTCGGTGCTGAAAGCGGTCGCGATGGCGTTGATGGGAGAAGACTGGTGTGACCGTCAGAACTTCATTCCTGAACAGATACTCAAGCGGAACGCACCTGAGGATACAGGTAAGATCAGGATCACCTTTTCAAAGGGTGACCCTGTCGAGATAAGTTTGTCCAGAACGGATATTCGTTTCGTATCCCGCCCCGAAGGCGCCGCCGGGCTCTTCATTCGAGGATACGGCTCTGCCAGGTTGTTCAAAAAAGGCAGCGAAGCCGATCAATCGAAGCTGCACGGATCGGAATCTCAACGTTTGGACAATCTCTTTCAACCGCACGAGCTTCTCACCAACCCGTCCGAGTGGCTGAGGGCGAATTTGGGCGCCATTGATAGTTTCGGCTTGTCGCTGCGAGATGTACTCAACTTGCCGGATCCGGAAAAGCTTAGAACCCCCTTAACAATCGTGAATGATCAAATTCGCCTCGATACTGGTAGTGGACCAACCCCGTTGGTAGAACAAAGTGACGGATACAAATCGGTACTTGCTTTCGTCGTCGATATTTTCGCGGGCCTTTCTCAAAAGACCCACGATAAGAGCACCCTGGGCGGTATCGTCTTGATAGACGAGATCGATTCGCACCTTCATCCCACCTGGAAGATGCGGATCGTCAGTAGCCTGCGAAAGGCATTCCCTCGGATTCAATTTATTGCGACCACGCATGAGCCACTATGTTTGAGAGGTCTGGAGAAAGGTGAGATCACTCTTCTCCGAAAGGTCGATTCCGGAACCGAGATCATTGACGACCTGCCGTCCGTTGCGGACCTGCGAATTGACCAACTCCTAACATCCGACCTTTTCGGTCTCTCGTCGACCATAGATCCATTGATCGATGAAAAGTTTCACAACTACTACTCGCTTTTGGCAAAGTCTACAAAGGCTATTGCCGAGATGCCGGAAGAGCTTCGAAATGAGGAGATCGAACGTCTAAAAAGCGAGCTGAGCCGCTACAACACGCTGGGATTTACCCGTCGGGACCAAATCGTGTATGACCTCGTGGACGAATACCTCGCGAAAACCTTCCGTAAGCCGAAAAAAGAAAAGGACGTTCTTCTTAAAGAGACGAAGCGGAAGATATTCGAGATTTGGGAAAGGTTGGGCACCGGAGGCCGGGCAATATGAGGTTCGTTAATCGAAATGACGTGCCGGCTCCAGAGGTACTCGTCTCCGAAACCGCCAAGGGACCAACGGAAACAGCCAAGGCCGTTAAGTTTTACACTGAGTGGTTGGATCTACCCGAACCTAGAGATCCAGTTAGTTTTCCATTCGGAGCGTATAAGGACAACTCGATCAAGATCGCACTGGAGAAGCTCTTCCTCGGTAAATGTGCATATTGTGAGGGGTATTATTTGAGCCTCCAGCCCGTTGACATCGAACATTGGCGGCCAAAGGGAGCGGTTGATATCGAGGGAGGCGAGCAGCGAAAGTACGGATATTTTTGGCTAGCGGCATCATGGCAAAACTTGCTTCCATCATGCATCGATTGCAATCGCGCGCGGAAACATAAAGACTTCATCGAAGATAAGGTGATCACCATTGGCAAAAAGAATCAGTTCCCAGTGGCCGATGAAACAAAAAGAGCAACCTCCCCGGACTCGGATGACTCCGAGTCTCCCCTTCTAATAGATCCCTGTAAAGACGATCCGAACCAACACTTGGTATTTCATCCAGAAGGCTATGTCTCCCCTCGGATCGGCGAGGATGGCAAGCCAAGTCCGAAGGGCATTGCATCGATTCGTGTATACGCCTTAAACAGAACCGAATTGGTTCAGGATCGACGGGCCCGTGCACTATTGATAGAAAGACGCATGCAATCGATCGAGAGCCTCGGAAAACTCTCGCAGCTGGTCAGTGACGACGAAGACACTCTTGTTCTCGTCGAAGATCTGCTAGCTCGTGAAGTGAAGGAACTTCGTGAGTTTCACGAACCCGGTGCGGCCTTTTCAGCGTTGGCTCGCACGATGATCGAACCGTTCATAAACTCATTGCAACAGTGACAATCGAAACGGCGTCACTTGGCTCGTCGTGGTCACGAAATGAGTCCCAAACGCCCGACACACACCCTCACAAACAGGAGATATCGGAAATTATGCGATACCTCGGCCGTAATGCTTTTAGTGTCTTAACGCTAAGGTTCACGCACTCGCCTGCGCGTGATTACGCGATATCCACTGCCGCGCAACCCCAGAGCTAGTCTTTCCCCCACTTTTTCGGGCATAGGCGAGGCTTATGTACACTGGGGACAGATTATTTTTGCCGAATGTGCCCTCTTTCAGGCCATCCGATGCGCCGGGTTTGACCGATCCCTTCTTTTATCCTCTCGACCATCGAAGAACTTCAAGGGATCTCGGTGGTTAGCTAGCCTCATCTAGCCTCTTAACCGCCTCAAGCATCTGCTTCTGATCTGCTTGCGCGTAAATCGTGGTGATGCTCATATCCGAGTGAGCAAATAGATTCTGTACGATGAGAGGATTCGTATTTCGCTTGATCAGCTCGCTTACGAAATAACTGCGCAGATCGTGGAAGTGATAATTCTCTTCCCTCATTCCTCCTCGCTTGTTAATGCCCGCGTTTCGAAGAGCGGTGTACCATCGCTTTCGAAAGTCTTTGACCGGAAACGGGAGTTGCCCGTCGGCGATCATGTCTTTCAATACGGCCGCCGCCGAAGCGTTGATCGGTACGAGTCGCGGCGGTCGTCCCTTGGAACCGATTACCAGAACTTGCTCATCCTTGAAGTCGATAAACTCCTCGGTGATCGCCATCAACTGTCCGCGCCGCAGCGGAAGATTCACTGCTAGGACTATGAGTCGGTAAAGTAACCGATCTTTCTCTAGTTCCCGCCACAGGTTTTCTTTTTGTTTTTCATTCAGTAGTCGCCTTCGCGGCGGTGGCTCAGGCAAAGTCTTGACGTACTGCATCGGGTTTCGGTCGAGGATACCTTCTTCACATGCCAAGCTGAAGATCTTCGACAGCGTAGACATGATCCGATTGATCGAGGCTGGCGACAACTCGCTCTCCTTTTTTCTTTTGTTCTGTCGACTCTGTAGTTTCGCTCGGCAGTCACGACAGTCCTGCGGACTGATGCTGCCGATTGTCTGCTTCTTAAAATGCCCAAGTAAGAGTCTTATGTAGAGATCCTTTGCCCCCTTGTTGACGTTGTTCTGCTCAACATATGGCCGGTACTTTTTCTCGATAAATGATGCCAACGTGGTTGTGGTATCGCCGACACTGTACTGTGATTGAAAGAAGCCTTGATGATCTGTCGCTCCGCCAGCTCAGCTTCCTGTTTGGTTTTTGCTTCGGGAACGCTCTGATGAATAGTCTTCCCTTTCAACCTCTTGTAGATCCACCACCGAGCCTCAGCGTAGCGGGGGTGAGACGCAGTGACAACGCGACCGTTGTCGTACTTATCTCAGACGTGAATGGTGCAAGCATTCCGACCAAAACGCCAGCCACAATAACCGAAATGAAATATTTGAGCGTTTCTCCCACTTCAATTGCCAAGAGTACTATAATCTTGAATTTCGAGCATTCGTATCAGGGCCAATTTAGTACTTCGGCTTCATCTCCTCCAAACGTCGATCCATATCTCTGAAAAAGCCGGTTACGACCGATGAAACCATTCTTAGTCGTGCGGCTTCCGTCGCGGCCGTTTGGTTTATTGAGGCCGCCTCCATTCGTCCTTCAAAATTCAACTGGTTCGCACCACGCTCGATACCAGCCGATTGGCGTATTCCCGAAAGCTGAATCCCCGCTCCCTGACGGCTGCTGGATGCGGCAATTCCGCTACCGATATTAAAGGCCGCTTTGCTCTGAGTGGCCTGCGATTCGAGTGCCTGGTTGATCTCACCTTGGTAGGTAGTTGAGGCTTCTACCTTTTTGTCGGCAACGATGCCTGTGTTGTTATTTTGAAGTGAGACGGTATCTTTTGTAGTCGCATCCATCCGTTTATTAACTTCCTGGATTGGATGTTTCCCTCTAGACCAGTCAAAGAGTTCCTGTCCCGTACGGATCGGAACGGAAGTCCCGGCGATCGACGAACCTCCCGGCGTAAATTCATACGTTTTCATACCGAATCGCTCAAGATTGCCCTGACCTCGCAAAGCGGTTTCCTTCCAGCCGTCAAATGTTCTTGCTTCCCGAGTTCCTTCGGCCTCGGCCCTTGTCCCCGTTATTTCTCGTTTGGTTGCGGCCGAACTGCTAAGCGATCCATAGTTTTTGTTCGCTTCGGCCAATAAAGATTGAGTAACCTGATTTGCCCTGATCTGTCCAAGGTTTGTTACAAGACCACCTTCTACTCCGGCAACGGACGAAACAAGTCTTGCTTCGACTGATNNGACTGATTGATTTACGGCATCGAGAGCTTTTCTGGCAGTGGCCTGTTCCGCATTGTAAATCCCCTGGATCTGGGTATTTTCCGCCTGACGATTGATCGCGGCCCCGGCGACAAGTCCGTAGGTTTCAAGCGCGGTTCCGATCGTTGAAAGCATCCATCCCATCGATATCTGGGATACACCTTCATACACCTGTCCGCGAAGGACGCGGTAACTTAGCCACGGAACCAGAATGAAACAAAGACTTGAGACAAAGAAGAGTATCGTAACGATCAAAGCGCTCGATGCCGGGTCGTAATTTCCGTTAGTGATGATCTTCGCGGTTTGGGGATCTAGTGCATAGACGCTCTCTCCATTGTAGATGGACACGGCAAGCAGTCCGATGGAGTAACACACATACAACGTGACCTCTTTCACGATCGGAAAGGCAAGCGCGAAAGTCGCCACTCCCCAACAGAACGGATAGAAGATCTGATTGGCAAATTTTTCGTCAAACCCAAAGGCTGACAACACGGGAGCGGCGAGTTTAAGGCCTATAAGAATAAACAGGGCTGCAAGCGAGAGAAAAATCGCTCCGAATTTGATGATGTTCTGGCCGATTACCATTATGGTGAACATTCTCGGCATGTCCCAGCCAAAGACATTCAAGTTTGCTGTTATGTCGGCAACGGATGATTCCTTATCTGTAATGATGCCGACAAGTCCGGGCTTTCCGTTCGGAAGTCTCGGTGCCAGCAATTCGTTCGGATCTTCGACGGCAAAGTTTGCTTTGACATACTGCTTCATCTTTTCGTCGAACTCCGCGACTAGCTGCCGGTTGAAGTTTCGAACCGGCCTGGCAAAGAATTTTCCGGTCATGGTTAGTCCGTCGATAATAAATGGGCTTGCTCCGATCACGACCATAAAGATGACCGAACGGATGCCCCAGGCGACCAGCTGTTCCGGTCCAAGTCCTCGATTGTCATAAAAACGCCTGATGAAGCCGAGTATCAATACAAAGCTTCCGACTATCCATGCAAGGAACAGCAAGACCGGCATAAGCGGCTTTATGATGACATCGAGAATTGATCTGAAAAGCCATTCCTGTCCTGTCCGCATTAGATTTTGGATTTGCTCGGTGTAGCTCCTTGCGGGCGGCTGCTGTGGCAGCACGGTTCCGGGCACCGGGGTGGCGGTAGGATTGGCCGGATTGTTGTTTTCATATTGCTGCAAAACAGGGGCCGGACTGCCGTCGAGCGGCGGCATGAACGGCGAGTCGGAGTTAATGGTTAGAATGAGATCGTTCGCCGTAACGGGCTGTCCGTTCACCGTACCGATGACCGTCTGTCCTTCGACACGAGGCGGGCGCGGCCGGGTTCGTTGCCCGGCCGCTGTGGTGGCGAGGAGACAGTTGGCGAGAATGAGCAGGACGAAGAGAACGGTTGCTGTGTATGTTCGGCGAATCATTTGAAACCTCTTTTGTTGTTCGCGGTTATGAGTCAATTACGGAAGCGGACTTTGATATGTGTCCTCGTCCCAGATCTCATATTTTTCGAGTTCACGCATAAAGTCGTCGGATGATCGGGTAATTCCGGTCATCATCTCGGTGGACTTGCGGATCTCGTTTCCGAAATCGGTCATTCTTTCGATCTTCAGACCATACGCCACGAACTTTGCCTGTATCTTGGCCTCAAGTTCGCGAAGCTGGCCTTCTACGGTAGTGATCCGCAGGTTCACGGCCAGCATTTGATCGATCAATGACTGCACGCCATCCTGATTTGCGGGCAGATTAGTCTGGATCACTCTTGTTTCGTCGGCGATCCGTTCCCGTTCTTCGTAGAGCTTTGCAAGGTCGAGAAGGATGTTCTCGCGGTCAAACAGCATTCTTTCAAGCTCCGAATCGAGCTTTGCCAGTCTTTCGAGATTCGCCATTTCCGCATCGGCACTCCGACCGATCGAGAACCGCAAAAAATCGTCAAGGTCGCGTTTGTTAGCGTCCATATCAAAGACGCCGTTCTTGAGCCTTCTGGCAATATTGAACAATCGAATGTATCTGGCTGGTTATCGTTGTTTCGATCCTCTTTTTCAGTTCGAACGTGCTTCGGATCCAACGCCCCAGCGTTGAATAGGTAGATATCAGCTGCTTGTGACGCATTACCTGCTCGTCAACCTTATCGAGGATCCCGCGAAGGTTGGTGACGCTTTCGACCATTTTTTCGTATTGCTGGACGGCCTTTTCATACATCTGAACGTAGTGATTGATCGTTTCGATCCATCTGCTGGCCTCCTCGATCTTCTTGGCCACCTGAAGCGCATATTGTGACGGATCGAACACCGTCCATTGTGCGGATACAGGTTTCGCATCTAGTCCGATAAGGATCGAAGAAAGGATAAAACTAATCAGAAGTTGCCTTTTTATGCTTGAATGTTTCCGATTCATATCAATTTCGCACTCCCGTTATTTCTATAAGATCGCTTTCGGACAAACCGGTAAGACCTATCGCTGAAAGTCCTTGAGGATATTTATCCGCCAGCCAAGTGACGATGAGTTCGAGAGGCAGATCGGGACGAAGCTTCTCGATCAGCCTTCTTGCGTTTGCTTCATTGGTATCGTTCGTGTTCGCCCATATCATG
>JRYI01000098.1_pt1 | contig 57284 bp, 36 predicted proteins | sample 235361 | NCBI WGS metagenome assembly JRYI01 (sample SAMN03074212, study PRJNA261471) | activated sludge metagenome | biome: Common Effluent Treatment Plant; feature: Wastewater; material: Activated sludge; isolation source: activated biomass in a lab-scale reactor treating industrial wastewater at...
CGATTTGCACGAAATGCACGAATCGGCGTGACCGTACGGATAACGCTTTTTTATTTGACAAGAAAAAGGCTGCCCGAATATCTCCGGGCAGCCTTACTTAATTTATGTTCGCGGAAGGCCGTTGAAGGCCTTCCGCAAAGCGTACCGGGTTAGTTGCCCGAGTTGAAGTGGAACGAGAACGCACGGGCAGAGCCGGTGTCGCCACCGCCGTTGTCCGAGATGTTCACTACCCACGTTCCATCCGCGTTCTGGCCGTCAAAGGCAGACAGCAGATTGTTCGGGGAATAGTCGCCGGATGGGAACTTCGCTGTTGTGCCGCCACCGACATTACATCCATTCTCCACCGGCGGCAGCCCGCCTTCGTCATTGAGCGTGATCAATGCGAGGTTGTTGTTGCTGCACCCGAAAGACGATGCCGGCACGCCCGGCCGATCAAAGACCACGACCGACGTCCCGCCCGGAGATGTCAGAGTGATCTTTACATCGCCGACCCAACTGTGATCGATACCACAGTCGGTATCTCCGACCGCAATGTCACAGGTTCCGCCGGAGACCTGATCGATGCTGAAGTTCAGATCGGAGATCGTACCGACGCCCGAGACGGGAACGTTTATGTTCACACCTGCCGGATTGTTGTCCGGAATGGCAACGGCCGGGCCTGTGTAGCTGACCGTGACCGCTCCGCCACCACCGCCGCCACCGCCGACGAGGCCGGGGATGTAAGCGGTCGGGACCGGAATATCGCTGGCCACGCCGAAGCTGATGACCTGGAATCCGGAGGTCGAGCCGTTGATATACCACGTTCCGCCGCGATAGACCGCGATGTCATCTGTGCCATCGCCGTCATAGTCGCCCGGAGCGGGTACGTCGCTCGCAATACCGAACTGCGTGGTGATCGTGTTGCCCGTCTGCGTGTAGATGTACCACGTTCCGTCTGACGGGCGGTAAACCGCAACGTCATCCTTGCCGTCGCCATCGTAATCAGCCGGGACGAGCTTGTCACCGTCAACGCCCCACGGCACCGCCGTGAAGTTCTGAGCAGGGACGCCCGTAGCGTTCGCCATGTAGAAGGTGTGGTCGCTCGAACGATAGACCGCAAGGTTTGCCTTGCCGTCGCCGTCCTTGTCCATCGCGAACGGCTTGTCGCCGGTCGTTCCGAACGATGCGATCGTGGTCGTCTGGCTGACAGTGCCCCAGATGTACCAGTTGCCTTCTGAAGGCCTCCAGACGACGATGTCGGCCTTGTGGTCGCCATCGAAGTCTCCCGGGACAGCAATGTCGCCGACGACGCCGTGTGCGAAGCCGTTGAAGACGAAGCCGTTCGAGTTCAGGACATAGAAGTCCGTGTTGCCTTCGGTGTTATCCGGACGGAACACTGCGAAATCCGCCTTGCCGTCGCCGTCATAGTCGCCGGGGACGATCGTGTCGCCGTTTGCTCCCCAATGAAGGGCAGCAAATCCAGCGGTCGAACCCAGCGAGTACCAGTTGCCCTCGGACGGACGGAACACCGACGCATCAGTCTTGCCGTCACCGTCAAAGTCCGCTCGAGCGTTGCTGACCGTTGTGACCGGCGAGCAATTGAAGCTGCTGATCACCTGAACACCATCGATCCAGATTCCGGTCGATGCAACGGACGAATCCGAAGCCATCCTCCAGCGGAACGAGACGCTTTGGCCATTGGCTGCCGCCGGAATGTTACCGACAGTGTCCTTATAGCCGCCGCCATTTCCTGTCCACGCCTGGCGTCCGCCAAGCGGATTCTGGAAGCTGGTGCTCAGTGTGCCGTTATAGCCATTGGAAACCCATGATCCGCCGGCAGTGATGAAGTCCTGCCATGCGCCGGCTCCGATCTTGATCTCAAGAACAGCTCCATCGAAAGTGTTTTCGGTGTTCCAGCTGTTCCTGAATTTGATCTGAGCGGCAGATGACGAGATCGGGATCGCAGGTGTCTCAAGAGAAGCCATATTCACGCCCGCAGGGTCGTTCGCGAATGCGGCATTCGGTGCTGAGTCAGGGCTTGTCGTAACGGTCGTCCAGTTGATGAGCGTGCCGACATCCTGAGTATTGGTCCAACCCGAAGGCAGACTCGGAGCCGTAACACCGTCAAAGTTCTCGACGATGCCGACGGGCTGGCCGAGGACAAAGCTGCGTTGGACAGCCGGTTGAGCTCCGAGTGCACTCGAAACAACGATGCTCAGCGTAACTGTGCTTCCGCAAGCAGCGTTCGAATCGACGGTGAACGGAATGTTGTTCGTAACAGTCTGTCCATCGTTGATCGTGCCGTAATTTACAGGAGCTCCGCCGTTGACGCTGACCGTAACGTTGGTGATAGGTGCACCGGTGTTCGGGTTGATGACGCCAATAGCGAGCTGAACGTTTTCGCCCGGATCCGGATAGCCGCTGCCGTTGCCGGAAGCGTCCGAAACCGCAAAGGTCGAAAGCGAAGCGTTCGGCGAATCGAAAGCTTCAGTTACCGAAGAAGCCGACTGAACACTTGCTGACCAGCCCATACCGCGGATACGGAATCCTTCGCGAACATCAGAAGCGTCCGCCGAGGCCTGCGGAGAAACAGGAGCTGCGGCTGCAGCAGCGATGATCGCATCGCGTTCCTGAAGCATAGTCGGGTTGAGCGGAGCAAGCTTCATACCGTCTGTGACGTTCTGAAGGACCGCACGCGAACCGTCCGTAAAACCGCGTCTTGCGACGTAGAGCGTACGAACTTCCCAAAGTGCCGATTTCCAGATCTCACCGGCATTGTGCACCTGCGAGCAGCTGCCCGAGGTAGCGATTACGGGGCTTCGCGGGAAAGCGCTGGAGACCGCATTCGACGGCGTACCAAGCGTGGTATCGCAGTTCGAATTGATGTGACCGAAGGTCAGCGGATTGTACGGCTTGTTCTGCGGGCCGCCCGTGAACGCCATAATGGCGGTCGGGAAGCGGCGGATGCCGTAGAAGAAGTTTGCTGTGAAGTTATTGCCGCCGATCATGTAGGTGGCATAACCGCCTTCCGAATAGACGCCGTTCGCCGGATCTGTCGGCTTCGAGGTCATTACGTGAGCGTAGAAATCGCCCCAGCCTTCGCCCATCATTCCGCCCTGGTTGCCAAGGCCGGAACCATTGCCGTGCAGGCGGTTCGATGTTCCGTGCGTTACCTCGTGGATTACAACATCCGCATCCGCAGTGCCGTCGCGCTGTGGATTCGGGCCGGTCCAGAGATACATCTGCATACGGCCGCGGCCGCCATCGGCCGGCGTAGCAAAGTTCGCATTGTTGGATCCGGAAGAGTCCTGGCCTTCCGACGAAACACGGTCATTTCCAACACCTTGACCGGTGAAGTTCACGTGCTGGAAGTTGCGCGCGGCTTCGTTGAAACCGAACTTGTAGAGTTCATCGTGGTAGCGGTTCATGATGTAGAACATCTGAATGACTGCACCGCGTCGAGCCTCAGTTCCGGTCGGAGCATCGCCGGGAGCCGGATTTCCGGGCGGCGGATTCCAGGTCGATGTGAACACGCGATTCGGGCTTCCCACAGGGATGCTCGCAGGATCGACGCCATTTACGCCGTCGATATCGAGACCGGCTTCGGTCGCGTTGCCGTCGAGCTTGTTGTCGGCGTCATTGATCCAGCCGTTGTTATTGAAAGAGTTCGGTCCTTCGTTACCGATGAAGGTAACCTGATTGCGCGAGGTGATCGCACCCTGCGTTCCGAGGGCCGGATCGTTCGGACCGGGAGCAAGAGGTGCTGCCGAACTCGCGATCTGTGCCCACGAAGCGGGAAGGCCGTACACATCGTATGTCGCTGATGCGGTGCCGTCGTCATCGGTGATGTTCTTGTGCCAAAGGACGGTCCCGCTCTGGCCGTCAACGATCACGTAATAAGCGTTGACAGGTTGCCAGATAAGTACACGCCATGCAGGCACTGCAACGCCCGGCTCGGTCGGGAAGTACATCTTCTCGGCCGTTGTCGCCCAGTCACCGTTGCCAAAGACGACACGATTTGCGTCAGAAGCCGAGTCGTTCCGGACCTTTTCTTCCGGACGAAGCTGATGGCGAATGTGGCTGGCTGCAACATGAACGGCCGCTGCCGGATCGCCAAACTCGGTCGAGACCGAACCGTAATCGATGCCGGGAGCGAGATTGTTGATGACACGGATGATGCTGCCGTCCTGTCTGAATCCTGCTTTGATCTCTCCGCGGAAAACTTCGATGCCATTGATCCGCTGCTGCAAGTCGGCGAACGAAAGGACGCCGTCAGGATTCGTATAATCAGCGACCGTTACAAGATCATCAACTTGCGTGGTCGAAACGCCGATAAGATTTTCATTCTCTTTAATGAAATTGCGAAGAATATCAGCACGTTTAGCGTCAGATGGACCTGAAAGCCATTCGATGCTCTTGCTGTAAACATCTGGTGAGATGACCTCGGGAGTGCGAATATCGTCGTTGTATTCGATCTTCACCGTCGGTATCCTGCTGCGCAGCGATTCTTCGCCACGCTTGAAATTATCGCGGATATTGGAGACGAGAGCCTCGCCCTTGCCCGCCCGTTGGCGGATAGCGGCAAGCTCGACCTGTCCTTCCTTTGATTCGCGTATATCCCACATTTTGGGAATACCTTCATCAAGGCTGGACGTCCGCTGAAGCAGACCGGCTTTTATTCCGGCCTTTGAGTGGAAATAGTTCGGCAAGACGACCAAAGCCGCCGCGATGCCGAGAACCAACAGACCTAGCAATACTCCGCTACGCCTACCTCCTAAAAAACGTCTCTGCATTTATTGAAGCCCTCCTAAAGCTTTCCTTTACGTTTTTGTTGATTGTTGAGACCGTTCGAAAAATTCTTGCAGCGTTGACAACTTCCCGGCGTTTTTACTTTACGTCGGGAGTCAACACTCCACACTTTTTTATCCTATAAGGACGCTTTCAATGGGTATGTATTAGCCCCTAGGGAGCAACCCGTCGTGGTTTTGGGCGCGAGCCAAAATAAAAGTATCAGTTTCCTGACAAAATTTTTCGAAAATTATCGGATTATTTGTAGCAGAAAACGGCCCAAAGGTCAAAGAATGGAGGTCCAAAAGTCGTGAGAACGTTAAAGCGCGTTAGCAAGGCGAGCATCGCGATCGGAGGGCGACAATCACGAACTCACATTTATATGATGGGTCAAATGTTTGCGGAAGGCCCACAAAGGAGCCTTCCGCAAAGCGTATCGGGTTAGTTGCCCGAGTTGAAGATGAGCGAGAACCGCCGAACCGAGCCGGTATCACCGCCCGCATTGTCCGATGCCGTGATCACCCACGTGCCGTCAGCGTTTTCACCATCCAACGCGGAAAGCGGGTTATTCGGTGAGAAATCGCCGGACGGGAAAGCGAGCGTCGACGTGCACGTCGGCCCAGGATTCGCCTGAGTTTCGATCGGCGGCAGCCCGCCTTCATCGTTAAGCGTAATCAGGCCGAAGTTGTTATTGCTGCAGCCGGCCCCTGATGTCGTTCTGCCAGGACGATCGATGATCGTAACCGTCGGCGAGCCATCGGGCGGCGTGACAGAAATAATCAAGTCACCGACCCACGTATGGTCAAGGCCGCAATCGGTATCACCCGTCGTCGCGTCGCAGGTGCCGGCCGTATCGAATCTAAAGTTAAGATCCGATACGGTTCCGACGCCAGACACCGCAAGGTTGACGGTTATTCCGGTCGGATTATTATCCGGAATAAGAACCGCCGGGCCTGTGTAGCTGACCGTGACCGCTCCGCCACCACCGCCGCCACCGCCGACGAGGCCGGGGATGTATGCGGTCGGGACCGGAATATCGCTGGCCACACCGAAGCTGATGACCTGGAATCCGGAGGTCGAGCCGTTGATGTACCACGTTCCGCCGCGATAGACCGCGATGTCATCTGTGCCATCGCCGTCATAGTCGCCCGGAGCGGGTACGTCCGAAGCGATACCGAACTGCGTGGTGATCGTATTGCCGGACTGCGTGTAGATGTACCACGTGCCGTCTGACGGGCGGTAAACCGCAACGTCATCCTTGTTGTCGCCATCATAGTCAGCCGGGACAAGCTTGTCACCGTCAACGCCCCACGGCACTGCCGTGAAGTTCTGAGCAGGTGTACCGGTCGCGTTCGCCATGTAGAAGGTGTGGTCGCTCGAACGATAGACGGAAAGATTTGCCTTGCCGTCGCCGTCCTTGTCCATTGCGAACGGCTTGTCGCCGGTCGTTCCGAACGCTGCGATCGTGGTCGTCTGGCTGACAGTGCCCCAGATGTACCAGTTGCCTTCTGATGGCCTCCAGACAACGATGTCGGCCTTGTGGTCGCCATCGAAGTCTCCGGGAACCGCAATGTCGCCAACGACGCCGTGTGCGAAACCGTTGAAGACAAAGCCGTTCGAGTTCAGGACATAGAAGTCCGTGTTGCCTTCCGTGTTATCCGGACGGAACACTGCGAAATCCGCCTTGCCGTCGCCGTCATAATCGCCGGGGACGATCGTGTCGCCGTTAGCTCCCCAATGAAGGGCTGCAAATCCGGCGGTCGAACCCAGCGAGTACCAGTTGCCCTCGGACGGACGGAACACGGATGCATCCGTCTTGCCGTCGCCGTCAAAGTCAGCTCGCGGATTAGCAGTACTGCCGCCGCTGCACGGGCCGCTGCCCGGCGTACACTGTCCCGGAGGTAATGTAGCGGTAAGCTGCAATCCGGGTGTCAGACTTGGGGTGTTAAACGAGAACTGCGTGAATTCGGTACCCGTACTCTGTCGCTGGACACCGATAGTGGCGCTTGATCCGTTGAGATTTGCACCGAGGCCCGTAAGGACATAGCGATATTTGACCACGCTCGATCCTTCGGTCAGTACAACACCGAAGTTGATGTTGATATCAGTTCCCGCGTCATTGAACGGTGCTCCTCGCCACTCGATGATGAATTCGCGATTCGGAGCAGTACCGGACTCGTGGGTGTAGATGCCACCGCCGGTCATACTCGTCGTACGCATATCCATATCATCCCAGAACGGGAACAACGACGGATTGGCTCCGCCACTTGCTGAGGCGGGAAGCGCGGTGTTCGAGAAAGCCGTGCTTGCTGTACCGTTGACCGTCATCTGGCCATTCGTGCTTGCACTCAAGGACGTTACCGCAACACCATAAACAGTCGATGTCCATCCGCTGGGCAGTGGAATCGAAACCGCACCGTCGTCAACTTGACTGCCGGCGACTAAGGTGCCACCCGAAGGAAGCGTTCCCTGGCCGGGTTGCGAGGTAAAGGTATATGCATTGCCCGCAATTCCAACAGGAAGCGAGAAGTTATACACCAAAGGTGATCCGCCGCCGCCGCCCGTGTAGGTGATGGTAAGAGTGAAGCTAGCGGATGTGTAGCAAGCTACCGAATTGTCGATCGAAACCTGGTACGGCGTCGAATTGGCGACATTCTGGCCGCCTGCCGGGATGTCCGGATAGGCCGAGTTCGGCTGAGTGACCGTAATGCCCGGAGTTGTCGAAGAGAGAACTGCGGTAATGCCGGTCGCATTCTGCGGCGCGTTGTTATTTAGGGCAACGTTCAGCGTGTTGCACTCATTCGGCTCCAAAAGGTTGTTGCCGGATGTGACCGTCGCCGTGCTGCCCGCGACGGTCGGAGCGTCGAAAGCTTCCGTCACGGACGAAGCGCTTTGGACGCTGGCCGAGTAGCCCATACCACGGATCCGGAAACCCTCACGGACATCAGCCGCGTCAGCAGCCGTCTGCGGAGAGACCGCTCCGGCGAGAGCTGTCGCGATGATCGCATCGCGTTCCTGAAGCATATCCGGGTTAAGCGGAGCAAGCTTCATACCGTTGGTAACATGATCGAGAACGGCCGTAGTACCGCTAGCGAAGCCGCGGCGAGCCACATAAAGGCCTCGGACTTCCCAAAGGGCTGATTTCCAGATCTCACCGGCATTGTGTACCTGTGAGCAGCTGCCGGAGGTCGCAATTACGGGGTTGCGAGGATAAGCACTCGAGACCGCCGTCGACGGCGTGCCGAGCGTGGTATCGCAGTTCGAATTGATGTGACCGAAGGTCAGCGGATTGTGCGGCTTGTTCTGCGGGCCGCCCGTCGAGGCCATAACGGCCGTCGGGAAACGACGAATGCCGTAATAGTAATTCGCGGTAAAGCCGGAGCCTAGGTTGAGCAGCGAATAACCGCCCATTCCGTGAATGCCGAGCGGATCGTCGGTCGGTTCGGCAGTCATCGTGTGAGCATAGAAATCACCCCAGCCTTCGCCCATCATTCCGCCCTGGTTGCCAAGGCCGGAGCCGTTGCCGTGCAGGCGGTTCGATGTACCGTGTGTAACTTCGTGGATGATGATGTGCGTGTCGGCAGTGCCGTCGCGATCAGGCGTCGGTCCCGTCCACAAGAACATCTGCATACGGCCGCGTCCGCCGTCGGCCGGTGTGGCAAAGTTCGCATTATTGGTACCCGAAGAGTCCTGGCCTTCCGAGGAAACACGGTCATTTCCAACGCCTTGGCCGGTGAAATTCACGTTCTGGAAGTTCCGCGCCGCTTCGGTAAACCCGCGTAAGTAAAGTTCGTCGTGATAGCGGTTCATCACATAGAACATGTGAATGACCGCACCGCGTTGAGCCTGAGCGGTGAGTGGATCGTCGCCGGGAGCGGGATTTCCGGGAGGCGGGTTCCACGTCGATGTAAACACACGGCATCCGGCTCCGGGGCAACCCGTATCGCCGGCCATCGGCGCGTCAACGCCGTTTGGAGAAACGCGGTCAAGGCCGGCCTCGTTGGCGTTTCCGTCGGTGAAGTTGTCCGCATCGTTGATCCAGCCGTTGTTATTGAACGAAAGCGGCCCTTCATTACCGATCAAAGTGATGTTGTTTCGCGATAGCATCGCACCTTGCGTTCCCGCAGCGGGATTGCTTGTCGGGCCGCCATACGGCGTGAGGGGTGCTACGCCGTCGGCAAAGTTAGTGTACGCGTTCGGGTTTGTATAGACCTGATAGGTCGCCGAAGCTGTTTGGTCGTCAGTGATATTCTTGTGCCACAGAACGATGCCCGTCTGAGCGTCAACGATCACATAATAAGCGTTCACGGGCTGCCAGATGAGCACACGCCATGCCGGAACTGCAACGCCGGGCTCGGTCGGGAAGTACATCTTCTCGGCCGTTGTCGCCCAATCGCCACTACCGAAAACGGCCTTCAGATCGGACGATTCAATTTTGTTCAGCGTTGTCTCTTCGCTTCTGAGCTGGTGGCGAATGTGGCCGGCCGCAATATTGACGGCCGCTGCCGGATCGCCGAACTCGGTCGAGACCGAACCGTAGTCGATTCCCGGTGCAAGGTTGTTGATGACACGGATGATGCTGCCATCCTGCCTAAAACCGGCTTTTACTTCGCCGCGAAAGACAGGAATACCGTTGATGCGCTGCTCAAGATTTGCATAAGAGAGAACGCCGTCAGGGTTGGTGTAGTCGGCAACTGTCACGAGATCATCAACCTGCTGGGACGTGACACCGATCAATTCCTCGTTCTCTTTAACGAAGTTGCGCAAGATATCCGAGCGTTTCGCATCGGACGGACCCGTAAGCCATTCTACGCGGGCCTTGTAAACATCCGGCGAGATGACCTCCGGGATCTGAATATCATGGTTGTATTCGATCTTCACGCTCGGCATCCTTTGACGGAGTGCCTCTTCGCCTCGTTTGAAGCCCATACGAAGATCGCTAACAAGAGCCTCGTTCTTTCCCGCACGTTCGCGGAGAGACGCAAGGCCGGCCTCTCCATCTTTTGCCTCGCGAATATCCCACATTTTGGGGATGCCATCGTCAAGGCTTGATGTCCGCTCCAAAAGGCCCAAACCTGTCCCGGCCTCTGAGTGGAAGTAGGTCGGCAGGACGACCAAAGTCGCCGCGATGCCGAGAATAAGTAGGCATAGCAATACACCGCCACGCCAATCTCCTAAAAAACGTCTCTGCATTTATTGAAGCCCTCCTAAAGCTTTTATCTACGTTTTTATTTAATGATCGTTGAGCCTTCAAGCCCGGTTGCTCGTTCTTGCCAAGGAACTCTAATGTCGAGATGACGCTAGAGTTGCGGCCGCCTCGTCAACCGGATAAATCTAGCCCTGTCGGGCCAGCCAATTTTGGTTGTGGGGGGGGAACCAAAATCAAGGATCGTCAGTTGCCTGACCAAGTTGTAGTAACAATTAGCAGAACTTCTAACATAAATAAGGCCTAAGGTCAACCAAAAAAGTTGACCTTAGGCCCAAACCGGTATGGCCGGAGAATTATGGAATGTATTTGCTCGGGATCGGTGTGTCGGCCGGAAGTCCGAATGATACGACCTGAAGACCCGCCGTTGAGCGGTTCAGGTACCACAATCCGGCCCGATAGACCGCCTGATCGAACTTTCCATCCCCGTCATAATCTCCCGGCGCCGGCACGTCGCCCGATAGCCCGAATTGGATTACGGAATACTGCCCGTCACTGCTTCTGAGGCTGTACCACGTGCCATTTGAGGGCCTCCAGACCGCCACATCGGTTTTTCCGTCGCCATCGAAATCGCCCGGAACCGGCCGATCTGTCGCAAGCCCGAACCCGACCGCGGTGAATGAGCCGTTCGATGAATTTAGCCGATACCAGACGCCGTTCGAAGGCCGGAAGACGCTAACGTCCGCTTTGCCGTCGCCATCCCAATCGCCCGAAAGGGCTTGATCGCCGTCAAGGCCGAAGCTGACAACGTTAAACGCGTCGTTCGAGCTGTTCAGCCAGTACCAGCGTCCCTCGGAGCCACGGAAGACTGCGAGATCAGCCTTGCCGTCACCGTCGAAATCCCCGGCTCTCGGAATATCGCCGTTCAGGCCGAACTGACGCACGACGTATTGGCTGTCGCTGCTTCGGAAGATGTACCAGACTCCTGTCGAAGGCCTGAATACCGCAACATCCGCCTTGCCGTCGCCGTCGAAATCGCCGGGAGTCGGGATATCTCCGGATGATCCGAAGTGCATCGCAGTAAATCCTGCGGTCGAGCGATTCAGGTACCAATCGCCCGCCGAGTCTCTGAATACGGAAACATCGGTCTTGCCGTCGCCGTCAAAGTCGGCCGGCGGCCTCGAATTGTTCGAAACCGGTGTGCAGGCGGCGTTTCCATAGACACGGATCGTGTCGATATACCAGCCATCGACAGCCGTATTGTCGTCCGCACCAAAACGCCATTTGAACCGAACGCTCTGACCTGCCGCCGCGACCGGCAGTCGCACCGTCGTCACAATGTAACCGCCCGAATCGCCGCTCCATCCGAGGCGGGTAGTTATCGGGTTATTCGTTCCGCCCTGAAGCATTCCGTTGTAGCCGTTCTGAAGGAATACACCGCCGGCTGCTTCGATATCCGTGAAGCTGCCGCCGCCGATGCTGATCTCAAGGACGCCGCCGTCCCAGCCGGATTCGGTGTTGAACTTATGTGTGAACTCCAGGGTCGAGTTCGCCGTTGCTATCGCAAATGAAGGCGATGTCAGGTCAGTGCCGCCGCCGGTTGTTTCCGGATCGACCGCGAACGCCGCGTTCGGGGCCGTGCTCGGGGTTGTTGTCGTGGTTACAAAAGGCGTTCCGCTCTGTACGGTCGTAACTGTCCAACCTGCCGGGAAATTCGGCGCGGTCACCGTATCAAAATTCTCAGACGCAGTTACCGACGGTTGACCCATCGCGAGCTGTTTTGTAAACGAGGAACTACCGAGGCTGCTGGTGATATTGAACGTTAGCGTGATGACCGAACCGCACGGCGTTTCGGCAGGGACGGTGTATGAGATCAAGCGGGACACCATCTCGCCGCTTGCGATCGTACCGTAATCCGTCGAGCTGCCGCCAACGATGGTCAACGAAACACCGGTCGCAGGAGCCGCACCAAAGTTCGTAAGCGGAATGGTGAATTCTAGACGTTCGCCCGGATCTGGAGTGCCGGAGCCGTTGCCCGGCAGGTCGGATATCGTCATTGCCGGAGTTTGGACGACATTCGGAACATCAAAGGCCTCAGTGACCCGTGTGTTGCCGGCGCCCGTTCCTACGTTCTGGATCGACGCACTGTAACCGATTCCGCGCGTTGCAAAACCCTGCCACACATCGACGACGTCAACGCCGGCTTCCGGTGCGAGCGAGCTGCCCTGAGCCGCCGCGATGATCGCATCACGCTCGGTCAAAAAGGTCGGCCCGAGCGGAGCTAATTTCATTCCGTCGGTCACTAGCTGAAGCGTCTTGCGGTTGCCGACAGCCCAACCAAGACGAGCGACAAACTTGGCGCGCACTTCCCAAAGAGCAGAGCTCCAGATCTCGCCAAGATTGTGCACCTGATCCGCAGTCGAAGAGCCGAAGGGCCCGCGGGGATATGCTCCGTCAGAAACGTTGAGCTGTGTTTGGTCAGCGTCGGCAAAGGTGAGCGGGTTATGCGGCTTGCCGTTCGGCCCCGTGAAGGCACGAACAGCTTTCGGAAAACGTCGGATGCCGTAGTAGTAATTATTCACAAAGCCCGATGAAAGATACGTGTCATATGAACCTGTCGTGTAGATCCCGTTGATCGGATCTGTCGGCTCGCTCAGAAGGCTGTGTCCGTAAAAATCTCCCCAGCCTTCGCCCATTCCGCGAGACATATTCAGCGACAGGCCGCTGCCGTTGCCGTGCAGGCGATTCGAGAGGCCGTGCGAGAATTCGTGGATCACGACGTCGGCATCGAAGTTGCCGTCGATGTCCGGGTTCGGGCCGCTCCAGAGATACATCTGCATGCGGCCGCGGCCGCCGTCGGCCGGTGTCGAAAAGTTCGCGTTGTTCGTGCCCGAAGTATCCTGGCCTTCGCCGCGAACACGGTCATTCCCAACGCCGCCGCGTCCGAAGTTATCCTGCTGAAAGTTACGTGCCTGCTCGGTGAAACCAAGGCGATAGAGTTCGTCGTGATACCAGTTCGTGATGTAGAAGAGCTGCGTGACGCTGCCTTGCTGGTAGGCGCTGCCCGGATACGTCTGCGGCGAGGGAACCGGCGCATCGCCGCTGTTCGTATTCGGATCGAACGGCGAAAAGGCGTAGCTGAAGTTTCTGGATGCGCTCGACGCTTCGCTGTTCGTATCGACACCGTCAACTCCGTCGCGGTCGAGACCTGCCTGTATTGCGTTTCCGTCCGTTACCGTTCCGCCGTCGGTTATCCAGCCGTTGTTGTTGAACTGATACGGAGCTTCGTTGCCGATCCTCGATATCGTCGTGCGAGAGATGGCGGTACCTTGGACGCCATTCGGTGATGTCGGGCCTGGCGTCATCGGGAACGGATTATCGGCGACGTTCATCATCGCATTCGGGTTCGTATAGACGCTGTAAGTGGAACTCTGCGTTTGATCTTCTGTGATGTTCTTGCGCCAGAGCATCGTGCCGGTGTGAGCGTCCACGATGATGTAGAACGCGTTCACCGGCCGCCAGATCAGCACTCGCCACGCCGGAACGGCAACGCCCGGTTCCGTCGGAAAATACATCTTCTCGGCCGTCGTCGCAGAATCTCCTGTTCCGAATGTTCTTTTCAGATCCGATGACTCTTCAGCATTTGCCCTCAGATCGATACTGCCGGCTTCGACGTTGATATGTCTTGCACCTGCCCGAACTGCTTCCAACGCATCACCAAAATCATCCGAGACTGCAGAGTTTGCTAGTCCCGGAGCAAGGTTGTTGATCACGCGGATGATCTCGCCCTGCTTCGTGAAACCGGCCTTGACCTCGCCGCGAAACACCGGCACGCCGTTGAACTCCTGGTTCAATTCGACGAACGAAAGATTGCCGTCCGGATTCGTGTAGTCGGCCGCAACTTTTAGCGAATCGATCTCGCCGGCGGAAACGCCGATGAGAGATGTGTTCTCTTTGAGAAAACCGACAAGCAACGGCGCCCGCATTCCATCACGCACCGCGGTCGGAGCCGTCAGGAAATGACGGCCCTTGGAGACATCCGGCCCGATCACTTCGGGGATCTTTATGTCCGTGTTGTATTCGATCTTTAGCGTAGGCACCCGCTCGCGGAGCGATGTCTCGCCGCTCAAGAATCCGTTTCGTTCTGCTTTCACATTTAGGGACGAAAGGCCTGAGGCGCCGCGGTAAGACTCGATCTTCGCGGCCGCATCCTTATCGGTTCGGATGTCATAATTCGGAAGCGAATCTTCCGACGACACGGTTTGGACGAAAAGGCCCTTTGCCGCCTTTGCGGCAAAATGCGGATACAAAAGAACCGCGGCGGTAACGGCGATCGCTGCAACTGCAGCGAATACTAGTCGGCGGTTGTTCTTAAGGGAAACGGAAGCGAAAAACATCTGGTTTTGTCTCCTGAAAATATTTACAAAATGTGCGTTCTTACGTGAAATTAGCATTCGTCAGGCGTAGCAAACGCCGGCGTGCGCAAGGTAGAATAGAGTTTTCTCTGGAAAACGTGCGGGCCGAAAAAGAAACTGCATTCGGGCAGATTCATGCGACCTTATCGTGAACAAAAAAGTTTATCAGAAACTTGGATGCAGTCAACGTCGCGGCAATGACAAAGGCAAAAGAACAAAACGGCAGTGAAAGGGTGTTCTCGCCCGGCGGCCTTGTATCTAAGTTTCACGAGGCTTACGAATACCGCGAAGGCCAGGTCGAAATGGCCGAAAAGATAGCCGAGGCGTTCGACAAGAAGCAGCATTTGATCGTCGAAGCAGGCACGGGAACAGGCAAAACGCTCGCCTACCTGATACCTGCCGTCGCTGCCGCCATAAAGGGCAAATGCCGGATCATCATCTCCACCGGTACAAAGAACCTTCAGGAACAGTTGATGGAGAAGGATCTCCCTTTCCTGCAAAAAGCTTTGCCCACGAAATTCAAGGCCGCCTATATGAAGGGCCGTGCGAATTACGCGTGTATCTATCGCATCTCGAACTCCGGCCACCAGCCGATCCTCGACGGCATTGACGACGTCGATCATTTTCGCATCGTTCGTGAATGGCTCAACGAGACGGAGACGGGCGATCGCGCCGAATTGACCGACCTTCCTGAAAACCTCGCGTTCTGGAACCGCATAAATGCCCGATCGGACACCTGTCTTGGGCAGAAATGTCCTGATTTTGAGCCGTGTTTCATCACGCGGATGCGAAACAATGCAGACAATGCCGAGATAATCGTCGTAAATCACCATCTTTTCTTTGCTGATCTGAACGTCCGCGATAATCAGTTCGGCAAGGTGCTGCCGGACTATTCAGCGGTCATTTTCGACGAAGCACATCTGCTTGAAGACATCGCCGCGGACTATTTCGGCGTGCAAACATCGAACTATCAGTTGGAAGAACTTGCTCACGACGCCGAGGCATTGCCGATCAGCAATACGGTCTCGTCGGTCGCGATCACGAAGGCCGCGGGCAAGGTGCTTTCGATCGCCGAATCATTCTGGCAGCGTTTGATGCCCGAACGTCAGGCCGAAGGGCGTTTTCAGCTTTCTCCCGATATCTCGGTCGAACGCGGCGACGGAATGTCGTTCGGCGATGCGCATATTGCCCTTGCCGAGGCGCTCAGCCGTTTGGAAGGTCTCGTTGACGCTTTCTCAGGCGAGATGGTCGAAGCGGAATCGATCGTCCGCCGTCTGAAACAGACGCGTGCCGATCTCGCGTTCATTACGAAGCAGGAAGATACGAACTACGTCTATTGGCTCGAACGACGCGGCCGAGGGATGTTCCTGCAGGCATCGCCGGTCGATGTTTCGGCTCTGTTGAACGAAAAGCTGTTCGAAAAGACCAACACTTGCGTCCTGACCTCGGCAACGCTCGCAACAAAAGGCGGCTTCAACTTCATACGCGACCGCCTCGGACTTCCGACCTCGCGGACGATGACGCTTACGGCGCCTTCGTCGTTCGATTATGAGACGCAGTCTCTCGTCTATCTGCCAAAGACGATGCCGGACCCGCGTTCGCCAGACTATACCGCAGCCGCTGCACGCGAGATCACTGACATTTTGCGTGCGACCGATGGTCGTGCGTTCGTGCTTTGCACATCGAACGCATCGATGAACGCGCTTTATCAGCTCGTGAGTTCGCGCGTAGGATTCACATGTTTCGTTCAGGGGACGATGTCGAAGACGGGGCTTCTTGATCGTTTTCGATCGACGCCGAATGCCGTTCTTTTTGCGACACAGAGTTTTTGGCAGGGTGTCGATGTACGCGGCGAGCAGCTCTCATGCGTCATTATCGACAAGCTGCCTTTTGCCGTGCCGACCGATCCGCTTGTTGCGGCGAGAGCAAGGTTTATTGATGAACGCGGCGGGAGTTCGTTTTTTGAATACAGCGTGCCGCAGGCGATAATCACGCTCAAACAGGGAATCGGCCGCCTTATCCGCAGCCGTTCGGACCGTGGCGTGATCGCGATCCTCGATCCGCGTCTTCGAACGAAAGGCTACGGCCGCGACTTCCTTGCGTCTTTGCCGCGTATGCGGATCACGAGCGAACTCGACGATATTCGCCGGATTCTCGATTAGAACGCTATACTCTTCAACAGACTATGCCGGCTTTTTACGAAGTAATGATCGAGCGGAATTTCTCGTCTGCCCACCAGTTGCGAGGCTATAAGGGCAAGTGCGAGAATCTGCACGGACACAATTACAAGGTCGAGATCTTTGCACGAGGCGAAGAACTCAACAACATCGGTCTCTTGATCGATTTTGGCGATCTCAAAGAAGCCGCTGACGAGATCGTCCGATACCTCGATCACCGGAACATCAACGAACTCCCGCCCTTTGATGAGGAACTAAATCCGTCGGCCGAGAATCTCGCGAAATTCTTTGTTGATTATCTAAATTCACGCATCTCGGACGACCGCGTCCAGGTCTATAAGGTCCGCTGCTACGAAACCCCGACAAGCGTCGCAACCTATCAACTCTCTTGACCATCGACCTGAGAGCGAGTCAAAGCGAGCTATTCGCCATCCTTAACGCTTTGAGACAAAACCTTAACATCAGCAATGTCCTGCTCCCGGCCCGCGGCACGTTTGTTGACGATCAGCTCGCTTACATCAATTACGGGAATCTGTCTCCCGTCTAATTCAAAGATCCGCCCGCCGCTTATCGCCTCGTCGAACGTGATGCCTGAGACTGCGGTGAGAATATCAATGCGATTTGGCGGCACGCCGACCTGCAGAACATTTCCCGCTTCGGAAAGATCGCCTTCGGAGGTTTTAAGGCTGCTCATGGGTGCGCCGAATTGGGCTAGCGCCGAATATACCTTTGCTGCATTCTCGCGGGTTGCCCGCACAAGCACGTCCAAGTCTTTTGTCGCTCTTACGTGACCGTGAAAGGCCATCGCGTATCCGCCTATAAGGACAAAATCAGCGCCCGAGTCTGCCAACTCGATCAAGATATCGTTGAAATGTTCGTTTAGGTCTATCAATCTGATCTCTTGACGAGCCGGATAGGCAGATTCGCGCGATCATAGCTCGGGAAAGGCTTTCCGCTCAGCGACCACGCCTGCTTTGAGAGTTCCCAGGCAAGTAAGATTCCCTCAAGGCCGCTGACGGGGAAAGGGTCGGTCGCCGCCTCTTCCAAGCTTACGAGCCGAACAGTTGCGATACTTCGCCTTTTCTCAGCTCTCGCTCTTCTTTCTTCGTTGCTCACCTCAATATTGTAGCGCTTTATCGGTTCGCCATGAGTTGCCGCGGACAAAATACTTGATTTTCAAAGAACAAGGGTCAAACTATCCGACCCTTCTCAAGAGTTCCCAACCCTGCCGCGAGGTAAACTAACAAAATGCGCACAATGCGGAAAATGCAGAAAAGCCGCCGGAATAACTTCCAAGCGGCTTTCTTCTCTAAAGGTGGTCGGGGCGAGATGATTTGAACATCCGACCTCACGGTCCCGAACCGTGCGCTCTACCAGGCTGAGCCACGCCCCGATAAGTCAAATTACAAGTTTAGGCATCGAGCGTACCGCTGTCAACCAAATTCAAGCGATATCCTGCGGAGCATCCTCGACCGGCTTCTTTGTGAAGCGATGCCGCAGGTATTCGATCACGGGCGGCAGGAGCGAAAGTGCGACGACGACGATCACGACCTTTTCGATGTGATCCTGGAGTTTAATGCCGAGTGCATTTTCGATGATGCCGCCGAAGAAATAGCCCGCGAGTACCATAGTTGAGATCCAAAGTGCTCCGCCAGCGACACTGTAGGCGAGGAACTTCGGGTATTCCATCTTCACCGAGCCGATGACGATCGGCGCGAAGGTGCGTACGATCGGCACAAATCGGGCGAGGAGGACCGTCTTCGGTCCATAGCGTTCGAAGAAATCGTGTGCCTTTTGCACGCGCGAAGGTTTAAAGACCCAGGAATTCTCGCGTCCAAAAAGGCTTTTGCCCATCACGCGGCCCGTCCAGTAGCCGGTGCTGTCGCCGATCACCGAGCCGAGGAAGAACGCGAGCATCACGAGCACGACGTTCAGTTTTCCCGCCGCGGCAAAAAGCCCAGAGACGACGAGAAGCGAGTCTCCGGGCAGGAAGAACCCGACCGCGAGTCCGGTTTCCGCGAAAATGACGAACCAGAGGCCGAGATATACCCAATTCCCGAGCAAGGCAAGAAGATAGTCGATCAAATGGGCCGGATTCAGGAATTCGCGTACCGTGTTAAAGATGTCGATGAGTGTTTCCATTTACTGCTGTGATTCCTTCCAACCGTGATCGCCGATGAGGGGAACGAACACGCACGGCCCGAAATCTTCCGTTCTCGTGCCGCTCTCGGTTCTCGTTACTCGAATCAGTCGCTGATTCTCACGTGTTTCTCCGACCGGAATGACAAGTTTACCGCCGACCTTCAGTTGAGCGACGAGCGGTGCCGGAACACCGGGACCGCCCGCTGCGACAAGTATAGCGTCAAAGGGCTGATATGCTGACCAACCCTTGGAGCCGTCAGCGGTCTTGAGCGTAACGTTTCGAAATCCCAGGCCCGCGAGCCTCGAACTTGCCTCACGCGCGAGGCTGTCGAGCCGCTCGATCGCGAAAACTTTCTTTGCGAGAGTTGCGAGTATCGCAGTTTGATAGCCTGTGCCTGCGCCGATCTCAAGTACGGTCTCGGTGCCGTCGAGTTCGAGAAGTTCGGTCATACGGGCAACGATGAACGGCTGCGAGATCGTCTGTCCGCTTGCGATCGGTAGAGCACCGTCACGATATGCCTGAGCCTTGAGTGCTTCGGGGACAAAGCGATGTCGCGGGATCTGTCTCATCGCCGCGAGAACCCGCGGATCACAAATCCGAAATTCATCGGCGAGAGCCGCGACCATTTGTTCGCGGCGGATCGTCATATCATCGAGCATTGCTCCGGGCGGCATAATTTCAGATCGTGCTAGGCGTTCCAATCATCAAGAAGCGTAAGTGACATATGGTCGGTCAGATCGGCACGCATCGGCGTTACGGAAACGAGGCCGGCATCGATCGCTTCAAAATCGGTTCCGCCTTCTGCGCGGTAGCCGTTACGAACCTCGCCGATCCAATAATACAGCTTTCCGCGGGGGTCCGTGTGCTCGCTGATAACAGGACGAGCGGTCTTGAAGCCCTGGGTCGTGATACGCGTTCCGGCGGGCACGCCTCGCGGGACATTTACGTTCAGCAGCGTTCCGCCGGGGATGCCTGTACTCAGTGCCTTTTCCGTGATCGAGGCCGCTACCCTCGCCGACTCGCGAAAGTCAGGGTCGCGTGAAACGGCCAGGCTGAATGCGATGCCGGGCACGCCAAGGATCGTGGCTTCCATTGCACCTGCAACCGTGCCGGAATAGCTTGCGTCATCGCCAAGATTCGGACCGTGATTGATACCTGAACAACAAATATCCGGCGGCATATCCGGCGGCAATATCTTGTTCAGCGCCATCACGACGCAGTCAGTCGGCGTTCCGTCAACCGTCCAATGATGATCGTCTATGCGCCGAATTCTCAAGGGGCGGGCAAGCGTTAGACTGTGCGAGGCCCCGCTCATCTCTGCTTCCGGAGCGACGACAAAGACCTCGCCAAGGTCAGAAAGGGCACCCTCAAGAGCCTTGATGCCGTCGGCGTGAATGCCGTCGTCATTTGTGATGAGAATTCGCGGTTTCGCCATTAGCTTTTGCAGAAATCAAAAAGTGAAAAAGCGACCCAAGGCACACTTTTTCACTTTTTCCTAAAGATCGGTTTTTTTATTTACCGGCCGGTCGTCGCCGGACGCGGTGCGGTCGTTGCCGGACGCTGCGAGCGGAAGCGGCGGCGGTTGCGTTTGCGCGCGTTAGCCGACTTCAGCTTTGCCTTTTGACCCGGCGGAATGAAGTGAGAATGCTTCTTGAAATCCTTGATGATCTCTTCGCTGATGACCTTTCGCTTGAACCTGCGCAGTGCTGATTCAATAGATTCATTTGCGTTCACTGTTACTGATGCCATTTATTTTCTCACCTCCTCTTCGGCTAAAGGTCTCCAAGGCTCGCGGCCTGGATCTGCCCCGGACGCACCTAGAGCAAACGATTATTAAAGCGCGTCCCGAGCCGAAGATGCAAGCGCAAACGCGAGAAAATGCCCGCTCGCCTATTTCGGGGCCGGCTCGGGCGGTTTTAGCGGCAGCTTCAAGAGTTGGCCTTTATAGACAAAATATACGGAGCCGGCTGCCTCATCGACCCACATGGCCATACTGTCGAAAATGATCTTGGGAATCGTCCGTACGGCCCTGAATTTGAAGGTTCGTGCGTCATACACACCGATTTCCGTCGAATTTTGTTCGCTGTTCGGCAACGCTGCCCAAAATGTCCCGGGCACCGATGCACGCTGGAGCGGCCGGAAAGTTTGCTGGGCAAGCGGGCGATATTCACCTACTGCGGGATAGGCAAGGCCGGTTTCGGGGTCGAGCAGCATAAGGCTCTCGGCCTGCACCTCCGTGTCATATTCATTCGTGATGGCGAGCAGGACCCGCCGCAGATTCGGCAAATACGCCGCGGCGCGATAGGGCATATAGTCTTCAAGGCCCTTGACGGTAAACTCCTTCTTGGTCAGCGTATTGGTACGCCTAATGCCCATCTCCTGAGATGAGGCGGCATCCCAACCGCGATAAGTTATGACCCATTTGCCGTCGGATGTTAGCAGCGGAGTTTCGTAGACTCCCGCGGAGACCTTCTCCTCTCGGCCGTTTACGATCTTGTACAGGCCGTCGCCGCCGCGATATTCGGTGCTGCCAACACGTGCTTTCCATCCCTGTTGTACGCGGTCGCCGGCAAGGCCGGCGTGCGGAACGATGTATTCGACGCCCGCAGGCTGCGATACGGAGCTTCCAACCGAGCCGCTTACAACTTTTCGCCACGAATATCCGTCATACTTTCGCTTTTCTGCGATCTCCGCCGATGCCTGCCAGGGTTCCTTGGAACCATCACCGGTCGGGTGCTCCAATACATCCGCGACCTCTTTGTCAACGCGTTCGCGTTCGGCATTATCGCTGACAACAACGCGCAGGTCATCGCCGTCCTTCCAAACAGAATATGCTGTGTAATTGTCATCGGCCAGCATCAGATCAAGTCCGGGAACCTCGCGGCTGAGTGCATACTTAACGGTCGCAGGACGCTTTCGGACCTCGGCAAAGAACTTATCGAGGCCGGCAAAGAACTCACCGGGCTGGCCGGTCATAAATATACGACGGCCGCCTGCACGGCTGAGCATTACAAGCTCCTTCGCCTCGCAATAATCGCCGAAACATTCCAGGAACGGCGGAAGCGTATCTACTTGATTCTGAGCGAGATATTGTTTTAGGTAGTCGAACTCTCCCGGTTCGAGCGGACGCTCTTTGTAGCGAGAGTCGTCCTCTTCCCACGAATAGATGACGCGGTCTTTATAGATGCGGACGTAATTTGCATCATATCCGTAGATTCCGACGAGCGAATCGTCTTCCTTGACCTCTTTCTGCAGCCGCTTTTCGATCGACATCAGCGTGTCTTCGCCGCCGACATACCAGCTGTAATATTGGAGTCCCTCGTCCGCGGAAGTGAACAGATTAGAGAGCCATGTCGAGCTTTCGGGCTCATTCTCGCTCGTCTTGAACGCGGTCGTCGAACCAAGTATCTTTGCCTCGTTCGGATGCAGCGATAGGACAACTTGTCTAGATTCGGGGGAATCTTCGCTCTCAAGGTATGCGGCGGCTGCAGACGCCATCAATTTGTCAGCGCCTCGGGCTGCCTCGAATGCCTTTGCAAGAGGAAGTTTCGCTCGCACGAGACGTCCGCAGGCGAGCACGGCACGCTTTGTTTCTGCGTTTTGACCGTTCAAGATCGCTTCGTATGCTCCGGCATCATTAAGAACGCAAGCCGCGACCGCGACGGCGAGCGGCGGGCCGCTGCGAAGGTCAAAAACGTCGTTCGCATTCTTCTCGGTGAGCACCTTTCGGCGTGCAAGCACACGCAGCACTTCCTCCTGGTCAGCGACGCCACGCTTCACATCACGGATGGACATCACGTCGATCGGCGGCAATACCCACTCCAGCGCGATCTTACGGAGCTGCTGAGCGACGAGAGGTTCGCGGGCTTCGAGGACATCGATGCGGGCAACGACGGCGGCGGCAAGGTCGTCTGTCACGAGAGAAGGATCTGTCGTTATCTGTTCGGCAAGAGACGCCTTGATCTGAGCGGGCGTGGCAACCTTTGCGTCGACTGACCATTCGTTGGTTATCGTATTTGCGTCGCCTGCGGCAAGATCCCTGCGAACAGAAGATTCTAGGGCATCGACCTGTTCGGGAATAGAGAATCCTTTGACCAGGATCAGAGCTTTCATTATGCGGATCCTGTCATAGCTTGTCGTCGGTGAAGCCAGAAGACGCCGGAGCGGCGGGCCGGCCTGCGTTTGGCCTTGAAAACCGAGAGCTTCGACCGCATCGTCCCGATATGGGTACTTTTCAGTCGATTCCGCAGCACTGATCGCCGCATTCGCGGCACTAGCAGCCGCATTAGCGATCGCATTTGCAACCGCCGCATTTGCGACCGAGGCATTTATGGCCGCCCTGTTTGTAACTACGTTTGCCGAGCCGGAACCCGATCCCTTTCGCACCACGGCCTTCGGATTCTCTTCGTGAAGAAGGCGAATGAGAGCAGGGACGCTGTCCGCGAGCTTTACTTTCTGGAGAGCTTTGATGATCGATGAGCGGGCGTTTCCAGTCGGGTCCTCGGCCCACGTTGGATTTTCCAGCCACGGAAGCAGGGCCTGCAAGACCTCGGGCTTAGCGAACTCGATCTTGATGAGCAGGTTCTTGACGGCCGCCGAGCGTACGACCGGATCGCCTGAATTGAGCAGCTCGAGCATTCTCGATGAGTACATCCCCGGCGATGAGACATTCACAAGCGTCGTAAGGCCGGTGTAGCCGCCCAGATCCTGCAGCGTCTTATCCTGAAACATCGAGACCCACCATTCTTCGCGGCCGGGCCATTCCGGTTCGGTAACAAGGGCGTCCATCGCAAGATCACGCAGCGGAGCCCGCAGATCCTTATTCTCGACGATCGCTTTGAGTTCATCGCGATAACGATCGGCGTCCATCGAGGAGCCGCTTTCGATCGCATGGCGATAAAGGGCCCAGCGTGCGAGAACGTGCGTCGCCTTGTCCTCATCTCTCGCATACATCTCGTCGATCAAAGGACGAGCCTTGTCGAAATCAAAACGCGTAAGCTGAAGCAGCTCTTCCTGATTCTCGACGTATGTGGCGGTGTCTTTTGTTGTCTGAGCCCGTTCGAGAAGTTCGTTCGTAAAATACGGGCTGTGCATCACAAGCCACTCGCGAACCAGATTAAGCTCGCCTTCTTCCAGCTTCTCCGTTGCGGAGAGCGTGTCGAACGTCTTTTTGACAAGCTCGTATGATCGTTCGCTGTCATCAAATGCACCAAGGACCGAGTTGATCTCCGTCGGATCGTGTTCAATACGGGCTTTGATCCTCTGGAACGTCTTGTCCGACATCTTTGGACGGTAGCCCAAGGATCTTTCCGGGATATTCACGCTAGACCAGAATGCCCAAAGATCGGCCATCGGAGCGTCATCCCCCGGTGGTTCGGCCTTTGTTTCACCATCCGAGTAAACCGTTCGCACGACGAGCGGATTCGGCGGCGGCGGTGCCGGAAGCTGCAGCAGTTGCCCGACGACGTCTGCTTTTGCGGCAGAGTGGTTCACCAGGAAAGCTGCTTCGACAATGAGCAGAACAAAACAGAAGGCTGCAACGGTTAGAAGTCTTTTCATATCTGCAAGAGATCGGGCTTAACACCCTGATACGCGGTCACTAATTAGAACGGTCCGACTGAAAGAATTTGCTTGATTATAATCTGAAATCAGAAGAAAATGACACAAATATTCGAGGAGCTTTGGCGCCTTCAAAGCTGAGAGACACTTTGCACCGATATTTGTTGCAAAGCAGGGAAGATCATGGACTTTTACTTCTTATTATTCTCGCTTTTCTTTCCGCGGATCGTGATGGTCGTCTATCTGCTCGCATACCCGCAGATCTTCCCGCCCAACACAGTCCCGCAATGGGCGGACGTTCTGCTCGGGGGGTTTGTGCCGAGAGTGCTCATCCTTATCTATATTTATCAGAATATGGGCTACGACAATATCTGGTTCGCGGCCCATCTCGTAGTGATGATCTTCGCGTACCTCGGCGGAACTCGCGAAACAAAACGCCGGCGAGCCAGAAGCTACTCAGAATAGACACTACGCAATTGATCTCAGTTGATCTCAGTTCATACTCAAACCGTAATATTGCAATATTACGATATATCGCTGTCGATCTGGATTTTGGAGGTTCGAACAAAGGAAAGCGGCCTTTTGATTTTCGGGGATCAAAAGACCGCAAAGTAAAGCTGATTGGGTTTAACTGTAGGCCGTGCGGAGTAGATAGGCAAAAGGCAGATTGTCAAAGGGCAGGAAAAGACCGGCGAAGCAATTCTCCGCAACTTACTTTGCCGGTACTGGAACTTGTGTTTTGGCGCCGAGGTCCTTGACCGCGATGCCGAGGCGCTTCGCCTCTCGTTCAATAACTTTGGGATCCGTCTTCAAACTGTGGATCTCATCCTGTAGCTGAAGATTTTCGTCCGTCAGGTTTTGGATCATCGAATTCAACTGCTCGTTCTCGCGAACCTCAGCGGTTACGGCTGAGAACGACCTATATGTGATCGAAACGAAGAGCGTTCCCGCGAGCGTAAGAACGACAAGGAACGAGATCCAGAACGGCCGCTGCCGCTTTGTCTTTTCGTTCCTCTCCTTTGCTGTATTGCGTCGCGCTTTCATTTCTTTAGCTCTCTAGCCTAAAAGATACTTTTTTCCTTCTTCCAACAGCTTGTTAACGTCGTCGCTCGATTCGCTTTCCGCGTAGATCCGGACCACAGGTTCCGTTCCTGATGGCCGCAAAAGAATCCATGAATCATTCTCAAATCGGAATTGGACGCCGTCTATCCTGTCCGTGCTTTGTACCTTGCGGCCCGCAAATTCCGTTGGGTCTTCGGCAAGCTTTTCCTTAAGCTTGGCAGCGACCTCATCATCGAGCCTTATGCCGATCCTGCCTGAATAGAGCCTCCCGACCCGTCCCCAAAGCTCCTTGAGCTGTTCGACCAATGGCGTTTGCCGTACCGCAACCGCTTCGACCGCGAGCAGGCAGGCAAGGATGCCGTCCTTCTCTGGGTAATGACCCCGGATCGTAAGCCCCGCGGATTCTTCACCGCCGAGAATGATCTCGTCCTTATTTATCAATTCGCCGATATACTTGAAGCCGACCGGCGTTTCAAAAACTTTTATATCTCTCGCTTTCGCGACTCTGTCCACCAGGTGCGAAGTTGCAACGCTGCGTGCTACTCCGAGCTTCCAGCCGCGGGTCTCAACTAAATAATCTGTCAAAAGTGCGATCAGTTCGTTCGGCTCGATGAAAGTTCCGTCGTGTGCGATCACCCCAAACCTGTCGCTGTCACCATCGGTCGCCAATCCCAAGACCGCTCCCGCATCCTTTACTGCCGTGAACAGGTCCCCCAGATGGTCCTTGCCCGGCTCCGGAGCCTGTCCCCCAAAGGTTACATCGCGCCAATCGTGCAGTGTTTCAACGGAAACTCCGCGATCTGCCAGGGCTTTATTCAAATATCCGCGGCCCGTGCCCCATAATGGGTCATACACAAACTTGCCGCCTGCTTTCTCGATCGCATCGAAGTTGATCTTTGTTGCAAGATCGTCGAGATATCCCGGCCGCGGATCAAAATCTTCTATCGATCCGCCTTCCTCCTCCGCGACCGGCGAGGTCACGATCAGCTGAGCTTCGATCTTCCCGGTCACTTCCGGCAAAGCCGGTGCTCCGTCGGGTGTCGAGAATTTAATGCCCTGATACTCCGGCGGATTGTGCGATGCGGTAAAATTCATCGCCCCGTCCGTCTTCAAGGCTCGGATCGCGTGTGCAACTGTCGGCGTCGGCACAGGATGTGTGCACCTAAGCACCTTCATGCCTTTGGACTCGATCAACTTTGCCGCCACGTCCGAAAACGCCTCGCCCATGAACCGTGTGTCGTGTCCGATGATCAGGGTGCCGCCCGATCCTGGTTCGCTTTTCAAATATCTACAGATCGCTTCGGTAACACGCCGGACGTTCGCGAATGTAAATTCATCTGCGATGACCGCTCTCCATCCCGAAGTTCCAAACTTGATCGCCATTTGGGAAATTTGTCCGGCACACCGGCCCTCAAGAGCGTTCCTTAAATCTAGTTGTCCTGTTGATATCCCTTGAAGTGCTAAAAAATGTAACACAGCTTTATGCGGTTGTAAAGCCATTTTTTAATTTTTTTTATCCTGTGCATTTTCAAAGGTTTACGAGGTGTTATCTGAGGTTGGTATTCAAAGCATCTTAAGCAGTTCATATCAGTTTGACCGATTTGGTTAAGCACTGGCGCAAAAGGGGCTGTGCCGACGCCGCGTGTATCGAATTGATACACACACATGGCTCTCATTGGCTTCGTGTGTCACTCGACGATCGTCTTGCGACCGACCACTGACGCGTCTAAAGCCTGTGTACACAACTATTTAGGGCTGCATTGTTTCAACAGGCCGGTTCGGCACATTATTTGCTATTAAAGATATACAGAGCGCCCGCGTTTGGGCAGTCGATGCCTCGAAAATGAGGTTTGGATCCGAGACCGGATCCTGTATTCGTGGAGAACAGCAAATAATATTATGAGACCCATCAAACACGTAGAAAAAGGCCTTAGCTTCATTGCAGGAGCGGCGTTCAATGCCGTCCGGAGTGTTAATAAATACAAACCGAATCCGTCGTTCACGCCAAAATGGGCCGACAAGCCGATCCTAAAATCTTGGCAGAAGACGAAGCCGACGCTGGGCTTTCCGCGTACGACCGATTCGCTCTGTCCGCAGTGCGTCATTGAGGCACGTGAAGAGATCCTTTCGGGCAAACGCGATGTCGCTACTTTAGTTAATGAAAAGGTCGGCGAGATCAAGGCACAGATCATCGAGCGTGACAATCAGGTCTGGATGATCAAAGAGTGCCCGATCCACGGCAAGGTCGAGGATATGATGGCGATCGATGCGAACTTCCTGAAGCACGTCGAGTCGCTCTTCCCGGGCCGCGATATGGAAGCCCACAATGATGAAAAGCTTCACAATCATGGTTCGTCCTCGGTGAAATACGGCCGCGGCGCCGTTCTCACGGTCGATCTTACGAATCGCTGCAATATGATGTGCGATCCGTGCTTTATGGACGCAAACCAGGTCGGATTCGTTCACGAGCTCTCGATGCAGGACGTGACGGAGATCCTCGACAACGCGATCTCGATCAAGCCGCGTCGCCAGATGTCCGTTCAGTATTCGGGCGGCGAGCCGACGATCAGCCCGCACTTCCTTGATGCGATCAGATACGCCCGCAAGGTCGGCTACAACTCCGTCCAGGCCGCGACCAACGGCATCGAGTTCGCAAAATCGAAAGAATTCTGTCGCGAGGCTGCCGAGGCGGGACTTCGCTTCGTGTATCTGCAGTTCGACGGCATCGGCAACGACGCTAACTCGCACCGCCAGATCGGCAACCTTTTCGACGTAAAGCTCCGTGCGATCAACAACCTTCACGAAGCCGGCGTTGACATCATTCTTGTTACGACGCTGGTCAACGGCATCAACAACGATCAGGTCGGCACGATCATCCGCTTTGCGATGGAGAACCCGAAGAAGATCTCGTTCATCGCATTCCAGCCTGTGTCATTCACCGGCCGCGATGAGCACATCACGGAGCAGCGTCGTCTGCAGCAGCGTTATACGCTCTCGCACATGGCACTTGACGTGAAAAAGCAGCTCGGGATCACTGAACCTACGCGTGACTGGTTCCCGCTCAGCTTGATGGGAGCCTTCGCAGACTTCGCAGACGTTGTGCACGGTGAAGATGCGGATTGGGGACAGGTCTCTTGCGGATGCCACCCGAACTGCGGTGTCGGCACGGCCGTTATGATCAACAAGGAAACTGGCGATATGGCTCCGGTACCGCAGTTCCTGGATATTCAGGGCCTTGTTAAGGATATGCAGCACATCTCCGATACGAACCGCGGCAAGTGGTTCTCGAATATCATGATGGGCCTTGCTTTGCTCAAGAATTTCGATCCGTACGGTGCGCCGCACAGCCTTACACTCGGTGCGATATTCAAGAAGTTCGACAAGTCGTTCGGCCTTTCAGGCAAAGATTACGGAAAGGTCGGCCCAGATCGCACGATCGAAGATGTCGAGAAGCGTCGTCAGGATCCGTGGAACTTCCTCTTTATTGCAGGAATGTGGTTCCAGGATCTCTTTAACTACGACTTCCGCAGAACGGAAATGTGTATCATTCCGTACGGAACGCAGGAGGGCGAGATATCATTCTGTGCTTATAACACGGGCATCGGCTGGCGCAATATCATCGAGAATATGCACCAGAACGCGACCGTTGCGAAATGGTACAAGGATCACGGCCGTCACGAGGTCTTTGCTCGCGGCAAGCACGTCGAACTCGATTCGACCGAGCACAACCTTACTCTGAACGAGGTCGATCTTTCGCGTCCGAACAAACCGCACATGGAAGGTCCTAAGACCGCTGCCGAGGAAATGCAGATGATGCGTAAACTCTATCAGCAGATGGTCATGGACAAGAACCAGATCAAGGGCGATAACCTCGTTCAGATCGGCGGAATCAAAAAGGAAGCGAAAGATAAGGAAATGGCAGTTGCCGAGTAGTGTCGCGCACGGCAACCTTTCTCCTACAGACTTCAACGGGCCCGTGAGCGATCACGGGCCTTTTGCGTCCAAGATGCGGGCGACGTGTCGAGATGTTCCGCGCAAATGTAAAGTATTGTAAAGCGCGAACATTTCTATTAATTTTGATTTGCTTATATACACCATATTGGGTATAGATAGTAGATGAACGAAAATGTCTTTCTCGTTCGTTAGTTGCTTTCACCGAAAATTTATCGGGTCAAGGCTCGACGGCCGGTTTCATCAGCCTGTTTCCATTTAGGCGATCAAACTGCTCAAAAAGCCGTTGGAAAAATTTAAGATCTATAAGGAAGCCTCTTAATATGAATCAGGCAAGAACCGCTACCAGAATCTTCTTCTACTGTCTGCTGATCGGTGTCTTTACAATAGGCACCAGTTACATTGCGCGGGCACAATCACAGGCATTGAACGGCCAGATCGAGGGCACGATCACTGACGCTTCGGGCGGAGCGGTACCCAGTGCGAAGGTCGTTGTAAAAAATACTCAAACCGGCACCGAACGTACGGTTGTTGCCGACGGCAACGGTGTGTACAGGGCTCCGCTGCTCCCGCTTGGCACCTATCAGGTCACGGTCGAAGCCCCGAACTATAAGCGGCTCGTTCGAGAGGGAATCACCCTGACGACCGGACAGACGGCCACGGTGAACGGGGTACTTGAAATAGGTGACGTTTCGGCGACCGTGACGGTTGATGCAGACGCGCCGATAGCCGATTCGGCAAAGATCGACCTTGGACGTGTGATGAACGCACGCGAGGTCGAGAATCTGCCGCTCGTGTCGCGTAACCCATACAACTACGCTCTTCTTCAGGCGAACGTTACGGGCCGTCCGAACGCAGAGTTCGGTGTGCCGCGTATCAACGCTAACGGCTACACTCGCCGCACGAACTACCAGCTTGACGGTAACAACAACACCCAGCAGGATCGCGGCGGCATCCGACTGATGCCGATCTCGGATACCTTCGTCAGCGAAGTTCAGCTCGTGACGAACGGTTTTGCTCCCGAATTCGGAAACACGCCGGGCCTGATCATGAACGCGATCACTCCGTCGGGCACGAATGGGTTCCATGGAGAGGTTAGCTATCGCTTCCGTCGGACTCCGATGTCATCGCGGCCTTTTAATACATCACCATTGTCAACAAAGCCCGAGACCAAGGTTGATGACTTTACGGCGTCGATCGGCGGCCCGATCATCAAGGATCGCTGGCATTTCTACACAGGCTACGAGTGGGTGAAGCGTGATCTCGGCGGCGAACCGCAGCGTGTCATTACTGTCACGCCGGCGAACCAGCAGGCTCTGATCGCAGCCGGAGTCCCGGCATCGGCATTCCCAACAGCGATCCCTGCATCGCAGAAGGTAAACTTCTTCATCTTTAGAACCGACGCGCAGCTCAACCAAAGTAATCGGCTAAGCGGTCGGTTCAATTATTTCAAGAACATTTCGCCGAACAATATCGGCGGCGGCCTGACGACGCTCGAACGAAGCATTGACTTCTTGGACAAGTCTTACTCGGTCGGGCTTCAGCTCGTTTCGACCCTTTCATCGAACTTCCTGAATGAGCTTCGGTATCAGTACGCAAAACGTGATTCGCGGAATATCGCAAACGGAAATTCGGGTACGGGGCCGAGTATCGTGATCACAGGTGTTGCAAACTTTGGAGCACCTGAGAACGCCGATACGATCGCACCTCTTGAGATAACCAACCAACTACAGAACAACCTTACGTGGACGAACGGCGACCACGTGGCAAAGTTCGGCATTGGCTTTAACCACATCGCCGATACACGCCGAACTAACTCATATGTTCGATATACATTCTCGAGCATTGCGAACTATGTTGCTGCAAATACGGGTGCGAACCCGTTCGCCTACACACGGTTCGACCAGATCTTCGGGGATACGAACATTGATTTTAGCAGTACGTTCTACAACTTCTTCCTACAGGACGACTGGAAGATCACACGTAAGCTGAAACTCAACTACGGCGTTCGGTATGATCTTTACAACATCCCGAAAGCTGATCCGCAAGCGGCCTACGAGCCTTCGAGAAAGTTCAAGGTTGACAAGAATAACTTCGCTCCTCGACTTGGCCTTGTTTACGGTGTCAGAGACGGCAAGCGTCCGACCGTGATCCGCGCAAGTGCGGGCATCTACTTTGATACCGTCTATTTGGATACTTATCAGAGAGCACTACAAGCGAACGGCAGTCCGAAATTCTTTACGGTTTCGTTCACAAATCCGGCAACGCCGGGAGCTCCCGGCTTCCCGAATAACGTTTCGACCGGAACACCTCCGAGACAGGATATTACGGCGATCGCTTCTGATTTTGAGAATATGTATGCGATCCACGGGAACGTACAGGTCGAACAGGCATTGACCCAGGATCTTTCCTTCACGGTCGGCTATATACACTCGAGCGGCCGTCATATTCCGATCTACAGGAGCGTCAACCGCATCAATCCGGTCGGTGCTCTTGCCGATGGACGTCCGATCTATAGCGATACCGTTAGTGCCGCGACCAGAATGGATCCGCGGTTCAACAACATCCTGCTTGCTGAAGCTTCCGGCAACTCGAACTACAACGCGTTTACGGTTCAGCTCAACAAGCGATTCTCGAAGGGGTATCAGTTCAGCGCGAACTACACGCTCTCGAAGTCGATGGATGACGCCCCGGAACAGAACCTCGTGGCCACACAGTCAGGCGGACTTGTTCAGCAGGATCCGACAAATCGCAAACGTGATTACGGTCCGTCACTTGCGGATCAGCGTCATACCTTTGTGCTGAGCTTTGTGGGCCGTCCGGACTTCCATTTTGAGAACAAGGCCTTGAACTACCTTGTGAACAATAACCAGTTCGGTATCATCGCAACGGCGAACAGCGGCGAACGCTACAACATCGTTGCTGCAACGGACATTAACCACGACGGCTTTTCGGGCACCGACAATCCTGTCGGGATCACACGTAATTCCGGAGTGACGCCGAAGCAGTTCAACGTTGACTTCCGCTATTCGCGATTCTTCCCGTTCACCGAAAGACTTCGCCTCGAGGTCTTTGGCGAATTCGTGAACGTTTTCAACATCAACAGCATCTATCAGATCAACAGTCTTACCGTTACGACAGATGCTCTTGGAAACCCGACCCAGGCGTTGCCGAGCACGACCACGCGGCCGGTGACCTCGCTTGATGCCCGACAGTTTCAGATCGGCCTCAAGTTCCACTTCTAAAGGAAGTAAAAGATTCGCCGATGCTCCACTCCCACGGGGCATCGGCGAACCGCTTTTCGGTTGCGATGAAAGATCATACAACTAAGCCGGACGAGCCACCTGTTGAACGGCCCGATGAATGGTGGTATCGGATCTATTTTGCTGTCATTGTGACGACGGTCGCCGTTATCGCGCTCTTAGAGGCCTTTTCCTATTATTTTTCGCACTGAACAAAAATGAGACCTTTGGATTGGGCAGTTGTCGTTGCGTATCTCGTCTATGTCATCTGGGACGGCATACGGATGACCAAGCACAGCGGTAATGTCGAAGGCTATTTCCTCGCGAATCGCAGTCTGCCTTGGTGGGCTGTCGGGCTTTCGGTAATGGCGACGCAGCTTTCCGCTATTACGCTTGTCGGTACCACCGGCCAGGCGTATTCGGACGGAATGCGCTTCATTCAGTTCTATTACGGCTTGCCGCTTGCGATGATCATCCTTTGCATCACGGCCGTACCTTTCTTTTACCGTGCGAACGTTTACACTGCATACGAATATCTCGAAAGGCGTTTCGATGCAAAAACGCGCAGCCTGACGAGCTTCTTCTTTCTCATCTCCCGCGGCCTTGGTGTGGGCGTGATCATCGCTGCCCCTTCGGTCATTCTCTCGATCGTGCTCGGCTGGCATGAGATGACGACCATCTTCGTTATCGGTTTATCGACGACCATCTATACGATGATCGGCGGAGTTCAGGCGGTTACGTGGACAGACGTGAAGCAGATGTTCGTCATCTTCTTCGGCCTGTTCGTTTGTATCTTTGTGATCATTTCGCAGTTTCCCGCCGGCGTGTCGTTTACTGACGGCCTCACACTTGCGGGTGCGACAGGAAAACTTACGACAGTAAGCCTCAGCTTCGACCTAAAAGAGAAGTACACGCTTTGGTCCGGGATGATCGGCGGCCTGTTCCTTTTCCTTTCATACTTCGGCTGCGACCAAAGCCAGGTGCAGCGGTTCCTAACCGCAAAGTCGGTTTCCGAAGGCAGAACATCGCTCTTGATGAGCGCGTTTCTCAAGATCCCGATGCAGTTCATGATACTGCTAGTCGGTGTTTTGGTCTTCGTCTTTTATCAGTTCACGGCGCCGCCGATGATCTTCAATCAGGTCGAGGTCGGCAAGGTCGCGCAAACGGCGCAATACCAAACTCTCAAGGGCGAATTTGACGCCGCTCATCATCAGCGTGAGTTGGCCGCTCAAGCTTTTCTTAAGGAGCAGACCGAGGCGACGAGACAGGAATATCTTGCTGCCGACAAGGCCTTTAACGCTTCGCGAAAGAATGGTGTTGATTACGTAAAGACCGCGACAAAGAACGAGAGCTTTAATGACGTGAACTACGTCTTCCCGTCGTTTGTTGTACAGAATATGCCGATGGGCGTGATCGGCTTGATCATTGCCGCGATCTTTGCCGCAGCTATGTCGTCGATCTCGGCCGAGCTTAACGCTCTGGCTACCGCGACGACGATCGATTTCTACCGCCGGCATTTTAAGAAAGACGGAACCGACCGACAGTATGTTTTCTTCGGCCGGGTCGCAACGTTTGTTTGGGGCATTTTCGCCTGCATTGTCGCGACATATGCGACGAACCTCGGTTCGCTGATCGAGGTCGTCAATAAATTTGGATCATTTTTTTACGGCTCGCTCTTAGGAGTCTTCGTCCTGGCATTCGCCGTGAAACGAGCGCGAGCTCGCGGGGCATTCTTTGGCCTCTTATTCGGGATCGGTTCCGTTTGGGTCGCAAGCCACTTTACGGACATCGAGTTTTTGTGGTTCAACGTGGTTGGGTGTGTAGTGACGGTGATCTCTGGTTACTTGATCAGTCTCACCGATAAAGGAGAAGTCGATGCTATCAAGGTTTAGGAAAGTTACTGTTCTCTCATTGCTGTTCGTTCTGGCGTTTCTGAATGTTCCGAACACACGTGCGCAGGTCCGTCCTGTTTACGATATGGGAGCCATCGGCCTCGGGCAGCAGCTCAAGCGTTTGCAGACGACCGCAAGCGCGATGCACACAGGTGCGCATCCTGATGACGAAGATTCAAATCTGATCGCGTTTCTCGCTCGCGGCGAGAACGCACGAACCGTCTATCTCGCCCTAAATCGCGGCGAAGGCGGTCAGAACGTCATCGGGCCAGAGCTGTTCGAGCCTCTCGGTGTCATCCGTACGGAGGAACTCCTGCAGGCGAGGCGTCTTGACGGCGGCCAGCAGATGTTCACGAATGTGATGGACTACGGATTCTCGAAAACGCGTGCAGAAGCGACGCGTATATGGGGAGAACAGCCGACGCTTGCGGAAATGGTGCGTGCGATCCGGACATTCCGTCCGCTCGTCATCATTTCGCGGTTTTCGGGTACTCCCGCCGACGGCCACGGACAGCATCAACTCGCAGGCTACCTGACGCCGCTCGCTTACAAGGCGGCGGCCGACCCGAACCAGTTCCCTGAGCAGATCAAAGAAGGTCTGCTCCCGTGGCAGGCAAAGAAGCTCTACATGGGTCAGGGATTTACCGCACCCGCAGGTGAGAAGGTTTCCGTTACCGTCGATACCGGGCATTTTGACCCGCTCATCGGGCGTTCCTATGCAGAGATCGCGAGCGAGGGCCGCAGCCAGCACAAGACTCAGGAGATGGGCACGATCGAGCGTCGCGGAGATCAGTTCTCGGGCGAAAAGCTGCTCGACTCGAAGGTTCCGACGAGCTCACCGGAAAACGATATTTTTGAAGGGGTCGATACCTCGATCAGCGGCATCGCAAAGATCACCGACGACAACGAGGCCGGACTTTCCGACAAACTCGCTGCGCTTCAAGCGACCGCGAAGAAAGCTCTCGATGAATACAATGCGTACGCTCCCGAGAAGATCGTCCCGGTTCTCGCCACCGGCGTAAAGCAAGCACGCGAAGCGAAGGATGCCGCAAAGAATCCTTATGCAAAGGCTCTGATCGCCGAAAAAGAACAGGAATTTGCCCACGCCCTTCAGCTCGCCGCAGGCGTCGTTGTTGACGCTTTGAGCGACACTGACACGATCGTGGCGGGTGACTCGACCGGAGTTTCGGTAAAGGTGTTTGGTAAAGCTGCGGCCGTGAAGAACGTGACGCTGAACGCGCCGGCGGGCTGGGACGCCGAGACTGCCGCTGAACCCAAGCCGGCAGGGAATTCATTCTTCTTCCGGCCTGAAAAGGCGGATGCCGCGTCATATTTCAAATTGACAGCGCCCTCGAATGCGGCTCCGACACAACCATATTGGCTTGAAAAGCCGCGACACAATTTTACATTCGATTGGAGCGCCTCCGATGCCGTCAAGAACGCTCCGTTCCAACACAAACTCGTGACCGCCGAGGTCACGATGTCGATCGGCGGCGTCGATATAACGGTTTCACAGCCCGTCGAATATCGCTTTGCAGATGACATTCGCGGCGAACTCCGCCGTGATCTTAATGTCGTTCCGCTCGTAACGGTCGCGCCGGACACGAATCTTTTGATCGTTCCGACCTCGGCAAAAGAGCAGAAGCAGCGTATCGCGGTTTCGGTCACGAACCAGGCACCGCGTGAAACAAAAGGTTCAGTGAGCCTCGCACTACCTGCAGGTTGGAGTGCAACGCCGGCGTCGGCAGATTTTGACCTCAAGGCCAAGAACGAAAAGACCGCGGTCACTTTCGATGTGGTCGTTCCGGCCGGTGCGAAGATCGGCAAGTACGACGTTACGGTCAATGCGAAGGTTGGCGGCCAGGTCTTCGACCAGTCGATGCAGGAGATCGCTTATCCGCACATTCAAACGCATCGTCGATATTCGACAGCAACGGTCGCCACGGAGGTTCTCGACCTAAAGGTCGCTCCCGTCCGCGTCGGCTACATTATGGGCAGCGGTGACTCGGTTCCGGCCGCGATCAAACGTCTTGGCCTGTCGGTAACGATGCTCGAGGAAAAGGATCTCGCGACCGGCGACCTATCGCGGTTCGACACGATCGTTGTCGGCATACGCGCATCGCAGGTTCGGCCTGATTTCGTTGCTAACAACGGACGCCTGCTCGATTTCGTCAAGAAAGGCGGAACGCTGATCGTTCAGTACCAGCAGAACCAGATCATCCTGAACAATATGCTGCCTTTTGCAGCGAAGATGGACGGCGTGGTCAACGGAAAGCAGCGGATCTCGAATGTGCGTGTTGTCGATGAGACCGCACCCGTGAAAATGCTCATTCCGAACGATCCGATCTTTACCTATCCGAACAAGATCGGGCAGAGCGATTGGGACAACTGGGTGCAGGAGAGAAATCTTTACACGCTTACGCAGCTTGGGCCCGAATGGGTCTCGCTGACCGAAACTGCCGATGAAGGCGAAGATCCCGTGACCGGCGGGCTGATCTACGCAAAGCTTGGAAAAGGAGTTTATGTTTACAACGCCTTTTCATTCTTCCGACAGTTACCGGTCGGCACGCCGGGTGCCTACCGTATGCTCGCAAATATGCTGAGCTTGCCGAAAGCTCCGTCGAAATAGTTTCGGCGGGAACTTTTATGATTGCGGGCATCGCTCGGCACGAACTTGAATCGAGTTGGACGATGCCCATTGCTTTATTGAAACGGAGAGATCTAGAAAGTGTCAGTTGAAATAGAGAAATTTCCTGCGCCAAGCTATACCGAAAATGTGCTGGCCGATTGTTTTGAGGATGCCAAGAACTACTTTCTCGAAGCACTGATCGACGTCGATCATGCACACGCGATCATGCTGGCCGAGCAGGAGATCATCTCGGAAGCTGAACTGAAAATGCTGCTCACGGCGCTCAGTAAACTCGACCTCGACGCGATCCGTGCGGCAAAATACGACGGCTCGTACGAAGATCTTTTCTTCCTGCTCCAGCGGGAGATCAAGGCCAATTGTGAAGACAAAGAGGTTGCCGGCAAGCTCCACACCGCCCGGAGCCGCAACGACATCGACGTTACGATCTATCGCCTGCATCTGCGAAAGGTCGCGCTAAAACTTCTCAATGAAACGATGGCGCTTCGCGGAGTGATGCTTGATCTTGCGTCGCAGCACCACGAGACGCTCATTCCGGCTTACACACATACGCAGCCTGCACAGCCATCGACACTTGCGCATTTTCTGCTCGCGATCGCAGAGAATCTCGGCCGCGATATTCGAAGGCAGCAGAGTGCGTTCGAGAATATGAATTACAGCCCGCTCGGTGCGTGTGCGATCACGACGACCGGCTTTCCGATCAGCCGCGAACGCACGGCGGACCTGCTCGGGTTTTCAGCCCCGACCGTAAATTCATATGCCTCGATCGCCTCGATCGATTATTTTACGGAATTGTTGGGTGCGGTAAGCGCGCTGCTCGTGAACGTCGGGAAATTCGCACAGGAATTCCTCTTGATGGCGATGCAGGAATTTGACGTGATCGTCCTGTCGGACGGTTATGTTCAGGGCTCGTCGATAATGCCGCAGAAGCGAAATCCCGTTGCGATCGAACACGTTCGAGCCATCGCGAGCAAGGGCCTCGGCCAGGCTCTTGGCGTGCTCACCGCTGTTCACAACACGCCTTTCGGCGACATCAACGATTCCGAAGACGACATCCAACCGCTGGTCGCGAGTGCCGTCCGGGATGCAACACGAGCCGTCTCGCTCCTTTCGAACAGCCTGAAGGCCGCGACGTTCAAGACCGACACCTTGCGGCACCGGGCCGAAGCAAATTTCATCACGGTAACCGAGTTGGCCGATTCGATCGTTCGGCACGAAGGTCTTTCATTTCACATCTCGCATAAGATCGTCGGGACGGCCGTTAAGGCGGCACTCGAAGTGGACAAGCATGAACTGTCGCCCGAGATCGTGCAAACCGCGGCCCGTGAAGTTCTTGGCCGCGAGCTTTCGATGTCGGCCGACGAGATAACCGCGGCGCTTTCAGCGGAGAATTTCGTTAATATCCGAACGATCTACGGCGGAACCGCTCCGGAAGAAACGAGGCGTGCATTGTCGGTCGAGAAAGAAAGAGAATCGGCAGATCAAAAATGGTTCGACGCAAAAACGCAGCATCTTGCCGCTGCGGCTTCGACATTAAAGGCAAAGGTCGCGTCCGTTATTTCGGCTTGAGTTTATTTGCGTTTCCAGCGTACGCCGAAAGGTGTATCTTCGAGGACGAATCCGCGGTCGCAAAGCAGGTCACGGATCTCGTCCGAACGGCCAAAATCCCGAGATCTTCGGGCATCGTTCCGCTGCTTGATAAGTGCGGCGATGTCGGCCGGCAGCCATTCCTTTTCAGCTCGACAAAATATTCCAAGAACAGCGTCGAAGCCTTCAAGTGCCTTGAACACTTCGCGGCGATCTTCGCTACGAAAAGCGTTGTTGGACAGCGAGATATTGACCTCGCGTATCAGCGAATGGAGAGCGGCGAGGGCAGCAGCGGTATTCAAATTATTGTCCATTGCCGCTTCGAACTCTGACGTGAAGGTATCGACCGTCGTGTGAAGATCCGGCGTTTCGCCATCCGCAAGATGCTCGTCCCGCAGTCGGCGGAAGAAGTCATGAAGCTTCTTGACGGTCGCCTGCGCACCGTGGAGATTCTCGTGTGTGAAATTCAGCGGCTTGTCGAAGGGAACAGAGAGCAGGAGATAACGGACCGCGAGCGGACTCACGTCAAGCTTCGTGATATCGCGAAGCGTGAGCACGTTGTTCGAGGTCTTCGACATCCGTTCATCGTTGACGTTCAGAGCTTCGCCGTGGAGCCAATAATTGACAAATGGCTTGCCTGTAGCGCCTTCCGATTGTGCGATCTCATTTTCATGATGCGGGAATTTCAGATCGACGCCGCCGACGTGTATGTCGAAGGTCTCGCCCAGAAATTCCATAGCCATCGCGGAACATTCGATGTGCCAACCCGGCCGCCCGCGTCCAAATGGAGCATCCCAGCCGACAGGTTCGTCCTTGCGGACAGCTTTCCAAAGCACGAAATCGCACGCGTTCACTTTCCTGTAACGGTCGGCGTCCATCCTTTCGCAGTCGAAGATCGAACCTACGGTGAGCCGCGAGAGCTTTCCGTATTCGGGGAACGAAGCGATCCGATAATAGACAGAGCCGTTCGACTCATACGCATGGCCGTTCGCGATCAGTTTTTCGATCAGCCGAATGATCTGCGGTATATGCTCCGTAGCCCGCGGCGTGTATTCGGGCCGTTCGCAGTTGAGAGCGTCGATGTCTTCCCAAAAGATATCGACGAAATGCCGCGTGAGCTCGTCGAGCGTGATGCCTTGTCGCTCGGCCTCTGCGATCGTGCGGTCGTTCACATCCGTCAGGTTCATCACCTGCCGCACTTCGTAGCCCTTGTATTTTAGATAACGGCGAAGAACATCGCCGAAAATGAAGGTGCGAAAGTTGCCGATATGCGCAAAATTCCAAACCGTCGGGCCGCAAATATACATTCGTACACGGCCCGGCTCGATCGGTTCGAATTCCTCAAGTTCGCGAGAAAGAGTATTAAAAAGTTTCAGCATCAATCGTAATCGATCCCGGACGAATCCGCCGGGAACCTTACTACGATAACACCTACAAAGTTTTTTGGCTTTCCGTCAACGAGAAGCGGACGAAATTTCCAGCTCTTTGCGGTCGAGGCGGCAGCTTGCCGCAAAAGCAGATGACCGTTGAGATCTTTGGCGAATCTTACAGCTCCGGTCGAATCGACAGCTACGAAGACCTCGATCTCGATTGGCTGACCGCAGGCTCTCATTGCCCGTGCAACTGCCGGGCATTGTCCGAAAATTTCCTTCTCCACCTGCAAACGGATAGCGTCCTTGGACAGCTTTAAGGTGTCGGCGACGGGAAACTCCTTGAACTGAAGGCCTTCCGGACTTAAGGTTGGGCTCACGCCAAACAACGCGGTGCATTCGAGCGGTTTGATCGCAAATTCGACGGTGGCGACGCTCCGGTAGCCGCCATTTGCGAAGCTGACCTTACGGTCCGGAAGGCCGATGCGTTCTCTTACGTAGCTTGTAATATCAGCGAACTCTGTAAAAGACGTCTGCTGGCCGCCGTAAACAATGATATTCCCCTTTGCGTCGCCGGACATTGAATACAATCGCTCTTGGTAATCTTTGATCACTCGGTCAAGGTTTGCTTTGTCGGAGAAGGAAACTTCGTCGAACTTTTCGGCCGTCGGAGCAAGGCACTGTGGTTTGACATACGTGACTTCGTCGTCCGAGTCGTCGTCATCGGGATCGTCTTGGGCTCTGGCGGCAGCGACGGCGATGGTCAAGACGAGAATTGTGAGAAAAATAGCTTTCCAGTTCATTCGACGGCCACCTCATTGATCTCTCGAATGGCACGGATCTAGGCGACATCAGGTTCGATGAAACGCTTTCTTGCTTCGTCCGAAAACAAAAGCTCTCGTGTGTAGAACTTCAGCGGATGATCCTTATCGAGAGACTCGGCGATATCGTTCGCGATCTCTGCGAACGGAAGATGTTTGTGGTCCAGCCAAAAAGCGTGGACCGCGTTCATCCAGAAAATCGTCAGCGTCTCGTGATAAGGCATCTCCTTTTCAAGATCGATACCGAATCCGTGTTCGAGCAAGCGTAAGATGCCGCGACGCATCCGTTCGGTTGCAGCACCGAGGTCAAATTGTGAGACGTAGTACAGTGCGACAACGAGGTGCTCGCGATGCTTCCACTCTTCGCGGGCGATCGTCGCGTTCTCAAAACTCTCAACAAGATCGAGGATCTCTTTTTCCGATCTGTACGCAGACATAAAGCAAAAACGGTTATTCTACACCCTTCCGAACACAAAAAAGAACGGAACTTGCAAGCTGAAGGCTCCGGCAAGTTCCGTCCTCTTGTTTAACGGGAACGTGATAGGACAGATCGCGGTTACGCAGTCGCGGGTTTTTCGGCATAGACCGTGAGGCTATGGATCCCGACACCGCTCGTCTTGAAAGCGGACAGAGCTTCCTCGTCCAAGTATCGGCGCAGAATGTCGTCCGGTACTGTGATCGCGCGGTCTTTCTGGAGCGTTACATTCTTAAAACCGTTCTTTTCTATTAGGCCGAGATATTCATCCTTTCGGATCGCCCCCGAGACGCAGCCGGCATACATTTCGGCGGCAGACTTGATGGGATCGGGTAGTTCGCCATCGATCACGATATCCGAGATGCTGAAATGGCCGTTGGGCTTCAGCGTTCTGAAGATCTCGCCGAAGACCTTGTTCTTGTCAGGCACGAGATTCAGTACACAGTTGCTGACGACGACGTCTGCCGTGTCGTCGGCGACAGGAAGCTGCTCAAGGTCGCCCTTTCGAAATTCAACGTTGACGTAGCCAAGCTTTACAGCGTTCGAGCGCGCCCTTTCAAGCATCGCATCGGTGAAATCAACGCCGATAACCTTGCCGGTCTCGCCGACCTCGCGTCGTGCGACGAAGCAATCATTGCCCGCTCCGCTGCCTAGATCGATCACCGTATCGCCCGCCTTGATCTGCGCGAACTGTGTCGGCAGTCCGCAACCGAGTCCAAGATCGGCATCCGCAACGTAGCCTTCAAGCGAGGTGTAATCCTCGGTCATTATGTTGTAAACCTCGTCCGAGCATCCGCCGGAGCCGCAGCACGAGGCCTGATTCTCAACTTTGTCCTGCGAAGCGATCTCCGTGTACTTCTCTCTGACGAGTTCCTTCAACCTTGCTGCGTCATCCGTTTCGGCCTCCGCCTCGGGAGCTGTTCCGCCCGCTCTCTTGCCGTCCTCAACGTCGGTCGAACAGCAGCTCGGGCCGCAGCAAGAGCCCTCATTCTCTTCGTGTTCGGCCGATACTGTCCCGCCGTATTCCTTCGTTCGTACTTCTTCCAACTTAGTTGCATTTTCCATATTATTCAGCAGCACTTCCCGTTCTTCTCCACCAATTTCGCTGAAATGCCTGCAATGTAACCCCGCAGTTCGTTGATGGTCTTCTCGTCAATGCAATAGCAGATCGCGTTACGCTCGATACTGCCCTTAATCAGTCCTGCGTTCTTCAACTCGCGCAGATGCTGCGAGACGGTCGCCTGTGAGAGCGGCAATTCGCCCACGATGTCGTTGCAAATGCAGCCGTCCACATTAAGCAGGTATTCGACAATAGCAACCCTCGCCGGATGCCCGAGGGCTTTTGCGATCAACGCGATCGCCTGCTGGCCTTCGCTGAAACTTTCTGCTTTTGAAGCCCCCATAACGTTGTCCTTCGTATCGTCCTCGCAACACCCCTAAGACGGAATCGCCGCGACTCTCTCACATCACAATAATTCCAGTACGAGATAGCCGATCAGCCTCCCTAATCCGATCGTTCGCATACTCAACACCGAATCCGAACATACGCACGCGGCGGAGAACCTCATATCCATTCGCCAACCATCCGTAATATTGCAATATTACGATACTCAGCTCTCAACTCGCTGCGATACGGGTGACTGTCCGAGTTTCTCTTAACATGACCTTCGCGGAGCTGTCATCGGAGCGGCGACGGCCCTCCGGCCGGATCCGGATGCTCTCCACGAAATAGTTTACGGAAGCGCGATCGACGTTCGTCCCTCCGATACTTGTATGTCAAAAACCGCGACGTATCACCATCTATCACTACCACTACGATTCACAGAGCCGTAGCTCTTAGAGCCGTAATAATGCAATATTACGATAAAGAAGGATTTGTGTCAATTGCCGTCGGTGATATATCTAAGAGCAGGCCGCTACCTAGCTCTCATGCTTTCAAGTGCATGCTGATACTGGCGGCAATTGTTGTGCGGCTTGAGCAGCGTGCTCAGAGCGAAAAGGCCGTCTTAGGCGACGGCCTGGAGTCGTTCGTCGTCGCCGCTCTCGTCGATGAAGAGATACTTCTTCCATTCGGGACGAGACTCGGCGTAATGGCAGAGCAGGACGTGGTCAAGGCCGAGGCGAAGCAGCTTCTGGGAGGTCAGGAGCGGCATGCGTGCCTGGTCGGGTGTTCGATTGCCTTTGCGTTGATTGCACTTAACGCACGCTGTCACAAGATTTTGCGGCGTATGCTCGCCGCCCTGTGCACGCGGCAGGATGTGATCGAGCGTCAGGTCTTTCGCGTGGCGATGCTCACCGCAATATTGACAGCGGTAGCGGTCACGAATGTAGATCCTTGCACGCTTCATCGAATTCTCGTTTTTCTTTCGGCGCAGATGGATATAGTGGCGCAGGCGCACAACGGACGGCACCGGGAACGTCGTGGATGGCGAATGCAGAACGTTCTCGCCGTCGTTCTCCTCAACAAACACGGCTCCGCGAAACCACAGGCAGACGGCGCGCGCGACACCGACCGTACCCAACGGTTCATACGAAAAGTTCAATAGCAATACTCGTCCGGTCAGCAAGTTCGTGGAGCCTCCTTAAAAGATGATCCGATCATGTTCGACGCGGCAGGGAAGCAAACCCCTCGCCGGCGCCTTTCTATGCGATGGCAGACGACGCGTCCAAAGTCCAAATTTACTCCTAAAGTGCAAAATAACGCAAGCACAATCGGTTGTCGTTGTCTTCTGTTCGAAAACAATATATGCCGCTTGCACCCATCCGGAAAGCTAGGTCGGCTACTTTGGAACTTCAAGCGGCAGCTGAAACTTCTGAATACCGCTCGTCGAAATATTGCTTGGCGGACGATCCGTAAATACGTAAACTAGAAGCCCCCACAGTTTGCGAGAAGGAGAAAGTCTATGAAGATCGCGATGGTGATCGTCCGTACGTTGATGGGCTTGCTGTTTATTTTTGCCGCAATCGTTGTGCTGTTCAAACTTGCGCCCGTCCCCGAACTAACAGGCGTTGCTAAGACGTTCAATGACGGGATCTTCGCCGTCGGCTATTTTGTCCCTATGCTGAAGATAGTCGAGCTGACGTGCGGCATTCTGTTCGTGATCGGCCGCTTCGTCCCGCTCGCGACGATCCTGATCGCGCCGATCATCGTGAACATCTTCGCGTACCACGCGTTCATCGACAATTCGGGGCTGCCGGTGGCGGTATTTCTAGTGCTCGCGAACCTCTTTATCGCGTACAACTATCGAGATGCATATCGAGGAATTCTGGCCGCTAAGCTTGCTTGAAATGTTCATAGCCTTGTTGGGCGAGCGGACGGAGTTCGCCATCGATAAGGAGCGTTAGTTTTCCGGTTTCAGCGGTGATCTCGCCGATCTCGACACAGAGGAGCTGGGCGGCCTCTGAACGGCGTTCGGGTGGAACGGTAAAGAGAAGTTCGAAGTCTTCGCCGCCGTCGAGAGCCATCTCAAGAGACGCTCCCTTGGCGATCGGCAGCCTTGATGCTTCGATCTCGGCTCCGACGCCACTTGCTTTGCAGAGGTGTGCAAGATCCGAAGAAAGGCCATCGCTCAGATCGATATTCGACGATGCTAACTCCTGTTGCAGCAATGTGTTACCTATGATTAGCTGCGGATGAGGTTTAAGCTGTCGCAGAAGGCTGGGTTGAAGCGGATCGATGCTTTCATTCGTCAATCTCTCGCCATTTTCCAGCAAGAGAAGGCCAAGAGCGGCAGCGCCAAGTTCGCCGGTCACGAAGATCAGATCACCCGGCTTTGCTCCCGACCGCAGAATGGCCCGTCCGCTGGGAACCTCGCCTATTACAAACGAATCGATTATCAGGTCGGTTGGAGATCGCGAGATGTCGCCGCCGATCAATTCGACATCAAATTTGTCGGCCAAGATATGCCATCCTTCATAGAACTCATCGAGAAATGACGTTTTCCACAGCCCTTGTGGAATTCCCAGCGTGAGCATGGCGTACGTAGGCGTTCCGCCCATTGCGGCAATGTCGGAAAGGGAAACGGCAAGGGCTTTATGACCAAGGAGAGCCGGTGTTGTCCAGTCGAGACGAAAATCTATGTTCTCTATTAAAAGATCGACCGTAAATAGTTGATCTGATTGAGCATTCATTGGCACAACCGCGCAATCATCACCTATTACTTTAAGTTTATGCCGCTCCTTAATGGATTCTATGAACTCAAATTCACTTCGCATTTGTTATTGTTGACACAAGTCTTGTAAATGCATACAATAACGCCCGACCGTGTTATAGAAAACCTTAACACAAAACTTTTGTGATGACGCCTGTGGATAACGTAATTCCGGACAAGATCTTTTTCAAGATAGGCGAAGTGTGTGAACTGGTCGGAGTTCAGGCGCATGTGCTTCGGTATTGGGAGACGGAATTCCCGACATTCTCACCGCAAAAGAATAAGTCAGGGCAGCGCAGTTATCGTCGTAAGGATGTCGAGATCGCTCTAAAGATCAAGCAGCTTCTCTATAAAGAGATGTTCACCATTGCGGGGGCACGGCAAAAACTCCAGACGGATTCACGAACGCCGCCTAAGGCGGCAAAAGAAACTGCTGCGGCGAGTGAAGGTGTGAAGGATCCGGTTTCTGATATTCCAACCCTTTTTGACTCATTGCCTGATGTAAATGTCGTCGAGTCTGCTGCCGCATCAACCGGACTTTCCGACGAGCAGCGTAAGGCTCTTCGCAAACTTGCCGTTCATCTCGTCGAACTCCGTCAAATGCTCGCGCGGCAACTCTAGCTGCCGCGGAATCTTCATTTCTCGAACAAATTCCTGCGGCCGTCACCCGAACGATAGTATCTGTCGTGATCGAGAGCTTCATCATCAAAAAGTGATGGGGAATAGGGCGAGTTCCGCGCGTTTTTGGGGACGTTCATAAGATCCAACAAGGTGGAGAAGATATTTGGGTGTTCGGCACGCGTAAGAGAGCCGACCTTTCTGCCTTCTAGCCCGATTATGAAAAGTGGAATCGATGCTTCATCGATCGAGTCGCCGCCGTGGCCGGCTCGTCCGTTCGACGCGAATGTTTCACCGTGATCCGATGTGTAAACGATCACCGTGTTGTTTGGAAGCGGCCGATCAACTCCGAGCTTTTTGAAAAATGGATCGAGCCCGTAAAGCAACGCATTGTCATAGGAGTTCGCGATTCCGACCGCGGCCTCAGCAGGCGGAGATTCCCACTGGCTCGTGAATTTGTAGATCGGCTGCCACATCGCGTTCTCGGCCGGATAATTCTTCTCATACGGGAAATGGATGCCGCGTTTATAGACGAACACGAAGTTGCCGGTCGAACTCTCGAATAGACTTCGGACCCGTTCCGCGAGTATCAGATCGATGTCCCATTGCTTTAGCCCTGCGCGCTGATTCTCATCCGTCATAACACGGCCGTTGTTCCGTTCATAGTCCTCGACGCGATCGGGGTCGATATGGGCAAGTGTCACGATCTGATCGATGTATTGCTTGTCGTCCGCAATACCGCCCCAATAATCCTTCATCTGTCCGTCGAGATACCAGGTTCTATAACCCATCGCCTTCGCATATTGAAATATCGTCGGCAATTCCATTCTGTCCCGAGGCGAAAGCGTATCGAGCATTTCGTCATTCGCACCAACGATGAAAGAGTCATAGCTCGGTTGACTGGAAGTATAAGTGGACGATGCAACGCCGAAGTTCTTTAGAATCCCGGCCTTTTCGAGCTCTTTGAGAAAGGGCGTCGTTGGCCGCGAATATCCGTTTAGGCTGAGATGCCGCCCGTTCACAGATTCGTCGAATAGGACGATTACGTTATTTACAGGCACCGTGTCCGACTTGGCAAAACTTGCCAGAGTTATTCGTACCGGCGGGGCGGCGATCGCAGTTGGTCCCGATATCGCGTAGTTTATGGCGGTCTGAGCGAACGCGTCGAATGAGGAACTGTAAGCGGCTTGGCCGACCAGAAGCGGGAAGAGAAAATACAATCCAAAGTAGCCAAAGAGAATGACACCGACATCCCTTAGGAACTCTTTTAGAGTCGTTCGGTGGCTTTCTCTGATCAGGAAGTAGATCGAGGCGGCAAGAATGATCGCGAACACCGGAAGCCACGCAAAGCTCACAAAGGTTCCAAGCGAATATGCACGCTGATCGCTCGTAGCTGTGATCGCGTAGGTTACGTCGCCGGTGATAGTAAAGCGTCCGATCGAGCGTAGGTAGCTGAACTCGGTTAGAAGGAGAACAGCAAGGATGAGGAGCACGAGCACGCGGATTGGCAGATGCGAAATGAATGCCAAAAGTATGAATCGATAGAAAAACCAGAATGTGAGCAGAAGGAAGACGCCGCCGAATACTCCGCCGACCGGATCATCCGCGAATCTCAACCTCCAAACAGATGCGAAGAGTCCGGCTTGCGCGTACATAAACTCAAAGATCGCCGTACCCGCGACCGCAAGAAACGCGAAGACTCTCTCGTTCTTGAAGGTCTTAGGAACCCAATATTTAAAAAGCTGCGACATAAGGGCTTCAACGTTTAGCGGTTTAGCAGTTGGATGGGCGGTATCGAGATGGTCGCGGGAGCACCTTCTTTATCTTACAATCAGGCGGCCTTTGCGGACAATCTTTTTTCGCGTCAGAGTTTTCGCTTTGGGCAAATATTTGACATTTCGGCGGGCGAAACTTAACCTAAACAATCGAATATCGGGACGTAGCGCAGTCTGGTAGCGCGTTCGCTTGGGGTGCGAGAGGTCGTGAGTTCAAATCTCGCCGTCCCGACCAATAAAAATGGGGCTTTCAGCGATTGCTGGAAGCCCCATTTTTTTGACTTGGTTGCAGGTTGGTTGCAGTATTCTTTTTGTCATCCTTTTTCCGCTCAAAACTCTCATAGATCATCACTCCTGATCAGGCTGGTTTATAAACATCCTTTGTGTGGTGCAAAACTGCGCCGAATGGCGCGTTTTCGCGACTTTTATGGCCGATGCTGTCTATTTTCATGGCTTTTTGGCGAGGCACATTTTTTGCCAACTGGTGATCGGAGGTTCAGGAAATGGTTGAAATTATCACGATAGAAAAAGAAGAGCTGATTCGCTTGATCGACACCTCCGTCGCGGGGGCCATCGAAAAAGCTATACATTCATCTCAGCCGCCGCAGATCATGACGAAGTCCGAAGTTGCGAAGTATTTGAAGAAATCGGGAGCAACGATCAATCGATGGATGCGAAAAAATGGCCTTCCGTTTCACGGAGTGGGACGGCCAACTTTTAACAGAACTGAGGTGGATGCCTGGTTAGCGAATTACTAATAAATGTCAGTTTTTAAGAAATATAACGGTAAGCGGATCAACGCTAAGCATCCGGCGTATGCGACAGCTCGGTGGTGGGTATACAGACGAGTTAAAGGACACAAGACCATTCATCAGGTCATTCCGACAGCCCGTACTAAGGAAGAAGCTGAACTTGCCGAGCGACAACTGGTAAAGCAACTATTCGACAGATCATTCGGTGTTGCAGATACAACCGTTACTTTTGGAGACTTTGTAGAAACGACCTATCGAAAATATGTAGATCAAAACAACGTCAATAAGGGAGCGAAGAAGCTTTACATAGAACTTCTTTTGAAACACCTAAAAGATCAACCTCTGCATACCATTACACCGCAGGATTGTCGCGATTGCCGGAATAAACTTCAGTACGGAAAAAACCAGCGAAAAAAGAAAAGTTCTATATCTCCTTCCTCGATCAATAGGATTATGTCGACTTTGTCGAAAATCTTCAGTCTCGCTTGCGAAGAAGACGTTCTTGATCGTAACCCAATGCAGTATGTGAAGGCCCTACCAGAGCCACCGCCAAGAAAGCGCCTACTTACGACCGAGCAGAAGAAAGCGTTGTGGAAGGAACTTGAATCCGACCAGCTGCTTTACAGGCTTGTCCAATTGGCCGTTAACATGCCGTTGCGCCGAGGCCAACTATTGGCTTTGAACGAGGAGGTGATTGATTTCGAGAATCAGAGGGTGTGGGTAATTGGCTCGAAGGGACGACCTCCACGATCCGTACCGATCAATGCAACCGCCGCCTCGGTATTACGGGACCTAATCGCCGATAAACAACTTCCATTTCCAATTGTCGATTTCCGAAAGCGATGGCATCCGGCTCTCGTGAGAGCCAAGATCAACAAGCCAGACGGAACTCGAGAAGAAAACTATCATTTTCACGATCTGAGAACCTATTTTGCGAGTGAACTTATCAGAAGAAATACCAATCCTATAATAGTTCAAAATTTGTTCGCTCACTCCGACATGAGCATTACAAACATTTATGCAGAAACCGATGCCGAATTGATGCTTGAGGCAGTGAAACGACTCGATTAACCCCGATTTTTAATTTAGAGCTGTGGCAATTGAACGTAGCCAATCCTTTGAGTGCTCGCAGATTAAATCTCCTTCAGTCTCGTTGGACTCTGTATCGCCCGAATGGGTTGAATAATCTTCATAAAATTGGCCCTGACGGCTGCCCTCACACTTGGCTCGGGAATAGCCCACAAGTTGGACAGATATTTTTCTACGTCCCTAACATCGGGCGGTTCAATAATTCGTCCTTGAAGCTTAACAAAAGGACCGTCCGTTTCCGTCAGAAGTCTTTCTGGGGGGATTCGATTGATTATTTTTTGTCCGTTTGAACTCTGCGTCATTGCGGGATTGACAGAAAAATAGTGACCTCGCTCGACCGCCTTCTCTAAAACATTCAAGGGGCCACTGTACCAGTGAAAGACCAACGGAGAACGGAATTGCATTTCGTCTAAGATCTCCAGTATGGCAGACTCGGCCCGACGGGAATGAATCGAAATAAACTTGGGCCTGATTCCGATAGCACTTAGAACAAACCGGAAAGATTCAATTTGCAAATGTTTCGTTTCCTTTCCAGAATTCGAAAAATCTAATCCGACCTCTCCGATGTACGAAGTTCGGTCAACTAGCTCAAGAAAGCGTTTACGTTCGGAAAGGTGGTGTTCGGCCATGAGTGGATGGAGACCGAGTGCAAGACGAATGTGATCAAACTGAGCCACATGAGGGCCAGCTTTCTCGAAAGCCGAAGGCAGATTCGTGACCATTACTGTCAAGACCTGCAAACGGTTTGCTCTGTCCGCAATTCGGGTAGGTTGAGAGTATAGATCCAGGTGGCAGTGAGCATCGATCATATCATTTTATTAGGGCTGATCGAGCGCCGCACTTGCTCGTTTCCTTTCTCGTTTAGAAAAATTGTTACTTCTTCAATACCCCGCTTTATCATCCCAGCCCTCTCAGTTAAGCGATCAACCGAAGCTACTGTAATAATCTCCCTTTGAATTTCCCCAACAGACCTGTTTTGTACGACCGCGTTAATGATCGCCCGCAGATCGTTCGCCCTGTCTGTTTCATCACTCGCTTTGATTTCTCCCACGCATAGATCGAGACCGTATGTATGCCCGTTATCCAATCCTGCCTTGTGCATTCCCGCGCGTCTCACGATACAAGGAACGCAATATCCGCAGTTCCTAATTTCTTTAGTCCTTCTAATCCAATGCTGCTTTCGAGTTCCGTGAGAGCAAGAGACGGTCTCGCCTATGATGGATCGCAACAGTCCAAAGTTTGAGCTTTCCGCTATGCACTCTCCTTTCGTTTTGAGTTCAAGCGGATTCACGATCGGATTGTGAATCCCTAGACCGACGAGTGTTTTCCTTAAGCTGTTCAGATAGAACGGGTGCATCGTTCTGGTACTGCATGAACCTACCCGGGCCGGCGTGAGCGGGAGGTTCATCGCGATGAATCCATTTTCAGGCATAAAGACTGGAATTTCCGGCCCAGCCGCTCTCGCTGCAAAAATCCCAATTGCCATAAATACAAGCGAGCGACTCCGCAAAGTAGCTTCCTTTGCTTTTAGTGGTCTATGACTGACTCTTACCTGTGTAAGATTCGCTTTCTCCGCGTAGGTCGATCGAATAGCTTCGAATAGTTTTTGTTGAGCCTTTTTTGCCCCGGGAGCATCGTAATGTCCGATCAAGTGAACGGCGCCTCTATTGTTCTTTTCAAGAAGATCGAGTGCCCCGGTGAGGGAGTCGGTGCCGCCTGAAAGAGAGCTAACGGCTACAATATTCTCCAGCTTTTGAGGGAGAGGCCTTCTTTTTCGTTCACGTGACGGCTGGACAAAAAGGCTGTTATTTCTCTTTCGGAATGAAAATTTCCACGTATCACCTGTAAGGAAGTTCAAGGTCTCCTCTAGTATGTCGGACACGCCGCTCCAAAGCACTGGATCTCCAACTGGAAATTCGATCTCGATCTCACGGGTCCAGAAATCAAATGATCTAGACCGTGGAATCGTTTTGTCCGCTACGTAGACGAGACTTCCAACGATCAAAAAGTCCAGAACTGTCTCATCAGGAACGCGGCAATGGTTGAATAATTCAGCGAACGATAGGTCTAGACGTCTGGAAACACCGATGTCGGGAATCTCAATTTCGATATCTGCCAGCCCGTCGTCGTGCCGCTTCTGCTCATCTAATTGAATGTTTATCTTCATTGCGCGACTTCAAATACGTACAAGGTATCCTGCATTATTTTTTGACTGAGAAGCTGCCCTTCTCTGCCACTCCAGTTTTTATGTGTCGTATCCTCGCCAGCGAATTTCGTTTTCAGAGAAGAAAATATATAGTCCTTCACATCGCCCAACTTCCGATTTGCTTGAGCCGCCCCGACCCTCTTTTGCCAGCCTTCGTAAAAATCCCGACAAAAGAGCCGGTAAAGATACTTACCAAAAAAATCGACAAGAATTTTAGTTACCCCTTTCTCACCTACGGTTTCAGAAAAGATTCTCTCAACTTCCTCGTAAGTTTCAGCTGCTTCCAACATTTCAGAATAAACGTCAGACAGAGCTGTTCGGACGGCCTCCTCGTCGAGAGTACTCGCTGGGGCGCAAAAAGCATCGAGTAGACCGTTCGCGACTTCGTCTGCCGATTTACCGACAAGGTCGGAAAGCCCAAGATCACGAAGGGTTTCGGTTAAGCCATGGCTATTTACACCCGAGAGAAATCCACCTAATACTCCGCCGGTCTTGCCCGCGGAACGACCAATCCCGCCGCTGCCTCCGGCCCCACCCCGACCGGACGAGACCTTTCTGGAACCGCCGAGGGCTCCGAGATAACGTTCGAGAACCCGTCCGGGCGACGCTGGGGTGGAACCACCGGACGACCCGTCTCCACTACCAGCAATGACCTTCACGAATCTGCTGGCCTCATTCTTTAGAGGCGTCCATTCCCCGCCCGTGGGCATGCCATAGCCTTTTGATGTTCCCATTATTTCATCGCCCTCTCTGCTGCCTTGCCAAATGTAGTCTTGGGATGGTTCTCCACAAAATATGTAAGCAGATTATTAGTTTCGGTGGCCAGCGATTCATCCCCTTTACCGAGTAATCTGATTTTTGGAGCGACAGCGGCTGGAATTGAATCCGGAGATCCCTCCTTAATCGACGTTAGCAATAGTCGGGCGGCGCCAGGCACTTTCAGACCAGCAAGTTTGAGCAGCGAGTCATAGCCGTTCGATTCGGATGGGTGACGAGTTAAATGCTGTTGTAATAAGCCAAATAATGCTTCGCGATCCGCGTCCTCAAGAGCCAGAGCCTCTTTTCCGGCCATCTCTTTTTCACCATCGTTACCATCGGTAAGACTTGTAAAGAGTCTCCTGACGAGAGGTGAAACCATGTTGACCCCCGCGAGTGTCGAACTTGTGCGGTCACGAGCCAACCAGAAATAATCTCGTAGATCAACATCGCTAAGTGGTGGCTCCATTTGAAGCCATTTTAGCAGTGACGCTTTTTGCCACTCAGGATCTTTGTCGTCTACAGCATTCTCCTCGTTACCACCTTTTAATGCCGCCTCTTCTAATTTTTTTAACCTCGTTGGTCGACCTTCTTCTCTTACCTGCCAGTCGTTCAATTCATAAAAGCGTGCTAGATGTGAGTATTCCAAAACCATTAGCTTAGCCAAAACCTCGTCACGTATTTCAATTTTGGCAACATCAGCTAATTTCTTACGAAGTAACAGGGCGTTAAGCATCCTTTTTACTTGTCGAGGATTACCCTTTAGTCCTTCCGCTACAACTTGTGCAATAGCGTTACTCCATGCCAGCTGATGCTCCAATCCAATAGGAAGATTCCCGTTGTCTAAGGCGGACCGTATAGCTCCGATTTGATAGGCAGAATAAAAGTTGGCGTTGCGCTTTTCAGCCCAGTCCTTTAAGACAACCTCGTTCCTATCCGCGTCTAAGAATTTCTGACAGGCGAGAAGGTTGATATACGTTTCCACCTCCGAGGGCGAAAGTCTCGGTAAGTGATATGGGATCTGAATAAGCTTTTCAAGATAGTCCTTCGTAAGATCTTCAATTTCTGACCTTGTCGATTCGGATTCTCCAATCTGCTGCTTGACGTAGCGCGTTCCGATCGCGTGTCTAACGATTCGCGGATCTGCTCCAATAACAAACGCCGTTCGGGGTACGAGGACAAACAGCTTAATCGCTTCAAGAGTTTCGATTATTCGTTCCGGAAGGCAACGATCCAGGTCATCGATCAAAATAACCAAAGATTTGATATTCGTCTTTGCCAACATCGTCTCGAAGTCATCACGAAATTTTCTGACTTCGAGCAGATCTGCATTACCTTTGCCCTCCTCGATCAACTTAGACCAGTTAACTTCGCCGGAGTCCGATTTTTCTTCATCGTCAGTAGGGCTATCCTCTTTTTTCCCGGCTAGATCGGCCAAAAACGGCAACAGATACGCAGGAATAGTTCCTCCTGAAAGTGCCGTAATTCCTAACGGTACTCCATACTTAAATCCGAACTTCGCACCCATTTTCAGACCTTCTATCCACTTCACTCGCTTAAGCAACGCAACGACATTGTCCTTTAGCTTCGCCCCAAACCGTTTATGCTCACCGAGTTGAACCAGAATGGAAGTAAGCAACGCTGTTTTTGCATCTTCATACCCTTCAAACATCCAGCCGTTAAAATAGAGACAAACTACGTCTGCGTATGTGTCCGCATTTTCTTCCTTATCGAGGTCGTCCTGTAGCATCTGCATGATGCTAGACTTGCCTCCGCCCCAGTCTCCAAAGACGCCGAGCACCACTGGAAGTAGATTTTTGTCCGTAACGACACTTCGAATAAGATCCGCATGGACCCTGAATCCGATCAGGTCAGTTTTTGTTTCGTTATCAGTCCACATATATGTTGAGCACTACGATCGAGTTTAGACTCTTGTTGTTCTATTCCTTCTTCTGAAATCCTCGATAGACCATCTCTAACAGGATATTTGCAAACCCTTCTCGAATTTTTTCTTCGTTCAGTACTTGGGTAGCCATCGAGGTGTAGTTATCAAGTCCTTCCATGACGTTGTCCATCATTACCTTGCGGAAATCGCCGAGAGCAAATTGATCTTTTGTGTTGCTTTTCGCCTGATTTTCTAAGGTCTCATTTTCGAGCATTTTATCGCGGACGTGGTTTGCATAGTTAAGCAGATCTGCTTCTGTCAATTCGCCTTCGAAGAGCGTGTTCATCTGCGACAGTATCTCGGAAAGGAACGCAAACTCCGGGTCATGCGGCTCGGCGGAACCGATCTCGGTCAGTGGCTTGAGCTTATCGTCGTCATCCGATTCGCCGAGTGCAAAGTTTCTTTTCTCGAGATCCCATATACGGTAATGCGTCAATTCGACACTGGAAAGGTCCAATGGATTTTTCGTGTTCGAACCCTTCAAATAAGGTGCAAGGTGCCGGTAAAATACTGATCGCTTTTCCAATTCGGTATCACCGTAATTGATTATCTGAGATAGAAAATCATATGTTCTCGTGAAATTCCCGAGGTCTTTGCGAAAGATTTCAAGCTCATCCAGCAGTTTCTTGTCGTTATTTAGTTTTCCTGTCTTTTGTTTCTCCCGAAAGCGGTCAACTGCGGGAGCTATGTGGGCCTGAAGTGCTTGTTGAGTTCCTCTTGAGTCAAAGTACGCTTCTGCAAAAGCATCGACCTCAGAGGGCAGATATATGAGCGAGTCGTCAAGCTTTGCCTGCAAGTCGTGAATAAGGTTTGGATCAGAAACGTCAGATAGTTCGGCTTTCTTATAATAGGTGCGAAATGCTTTTAGGATCTCTTCTCCTGAGTTTACGAAGTCGAGAATGAAAGTCTCATTCTTGCCTATATAAGTTCTATTGAGTCTCGAAAGGGTTTGTACCGCCGTAACGCCAGAGAGCTTCTTATCGACATACATGGCCACGAGCTTAGGTTGATCGAATCCCGTTTGGAACTTGTTTGCCACGAGTAAGACCTGGAATTCGTCGGTATCAAAAGTTTCGCGAATATCGTTGCTTTTCGTCGAATTCATTTTCCCTTCGGTTAGAGGACCAAAACCGCTATCCGGATCGATCACTTCACCTGAGAACGCGACCAAAGTTCCTATTGCGTAGCCGTTTTCACGAATGTATTTGTCGATCGCGACCTTGTAACGAACTGCCTCTTTACGAGAGGCCGTTACAACCATAGCTTTCGCAAGCCCACCAAGTTGATTTGCAACATTTTCCTTGAAATGTTCCACGATAATCGAGACCTTTTGGCTTATGTTGTATGGGTGCAGCCTTACCCAACGCATTACCTGCTTTAGGGCTTCGCTCTTTTCGACCGCAGCGTCGTCGTACTCTCGACCATTGTGTGCAAGCTTGAAGGCCAACCGATACGGTGTGTAGTTCTTTAGCACATCGAGAATAAATCCCTCCTCGATCGCTTGCTGCATCGAATAGAGGTGAAAAGGTTCGGGCAGGCCCGCTTCGCCGGGCCGTCCGAACAGTTCCAGGGTTTTACTTTTTGGCGTTGCAGTAAACGCGAAATAGCTAATGTTGTGTGGTTGAACGCGGCTTTCCATCGTCGCGAGCATTACGTCCTCGGCGCTGATCTCTTCGCCTTCCTCGATCTGCTCGGCAGTGAGGGCCAATTTTAGTTTCTTGGCTGCGTTGCCGGTCTGTGATGAGTGGGCCTCGTCGGCAATCACTGCGAACTTCCGTTCCTTCAATGAAGTGTTCTGACGGATCTCGTCCAAGACAAAAGGGAATGTCTGGATTGTTACAATAATGATCGGGGCTCGTTCAATCAAGGCTTTTGCGAGTTGATCGGACTTCACACCTTCTTTTTTGATTCTGCGAACAACACCTGCCTTGTGCTCGAATTGATAGATAGTCTCCTGAAGCTGGTCGTCCAGAACGGTACGGTCCGTGATGACAATTACGCTGTCAAAGATCTTCCCGTCGTTATCGTCGTGAAGGTCGGACAATTGATGAGCCAGCCAGGCGATGGAATTGGACTTTCCAGAACCGGCCGAATGTTGGATCAAGTATTTCTCACCCGCCTTTTCCTCCCGGACGGAGTCGATCAGTTTATTAACGGCCTGGAGCTGGTGGTAGCGAGGGAATATTAGTTTCTCGACGACCTTCGTCTTACCCTTATCGTCCGTTTTCTCCTCTTTTTCGAGATGAACGAATCTGCCAAGAATCTTTAAGAGGTTATCTTTCTGCAAAACCTCTTCCCATAGATACGCCGTTCGGTAGCCGGTAACGGGATTGGGTGGATTGCCGGCACCTTCGTCAAAGCCTTTATTGAACGGCAGAAAGAATGTGTCTTTACCTTTTAGTTCGGTAGTCATGTAGACCTCGTCCGAACTGATGGCAAAATGCACCAATGCTCGCTTCTTAAATGCCAGAAGCGGTTCTTCACGTTTAGAGATAGGGTCTTTTGGCTCCCGGTCAAATTTGTATTGCCGTATCGCGTCGTTTACGTTCTGAGTAAAGTCGGTCTTTAATTCAGCCGTTGCGACTGGGATGCCGTTGACGAAAAATACCAGGTCGATAGACTTTTCGTTGCCGAGACTATATCGAATCTGACGAACAACACGGCACCGCACCTTTGAATATCGTTCCTGAACATCCTGGAAGAGTATGCTTCCGAGCTTGAACTGGCTGACGTGGAAT
>JRYI01004439.1_pt1 | contig 55211 bp, 45 predicted proteins | sample 235361 | NCBI WGS metagenome assembly JRYI01 (sample SAMN03074212, study PRJNA261471) | activated sludge metagenome | biome: Common Effluent Treatment Plant; feature: Wastewater; material: Activated sludge; isolation source: activated biomass in a lab-scale reactor treating industrial wastewater at...
CTGCTTCGCCGCCGTGGCAACGGTATTGCTCAGACGGGTCTAATCAACACACTCGCCAAAATTCTTATTTAGTCTCGCCGGACCTGGATCTATGAGAAATATCTTCCAACGTCCGTCAATTTTCGTTAGCAGAAGGAATGTAGCGAACCGAACCCCTACGCCTTCAAACGAAACATCAAAAATCGCGTTCCGGCCAAAGATTTTCCTCCGTTCCATCTGCACAATTCCGAGCTTTCGATCCTGAACCCATTTTGCAAAATCTCTTGTCGCGGCATTGACGCCTGTTTGCGGTAAGACAACAGATTCGGAGCCTTTCACGATATACTGGTTTGCAGCCGTCGGTTCGGTTTGCTCGGTGCACCCTGTCCCACCAGACCTAAAGCTTTGAGGCGGCTCGGTCAAAAAAGGCGTTGCCGCCTCGATGCCGCCTCGCTGTGCCGCCGCCCAATAATCGGTGATTACCTTATTGATCTGCTCAGCGTCGTTTGGCGATGGATCCTTCTGAGCACTCTGCCCAAATATCAAGGACGAAATAGCACTTAGGGTTGCAAGACTCAGCACGATCAGCAAAGATAATTGGCGATTCTTCATTTATTGACCTCTCAGTGACTACCTCAAAACGGAACGGGCGAATCTATGGCTTCAGAATTGCCCTCTCGACTACCAGCCCAAATNNAGATGCGTCGTACACAAAAACCGTTGTTTTCGTCTGCTGCATTGCCGTACACGACAGCAGGTTACTGCGCATAGACCGTCAATGTGCCGAGGACATTGTCGAAGGTTCTCGACGCGATCAATCCGCGGAATGCGCCCGGATCATTAGCTATAGGCGGACTCTTTGGCTCTAGATCGACAATACTCTCTATGAAAGCGAAGCCGACCTTCAATTCCCAGTAGCAATCGTCGCACAATTCCGCCAGTCGCTTCACGCGAAATGTCCCCTTGATAGCCTTCGCAGGCCTTATTGCGACGAAATCAAGATCGAGCGGAGTATGATCATGGTTGCCAAACGAAAATGGATTCAGCGTGATCTTGTAGTCACCGTCAACTCTATTTTCCAGATGATGTATTTTGAGAAAATAGACAGTGTCTTTCCCAGTGTTCCGAATTGTGTAGTTGATCGTCAGATCCTTTCCTTTTGCCAGAATCGCTGTTGTCGCGATCGTAACAACGATCTTACCTTTCACTCTCGCGGTGATCTCTGTAACTTGCCCTTTCGCTGTCATAGCCGATAGCGAAAAGAGAACGAGACACGCAGACCAAATAGTGGTTTTGACGCATATTCTTCTGAAAGCTTTTGGCCGCATCTCAATCCTCCTTCAGAGACGTCATTCGCGCCCCACCGAATCCCCCGCTTATTTTCAAAGCTGTGCGAATCTTTACTTCACGAACCTCCGCATCGCTGTGGGCCTTCAGATATGCAGGAATATCGAGTGCTTGACCAGACCGACACGTTACATTCGTCGGATAAGCGTAAAGTAGCTCGCCGAGCAGTCAGTTGTCGTTAAATTACCGCGAGCATCCGGTCGCCATTCGCAAATTGTCGAAGTTATCATATTGAGCGTGGGTTTCAACGTAACTTTGAGCCGCAACATCTGACCAACTTCGCGTTGTGGTCAAGTTTCCACGAAAGCTACCCCAAATCAAAATGCTTCTTTACAATTTTTCTATGGGGTCGGCCTGAACATTTGATTTGGGCCGGTGTTTATTGGTGCCGTCTAGAAGATTTGAACTTCTGACCTATCGCGTGTGAAGCGAGGTGGGTGATTTGGTATTAGATGTGGGAAACTTCGCGACACCGATAAATATTGGCGTTTGACGTAGCTTGACGATGAACAGTTGAGTAAGAAGTGCATAGAGGTTTGTCTCATAGAGAACCTAAAGGGCGATTTAAGGGCGTTTCGGCTTATGATGCTTCGGGGCCCCAATGCCCACTTCAAGCCGCACGATCGAGGGCGAGAGCAATGTCCCTGATCGAACTTTCCGTTTGATTGACGTACCGAAGAAACGTTCTTTGCTGCGTGTGCCCCGAAATCTTCATAACGATCGCGGGCGAAATGCCGAGTTCGAGCATCCGCGTGATCGCGGTATGTCGGAGATCGTGAAAGTGGAGATCATCTAACTTCGCCTCCCGGCAAGCCCCTGCCCAAGAATGCTTGAAGTCACCGATCGGAAAGACACGTGACATCTTCCTGAACGCTTTCCGATCTAGACGGGCAAGACTCTGCCGAAGCCTTTCGGTAACGGGAACAAGTCGAGTTTTGAGGGTCTTCGTGTTCGAGGCTTCGATACGAATGACACGACCTGGAAGATCAACGCTCTGCCAGCGTAACTTTAGAATCTCACCACGCCGACACGCCGTCTCGATAGCGAAGATGATTATCGGAAGCAGATGATCTCGATAGCCGTTATTGCAAGCAGCGATAAGCCGTAATTCTTCTTCGCGAGTGATGACGCGCGTCCTCTCAACCTCGAACGATTCCACAATCAGGTTCTTTCCGCGCGTGAAGGGGTTTATCGGAAGCCAGCCTTGCTCGACCGCGACATTGAGCATTCTTCGGACGTGTTTGAGATGATGATTTACATCCGAAACCGAACGGCTCCCGCCGCCGCGAACAGGAAGATTCTCGACAAGGCGTTTGTACTCCCGCAGATCGTTATAGGAAATTTCCAGTAAAACACGCTGCTTGAAGACTTCCAGTGCCCCATCTAAATACCTTTCCACTGTGCGGACATCTTGCCGGAAGCCACTAACCATTTTTCCGCCTACGAACTTTGCCGGATGCACGTATTCCTTTCGATAGAACGCGTCGAGTTCGCGGTAAGTGTGGTTGCTTTTTGGCACATCGATCTCTGCTAGAATCGACGCAAGCGTCGCCCTTGCTAGCGAATGAGACGGACATATTTGCGATCTCGAAACACGCTTACCGCCCTTCGTAAATCGAACGCGAACAAGCCACCGCTTTCCGTCCGCGTGTCGTTTTATTGAACCTTCGGGACTTCGCATTAGTTTATGGTAAATAATCTACAGGCTGACGACGACTCCAAACCAAAGCAGCTGTGTAGGTTGTATAATCACTCCGTATCCTCCGGCAATTTCTCTGCGGCATTCGTTGCATTCTCCGCAAGCGCCACTATCGCTTCAACTCTTTCGCGTTGAAACTGTCGCCAATGAACTACGGTTTGTCTGAAATAAGTTTCAAGAAGCTGCCATTCTGAGTCGGATAGACCCTCACCATCAAACTCCTTCTCGTAGATGCTAAAGCGATATGGTCGGCCCATGTCTTCACCCGACGCAAGACGAAGCAGATCAACCTTATCTACGTCGAGCCCCTCCGCGATAAGAGCGATCGTTTTCGCTGAGGATGATGATATTTCGCCCGACGCGATCTTAGCTATCGTTGCTGGGCTCAACTGGCTATTCGCACGGCGCGCAACGTCTGCGGTCGAAAGATTCTTGTCGTGCATCGTTTCGCTGACGAACTCCGCAAGGCTGATTCCTTTTCTCACACTAAACATTGTACAAGATTCTGACTGTAGTGTCCGCTAAGATGACAGCGGAGAATCCTTGTCAAACTACATATTTTCCTATTGCAGGCTATTATGTATTTGTGTTACTGTCAACGTGCATGAGATACCGAGTCGATACGGAAACTATCAAAGCCAGGATGAAAGCTACTCGATGGAGTCTTAGAAAGCTAGGCTTGGTGGTCGGCGTTTCAGAAGGAACACTCCGTCAATGGTTNNGCCTAATGCGCCCTCACTAAAGGCCGTTTTGCGACATACTTGGCCGTTCGATGGACGCGGTTTTCATACAAGCCGAGCCTGAGGAGGTGCCTTCGGAATGACCGTTCGACACAGAAAAGTGAGTGCGCACCTAAAACTTGTGGAGAATCTCGATTCGGAAATCACAGCATTGGCCGAGAGCCTTGCAACGCCCACGACCGGACGCAAAGGCCCGAAGGACAGCGACATTCTGCCGCCGGATGATGCCTTTTCATTCAACGATCTAGGCAATGCGGATCGCTTTTTACAGTTCGCCGGAGACGACCTTTTGTATTGCGTAGAGCGGAAGAAATGGCTTGTTTGGCAAGGGACGCATTGGCAATTCGATGAAGGCGACTTTGTTTTCGAGTTGGCCGCCGAGTTTACGCGCTCGATGTTCCTTGGGATCGTTTCCAAGGAACAAATGCAGAACGCGACACGAGCCAACAATGCGGCCGGATTCAACGCGATCTTAAACCTTGCCGCGAGACGAAAGAGCGTGTCGATCGCACGTTTCGACGCGGATCCATACGTCGTGAATTGCAAGAACGGAACGCTTGACCTTCGCACCGGAGACTTTCGCAGAATATGCGTGAGCGCGGATTCCGGCAGATCAAGTCAGGATCGCGATATTGGGAAGGAATCCGGCTGATAACGCCGACATAAACCGCCCAAGTGCCCAAGAAGTGTCCACGTTTTCGACCAATAAAAACGGGGGGTTGGACACTTTGGACACTTCGGACACTTCTTTTCGGCCTTTCCCATAGAAAAATCGTTGCGAAGTCTCAAAACAAGTGTCCAAAGTGTCCGAAGTGTCCAAATGCCCATAAACAGGGCGTTCTACGATTTTAGAAGTGTCCAAGAAGTGTCCAAGAAGTGTCTAAGGGCCGATGTTTATTGGCTTTCAGGAACGGGAAACGAAAATGACTGATAAAAAAACAGAAACCTGCAAGAGGCAGAGCCTGTGTCGGATCGCACCGACCAATTCTTGACCATTGAGAGCGTAGATGCAGGCTTTTGGCCGACCGAGAGCAAAGAAGGAGAAAAAAGAGGACAGATTTTGAATTCATAATAGCCCTGTTCTTAGCGTTTGAAGTGTCATTCATCGTGGTATTTGCCTGTTTAGTGTCGGCGATCGAAAGGAAAAGATGACAAAGATCAGGTGTTTAGGTGCGTGCCAAGAAATGTTCGAGGGCGAGAGGTCGCAAGACAATCTGTGCGAAGGATGTCGTGAGCATATCGCTATTCAGGTAGAGCATCTGCCGCCGGATGAGGCACAGAGAGAATACGACGCAAGAACGATAGACCTTAAGGCCGTGGCAAGAGAACGGCAGAAACGACCGATTATGCCGGACGCGACACAAAGCCCGCGAACGAGCCTAAAAACACGGCAAAACTCAACGGCAAAACAAATACGGGCTTAACCAACGTCGTGAGGGGCTCTGACCGGGGACGAGGGAGACCTGGAAAAAGCTAGTTCGCCGATAGCATTCCTGCCATAAGCTCGGCTTGCTTAAGAACAGTTTCAATAGCCTTCTGCTGCTTGTCGGGCGGGTAGCCGTATTTGGCAAGAGTGCGGCGAACGAGAACCATCAGCTTTGCGCGGGAGCTTTCGCGAATCGGCCAGTCAATTGTGGTATTGCTCTTCACCTTCTCGGCAATCTCACGGGCGATCTCTCGCAAAGTGTCGTCGCCCAAAACTTCGACCGCGGAGTCATTGACCTCTAAGGCGTTATAGAAAGCGACCTCATCCTCGTTGAGTCCCAGCTTTTCGCCCTGTAGGTCTGAATCCTTAACTTCTTTAGCGAGCCTGATAAGCTCTTCAATAATCTCGGCAGTCGAAAGTAGGTTGTTCTGATACTTTTTAACGGCATCTTCGAGCATTTTGAGAAGTTCCTTGCTCTTAACAAGGTTCTTCTTCATGCGGCTGCTGATCTCGTCGTTGAGGATTTTCTTAAGAAGTTCAAGGGCAAGGTTCTTGTGCTTCATGCCCTTAACTTCGAGCAGGAATTCGTCCGAGAGGATAGAGATCTCCGGCTTCTGCATTCCGGCGGCATCAAAAATGTCCACGACCTTATCGGAACTCAGCGATTGGTCGATGATACGGCGAATGGTCGTTTCGTAGTCATCAGTGCTTCCGCCTCCGCCGGTTCCGCCGAGCTTGACCATTCGGGCTTTGACGGCCTGGAAGAACGCGACTTCCTCGGCAATCGCGACAGCCGCAGGGTGCGGGTTGGTAAGTGCGAGCGCCTGAGCAAGCAACGAAACCTCGCGTATGAACCTGTCGCGGCCTTCCTCAAGTCCGAGAATGTGTTCCTCTGCTTGCAGAATAATCTCTAGTTTCTGGCGCGGATCGGCGGCAAAGAATCGGGCGTAGTGGAATCCATCTTCTCCGTATGCAGCTGAATCCTCAGCGAGAATGTCGTCATGAGACTTGCTCGTCTCATCGAACATCTGCTGAACGACTTCGAGCTTTTCCTGCATCGCAACAACCGCCTGCTCGATGTCTATTGTCGGGTCGCCCTTGCCACCAGCCGCGCCGTAGAACGAAAGAGCTTTCTTGAGATCGGTAGCAAGTCCGAGATAGTCCACAACCAAACCGCCCGGCTTGTCTTTGAACACGCGGTTAACGCGGGCAATCGCCTGCATGAGCGTATGCCCTCGCATCGGCTTATCGACGTAGAGCGTGTGCAGGCAGGGTGCATCAAAGCCGGTGAGCCACATATCGCGAACGATCACGAGCTTGAGCGGGTCATTCTCGTCCTTGAACCGGTCGGCAAGTTCGCGGCGCTCCTGCTTGGACGTGTGATGTGCGGCCATTGCGGGACCGTCTGCGCTTGAGGCGGTCATTACGATCTTGATCGCTCCCTTCGCCTTGTCCGCCTCGTGCCAGTCGGGACGCAACGCAATGATCTGCTCGTACAGGTCAACGGCGATACGGCGGCTCATGGCAACGATCATCGCCTTGCCCTCAAACACCTCCTGCCTCTTCTCAAAGTGCGCGACAATATCGTTCGCAAGATTCCTGATACGTTCCGAGTTTCCGACAATCGCCTCAACCTTAGTCCACTTGGCTTTCGCCTTCTGCTTCTCTGTGAGTTCGTCGGTCTCTTCGAGTTCATTATCGAACTGTTTGATCAGCTCGCGACCTTCGTCGGTCAGGTTCACCTTGGCGAGACGGCTTTCGTAGTAAATCTTCACGGTCGCGCCGTCGTTAACGGCGTCCATGATGTCGTAGCGGTCAATGTAGCTGCCGAACACCTGCGGCGTGTTCACGTCGTCGCTCTCGATGGGCGTTCCGGTGAAGCCAATATAGGTAGCGTTTGGCAAGGCATCACGCATATATTTGGCAAAGCCGTAAGCGATCCGCTGGCCGACAACTTCTTTCGATTCCTTATCAACGATGTCGCGAACCTCAGCCTCGAAGCCGTACTGCGTCCGGTGGGCTTCGTCGGCGATAACGACGATGTTCTTTCTGTCGGATAGCAGGTCGTAAACCGAACCGCCATCAGTCGGTAGGAACTTCTGAATGGTAGTGAACACGATCCCGCCGCTCGCAACTTTCAAAAGTTCCTTCAGATGTTCGCGGCTCGTCGCCTGAACTGGTTCCTGACGCAATAGAGCTTTCGAGGCGGCGAATGTTCCGAATAACTGTTCGTCGAGGTCGTTGCGGTCGGTGATTACAACGACGGTCGGATTATCGAGGCTCGCCACAAGTTTTCCGGTGTAGAAAACCATCGACAGGGATTTGCCGCTTCCTTGCGTGTGCCATACGACACCGCCTTTGCGGTCGCCGTTCTCGGCTGAAGCCGAAAGGGTCGAAGCCACGGCTTTGTTGACCGCATAGTATTGGTGATAAGCGGCCAATTTCTTGATCGAAACTATCTGTGTCTGGCCGGTCTTCTTGTCGTGGACTGTCGAGCGTTCAAAGACAATAAAGTTCCTGACTAGATCGAGCAGAATTTCCGGCCTCAGCATTCCCTTTATCAGCGTGTCTAGCTGGGGCGTAAATTTCGAAGCCATTGTCGGCTCAGAGTTATCCAAGAACTCATATTGCCGATTTCGATCTGCTGCAATTTCCCGCTTTATCCATTTTCGCCCGAATCCGGTTTTTAGATCATGTTCACGTTTAATAGCTTCTTCACGGGAAGTAAATTCTTCGTAGTGAATAATCCGAACCGGTTTATTTGCTTTAGTCCATTTGGCACCATTTCCGTCGCAATGCTGCTTATACCTAACTTCGATATCTTCAGTCTGACCGATGTAATAGCTGCCATTCTCACATTCGATAACGTAAACAAAATATTTGCCGTCCAGCGACTTTCTGCCTGTGCGTGTCCGCACGCAGACAGGCCACGCCATGAAGCGGGAAAGCCCTGCGGAGATAGTTCCGGCCTTTGCGTCGAAGCCGTCCGAGATCACGGAGAAAGCGTTGTAATTAAATAGCGTCGGGATCGTTGCCTTGTAGGTCTCTATCTGATTGAACGCGCCCTGCATGGTGGCGTTCTCGTCGGCGGCGTTCTTAAGCTCGATCACAACAAGCGGGATGCCGTTTACGAATAGCAGAACGTCCGGGCGTTTGTTGTAGTTGTTCTCAGTGATCGTGAACTGGTTGACCGCCAGAAACTCATTGTTATCGACATTCTCAAAGTCGATTAACGCAACTTCGTGGCTCCGTTCAAATCCGTCTTCGGTGTAAGGCACTTTTACCTTCTCGATCAGGAAGGAATGAAACTCCTCATTCGCGGCCTTCATATCCGGCGAATAGAGCTTTACCGCCTTCTGAACGGCCTGTTCGCGGGCGTCCGCCGGAATGTGCGGATTGATCCTTGCCACGGCATCTCGCAGCCGGTCGGTAAGAACGATCTGCTCGAACGATTCCCGCTCCAGAAACTCCCCTCCTGCCTGAGGAGGGGTGGCCAAGGGCTGGGGTGGTGGGAGGCCGCCGGGACTGATCACCGCACCGTGAACATACGAATAGCCAAGAGCCTGTAGCTCTGTAATCGCGTATTCTTCGATCTGGTTTTCGGTGATTGGTTTCATTTCAACTAATTTCGGACGAAAGCTCAAAAATTGGGTGGTAGTGAGTCATCGACCGTGTTGAACATGCCCTCAAATGTCCTGCGTTTCAAGTCGTCTCGGAAAAAACTGACCGCATCCTTATTAAATATTTCAATTTGATCTTCGGAAATCTTTAACCGAGCGGAGATGCCGGTCTTCGTCGCTCCGACATCGGGGCAACGCATATTTATTGCTAATTTTTTCTTAGGTGAGTCCTTGAATGCTTGCCTAATTACATCGTTAATGTGTTCATCCATGAACCCATAGCCGGAAGCAATGATAAGTTTCGCGTTCAAGCAATGCTCTCTGAAAAGATAGAAATAGAAGAGGTATGGATCAAGGGACTGCAACTTATTGTCCACACCGAAAATTATTGCAAGATCATTGGTATCGATATGTCCCTCTGTCTTGATCAAGCGTTCAGTCTCGCTCTTTTTCCAGTTAATTGAGCCGTGTAATTTGTACAGATAATAGCCAATTTGATTTTCTTGCTCGTGATCATAGCGTCGAAAACTCCAGTTGCCGTTCTCATCAAAACCATCTTCGATATGTTCGCCTGACAGATTGTGTTCCACGCAAAGGTCGTAATTCAGAGTGAATATCTCAAGCGGCATTCCGTCTAATTCATTCTTAAACTCAATTAAGCTCTTGTAATATGCAGATTTACTCTTCCAATCATCAGGCATCAGCCAGGCTCCGCGAATCCGCTTAATAATGTTTTCGCGAAAACTACTCGCCAAAGATTCGGTTTGTTCACCAGAAATAAACGGGTTAAGACGCTTCTCCCAACTTCCAACAAAAACAAATGGCTCCGCATCGGGTTTTGCTATTTTGATAATCGTATCAAGCAAACTAACGAGATTCTCGATGTTAAAGACCACATTTTCAGGCCGATTGCCGTGAAGAATTTCTTTTTGGAAGTGAATACTTTTAATATATTGGTAAAGAGGTTTGAATTTTCGCCAATCGTCTTTATCAAGGTCTTCCTCAATGGAGTTGATCATTTGAGATGAGTTAAGAATGCCCGCGTTACAGCTTGCCCCGGCCCCTAACAAAATTAGAATGTCGTCAGAAATGAAATTAGGCATCGCTCCTCACAAGAACCATGGTTTTAAATTTTGCAACTGGATTTCTTCGAATCCGTAATCGTCGAAGCGTTTCAAAAACTCAGCAATCTTCTGACAATAATAGATAGATACTGGCAACTGTTTCGCCTTAAAGCCACGCCAATTTGCGCCGGACAGGTTAATACAATCCTGTAGTAGGCGCCTTCGATATTGCTGATTCGATAACAGACTCGGATCGTTTGCATACCAGAAATTTACATATATTGGGCCGCCGATCCGTTTCGTAAAGACTGAGTTGTTATATTGCAAGCCTTCAAACCAGACCAGATATTCGTGACCCGAAATTTGAATAAGAGAACTCTCATAGGGCACCAACGCATTTTTGGTCAAATCGAAACCGAAAAACTTGTGGTCGTTATTAATAACCAAGACAGTAATTTTCAAGCCATTGGGTATCTGTTTAAAAACCTCATCCCAAACCTTCGCCTTACTAATTCTAAATGGGGAATGTATGACTATATCCTTGTAGCCTTCGGTTGAGGCATTCGTGATAATTGCGCCCAACTTTGCGATCAGATGGCTGTAATATTCAGCTTCATTATCCGATTCACTAAGAACTTGAATTTCCTTAAACAGTCCACTGCTGTCTGTAAGAATCGAATACGCGAGAAATTTTTCAATAACTTTCTGCGATTGACCATTGTCGTCCACGACATACCTTTCTTTATTTCTCGAACCGATCCCAACGATCAAACACTTACTGATGGCAGGCTTCACGATCCATGGCTTGCCACCAGCCTTAGCAAACATTTGGAGAGCGATGTTGCTAAGTGAGTATTTAAGGGCATTGGGATTAACGATCAGATCTTTTGTAACTACCTGACATGCGATGTCATTGCTTATAAAGGCATATTTGATTCTGTAATAAAGCTCATCATCTGTTTCGCTTGTTTTTGAACGAGTGATAATAACAGGCAAAGTCTCAGAACCGTTTTCACGATCTTGAAGGATTTCTTCAACAACTTCATTCAGTATTTCCGGTGTGATCTGAGACACTTTCTTTCCACGAATCCGCTCATTGTCAAAGGGGATTCTAAACATCTTTTCCAGCCCTGAAAAAGTATTTGGGGACCATTCACCCCGTAACCCTTTAAGAAGATTCACCGCCAAGTTTCTGTCCGTCTCCTTAAACAGGAATAGAAAGCCGGTTTCCTTTGCGGGTTGCTCATAAGGCGGGTTTCTCTGAAGGCCAAAAAATGGTGATGAACTCTCGCGTCCTTCGGCGAACTGATAGGTTTTCGCATCAAGGGAATCTGTCGGTAATTGAATGAGCTGATTTGAAACGGTAAGGTCAGTTCCCTTGCCGCGAAGAGTCCTAATATCTTGAAATTTGCCTTCGATGAAACTGGCTATCTTCCCAAACTTGAACTGATAAAATGCCTTATTCGAAAGACCTTTGGCATCAAGCGATCCCGAAAGCTGAAGTATTCGCCTATCTACACTCGCGCCAATTCGAGCCCGGTATTCCGCAGAAGCGCGGAATTTGAAATCGATCAGAAATCCGAATGAATCAGATTTTGCAAGGTAATAAGGCTCCATCCACACACTTTCAACGCCTTCAGTCCAAGTGCGTATTGGGAAGGAAATCCTCTTCTGCATCGGACTTTGCGAGGGCATCGTCTCAAGCCCAGCATGAACCACGGCTTCCTCAAGCAAGTGAAGTAAGTAGTTTTTGGTTAGTGAAAGATCTGATTTGGACGATGAAACTTCCTCGGCCAGTTCTGAAGACTGCCCAAAAACGATAGAGTCTTCGGGTGTTCTTGAGAAATAAACGTCGAACGTTTTTGGCGTAATTTCCAAAAAATTCAGCGAAATTTGGTTAGATACATCGGTCATAGGTTGATCACATTGCCGGAAGTTCGCCAATCAAGGCGACCTCCCTGCTCATTAGTTTGGGCAATAGCGAATCTCGCATTTGCGAAAGGCTCCGAATCTGTTTGCAATTAGAGAAAATCTTTACAAGCCAAGGTCTTACTACGTTCTCAAAATCGGTCATCTTGTGTTGCGGTGGAATAACCATTTGAAATGAGCGCATGGCTTCTTGGTTGAGTCCCGGTTGAGCGGAATTTGCATTAAGCTGTGAAAGCTCTTCTTGGTCGAGTGCAAAATACAAATACGTTTGGTTGGTATTGCCGTTCGACCGCAGAATGAAGACGTGTTCATTAACCGCGAATTCCTTGAACGGGAAACCTCCGGCGAACATTCCTTTTCGTCCGACGTATGCTCCGTCCTTGTAGATCAATACGTCGTACTCTCGAATGACCCCGCGCCGCATTGAGTCGAAAAACTCGCGGGTAACAAACTTTGTTTTCGAGTGATCGTAGACACCCAGACCGTCAACACTCTCGGCTCCAATGCTGGGAATGCCTTCTTTAAGATCAGGATCGATACCGCCCTTTGGACGACTGCCCGACTCTAGTGTTTCCAATAAGTCACCAAGCGTACCCGTTTCCCATTCGGAATTTGCTTCTTCGATGAACCAGTGGCGGAAGAGGGTTTCGGATAGGGATTCGAGGGTTTTGTTTTGGCGGTGGAGCAGGTCGATCTTGTCATCCAGACTGCTCAAAACCTCCGCAATCGCCCGCTGCTCCTCAATTGGCGGCACAGAAACAGTCAGTTCCATCAAATCCGTTCCTGTAATACCAGCGACTGCAACCTGCCTTAAGATGGTTCCAAGAAGATACTTCCCGTAACGTGAGTTGAAATAGTAATAAATGAAGTCTGGCGAGACCTTTTTGGTGTCGGGTCTAGCTCGAATGATTGAGGATTCAAACGTGGTTTCTTCCCTCAGGTCGTAAACCAAAGAACACTTTCCGGCTCCTTCCGCAGTCAGAGATCGCCTTGCAAAAATCAGGTCTCCATTTTTAAGAAGGGATTTTTCCTTCTCTTTCTCGGAAAGTTCGATCTTGCTCATCGCAACCGTTCTTAATCGGGGGTAAGCGAAGAGTTCCCCCATATTTACTACACTCACTCCTCGACCATGAAACGGTTTTGGCTTATAGACGCCATTGCGTACTGGCTCCGCGAGCAAAGCTCCAAATTTGGTTTCCTTCCACTCAGTCATACTCATAGCGCATCAATCTCGTTACATACGGTGTTGATGTGATCCAGCCCATACAGAAGGGCCGCTTCGTCAACGCTCATCCATTGGAAAAGCTGCAATATCAGGTTGTAGTGCTGTCGGGCATACGTCGTGTCCTTGACCGGCTGACCGCCAAGAAAACATATCGGCTCGTGATGAGCGATACGGTTTCGCAGGTTATTTATCAATCCCAACTGATTAAAAACGAAAGTGTGATTGTATTGAACTACGGGCGTGCTTCTTGGCTTTGCCGGGAACACTTGAAGCAAATTCTGGCCGCCCGCGTAAAATTGCGGCTGGGCGAACAAGTATCTCCAAAATCCAAAGTCCATTTCCGCTAATAGCTTTTCGGGTAGATAGTTGTTTCCGAGCCTGCCAACTGATCTTTGAATCAATAGTTTTGTCTGGCGGCAATTGTTGTTATCAAACATCCCGCCGTTGTTAGAGCTGTCACGAAGCCAATCATTTCCATGAGTCGTCGCGTAGAGCCGATCAATCCGGTTTCGCAGTGTTACCTCAAAACAGCTAATGACCGTGAATAGCTCCTGAGAAAGCCGCAAGTTCTTGCGATATAGCGTCATGGCCAGACGAGAATCTCCGCCAACAGCAAGTAAATACCTTGCTATTCGCGGGCTGGACATGATATTTTCGAATTCGCTAAATCGCATAAACATTCTCTTGCATTCTTTCAGAATACGTTATATATTAGCTATACAGTATTCCCGGCAGCCCCTGAAGCAATTCAAGCTGTCGGGTTATTTATTTCCCGGACCTATTCCCGGCAGCCTCTGAAGTAATTCAAGTTGTCGGGTTCTGATTTTTAAACCGCCGTTTCCTGAGGCGGTATTTTTATACCCGCCAGATTCCTTAAAATCCGCTCATTCAGTTCGGCTTCCTCTGACATCTGACTTTCGAGTTCGGCCTTTAGCGAAGCGAACCGTGTCGGGAAATCGAAATCGTCCTCTTCGTCAGGCAAGCCGACATAGCGTCCGGGCGTGAGAACGTGTCCGAGACGTTCCACTTCTGCAACGGGAACGCTCTTGCAGAATCCGGCCACGTCTTCGTAGCCGTCATCGCTCATTCGCCAGTTGTGATACGTCGCGGCGATCTGTTCGATGTCTTCTACGGAAAGGTCACGGTTTCGGCGGTTTACGAGAAAGCCGTGATTGCGAGCGTCGATGAAAAGTATTTCGCCCTTGCGGTGCTGTTTTCCCCGTCGCAGGAACCAGAGACACGCGGGGATCTGCGTATTTAGGAACAGCTTGGCCGGAAGGTTTACTATGCAATCGACAAGATCGGCCTCGATCAGGCTTTTACGAATCTCGCCCTCGTTGTTGGTCTTTGACGTAAGCGAACCTTTCGCCAAGACGAATCCAGCCACGCCCTGCGGCGCAAGGTGAAAAAGGAAGTGCTGAATCCAGCCGTAGTTGGCGTTGTTCACCGGCGGCGGCAGATTCTTGCCCGTCACCTTCCAACGGGCATCTTCTCGCAAAAGCTCACCTGACCAGTCGCTATCGTTAAACGGCGGATTGGCGATAACAAAGTCGGCCTTGAGGTCCTTGTGTGCGTCGTTGAGGAACGATCCCTCGTTATTCCAGCGCACGTTCGTTGAGTCGATCCCGCGAATCGCAAGGTTCATCTTCGCCAGCCGCCAAGTGGTCTGGTTGCTCTCCTGCCCGTAAATGGAAATGCGGTCTTTGGGATCGATCGCAAGCTTTTTGCCGTTACCGTTTTTGTAATGATCGCCGTGTGCCGCGATAAACTTTTCTGACTGGATAAACATCCCGCCTGAGCCACAGCAGGGATCGAACACGCGGCCTTCATATGGTTCGAGCATTGCGACAAGCAATCGAACGACGCTCCCCGGCGTGTAGAACTGTCCGCCTTTCTTGCCCTCGGCAAGGGCGAATTCTCCGAGGAAGTATTCGTAAACGCGGCCAAGCACATCTTTGCTCCGCGCCTCTTTTGTGCCAAGTGCCGCACCGGAGATCAGGTCGATCAGTCCGCCCAAACTCGCCTTGTCCAAACGCTCTTGTGCGAACGCCTTAGGTAGAACTCCACGAAGTGACGGATTGTCCTTCTCGATTGCCTCCATCGCGTCGTCAACGTCCTTGCCGACCGTCGGCAACTTCGCCCGCGATTGGATGTAAGACCATCGCGCCGTCGCAGGAACATAAAAGACCTTCTCCGCGATGTACTCGTTCTTGTCTTCGGGATCGGCTCCGGCAAGCTCACCTTCGCCCTTTTTAAGCCGGTCGTGAAGTTCTTCGAAAGCGTCGGAAATGTACTTCAGGAAAATCAGCCCGAGAACGACATGCTTGTACTCTGCAGCGTCAATATTCTTTCTCAGCTTGTCTGCGGCCTTCCAAAGTTTTCTTTCTAAGGGTTCGTGGGTATTGGACTTTTTCGCTCTTGCCATTGTTTATTTATCCAAGTATAAACGAAGGCCAAATACCACCAAAGCTCAAGTACCGCGATCGTGGCTGAATGCGAGGTGCGGGTCGACTGCGGTGAAGCGGCCATAGGTGTTGGCGTACATACGGGCTTCGGCGAAGTCGAGGTCGGTTTCGGTGTCGCGTTCGTAGCCGGTGAATTGTTTTCTTACGGAATCGGCAGAGTAATTTAATCCGGTTGTTCGCTGTGCAGTAAAGATTTCTTCTCCGAATGGGTGGTAATCGTGGCGGGCGATGACGGCGCCGGTTGCGTCGGTGTTGATCCTCGGTGAACCAAGATGATCTGCTGTCAGGTAACCCACTTTCGCGTCTTGCACGGGAATAATATTGGTCGAATATTCTGCCACCAGCTTACCAGATGCGTCGTGCGCAAAAACGGTTGTTTTACCCGTCGAAAGCACGACCTTCTTCACACGCTTGCCGTCACCGTCATAGAAATATTCGCCGACGATATCTTCCGACAAATCCCTGATCTCGCGTTGCTTATTAGAACGGGCACTAAGTGTAGCAATTTACTCACCGTGAGAATCGTCAATCATCTTGCAAAGGTACCCGACAATATAATCCCTGTGCGTTGTCTCCCGGATGTCTCCATTCTGGACCAAATCTTCTATTGCCTGGTTGATTTTTGCCCACAACCGGGAGTCTTCGAAATGTCGGTAAGGGTGTTCAATTTTACGGGGATTTATTCTTGTTCTTCGGTCCGCCGGGCCAGATTTGTTTGCCATTGAAATCGACCTCCTTTATTTTATTGCCTTTTCTGTCGGAGACATCCCAGTGATCTCTGTGCAACATATCCTTTTTCCATATATTACCTTCTGGGTCACGATAACCTTGGCTACCTTTGAGCTTAACCCAATCTTTATCATGACCAGGTGGTTTTGACGAACTGGTAGAAGGTTTACTATCCTCCGGATCGGGATTGGCAGGAGTAGTCTCACCCTCTATGTTAACTGATGATGGATCAGATTCATTAGACTTCGCCTTACTCAACGCACCCAAAAAGTCATCCCAGTAACTCTTACTCATTCCTTTTGCGTCACGAACCGGCTCTGGCAGATTCAGCCCGGTTCGCCATCTGCCCTTCGGGTCCAACGCATCAGCCAGAGCAATAGCCGCGACGGCCACGGGAACACCGGCGAGGGCCGCGGCCCCCGCAGCAAGCAGTTCGGCGGTCGCACCCCAGGCTATTTCCGTCGAAAGCCATGCCGCCGCAGACGCGACGTTGGCCACCGCGTTCGCGTAAGGGTTCAGCGCGACCATCTGACCTGTTCCGTCAAGTCTGAAAGCATATAAGAGCGTGTACTCTGTCGCGCCTGCCGCTGCCATAACGTCGCCATCGGCATACCAATTTACGATTCCATTTTTTACGCCCCATATTTCGCCTGTGGGATCGGTAATGTTTAAGGGGTTATTCCCAACGTAAACATATCGGTTGAAAGTCTGCGGATTGATCACATCCGCCGACGCCATCAATGGGTCAACTGACGCAAAGCGGCCATAGTTCGAGTTGTAGTATCGCGCTTGAGCGAAATCTAGGTCTGTTTCGGTGTCGCGTTCGTAGCCGGTGAATTGTTTTCTTACAGGATCGGCAGAATAATTTAATCCGGCTGTTCGCTGTGCAGTAAGGATTTCTTCGCCGAATGGGTGATAATCATGTCTAGCTATGACTGCACCGTTTTGATCCGTATTGATTCTTGGGCTTCCGAGATGGTCGGATGTAAGATAGGCGACTTTTGCGTCTTGTGGTGCGGCGACGATAGTTGAATATTCGCCGATAAGTTTTCCACCCGCGTCATAGACAAAGATCGTGGTTTCGCCCGTACCTGGAACTATCTTCTTAACGCGTCTTCCATCGCCGTCGTAGAAGTATTGGCCGAGTGTGCCGCTGCTGTTAGATGCTGAGATCATCTTGTTCTCAGCGTCGTAAACGTAGGTTTGGCCGCCCGCGTCTGCCGTGGTATTTCCGCTCGCATCATAGGCATAGCCGGGCGACGTGAGACGATTATTCGAAGTGCTGATCGTCGGGTTCGTTATCGCCGGGTTCACAAATGACGAAGGCATCGTCGTATTCGCCTCATCAAAACGTCGATTGCCGTAACGGTCGAACGTAAACGTCTGTTCCGGTTTATTGAGTAGCAGTTCAAGGTGTTCACGGCTTGCATAGGTCGTCACCCGCTGCGACCTCACCGAAACTGGAGAAGTACCAGTCATCGTCAACCAGATGCGCCAAAATTATATCGTTTAGCTGCTTAATCTTACCTTTGAAGTCATAGGTCGAACAACCTCGTACCAAATAGGTACCATCCGAGATTTCGGGCGCTGCATCAACAATCTTTGGAGTGAACGCGATTCTCAGAGACTTAACCGGGTCGTCGGGGTCGTTATGCGAATCCACAAACGCTTTCCGAGCTTCTCTTCGTTCCGTTTTGCCAATCTCTGGCCTGTACAAAAGATCATAGAATCTATCCCATTCTCTCGTACGCTCGTACTCGACAAAACGGTTTAGCCGTTCTATCAACCTCGTCCGGTTTGCTTCCGGGACACTGCTCAGGAGCCCTCGATCGTCTTGGCCGAACACAAAACTCGTTGAGACAAGCACGACCAACACGCTCCATACAACGTTCGCAACCAAAGACCTATTCAAGGTCATTCTCATCCTATTTAGCATTTCGACCAAAATACGTTCTACCGTTTGTAGTTTTTGTTGAGCGATTAATTAGCGTACCTGGGGGCACTCCGCTGAGTGTGAATTTCTGACCGTAGACACTATTGTGTCCGCCCTTTCCCTTGGCGGCCTCGTAGCTTCTTTCGTAAGATTCGCTTAAACCACTCAACACCTTAGCTTTGGCCATATCTGACTCGGCCATATCAAATTTGTCGAGAACAGATCCCGGTACATCGTCATTTGCGAACCGGACCAGCCTGTCAGGGGCGTTGGACAACTTGAGTTGGACCTTCCAGGCGCTCACCTCCTCACTAATATCCCCGCCAAGTCTTCCTAATAACTTGCCATTCTCATCCCAGACATAACCAAACTCGCCGCTATCGAACTGCCGGGCGTGTTCGAACTCATGTCCGAATCGTGAAAAGAGTGAAAATTTTTCGGAACGATCATTTGAAAGGTTAATCGTGATGGTGTTGTTGTCGGGATCGGGCGAAAGGCCGCCTTCCTGCCCGGCGTTAAACTGCGTGTTCCCGCCTACACTAACAACATAATTCACATCAGACTTTTTCAGCTGCTCGATCGTGGCGAGTTCAGCCGCGTATTTTTTTGGATCTTTTTCAAGCTTCTTCAAGTAGTCATTGAAAGCTTCACGAGATCTTTTATCCCATTTTGAAGGATCTAAGATCGCGCCAGATGAGTCGGTAAACTTCAGTGGATTGTTCTGGCAGTATGCATATGGGTTTATTCCTTGTGGGTCGAAGCGTTTGCTTTGGCTTACCATTACAGGGTCAAACTGTGTGAAGCGCCCTATCCCGCTTGCATATATTCGTGCTTGCGCAAAATCCAAGCCTGTTTCTTCGTCGTTGATATAACCGGTGAAGCCTTGTCGGACGTCGTCGGCGGTGTAGTGGTCTGCGGCGGTGCGGCCACCGAGCCCGATTATCTCTTCGCCGTAGGGCATGTAGTCGGTTCGGGAGACGACCGCTCCAAGCTGGTCAGTATTTATTCTCGGGGTCCCAAGGTTGTCCAACGTTTGATATTGAACCCGTGGCGTCGCCGAGATATTTGTTGAATATTCTGCCACCAGCTTACCAGATGCGTCGTACACAAAAACGGTTGTTTCGCCTGTGCTTGGAACGTACTTCTTGACACGCCTTCCATCGCCGTCGAAATAGTATTGCCCAATAGTAGAACTGCCCGAGTTTCTGACCTCGATCTGTTTATTCTCACCGTCGTAAGTGAAAGTGCGGCCTTCGGCATCGGTGATGACATTTCCGGCAGCATCATACGTATAGCCTTGTCCCGACGTGAAGCGATTGTTCGCGGCATCAACCGAAGGGTCGGAAATGTTGGGGTTTGCAAACGACGCGGGCTGCGTTGTGTTCGCTCGATCAAAGTTTCGGTTTCCGTATCTGTCGAATACGAAGGTTTGCTTCCAATTCGTCGTTGTTCCGGTCTTTTCTTCGGCCATCTTCAATCGGTTGAGCGAATCGTAGGTGTAAGTCTGGTCGAAAACCATATCCGACTGTCCGCTACGCGGCACGGTGATTTTCTGACTTAGAACATTCCCATTGTTCGCCGTCGTGCCATAAGTGTAATCTAGTTTCAGCTTGTCAGTGGCGTTTTGAACGGTGCCGAGGGCGATCTGTGTCGGTTGTAAGCGGGAGTTGAAAGTCGTGCTTTCCCACCTGCCGTTGCCAAGCTGCATCGAGGTTACGGCTCCCGAAGCGTTGTATGTGAAGCTCTTCGCGTAGCTGAAATAGCCTTGCGGATCGCTGCACGTCGCCGTCACGCCATTCACCTCCCCGCAGCGTGCACTCTGCACCAACGAGAGTTCACCGTCATTGTCGAGCACGTTCTTCACCTTGCGGCCGCTTGGATACGTCTCTTCGACCAACGCTCCAGACAGGTTGTAAGTATAGCCCGTCGAATAGCCCGCCGCATCGCCGCCTTCTGTTGTCTGCTTCGCCGCCGTCACTCTCCCTAAGATGTCAAACGCCGTGTATTCCGTTGTCGAAACGCTGGAAGAAACTTTCGTGAATTCTTTGCCATTGCCCATGAGAGAGCTTGTGAATATGCTCGTTGAGTGATTGCTATTGACATGGTTTTTTGCCTTTCTCCAGCTCTAACTCGAAATCCAATACCGTTGGAAGTTGGTGCAATGCAATCTTGATATCGAATGTTTGAAAATAGCCTTGTCTCGGCCTTTCTACCTTTACAAAGTGAGATTGGCCCGAAGCTAGTGCGTTATAACTTTGACCCTTGTCGCCCATCTCAAACACAAAAACTTTATACTTTCCTCGCCCCAGGATGATCGAATACTTCCCGTCCAGATCAGAGTGGACGGCAACTAAACACAACGCGCAATTAGCCCTTTGGAAAACAATGTATGCGCCGACTCTAACACCCACTGTCCCGTCGGGATTCAACACCAAAACGGAGCCTTTCAGAACCTCGAGGCGATCAAGTACATCTGCACCGTCCGCTATTGGTCTTTGATTCCGCCTACCTTGAGAAAATGCACTAGAAAATATGATAAATACGCAACCCAACAGCAATAAAATGTATTTCATAAGGCCACCTAGTTAATGCCTCTGATCAAGTTCGAATTCCACCAAATGAACTTGTCCTTATCGGTCTTCACCTCAATACCGTCCTTTCCTTTGACCACTTTATTCTGCTTTGACATCTTGGCGCTGCCAAAGTGAACGATCCGCTGATATTCAGCCGCAGCGTCGACGAAATAGTTCGCTCTCAGAGGCCGCCCTGTAGCATGCAAGATCTCGTTCACGGCATTCACAACCGGACCTCGCTCCTTAGCGTAGTCGCCATCCGGATCATCTTTTTTCTTTGGATAAATATGTGCTAGCTCGTGTGCGAACGTCGTGAATTCGAATGCCTTCTTTAGTTCTTCGTCGCCTTCCAAATTCTTATAGTCATCGAAATCCAAGGCAATTACGTTGTAAACCTTTCCGGTTTTTGGATCCGTACCCTGTCCAGCCGATCCAAACGCAATATGCGAATTACCATTTTTTATCAAGATCGCGGCGAAGAAGTCGGAAGCCTTTGCATTGATCGCATCCGTGATGTATTGCGTAGCTTTTTGCACGTCGGCACTCAGACTGGAAGTATCTACCTGCAAGTAGCCATTCTTGTCAATCGAGACGCAGTTCGCACAGCCGTAAGTGTAATTTAACCGTTCCAACAAAGCCTTTCGGTCTTTATCGCTTAAGTTTTTTCCAGCCATTATAAGTTCGCCCGTCGGGTCCGTAAAGTTTAGCGGATTGTTCCGCACGTAGACATACAGGTTCCAACTGGCGGGATCGGTCTGAGTTGTATCATTAAGAAAATTGTCGGGACTGGTAAATCTCCCCACAACCGATGAAAATGTTCGATTCTGAGCGAAATCCAAGCCTGTTTCGTCGTCGCGTTCGTAGCCGGTGAATTTTTGGCGGATGTTGTCGTTCGTGCCGTAGTTGAGGGCAGAGGAGCGTGAGCCGATACCGGCGTCTATTTCTTCGCCGAATGGGTGATAGTCGTGGCGGGCGATGACCGTGCCGTACTGGTCCGTATTAATTCTAGGTGAACCCAGATGGTCGGTGGTGAGATATGCGACTTTAGCATCTTGTGATGAAGCAATGGTGGTTGAGTATTCGGCTACGAGTTTGCCTCCAACATCATAGGAAAAGATCGTGAGTTCGCCGGTTGACGGAACGATCTTCTTAATCCTTCGACCGTCTCCGTCGTAAAAATACTCACCAACTGTGGCAATGGGATTTCCACTGCCGTCAACTGTTTCCACTTTGACCTGTTTGTTCTCCGCGTCGTAGGTGAAGCGGCGGTTCTCGGCATCACGAACGGTATTGCCCGACGCATCGAACGTATATCCATTGAGTCTATTGTTGGTAATGTCCACCGACGGATTTACGATCGGACGAACGGCCTCGCAAACTTCGGTATTTCCATTGCATTCTTTCGGTAATGTCGTCGTGTTTGCTTCGTCAAAGTTACGATTGCCGTAACGGTCAAAGGTAAAGGCTTGCTTCCATGTCTGCGAACCGTTGTTTGTTTCTGTTGCCGACTGCAAACGATTCAGCGAATCATAGCTGTAGCTTTGCACAAACGGATTCGCAAGCCCGGGGACTGTGATGGTTTGTGATTTTACATTCCCGTTATTATCGGTCGTGCCGTATTCGTAGTTCAGTTTCAGGACATTCTGCGTGCTTGTCGCCGACCCAAGCCCGATCTGTATCGGTTGTAGACGGGAATTGAACTCAGTGTTCTCAAACTTTCCATTCCCAAGCCGCATACTCGAAACCGCTCCCGCCGCCGTATAGACAAAACTCCCAGCATAGGTCTGGAAGAAATCCGCCGCAGATCTTTTGCTCTCGACCTTTGAGAGATCGCCGTTAGCGTCGAGCACGTTCTTCACCTTTCTTCCGCTCGGATAAGTCTCTTCGATCAGCGCTCCCGACAGGTTGTAAGTATAACCCGTCGCATACCCCAAAGGATCACCGCCCGCCGTTGTCTGCTTACTCGCTAACACACGTCCTAAGATGTCAAAAGCCGTATATTCCGTTGTCGAAACGGAGGAAGAAACTTTCGTCAACCGCCCCTTCGCATTCGGCAGGTTGTCGTAAAGGTAAGACACGTTGGGAGTTGTGGAGCCGGTTTCGCCGGTGTAAGCCCTCGTCAGGACGCGGTTTAGGGCGTCGTATGTGTAGGCGGTCGTGATCGTCCGAGCATCAACCTTACTCGTCAAATTTCCGTTGGCGTCGTAAACATAATTGATCGTGCCGGATTCCGGATTCTGTGCCGAGACGAGCCTCGAAAGGGAATTGTACGCGAATGTGCGCGTCTGCACACCCTGATTCACCGTCGTCAGATTATTGAGCGTGTCGTATGTGTAATACGTCGCCTGCGTCGGACTCGAAGCATCGCCAAGCTGCCCGGCAGCATTCGGCTCGTCAACCCTTATCAGTTGCCCCAACGCATTCGTCACCGAACGCCGCACCTTCCCCGCCTGATCTACGACCAACGTCCGGTTCGGTATATTTTGTGACGAAATCAGTTACATGTGAGGCACTTCAAATACTTAAATTTTCCGTCGCCATCCCCTAACTCGACTACTTCAAAAATTGCATTTCGATCAAATACAGCGAACTTACGTTCAGCATCTTTGATTTCAAATTCAACATCGCCCTTTTCAATCGGTCTATCGATTTCCTTTATCAGTTTCTCTTCAAAATGAACGACCTTTCCATCTTTCAAAAAAAACCATTTTGTGGAATAGTAGGGTGATGTTGAGGAAAATGCTGATCCGATCTCATAGCTTATGACGCTATTTTCAACTGCGAGATCGAACACATACATTTTGTCCCAAGAGAAATCAAACAAATCCATTAATTTGATTGTGCACCCAGAATTTGTGCTTTCTGGATTCTCAGTTATTTTTGTCTTACACATTTCTTCAATTCTTTTCGCCACCTCAACTTGTTGGCCTGTTTGGTTCTGGTTCGATATACAACCTCCCACAAAAACTTCAAGAAATACAAAGCTTAAAACAAAAATGCGGTTTTTATTTTTACTCATATACTTTATGTAATCCTCGTGTATTATCTATGACCTGATCGGTGCCTTTAAGTTGCTCATTCACTGCGTCTTTTCTACCTTTAGGAGTAAAGCCGTCATCATCTCGGTTATTCCAATTCTTGAGAGTATTGTCCACTTGGGTTTGTCCAATTTTTGTCCATATAACGCTTGTACTTCCATCCTTCTCAGTTTTCAAGACATATAGCCCTTGATCCTTGAAATGAATTAAAACAGCCGTTGCGATTTCTTTGTTTGATTTCCCCTCCATTGACGCTCCTATGTCACGGCCAATTGCGTTATTTCTTAAATCTGCCTCTTGATCAGCCGTGTCACTATTTGAAAAGGTAGTTGATCCATTCTGTGTGGAAGAGGGTAATTCGGGACTTTTTTCGTGGGCATCAGTTGCTTCCTTTGCAATATCCGAACCGAATCGAGCCGTTATAATCGCAGACAAAATTGTATGTCTTAATGCATTAATTTCCGTTATTTCTTCATTGGCAATATTGGTGCGAAAATCTGAGTTAACGGCAAATCTTGTCGCCGTTGACGCTATATTCATTCCATATTTGCTGAATTCTCCTATTTGCGAAGCAACAATCGGGTGAGCAACTGCAAAAGTTTCTTGTTTGGTAAGTAGTCCCCCTGCCTGTAAGCCTTTTGGATCCTTCAGAATCAAAGGGCGGTTCATTGTGTAGGCGTAGCGGTTGAAGGTTTGGGGGTTGGCGGATTTTCCTGATGCGAGGAGTGGATCGACGGCGGTGAAGCGGCCGTGGTCGTTGTAGTAGTATCTGGCTTCGGCGAAGTCGAGATCTGTTTCCTCGTCTCGCTGATAGCCCGTGAACTTCTGCCGAACGCCGTCCGAAATGCCGTATTTCAGAGTAGCAGTTCGATACGACGCGTCGGGCGCTACTTCCTCGCCGAACGGCATAAAGTCGCGTCTTGAGAGCACCTCGCCCTGCTTATTCGTTATCACTCGCGGACTCCCCAAAGGATCGGTCGCCGTGTAGTTCACCGTCGGACTCGACGTCTGCTCGGTCGAATACTCCGCGATCAATTTCCCAAACCCATCATACACAAAGATCGTCGTCTCGCCCGTACCTGGAACTATCTTCTTAATGCGTCTTCCATCGCCGTCGTACAAATACGTGCCAACGACAGTATCGAACTGATCCTTGACCTCGATCTGCTTGTTATCGCCGTTGAACGTAAACTGCCGCCCGTGAGCGTCGCGGATAAGATTCCCAACCGCATCGTATTCGTAATCCGTACCGCTCGAAAATCGATTCGTGTTGGCATCCACGCTCGGCAGCGTGACCTCATTGATCGGCTTCGCCTGCCCCTGCACCGTTTCGCTCAAAGCCGTCCTATTTCCGTAACGATCATACCCGAATTGCTGTATCCAATTCTGCGTCTCATTCACCGTCTCTTTTGCCTCGGTTATCCGGTCAAGCCGATCGTATTTGTACGTCTGAACAAATGGATTCGCAAGGCCCGTAACCGTTATCGTCTGCTTCGCGATATTGCCCGAGTTCTTCGTCGCGTCCACATTGCCGCTTGCATCGAACTCGCCGTAATCATAGTTTAGATGCATCAAACTCCCATCCGTTGCAGAATGGCCCATTTTTAACTCGGTAACCTGGTTGCGTGTATTTAACTCGGCACTCTCCCATAGACCGTTGCCAAGCTGAAGATGCTTAATCACGCCAGAAGGCGTGTATTCAAAATTGGACGCGTAATTCTTGAACATCCCGTTCGCGACACGGCTGGCGATATTTGAAAGCTCGCCGTCAGCATCGACAATATTCCGCACAACCCTTCCTGATGGATAAGTTTGTTCAATCAGAATACCGCCGAGATTATATGTATAAGTTGACGCGTAGATCCGGCCATCGGTTTTCTGCTCAGTAGCCTTTATTTTGCCGTTTTCGTCATATTCGGTATATCTGGTTTCCGAAACGCTGCTTGATACTTTTGTCAGCTTGCCTTTCGAGTTTGCAACGAGCGGATCGTCGTAAATATACGAAACGTCGGGTGTCGAGTCAGAATAAGTCCTCGAATATTGACGGTTCAAGCCATCATACGCTGTTGCTATCGTAACATTGTTCGCATCGGTCGTCGTGAGGACGTTTCCGTTAGCATCGTATGTGAAGCCCGCCGTCCAGCTATTGTTGCCGGGATTGCCCGATGTGTTGAGGTAAGTATTTACTTCCTGTTCAGGCTGTCGAACACGCAAAAGGCGACCAATCGAATCGTAAAGGAAATATCGATTCTGAACGCCCTGATTTACTTGCACCATCTTGCCGAGTGTATTGTAAGTGTAATACGTCGCCTGTGTCGGGCTCGAAGCATCGCCAAGCTGCCCGGCAGCGTCCGGCTCATCAACCCTTATAAGCTGCCCCAACGCATTCGTCACCGAACGCCGCTGCTTTCCAGCCTGATCCGTCACCGTCGCGGTGTTACCCTCGTAAGTTGTAGAGACGGACGCTCCATCTGGTGTTTCGATTTCGACGATTCTGCCAAGCTCGTCGTAGGCAGTCCGAGTCCAAAGCTCACTCTCGTTTCGTGACGGACGGTAGGGCTTCGTCGCGCGTTTGACGCGACCAAGCCCGTCGTATTCGGTCCTGACAGAGATATAATCACCATCTTTGTAGCTTCTCGTCTCGACAGTCCTCCCGAGGCCATCATAGAAACTTTCGGATCTCACGAAGTTATCGTTCAGCGTGAACAAGTCGCTCGTGGTCTGTATTTTATGATTTACGTCGTCGTACAGGATCGTTGTTTGAGCTTCGTTCGACGTGCCTACAGCTGTGACGCTCTGTGTCGAGCGGTCTAGTGGGTCGTTATAAATGGTCTTCGAAACTACCCCGTTCACATCTCGCGCGTTCACGGGTTGCCCTGTAAAATAATCGTACTGAACGTAGGTCGTCCAGCCCAATGGATTCGTCACGCTGGTCGCAAGTGCATAGGTATTTAGACCATTCAGTTGAGATGGAGCTGTATTCGTTGTCGCTTCGCCGTCCGGGGAGCCAAAGTTGTCGGCATAGCTGATTGCCATTGCATTCCCGTTGGCATCAATGGTCTTTACGACATTTCCGAGAATATCGTACTGAGCGTAAGTTGAGACCGCCCCAGTCTGATTACCCGCATTCGCATAACTCGTAACAGCAGTTACATTTCCCCTGACTGTATTTGCTGTCCCAAAGTTAGCTGAATCATAGCCAAAAACATTGGTGCGGACAACCAAAGGCGAATGATTCGAGTCCTGAGCGTAATTGTCATACTCGTAAGAAGTAAAAGAATGCTTATTACCCCCATTTGCGTCGGCTGAAACCCAAGAAGAAATGGGCAGTCGTTTTAGATGAGCATGATAGTCTGAGGTATAGCTCGTATTCGTTACGAAACTAGTATGAGTGCGACGCAAGAGCGGTCCGGGTGCATTTTGACCCCAATCGTATTCATATACATCAGAAATATTGTTAAAGGGTAACGTATCATCGTAATNNATTTGCGTCAATAAGGGATGTCGTCTCGGAGGAAACGCGAGGGTTATTAGGAGGAGACATATCCAGAGGTAAGCCATAGCCGGGGAACCACGGCAGACTAGCTTGTTGCTCCCATGCACGTTCGACCCTCATGAGAACCGCACCTTCTGCGTTCAAATATTCCGTCTTATATTCTTTCGACGACTTCCAAGAGGAGTACGAACGAAAAACAATGTCAGTCCCCCACTCATCCTTTGGGGATCCATAGATATAGTGCTTCTCCCACGAAAGAATTCGATCAGACGAATCTTTCGTCTTAACATCCACTGTCTGATCCCCAGCTCCCGTGTTAGTCGAAAAGTCCTTGACGTTCACGAGAACCCCAGTCTCGTCAAACGTGCGCCTTTCGCTGACGCGCCTATAAGCCTGTGTCCAATCACCTGGACCGGTTGAATAGTCGTACTCGAAGGCTCCTCCGATAGGTAATTCGATGCGGGCAACCTCCCTGTAAACATTGTAATAAATAGAGTATTTCCTTCCGTCTGGAAGCCAAACTGCCGACACAACTCGATCGTCTATCGTGGACGAAAGCGAAGACCATGCAAAAAGGACATTTAATGGTTGAAGCGTTCCAGAATCACCTGGGCGGGTCATTCGAAGAGCCTGCGAGTGGTTTGTTTTGGACAACCGAATAATACGATTTTCACCAGATGTTCCCTTGTAAGTTATGCGATCGCATAGGCCATAGGGAGCCGATTCTGTAACATCATAGTCAACGACAACCTGGCCTCCAATTGAATCGACAATTGTCACCTGAGATCCGCTGTAGAAGAAAAGAGTCGTGTTGCCATCCTTGTCCTTTATCCACTGCACGTTGTCTTCATAACGATATGTTGTACCGTCTGGGAGATAAAGATATCCGGGAATATTCTCGAACCCGTCGTGGGGTCCGCGCTCCGGGCTGGCTGGAATCATAGTAGCTTCAACAGGCCGATCGTCAAAGATATCATTGTCAGCAATGAAAGTTATCGCTTCGCCTCCAGTCGAGACAAAAACGCGTCCACGATTTTGCGTAGGCACCTGCATCCAACATACGTCATACTGCGCAGGTTCCCCCATCGTTTGAGCGTCCACCAACCGATACTCGGTGCCGTCTGGCGTTACAATGCTAAGCGTTGTGAGGGTTCCCTTCTCATGAATTTCGGTTCCTGTAACACAATTTGTTTCCTGTTGAGTATATGTATCGAACGACCGATTTCTTATTGTTCCTCCACCTATGCGCCGGGAAAGTCCTAGGTTTCCCGTGTTTTCGGTAATAAGTGGTTCAAAGACCGGGTCAGAGGGATATGGCTCTTGATACACATTCATGTGCCAGAGCGTTTCGAACTTCGCACTCAAGGATAGATTCGCTTTCCCTCGCCCGAACGTGTTCAGTAGAGGAATGTCGACGTTTAGATTGCCGTTGAATAGATTGACAGCATCAATCCCGTCAAGTGTTTGAATACCCGCGGGCCTTCCTCCGGTAAGCCGGCTTGTTAAAGGCTGGCGCTGGCCAATGGCAACGGTTGGAAAGAAGAGGAGTCCAAAAATCAAACATAGAACCCGGGATCGATTACATCTGCTGGCGATCCTACGCTTTTGTGGTGTTGCGAGTATTCTAGTCGAGTATGCTTGCACTTTCATAGTAGACCTCAAATCCTGTTGTGACCAAACTTCTACCTTCTCCAGTTTGCGGGGACGGGGGTGTCGCCGGTGGTGCCCCATTGGACGGTGCGGGTTGTGGCGTTTGACGATTGGCGTATGTACCAGGTGCCGTTTGAGTCACGCCAGACGGCAATATCGCAGATGCCGTCGCCGTCGTAGTCGTTCTGAACGGGCTTGTCAGAAGCCTGATCGCCAGAAGGCGTGTTGGCGGTGACTGCACTGAGGTTGCCGTTTGCGATGAGCCACGAGGCTCCGCTGCGGATGGCGTAATTCGCCTTGCCGTCACCATCGTAATCGCCGGAAACGGGAAGGTTGCCGGAACCATACGTATAGCCCGCGAGGGCCATATTCATCGACTGCGTTGTGTTATCCGAGCTTTTCGCCGTGTAGAAGGTCGAGTTACTGAAGCGCCAAACCGTCGGATCCGCCTTGCCGTCGCCGTCGAAGTCGGCAGGAGCAGGCTGATCACCGGATGTGCCATAAGCGAGGTAAACCGTCTGCGAATCGGAGCTTTGCAAGATGTACCAGGTATTATTCGACGCACGATAAACCGCCCAATCCGTCCTTCCATCACCGTCGAAATCAGCGGGAACCGCCTTGTCCGTCGGCAACCCAAAGCTGCCGCCGGTCGAGGCTCCGCTGCTCGAATTGATCACGTACCAGTCGAGGGAGCTCGCTCCCGGCCTTACGACCGCAAAGTCTGTCTTGCCATCGCCGTCGTAATCGCCCGCGACCGGAATGTCGCCCTGCATTCCCCAGCCCTGCACGACTTGAGGTGAACCGTTTCCGGCCATGATCCACCACACACCGGAAGACGGCCTCCAGACGGCGAGATCTGTAGGCGGGACGGCATTGGCATTCGCGTCCTCGACCGCAAGGAGCCGCGAACCCGCGTAAATGTATTCTTTCGCAAGCTGCGGTGTCGGCGCCGGAAGCGGTGCCGCAAACGGGTTCCAGGTGCTGCCCGCATTCTTTGGCAGTTCCTTGCCGAACCACCCGAACTTCTTGCCCGTTAGGCCGTCCGTGTGAGGCAAGAGTCCGTTGCGGCCCATCGCACCGAGCGTGACTAGCACGACCACGGCCACGATAGATCCGCCTACGAGAATGCGTTTCCGCAAACCTGTTCCAGGAAGAGATGAAGTAGACATACACTAAGTCCCCGAGAGTTAAGACAAAAGACGATGCGTCTAAGTTAAATTTGATCCAAAAAACCAAACAGGGTAAGCCTTGATATGCTGAGGTGCCCTTGTACCTGTTTCTTGTTCCCGACTGCCCAGGCCAGTCAAATGAAGTATGAGTTGCCAGCTACACTACTCCCATCCGTAACGCGTTGTCAACTACGTCTCAAGACATGACGTCTTCAAGGTACGTTCCAGCATCTGGGCAATGTTCAATTTCCGTTCGCTAAAGGGCCGCATCTGGCGTACTCGTTGCTTGTTTCTGCTTGCCTTGTCTTACTGGCTCGATCTATTAAATTTAAAGACAACTTCCTGTCAATCAATGTGTGAACCTTGTGTCGATTGTGTCTTAACTTTGTGTCACATTTTGTGTCGCGTACAGGTACAATTTCTTGCAACCAAATAGTCGGCCTCGGCCGGTCTCGCTCTCTCGAAGGCTCTTGCTTCGCCTACGTTTTAAACGGCGACACCCATCGCTTGACACTCAGTTCACCGCAAATTTGGCGGGTTGATGTGGCCTGAGCACTTGACTAGGATCGGTCATCGAAAGGCGATGAGTCCGTATAGAACGGTCTAAAGGGTGTTTATTTGGGCGTTTTAGGTTCTGGAAGAGTACAGTAAACTATCGTTTGGGCCGGTGTTTATGGTGCCGTCTAGAAGATTTGAACTTCTGACCTATCGCGTGTGAAGCGAGTGCTCTACCGCTGAGCTAAGACGGCACGTGATGTCGTTAGAGGGACGGGTCGTCGGCTTTGGCCGAGCGGTTCTCGTCGGTGCGTTTTATTGTACTCAAAGCCGAGTCGGTATAGTAGTGGATGCTTCCGGTGGCTCGAACTCCTTCAGCGACCTGCGGGTCGGCCGTGACGCTGAAGAATGCGGGCTTTGCGCCCGAAGGCTGTTCGATCGTGAGCTTGTAAACGTAACCGTTCACCGTCGGCGTTTCGCCCTTGAAGCCTTCATCGAGCAGACCTTTTGTAACGAGGTCGTCAAATGTTGCGAACTTTCCCTTGTTGCCGGCTGCGAACTGAGCCTGATAGACCTTAAGCCGGTCGAGCGTCTGTGCTGCGGCGGTCTCGTTGCCGGATCTGATCATCGCGCTCCAGCCGATGCCGCCGACCGCGATGAGAAGTGCGATGATCGCGATCACGATCATCAGCTCGATAAGGTTGAATCCGCGTTCATCACGCAAGGCACGACGAATTGATCTCATAGGCTAAACGTTGCGTTTCTCGATTCCCTGCACGTCCGAACAGGGCTGTTTGTTCCAGATTCTAGACGGTTTTGCCGCTATTTTCAAAGACCGCTGTTTTTGGCCCGCAAACAATACCGGCAACTTTTTGATGCAGTTGAGCGTCTCTTTCAGCTAAAATACTTTTTGGAGCCGAATCTCGAGGCTTCATTGCGAGATCTACCAGATGAGAGATTGGATCGCTTCAAGATCGCCAAAACCATTCGCAGTCGTTGCCGATAATTCGGGCAGCCAAAAGCTCGCTCAAGTGTGCGACGCTGTCGGCGGCGTGATACGCGGCAAGCCGGAGAGCATACGCCAAGCACTCGTTGCGATCATTGCAGGCGGCCATTTGCTGATCGAAGATGTCCCGGGCATCGGCAAGACGACGCTCGCCAACGCATTTGCCCGCGCGTTCGATCTCGTCTTTCAGCGTATTCAGTTCACTTCTGACCTTTTGCCGTCGGACGTAACGGGCCTTTCCGTCTTCAATCAAAAAACGGGCGAGTTCGAGTGGAAGCCCGGCCCGATCTTCGCGAACCTCGTGCTCGCGGACGAGATCAACCGTGCGACGCCCAAGACGCAGTCAGCGCTTCTTGAAGCGATGGCCGAAATGCAAGTGACGGCCGAAGGCGAAACACGGCCGCTGCCCGATCCGTTCATCGTGATCGCAACGCAAAATCCCTCGGAGCATCACGGCACATTTCCGCTGCCGGAATCTCAGCTCGACCGCTTTCTGCTGCGGCTGAACTTAGGTTATCCGACTCAAGATGATGAGCGCGAGATCCTTTTCGATCGCCAGGAACACGACCCGCTTGACCGTGTCGCCGCCGTCCTTAGTTCGCAGGAATTGCTTGAGATCCAGAACAGCGTCGGACACGTTCGGGTGGATGAAGTGCTGGCGGATTATCTGCTCAAGATCGTCGATGCAACGCGAAAGCACGAATCGTTAGAACTTGGCGTCAGTCCTCGCGGTTCGCTCGCTCTTTTCCGTGCGGCTCAGGCGAATGCCGTCATCGAAGGACGCAGTTTCTGCATTCCCGATGACATCAAGCACCTCGTAATTCCCTGTTTCGCTCACCGCATACTTGTCGGCACGCGCATCGCCGCCGGAACCGCACGCATACGCGAGGCCGAACGCATCCTGCGATCCATCATAGATTCGATCGAAGTCCCGATCTAGCACACAGCAGCCTTAGACGCTCCGGATCATTTTGGGAACTCAAAGGAAGTTAGAATAGATCTCAAGACTTTCTGATCCGAGGTCTTCGTATGGACGTCCGACTATTGCTAAAGCTCGTTTCGAAGCAAGACCTGCGAAACTTCGCGGTCGGAATTGTCGTCGTTACCGGCGGGCTTGCCCTTGCCGGATTGACGCTCTACGCGCACGAGGCGAACAGATCGCGGCTTGCGGCGATCGCAGCAGGCCTTTCGCTCATTTTTATCCTGCTGATCCTGCTTTTCGTGATCCCTCCGCTTGCAAAAAAGGCAAGCCGCGAAGCCGCTCAATTGAACTTGCCGTTCGAGTTCACGCTCGGCGGCAGCGTGATGGCCGTGCTCATCATTGTCGTCGGGTTTTCGGCGTGGAATACAGGCAATAATCTGCTCTTTATAGTCCTTTCGGTGATGCTTGCGGCAATCACCGTCGGGTTTGCAGCGGGATGGCTCACCCTGCGAAAGCTAGATATTAGGCTGCGCTTCCCGGAGACCATTTACGCAGCGGAACCGTTCCCGATCACCCTCGAGGTCTCAAATCGAAAATGGTTCTTACCTGCATTCTCTATCGTGGCGGAAGTTCGCGGCAAAGAACGTGAAATGATCGCAGATGCGGACGAAGTGAGCGAAGCCCTTCCGAACTTCATCGCAAAAAGATTGCTCGCGGCACCGCACACGAACCTTACCCTCGATCATATTACGTATATTCCGCCGCATGATTCGGTCCGGCGGCAAACATTCCAAAGCTTCGCGGACCGCGGACGTTTCAAGATCACCGACTTCGAACTCTCGACCGGCTTCCCTTTCGGTTTTTTTCGGCATCGGCGGCGTTTGGCGGCGAACGAGGCCGACATCTTGATCTTTCCGCGGTTCGCAGCTCGACACGAAAAAGACGAGATTGTTTCGATTCTGGGCAGCCGCGAAGCGTTAAAAACGCGCGGCTCCGGCGACGACCTGCTCTTCCTGCGCAATTACGAAGCGGCGGATGACATTCGCCGCATCGATTGGAAGGCAACGGCCCGAACGCAGAACATAATGGTCCGCGAATTTGCAGCGGAAACCGATGCAAGGGTGCGGATCATGATCGGCGGCTTCGGCCCGGCGGCGAATATGCCTCCCTTGCGCGAACGCATCGCCGGAAAGACCGCTCATCACCCTGAATTTGAGGCAGCGATAAGCTTTGCCGCGACCATACTCTCTGACCTTGAGTCTGCAGGCGTGGAATTCTCCGTCTCTGTCGGTGACGCGGATCTTCTTCTTGGGAGTTCCAAAGCCCATCTTTTTTCCTGCCTTTCCGCCTTGGCCCTGGCCGAAACCCCGAAATCGATCGAACCTAGATGGCTCGAAATGCGTATGGCTGATACAGGTCCGAATGACGTTGTCGTCGTCCTGACATCGGCTCGATACGGGATCGATGCCGCATCGGCGGCACATCCCCGATTGAAAACGATTACGTTCTAGCATCTGATTCTTGTCACAATATAGAGGTCGGCGGTGTTTTAATACTGATGGGTGGCATTTTTCGATGCTGAAATGAGTGAGATCTACAACATTCTTGTGGACATAATGTCCGAACAATCCGCGGCATCGCGAGCGAATGAGAGAATAGGGTTCGAGGAGGCATTTGCGCTCCATCATCGGACCGTCTTTCGTGCTGCACGTTCGGTCGTTGCGGATCCCGGCATAGCAGAGGACGTAACTCAGGAAACCTTCATCCGGCTCTACAAGAATCTCGATTCACTCGATAATGATGAAATGCTCAAGCCGTGGCTCATTCGTGTCGCAATAAATCTTGCCCGCAACGCTGTTCGCGGTACAATGAGAGCAAACACCCGAGAGGATAATTACGTCAAAGAATATGGCCCGCAGGAGAGAAGTTCCGTCGAGATGGATTTCGAGGAAAATGCAGGTGTGAATGACATTTACCGAGCTCTGGCCCACGTAAAGGAGCCGCTGAGGAGCTGCCTTGTGTTGAAGCAGCAGGGTCTCTCGTATAAGGAGATCGCGACAAGCCTTGACTTGAATGTCGCGAGTATTGGCACTTTCGTAGCACGTGCGAGGCAGGAATTTTCGAAGTATTATTCCGGGAAGGCATAAGCAGTAATGAATTGTATCGACATTGGAACAATACAAGCCTTTCTTGACGGCGAACTCGATCTCGCGCGTTCGGCCGAGGTGTCCGAACATATCGACGAGTGCGACGCTTGTGCATTGATGCTTTCTGAGGCCGAGGCCGAAGAGGCGGTCATTATGCCGATCCTTGCAAGGGAACTTGACGCTCTCGTGCCGACACAGCGGCTTTGGGCGAAGATAAACGATCACATCGAGACGGAAAGACGGGAGCGTCCGTGGTACCAAAAGTTGGGTGCTATCGCATTGACCCTCCTTGCGAGGCCGTCATTTGCGGTCGCGACGGCGGCGTTGCTCTTCGTCGTAATCGGCACGGGCTTTTGGCTCACGAACAAACCGGAGGCAAACGGCCAGGCCGCAATACCAAAGAACGCAGCGGTCAATAAGCCGGTCGCCATGGTCGCAAAGGCCTCCGATGGTCCCGATAAACCGTCTCCGGCCGCAGACCCGAAAGCGGAAGTGTTCGACGATATTCGCCCGTCCCGGCAGTTGCGGCCGCGGACCACGACGGCGGCTTATACAGCAAGTGAACCTGCTAGGGCAACCCATGCGTCGGTCAAGCTCGATCCGGCAGAATTGGATTATGAGAATACGATCGCGGGGCTTTCAAGATCGCTTCAGGGACAGAAGGATTCTGTGATGGCCGTATCCGAACGTATCGCATTTGAACGCGATATGGCCCTCGTGAATAATACGATCGATAAAATGCGGGCGCAGATCCGAAAGGACCCGAATGATGCTTCGGCACGGCAGGTCCTTTACAACTCGTATCAGAATAAGATCGATCTGCTAAACTCTGTCTCACAAAAGCAGGAGCTTGTCGCAAGTCTCAGATAGAGCTTCCCGCCACGAATTGATGCTGACTTTTTTTAGATCTCTTACAATTTTGACCGCGCTCGCGGCTTTGCCGGCCATCGCAGCCGCGCAAAAAACTCCTATACCGGTGCCGCCCGTCGCAAAGGTGCCGAGAGCGCCGGAGCCGCAGTTTTCGGGCCCGCAGGAAAAGGCGATAGTTGTAAGCCCGGACGTAACGCTGAACCTTTGCGTTCTGCGCGGAAAGCTCACAATAAACTCGTGGCAGCGAAATGAAGTCCGCGTCTTCACGGGAGAAGGGTCTAAATTTGACTTCAAAGTTTTGCAGAAGGACTCGGCAAGTACGCCGGTTTGGATCTCGGTCAACGCGAGCCCCCGGACGCCGGGAAGTTCTATCGTCCCGCCGAGCGATTGCCTGAACGATGACGATATCGAGATCGAAGCTCCCGCCGGTACGACGCTTTCGATAAAAGGCCGCGAAGTCGTTCTTTCGGTCGATTCGGTAAAGAACGTAACGGTCTCAACGTTTGGCGGCGGCACTCAGCTCAAGAATATTGCGGACGGAGTCTCGGCTCTCGTAAATCGCGGCAATATCAGCATTGAAGATTCTTCCGGACCGATCTCAGTTGAATCGACCACAGGCGACATTCTCGTCTTTGGCGTCAAACCCTCAAAGCCCGGCGACACTTTCCGTGCGAAAGCACTTAGCGGCAACATCTCGATCATTGATTCGCGTCATCGGCAGATAGATGCCGGCACGATCTCTGGTGCGATCTCTTACACAGGAAGCATTCTGAACGGCGGTGCCTATCGGTTCACTTCCCAAGGCGGGAACCTAAGGCTGAACCTTCCCAAAGACTCTTCGGCAAGGATCTCCGCGACCTACGGATTTGGTTCCTTCTCGAGCGGGTTTCGAGTAAAGACAGTGACGGAGAATATAACCGGCGAAGCGATAAAGACCATCGTCGGCACGATCGGTGACGCCAGCGACGCCGAGATCAAGCTGACGACAACGAGCGGCGACATTATGTTCCGGCCGGTCGAACCCGAAGCAAAGCCCAAGAACTAGAGCGTCGCGAATTCACGCCCCGTTCGAGCGGCGAACTGCTCGAGGAGCGAACTCGCACCGCCTGAAGCTTCATCTCGCGTGATCCGTTCGACCCGCCACATCGGAATAAAATAATCGCTCGGATTCAAATGCTCTTCACCGGCTGCGACCGCTCGGGCAAGATCCTCAAAATAGCTAAGATCAACGCCGCGAAGGCTTACGCCCGCAGGCCCGATCTCGTCCAAGATCCCGAATAGCTTTTCTCTCGGCGTATGCAGGATCGCAACGACCGCTTCACCGGCTGCAAGTTTCATACACGCATATTGTAGCGATTTTTCGTCTCCGGCGTCGAAATTCGGTAGAATGAACGTCAAGGGTCATTCTTATGCCGCTTTAGGCTCGGGAACGGAAGTTTTCGGGCCATCTGAAGTACCGATTTTTGCGATGTACATCTTTCGCCTTGAGCTCGAAAACATAAAATCCTACCGCCGGGCGGCGTTTGACTTCGCTCCCGGTATTACCGCCATTCGCGGTGAGAACGGTGCGGGGAAAACGACGATCATCGAGGCCGTCGCCTGGGTGATGTTCGATATGCTCGACTACACGAAAGAGCAGTTCGTGCGTCGCGGCGAAAAAAAGGGTTCGGTGCGGGTCACATTTGTGAGCGGGCTGGACGAACGCGAATACGAGATATTCCGCGATTCAGGGACAGCCTACTTCGCAAGGGATCCTCGTCTCGGTGCGGTCGTTGCAAACAAGAAGGAAGAAGTCCGCCGATTCGTCTGGCAGCATCTCGGCCTTGACCAGGGCACCGATCTCGAATCGCTTTTCCGTCAGGCGATCGGCGTACCGCAAGGCACGTTCACCGCCGTCTTTCTATCGACCGCAGCAAATAGAAAGATCGTCTTCGATCGGCTTTTGAAGGTCGATGAATATCGCGAGGCCGCAGCAAAGCTGCTGGAGACGAGTCGTTTTGTCGAACATCGGATTTCGGACACGCGTGAACAGGTCGCGCGCATAGAAGGTGAGCTTGTCCGTGCTGATACCTTGGCAGCCGAACGCGAGGAACTGTTGAGCGAGACAAAAGGCCTTGCAGAAAAGATCGCGTCCATCAACCTCGACCTCAGTGCGGCAAGAGGCAAATTGCAGACTGCGGAGAAGGAGTATGCCCGCGTCTCCGAGCTTCAGGCCGCAGCAGCCGAAGCAAAAGCGGTTCATGGACGCGCGGAGCTCGCGGCCGCCAATGCCGGATCGCACTTCGAAGCCGCCGAAAAGGCCGAGGCCGCGGTGACCGAATCTCGACCGGGAAATGAGCGGTATTTGGCGGCGGTCGCTAAGATCGCGCATCTTGAGAAAGTACGCATCGAACGCGACAAGGTCACAGCGGAAATAAGCTCGGCCAAGACACGGTTCGCCGCTGCCGAAACTGAGCTTCGGTCTTTCCGCGACAAATTAAAACAGGCTGAGAACGCTGCCCGTGAAGTGAATGAGCTTTCGCCAAAGGCCGCCGAACAGGATGCTCTCGATGCTTCGATCCGCGATCTCCGCGAGCGGCTGATCTCAGCGAAGGCTTCCGAAGCCGAGGCAGCAGCGTTGGACGAGCAGCTTGCGCGGATGCGTGAAAAATATCTTGCAAATACGGAAGCGATAAAGGCAAATGCGGAGAAGGCCGCTGTCGCTGCTGAACTCGCCCAACTCGAGAGGCGGTCAGGTGAGATCGTTTCTTCGCTCGCTTCCTTGCAGGCAAGCCTCGACCACGACGAACGATTTCAACGCGAAATTCGCAACGGACTCTGCCCGATCCTTTCCCAAAAGTGCCTGAACCTCGGTCCCGGCGAAACGCTGGAGTCCTACATCTCGAACCAGTTCTCGTCGCTGCGTACGCAGATCGGCGAGTTAACGACCGAGCGGAACGCTGTTGATCAGCGGCTTGCGATCGCCCGCGAGGGACAAAAGGCCGAAGCGGAGGCCGCTTCCTTGCGACAGCGGAATTTCGAGATCGAACGAGATGGAAAAGCACTTTCCGAACGAAGCAAGAGTTTGAAGGCGAAATTTCCTGCAAGTACGGAAATTACCGCTGAGCTTGGCGTCCTCGATGCAAAACTTGCTTCGTTGTCCGATCCTCGCGGCCGTATTGCGGTCCTTGAGAAACTTGCCGCTAAGAAGAATGTCCTTGTTGAGAACGTCAATAAGCTCGATACCCTTGTGTCCGAGCTCAGTGCGGACCTGAAGCGTCTCGAGGCGGAACTTGCTCCTTTTGCCGACCTTGACGTCGAGCTTGCTGCCGCCAACGCCGAACGTGATGACAACACTCGAGATCATCAAACGTTCCTGACCAACGTGGCCGCGGCCGCGGAACTTGAACCACGCCGAAATGCTCTGAACGAGGCAGCGGGTAAGTTGGAAAGTGCGGCGCGCGGAGCTGAGATGTCGGCTGCGGCACACCGTGAAGCTCTGGCCGCATTCGATCAAAACGATTTCCAGGAGAGCCGGTTGCTTGTTGCTGCCCTTGACCGTACACACGCCGCCGAAACCGCAAAACATACGGCCTTCAACGAACGGCTCGAAAAGATCGCCGCTGAGTTCGACAGGTTTGCCGACCTTCGTAAAACTCGCGACCAAGGCCTCGCCGAACGCGAACGCCTTGATACTGTTTCAAAGACGACAGCTTTCATCCGCGACACTCTAAAAGAAGCGGCACCGCAGATCGCCCGTAATTATGTGCGGCACGTTGCCGTCGAAGCGAATCAGCTTTTCCGCGAGATAACGGGCAATGGCGAGCGCGTCCTGAAATGGAACGACGATTACTCGGTTTCCGTCGAAGAAGATTCCTATGAGCGGCCTTTCGTCAGCCTTTCGGGCGGCGAGCAGATGTCGGCCGCACTAGCCGTTCGGCTCGCCCTGCTCAAGCAATTGACGGAGATCAGGATCGCGTTCTTTGATGAACCGACGACGAACATGGACGAGGTCCGACGCGAGAATCTTGCGGCCGAGATACGCAGCATCACGAACTTCGATCAGCTTTTTGTCATCTCGCATGACGACACTTTTGATAATTACGTGGATAATGTAATCGTGCTCGGCGATGGGGTTCAGGCGAATTTTGAATGAAAGATGTAACGATAGTGTGCGACGGCTCAAGCCTCGGGAACGGCAAAGGTGAACCTCGTGCTGCTGCGGTGGCGCTTCTCGGTTTTCGCGGCCTTTGGAAAGGCGTCGGGAAATTTCTTGGCCGTGCGACGAATCAGCAAGCCGAGATCGCTGCGGCCGCCCTCGGGCTTGAAGAACTGAAGGAACCTTGCCGCGTACGCCTTTTCAGTGACTCGCGATATGTCGTCGAAACGATGACGGGCAGCTTTCGGCGGAAAACGAATCATGATTGGTGGTCGCGTCTGGACAAGGCCGCGGAACGGCACACGGTCGAGTGGAATTGGATAAAGGGGCACAGCGGCCACGCCGTGCAGGAAGCAGCAGACAAGGCCGCTCGGAAGATCGCGTCGGCCGGGCACGTCGATCCTGACCTTTTGTCGGACGCTGTTGTTGACCTTGGCACCGTCGAGCTTTGATGTAGGATTTTTATTTTCTGAAGTTACCCAAGATCTCCATCCACAAGCCCGTTAAGCGAACCGCATTTCTTCTAAGCGGCCTCGCCCTTCTTGTGTTTACCGCAAGCGTATTTCCGCAGGCGGTCTCGAATGGCTGGCTGTGGCAGAATCCGCTGCCCCAAGGGAACCCGCTCTACGGCATTCACTTCGCGAAGGATAAGCTCCGAGGGCTTGCGGTCGGTTCGGACGGCACGATACTGCGCACGACGGACGGCGGCTTTCGTTGGGAAAAGATGGATTCTCCGACAAGAGTCGCTCTGTCGGCGGTCTATTTGCTGGATAAAGAAAATGCCCTTGCCGTCGGCGCTCGCGGGACGATCATCCGCTCCACTGACGGCGGGAAAAAATGGCAGGCCGTTACGAGCAGCGTCCGCGAACATTTCTATAGCCTTACCTTCGCACCGGACGGAAAAACTGGCTACATAACCGGCTCGAACGGGTCTCTGCTCAAGACCGTCGATGCAGGCGCCACTTGGCGCACTCTTACGTCCGGAGTGAACTCGCACCTTCTGAAGGTTACAGCACTTGACGACCGTAAAGCCGCGGCATCCGGCACGGCCGGGATACTTCTGCTAACGGAAGACGGAGGCGAGACCTGGACACAGAACACCCTCTGCGACGGCACGATCGTCTCGAGTACGTCACTTCTACAAAATGGGACGATCCTTGCGACGGGATACGGCGGCTGCGTAGAACGCAGCGTGGATCAAGGAGAGACGTGGCGGCGCGTTGATATTTTCACAAAGGCCGACCTCCTTGCGGCAGCCTTCGCTCCGGAGAGTTCACAAGGCGTTATCTCGGATGCGAACGGGACCATCTGGCTCACTGGCGACGGAGGCGTCACGTGGGTACCGTTCGCAGTTCGCACCAGTCCGAGAATTGTCGATGCGTTCTTCGCTGACGATCTTACCGGCTGGGCGGTCGGCGATAACGGCCTTATCCTCCGCACGGACGATCGCGGCTACAGCTGGCAGCGACTCAGCGAAGGCGGCCGGGAAGATGTAAATGATGTCGCCTTTCAAACCAACGACATCGGCATCGCGGTTGGTTCACGCGGCCGGATCTGGCTCACGAACAATGCGGGCCGCGACTGGCTGCCGGCTTATTCGGAAACTAATGTCAATCTCAATTCCGTCGCATTCTACGACGGGCAACGCGGCTGGGTCGCCGGTGATGACGGCACGATCCTACGCACGATCAACGGCGGTGCAAGTTGGGGCAAAGGCGAGACACACGTAACGCAAGACCTCACGAGCGTCTATTTCGTCACCGAGAAGACGGGGTTTGCGGTCGGTGAGAATGGAATGATCCTTAGAACGGATTCCGCCGGGGCCTATTGGGAGCAGCAGGAATCAGGCACGCGTCTTTGGCTCGAGGATGTAAAATTCTTCGATGAAAAACGAGGAGTTGCGGTCGGTGACCGAGGCGTCGTCGTGACGACTGCTGACGGGGGCGTCTCGTGGCAAAAAGTTGCGACGAACGTTCGTGAGAACCTCTATTCAGTCAGCTTTTATGGCGACAAGACGGGATTTGCGGTCGGCGAGAATGGCATCATCCTTCGCACCGACGACGGCGGCCAAACATGGAAAGATCAGGAATCGCCAACGTCGAACAGTCTTTTTGCCGTGACTTATTTCAATGAAAAGAATGCCGTCGCAGTCGGCGAACTCGGCACGGTCGTCATCACCGACAATGCAGGTGAAAACTGGTCAACGACACCAAGCTTTACGGGAAAATTGCTTCAGGCGATAGTCTATCGCGGCGGCACGAATGTATGGGCAGTGGGCCGCGGCGGAATGATCTTGAAGCGCATCGAACCTCTAGCCGCCGGAAGCTATGCTCCCGCGAAATTGCCGCCGACGCTTCGGACGCGTCCGCGGCTCGACGCAAAGCCGCGAAAACCTGCGATAACGCTGACAGATGACGGCGACATCCCGGCCGCCCTGCCGCCAAAGAAAGATCAGTGAATATCAATGACAACGGCGATCCATTCGCCGTCGGTGTGGATGCGAGGTGATTGAAGATCACGGGCCGCAAGAGCGTCGACGATCTCTCGCTCCTGTGTTTTCAGAATGCCGGACAAGATGAGCTTCTTCTCGGCTTTTTCGATCAGCAGATCAAGCATCGGCAAGATCACATCAAGCGTTACGTTCGCGGCAACTGTTCCATACTTCGGTGAGTCGGCAGGAAGTTCGCCCACCTCGAACACGATGCGTTCGGCGACGCCGTTCTGTTCCGCATTTTCGCGGGCCGCGATTATCGAATCAGCATCGGTGTCGCAACCGTATATCGGACAGCCTTCGTCCGTGATCATCGCCGCCGCGATCGACAATATTCCGGTGCCCGTCCCGACATCAAGAAAGCCGTCGCCCGCAATTCCCTCTTCGCTCAGTACTTTCAGACAAAGGCGTGTGGTCTCGTGAGTCCCTGTGCCGAACGCCATTTTCGGCTCGATCACAATGACGATCTTTTCCTGATCTTCGACGTCGATCCACGGCGGAGCGACAACAAAACGGCCGATCTCGGTCGGCTTCCAATGACGCTTCCATTCGGCAAGCCAATCTTCGGGAAAGACCTCGCGGATCGCGGTCTCGAATGGAACCTTCCGGTCGTAGATCTCTAACGTATTGCGTGCAGTTTCTTCGAGTAGGCCTTGCTCGGGCAATTCAGAAAAGATGCCCGTGACGGTGACAAGATCGCCTGCCTTTTTGCGTAAGAGGTCGATTTCTACCCCATCGGCTTCCATCAGATCGAATACCGCTTCGGCTGCCGTTGCAGCCTCGAACGGAAGCGTAATATCTGCGGCGAACCACTTCTCAGCCATGACTATTCTCGGACTCCGATCTCATCGAGCTCGCGGCCGCGATTCCGCCAGTCTTCGACGACCTTTACGAAAAGTTTTAGAAAGACCTTCTTCTCAAGCAGCTTCTCGATGTCCTCACGGGCAGCAGTTCCGATATCGCGAATGCGAGCCCCTTGCTTACCGATGATGATCTTCTTTTGCGATGCACGCTCGACGTAGATAGCGCAGTAGATCGTAACGAGTTCGGGGTTCGTTTCCTCGTCAAAGACCTCGGTAACGACCGCCGTAACGTACGGGATCTCCTCGCCCGTCGAGCGGAGTATCTTCTCGCGGACCATTTCGGCTGCGATGGTACGAACCGATTCGTCGGTAAGCTCGTCCGCGGAAAAAATGGCTTCGCCGACAGGAAGATACTTTACGAGCGAATGCAGCATCGTCTCGACAGCATCGCCCTTTAAGGCGGAAACAGGCACGATCTCGGCAAAATCGTACTCATTTCGATACATATCGATGAGCGGCAGAAGTTCGCCTTTCTCGCGCACCTTGTCGATCTTGTTAAGGATGAGAACCGCAGGCTTCTCGCTTCGTTTTACGAGGTCGAGAACAAAGCGGTCGCCATTGCCCGTCGAGACGCTCGCATCGCGCATCAAAACGACCACATCGACCGAAAGGATCGCATCGTGAACGGCCGCCATCATCCTCCGATTCAGAAGATGGCCAGGCTTGTGAACGCCCGGCGTGTCGATGAAAACGATCTGGCCTTCGGGAAGCGTTACGACGCCTTTTATTCGGTGACGGGTGGTTTGAGGCTTATTCGAGACGGCGGCGATCTTCTCGCCGACGAGCCGGTTCAGGAGCGTGGATTTGCCCGCATTCGGACGGCCGATGAGAGCGGCATAGCCGCTGCGAAATTCTTCACTCATCACTGACCGGCCTTAAGGACGCGGGCCTTCCCTGCGACAGCTTCCTTGAAATCGCCGCCTGAAACGTCGCCGATCCTGATGGCAACATCGTAGAGTTTCGCCGCCATTTCATTATCGGCAAAGAATTCATAGATGCGGCCGAGAGCGACGTAGGTAAGGGAGAAAAGGGCCTTATCCTCAGCGGCGTTCTTTTGATTGAGAACGCGTACGTACTGATCTTTTGCCTCTTTGAGTTTTGCATCGCGGACCTGCGGATCGTCTGCGGCAGCGGCCTCAAGGCCGGCGACGCGTCCGAGGTTGTAGTAAACACGTGCGTCGAACTGCTCATTGCCGAGCATCGCTTTGAGCTCGGCCTCCGCCTTTTGATAGTCCTTTGCCGCGACCATCTTCTGAACATCGAGCAGACGGGCGATCATCGGATTTTCTGCCGCAACGTCCTGAACATTTACCTTGCGCGTGGCGCGAAGGGCTTCGGCACGTTTACGGGCAGCAGCATTCTCCGCAAGCCTGTTCTTCTCCTTTGCAGCATCAAAGCCGAGCAGCATTTCCTTGATCGATCCGGCAATATCAAAGCCGGTATCTTCCGTGCCCTTTAACTGTTCGTTAAAGTAAAATGCCATCACGGCACCGCGTTCGTAAGCTTCCGAAAGCATACGCGCCGTCTCATCGGCCTGTTCACCTCGATATTTTTCAAGATCGGCCGTGATCTTCTCTTTTTCCGCCTGTGTTGATGCGTCCTGAAGCTTCTTTCGAGCGTCGTTTACCGCAAAATTAACGTTCCGAAACTCTTTTTCGCGGGCTTCGGCTGCGGCAACGATCGAGCGCGAAACGGTCAGGAAAACGTCGGGCGAGACGTCAGGGTTCACCTTCCTTCGCTCATCGAGAAGTGTCTTGATGCCGTCCTTTATGTCGTTGATCTCCTTAGAATGATCAAAGAGCATCGGGTCAAAAACGAACTGAAGGAATGCACGGCTCGCGTCCGTGTCCGTCAGTTCCTTGTCCGGGCTTACCACGACATAGTAACTGTCTCGAACGTTGATGAAATTTATCGCCTGCTGCGGAGCAAGCATTTCGGGAACGACAACGAAACGGCGTTCGTGCTCGCGGGTCGAGATCTTCTGAAGGCCGGTCTTCCTGCCTTTCGCAGTGGTGGTTTCCGTTTTGATCTTCTCGATGACGGTCAGCCTCGGCTTTGTGTGGAGATAATCAAGCGTATCCGTAACAAGGTCTCGCGTGGAAGGCTGAAGTTCCTTGGCGGCCTCGGCTTTATAAAGCTTGGCGTATTCGTCGAGATTCCCCGCAACGCCCGATCGACGGTAAAAGTCGCGTACGAGCGGCGCAAAATCGAGCACGTCGAGCAAAGCTCCGGGCAAATCGGACGTAATGATCGGGTCACCGAACTCAGGAGCGGGCGTCAGGGCGTAGGCCATCGAAATGAAGGCCGTCAGCATCTCCTGGGTCGTTTCCTTCGGGTGATTCTTCTTATAGGTCGCAACGAACTGCGTCAGCCGGGCTCGCAGGTCGGGCGGCATCTGCGCAAGGTCAGATTCCAGACGCTCGCGAAACATTGTGCCGGCCGGCGATAACTGCACGTCGATAGCCCTGTGCTGGCCGTTCGCATCCGACACCTGGGCGGAATTCAACGCCGCGAGTACGACCATAACGCGTTTGTCCGGTTCGACCGAGACGCCGTAATCGTTCAGATCAAATCGAGCATTTGCCTGCCCGAAGGCAGCGGCCGAAAAAAGGAGAATTGTGCCTAAAGCCAAGAAGAAACGCATTGAGAAAGAGATGAATCGCCGCCGTCAAAAGATGCTTGCCATCGATACGGAACGCGAAGGACAAAAAGACAAGAGTTCGTTTTACGCCTGTCATTAATACAGCGTAAACGAACTCTTCGTGTCACCTAAAAGCAGGCTTCGCCCACAAAAGAACGAGCGATGCCCTTAGTTGTAGCTTGCAAGTGCGGCCGCCTCGTCCTCGTAAACGTCAAAAACGGTGAGCAGCTTTGTGATCGCAAGGAGATCTTGGATCTTCTGTGTCAGGTTCAAAAGCTTGAGCGTTCCGCCCTCTTTATTGACGGCCGTAAAGCTCGAAACGAGTTCGCCGATACCGCTCGAATCGATATAGCCGACGCCGCCGAGGTTCAATAGGATCTTATTCTTTCCTTCGCCGAGGACACGGCGAATGGCCGTACGAAGGGCAACGCTGCCCTCTCCGATAGTAACCTTGCCGTCGAGGTCAAGGATCGTTACATCGCCCGCCTGCCGTTCAGTGATTGTGATATCCGACATTATGTTCTCCCCAAAAAAATTTAGATGCGAAATGCCGATTTTAGAACAACATCCGCGATTCTGCCAAGCTGTCTCAGAGTTTTTTGCGCATTTTCACCCGCAGGCCGCCGCCCGGCGGATTCTCCCATTTGACCTCATCCATGAACGAGTTCATGAAAAGAATACCGCGTCCGTTAGATTTTAGAAGGTTCTCGGGGTCGGTCGGGTCCGGCACGTCCGCCACGGAAAAGCCGGTACCGAAGTCACGAACCCTTATTTCGATGACATTGTCGATCTCTTCGAAACTGATCTCGACTTCCTTTGTTTCATCGAACTTGTTGCCGTGTTTGACCGCGTTCGCGACCGATTCGCGGATCGCGAGATCAAGCGCATAGACACATTCATCGCCGCAGCCGCATTTTTTTGCAAAGTCATCGGCCGCTTCCGCCGCAGCATCAACGGACTCGATCCGGCTTGGTAATTTTATCTCTTGCGTATTCACAGAAAAGACAGGTTTTAGAGTAAGTTAGCGATTTGTTAAGGTTTGTGTCAAGACCGATGGCAAGAGACACCGAAAACCAAATGAAGTTATCGCCCGCAAATGCACTCCGCGGAAGCCTCGCTTTGCCGGGTGACAAGTCGATCTCGCACCGTGCGGCAATGCTCGCTTCCATTGCAGACGGCACTTCCCGAGTAGAAAACTTCCTGACGGCCGAGGACTGTCTTTCGACACTCGCATGCATGCAGCAGCTCGCGGTTCGTGCGACACGCGTCGGCACGACGGTCGAGATCATCGGCGCTGGAAAGCACGGCCTTCGGGCGGCGCGCGGGCCGCTTGACTGCGGCAACAGCGGCACGACCGCGCGTCTCATCACAGGCCTTCTGGCGGGGCAGACGTTCCAGACAACGCTCATTGGAGATGAATCGCTCTCAAAACGCCCGATGAGCCGCGTTACGAGGCCGCTGAAGGCACTCGGGGCCGAGATCGACACTTCTGACGGCAGGCTGCCGGTCAAGATCTCAGGACATTCGTTAAAAGCTGCCGAGGTGAGGCTCGAGGTCGCCTCGGCACAGGTGAAATCGTGCATCTTGCTGGCAGGGCTTTACGCGGACGGAAAGACAGCGGTCATCGAACCGGTCGAAACACGCGACCACACCGAACGCATGCTCAAATGGCTCGGCGCCGATCTCGCGGTCGAAATTCGCGATAATGCACGGCATATTTCGGTGGACGGCGCGTCCAAACTCACCGCCCGCGATATTCAAGTGCCTGCGGACATCTCGTCGGCGGCATTCCTGTTGGTCGCCGCCGCGTGCTTGAAAGGCTCAGAACTCGTGCTGCCAAATGTCGGTCTAAACCCTACGCGAAAGGGCGTCCTTTCGGTGCTTGAACGATGCGGTGTGAGGGTTCAGGTGAAGAACGAGCGTGAGGCTTCCGGAGAACCCGTCGGCGATCTGGTCATAGAAGGCGGCATCGGTGAGCAGGAACTTTCGCTTCTTGCCGGTCCGCTGATACCGAACATAATCGACGAAATACCGATCCTTGCCGTCTTCGGCACGCAGCTGCCGAACGGGATCGAGATACGAAATGCGAGCGAACTTCGCGTTAAAGAGACGGATCGTATCGCTGCCGTTGTCGGGAATTTGCGGCGGATGAAGATCGCTGTGGATGAGTTTGACGATGGATTTCGTGTGCATCCAGGACGGCCGAATGGTGCGGAGATCGAGAGTTTTGGCGATCACCGCATCGCGATGGCCTTTGCGGTCGCAGGGCTTTTCGCTGACGGCGAGACCACGATCAACGGCCACGAAGCATGTGAAATATCGTTCCCGTCCTTTTTCGATGCGCTCGGAAGTGTCGTAACCTAATACGACAGCAAAAACGATGACCAGCCAGAAACGCATTGCCCTGACAGGCTTTATGGGGGTCGGAAAGTCGAGCGTAGCTCGGCATCTGGCCAATCTTTCCGGACAGCAACGCGTAGATCTTGACAGCTATATCGAGCATCGTGAAGGCCGCCAGATCGCGAGCATTCTCGATGCTGACGGCGAGCCTGCTTACCGCGAGATCGAGAGCGCTGCCCTTGCACATCTGCTCGAGAATGAGCCGGTGCCGATACTGTCGCTCGGCGGCGGAACGTGGACGATCGAGCGAAATCGCGAGCTTCTTCATAAATACGGTTTTATGGCCCTTTGGCTTGAAGCGAGCTTTGAGCATTGCTGGCTGAACATCGCATTCTCACGAAAAACACGGCCGCTGGCCCGCGATCGAGCGGCTGCCGAAAAGCTCTTTAACGAAAGGCAGAAAACCTACTGCCTTGCCGACTGGCATTTCATCGTGCGGCCGGATCTGACGTCGTTCGATGTTGCACGGCAGATCCACGAAGAGTTGTTTGTCTGAACCTTAGGAAAATACCGGTCTCAAAAATAGCTCTTGCCAATTTGAGAATTTTTGCCCACAATTCTTGGTACAGGATGATCGAAAGCTTGCCGAACCGACAGGAGCGGCAGTGATGACTTCTGTCGCGTTTTGCAGAAGACTTGGCTTTGCTTGTTTGCGGCCTAAAACTTCTGCCGTTTCGTATTCAAATTAATTTGGAGGAAAAATGAAGATAAAAGTTCTAACAGTTTTCACACTCGCTATCGCTCTTTTCCTGAGCGCATGCGGTAAATCAGACGCCGACCTTACAAAGGCGGTGAACGACAAACTTGCCGCAGATAAGGTCACGGGCGTGACCGTCGCTGTCAAAGACGGCGTTGCTACGCTCACTGGCGAAGTTGGCGATATCACAGTCAAGAATAAAGCTAAAGCTTCCGTTGAATCGGTCGAGGGCATCAAGAGCGTAACGAATAATCTTACGATGAAGCCGCTTCCGGCGGCGACACCTTCGGCTCCCGATCCGGCCCTTACGGCGAAACTCAATGACGCGCTCAAGGCTGCAGGCTGCACAGGCGCGAACGTCGCCGTGGAGAACGGCAAGGTCACGGTCACAGGCGAAGTTCCGGGTGCGAAGTTCACGACCTGCATCCAGACGATCCACCAGGCAGGCATCACCGGCGTCGACACCACCCAACTTAAGAAGGGCAAATAAGCAGGAGGATAAAGAATTATGTCAGCACAGGAAAAATATCAATCGCTGCTTGAACTTGCCAATCAGAACGGCACGACCTACGAGCTTAGCGAAGGCGACAACGGCACTCTCGTCGTAACGGGCGTGGCTCCGAGCGAAGAGGCAAAGACCGCTCTTTGGGATGAATACGAACGTCTAGACCCTGAATTCCGCTCGAATGACCTGATCCTCAATATCAGCGTCGGGCAGGCGGGCGGCTCAGGTACGACCTACACGGTCGTCTCCGGCGACAGCCTGTCGAAGATCGGCAAACACTACGGCATCGCGTGGAAGTCCATCTGGGACGCTAACCGCGACATCCTCTCGGATCCCGATAAGATCTATCCGGGCCAGGAACTGAAGATTCCCGTCTAAAGAGAATTTTCTTGATTCGAACAAGAGCACTCTGATATAGTCGCGAGATCGACTTTTCAGAGTGCTTTTCCCTTTTCTCACGGAGGTAAAAAAATGAAGTTTCTAGTCTTAATCTTTTTCGTCGCCACTCTTCCCGTTCTCTCGCTCGCACAGTCTGTTACTCGTGAACAAAAGCTTAAGCAGATCACTGATCTAATTGCCCAGATCAGGGCTATTGAGGTGCAGCTTCTAGCACCTTCGCCTCAAGATCTGAGCCAGGCAAAGGCTGAAGGCTTTGAGGTATTCAGGCTTATGCCCCGCGAAACTTTTGGCCGCGTCCTTTTGCACCAGGGCGGCGGTGCATTTTACTCATTTACGTCCAGCTCGAACGACTACCAAAAGGGCGCCCAGATCGAGTTTCAGCAGAATCACCTATCGGTCGGATTCGGAGGGGCCGACTACGGGTTTTTATTTGATCTCGGAAGCATCCCTCTTAACTACGTCGACCGCGAGATACCGGTCGTTGCTTTCCTCGTGAGCTACCGCGCGCCAAAGAAAATATCCGAGGTACGCAAGGAACAAAGAAAAGCGTTCAATTATGAGACCGATGCAGGAACCCTCAACGATCGCATCCCTGCAATTGTCGGTCATACGTATATTCTTCGCTCAATTAATTTTGATAGGGCTGACATATTGGTGGCGCTCAAAATTATTCGAAAAGACACCGACGGGAGCCTCATCTGCTTCTGGCAAAAGATCGAAACTTTTGAAACGCCAATTATTATCCGCGACAAGAGCGAAGACTAACCACGGTCTGACTTCGGATCGTCCGCCGCGATCGTATCGAGACGGGCTGAATCAGCCACGAATACACGAATTCAGATGATTTATTCGTGCATTCGTGGCTTATCTCTCGGCAACTTTGATAGAATTTCGATTGATGTCACTCCACACTGACTTCATCGTCATCGGCAGCGGTGTTGCGGGATTGCGTGCGGCGATCGCGTTGGCTGAAAAAGGGGCCCGCGTTACCGTCCTCACAAAGGACAAGGCGAGCGAATCCAACACTGAATACGCTCAGGGCGGCGTCGCCGTCGTTCTGGCGGAGGACGATGAGCCGCAGCTCCACGAAGACGATACGCTCGTCGCAGGTGCGGGCCTATGCGACGTCTCGGCGGTCGAGACGCTCGTTACAGAAGGCACTCGTTACGTCAAGCAGCTTATCGATTGGGGCACGGAATTCGACCGCGAGGGCGACAAACTGATCTTCACACAGGAAGCTGCACATTCTCGCCGCCGGATCCTGCACGCGCACGGTGATTCGACTGGTGCGGAATTCGTCCGCTCGCTAATCGCACGCGCAGGCGCCGAACCGCTAATCAATCTCACGCCGTTCGCAACGACCGAGAGCTTCATCGTGTCAGAAGGCCGCTGCGTCGGCGTGCGTTTCCTCGATCCGATCCTGCGTGCTCCGCGTGAGATCGTCGGCCGTGCAGTGATCGCCTGTACGGGCGGAGCAGGCCAGCTTTATCTGCACACGACGAATCCGAGTGTTGCAACCGGCGACGGAATGTCGATGGCGTATCTCGCCGGTGCGAAGATCGCCGACATCGAATTCGTGCAATTCCACCCAACGGCATTGAGCCTCGAGAATGCACCGCGATTCCTGCTCTCGGAAGCGATGCGCGGCGAGGGCGGCATTCTTCGCAACAAATACGGCGAGCGGTTCATGCCTCGCTATGACGAGCGGGCCGAGATGGCCCCGCGGGACATCGTCGCGCGGTCGATCATCCTCGAGATGCGGAAGACCGGCACACGAACCGCGTTCCTCGATATGACGGCGCTAGACGGCGCGTTCCTAAAACACCGGTTCCCGAAGATCTTCGAGACCTGCCTCTCCTACGGACTCGACATTACGAAAGACCTGCTCCCGGTCTCGCCCGCATCGCATTATTTTATGGGCGGGATCCGCACCGATCTTTGGGGACGAAGCTCGCTGCCGGGCCTTTATGCGGCCGGCGAAGTCACCTGCACAGGCGTTCACGGTGCGAATCGTCTCGCGTCGAATTCCCTGCTCGAAGGCCTGGTTTTCGGGGCCCGTGCGGGCGAAACGGCGTTTCAGGATTCAAAGGACATCGACATTCCTGCGGTCAAATTCGAGCCCGGATCTTCCGATGGGTCCAACGGTGCCGGGATCGTCTCGACCGCCGTACGCAAACGCGTAAAGCGAACCATGTGGGAGCGTGTCGGCATCTTGCGCGACCGCGATTCGCTCGAACGCGGGCTCGAAGAATTCGATCAAATACTTGCGTCCAGCCTCGGCTCGGCATCGCGAAATTTCGTCACACTTGCAAGGCTTGTGGCAAACGCTGCATTATGGCGTGAAGAGTCACGCGGCGGACACTTTCGCACTGATTTTCCTGAAGCCAAGAACGAGTTCCGCGTACATTCGATACAGCAGCTTGGCGAACCGATCGCGACCGAGGCCGTTGATACTGCAGAAAAAGTAAGCTCCGTATGAATTCACCAACCGCACTCAATCTCGCTTCGATCGTTACTCAGAACGCCAAGCTCACGCCTGACAATGAAGCGGTCGTTGGTGCAGGCCGTCGAATGACCTACGGCGAGCTCGACCAGGCGTCGAATCAGGTTGCGAACGCTCTCAAAAAACTCGGGTTCGGCGTAGGGGACAATATCGCTCTGATGTGCCCGAACCTGCCTTATTTCCCGATCATCTATTTTGGGATCGTTAAGACGGGTGCGGCCGTCGTTCCGCTCTGCGTGCTCTTCAAGGCGGCTGAGATCGAGTATCACCTGAAAGACAGCGAGGCAAAGGCCGTGTTCGCGTTTCAGGGCACCGAAGAACTTCCGATGCTCGAGCGCACCAAGGAGGCATTCGACCGCGTCGATTCGTGCCGGCATCTGATCGCACTTCCGAATCCGCAAATGCCGTCACCGGAACAAGATGGCATAACAATGTTCACAAGTTTTGTCGGCGGCGAAAGTCCGGCCTTTGAGACTTTCCCGACGGCGCCCGACGATACGTGTGCGATCCTCTACACCTCGGGCACGACCGGCCAACCAAAAGGCGCTGAATTGACGCATCTGAATCTCTGGTCGAATGTCATCGCAACGCACGAGATAATGCGGTCCGGCCCGGCCGCGAAGAACGTCGAGCAGAGGACGATGCTCATCACGCTGCCGCTCTTTCATACGACGGGCCAGACCGTCCAGATGAACACCGGCCTTTATGCAGGCAGCCGGATCGTGCTTCTTCCGCGGTTCGACCCAAAGATGACCCTTGACACGATGACGGCCGAGAAAGTGAATTTCTGGGTCGGTGTGCCGACGATGTATTGGGCGCTTCTCAACTACGTTGAAGAAAACAACTACGACACATCATCGATCGTCGAGAATATGAGCGTCGCAAAATCAGGGGGCGCGCCGATGCCGGTCGATGTTATGAAGGCCTTCGAGAAACGTTTCAATGTGCGGGTTCTCGAAGGTTACGGCCTGTCGGAAACATCGCCGCTCGCCACCTTCAACCATATGCAGCGGCCTTCAAAGCCGGGAACGGTCGGGCAGTCGATCTTCGGCGTCGATGTGATCTGTGCGGACGATGCCGACAATGAGGTTCCGCGTGGAACCCGCGGCGAGATCCTAATTCGCGGGGCCAATGTGATGAAGGGCTACTACAAACGGCCCGAAGCGACCGCCGAGGCATTTCGCAACGGCTGGTTCCATTCGGGCGACATCGGAACGATGGATGAGGACGGTTTCTTGACGATCGTTGACCGCAAGAAGGATATGATCCTGCGCGGCGGCTACAACGTCTATCCACGCGAACTCGAAGAGCTAATCATCACGCACCCGGCCGTCTCGCTCGTCGCAGTCATCGGCGTTCCCGACGATCGATTGGGCGAGGAGGTAAAGGCCTTCGTCGTCCTCAAAAAGGGTGAAAACCTTTCCGAAGCCGAGCTGATCGAATGGTGCCGCTCACGCATTGCATCCAACAAATATCCGCGTTTTGTCGAATTCCGTGACGAGCTTCCGATCGGCAATACCGGCAAGGTCTTCAAACGCGCATTGAAGGAAGAATCTCGATGACTTCGGCCTCTCGTTGCCTATTTGCCGCCAATCGCGGAAAATTTAGACAGCGATGTTTAGAACTAAGTTAGTCATTCTCCTTGCTGTCATTGCTGCAAGTTCCCTTTGGGCCTGCTCCTCATCAAAGCAGAAACCATACGTCCTCGCCGACGACCAGACCTACCAGGCAACGCTCTTCAGACAGAACTGTGCCGTCTGCCACGGACGCGAAGGCGAAGGTGCTGTGCTGCCGAATGGAACAGTCATCCCGAGTCTCCGCGATGCGCATCACAAATTCAATACGCGAGCCGAGATCTACAGCCAGATCTCGCATGGCGGCAACGGAATGACTCCCTTTGAACGCCAGCTCACCGACAACGAACGCCAATTGCTCACCGATCTCGTATATTCGAAGCTACGCGGCGGGAAATAGAAATTTTGTGCTTTAATAGGCAAATATGCGAATTCTGATCTGCGGTGCGAGCGGCCTGATCGGCAAAGCCCTAACTAAAACTCTTGAGGCAAAGGGCTGCGAGCTTCTGCTCGCGGGAAGAAAGGAGCCGCAGGATGAACGCGAGACGCAGTGGACGGTCGAGGACGGATTTGCCGAGCCGGAACGTCTCGAAGGTCTGGACGCCGTCATTCACCTTGCGGGCGAATCGGTAAGCGCGCTTCGCTGGACGGACGAAAAGAAGGCCGCTATCCGAAGCAGCCGCGTTGACGGCACGCGAAGCGTCGTAGATGCACTGGCCAAGCTAAAGTCGCGTCCAAAGGTCCTGATCTCCGGCTCCGCGGTCGGCTTCTACGGCGATCGGGATGACGAGATCCTGACCGAATCAAGCACCTCCGGCGACAACTTTCTCGCAAAGACCTGCCGCGAGTGGGAAGCCGAATCGCGTCGGGCAGAAGACGCGGGGATCCGCACCGTTTTGCTCAGGACGGGCATCGTTCTCTCTAAGGATGGCGGTGCGCTCGCGACGATGCTACTGCCCTTCAAACTGGGCGTCGGCGGCGTCATCGGCGACGGTAAACAATGGATGAGCTGGATCTCGCTGGACGACGAAATTCGTGCCATCGAATTCGTTCTCGAACATGAAGAGGTGCGTGGGGCCGTCAATCTCGTAAGCCCTAACCCTGTTACGAATCAAGAGTTTACGACCGCCCTCGGTGAAGTTCTCTATCGCCCGACGTTCATCCCGCTGCCCGAATTCGCTGTCTCGATGCTGCTCGGCGAAATGGGCGACGAACTCCTTCTTTCAAGCACTCGGGCAGTGCCTGCACGCCTTGAGCAGCTCGGTTTTGAGTGGCAATTCCCTGCGCTAAAACCGGCCCTCGAACACGCCCTCGCATAACCCGTCACACCGTTTGTGCAAATCGTGCATTTCGTGCATTTCGTGCAAATTGTGCATTTCGTGCACTTTGATACGTTTTGTGCGGTTTGTGCTTCAAAACGGGCGCGTCGTTTCGTTATGATGACAACACGGTCCAAACGGCCGTTCGGTCTTTGAAAA
>JRYI01003321.1_pt1 | contig 54006 bp, 49 predicted proteins | sample 235361 | NCBI WGS metagenome assembly JRYI01 (sample SAMN03074212, study PRJNA261471) | activated sludge metagenome | biome: Common Effluent Treatment Plant; feature: Wastewater; material: Activated sludge; isolation source: activated biomass in a lab-scale reactor treating industrial wastewater at...
GATCGGCGTAATGCGCGAACGCTCGATTCCCAGGAGATCGGCGATCTCGCACGCAACCCCGTAGTATGTCGAGCCTTCGCCTGCATTCGTGACGTGTACGACGCCGCGGATGTCGCTTGCCGCAAGTTCTCGCAAGCGCCGTGCAAGATCACCGGCAAAGGTCGGCGTCCCGAAGCTGTCGCTGATCGCCGTAATATGTTTTCCTGCTTTCAGAAGCTCCGGAATGACGCTCAGGAAATTAGTCCCGCCGTATCCGTATATCCATCCCGAGCGAACGATCACCGAGTCCGGATCTTCCTGCGACGCTCGAAGTTCGCCGTCGTATTTTGTCTTTGCGTAAACCCCGAGCGGAGCAGGCGCGGCGTCTTCCGTGTAAAAACCTTCGAACAAGCCGTCAAAGACGTAATCCGTCGATATAGTTACGAGCTTTGCACTGCACGCCTTTGCTGCGGCCGCAAGATTCGCCGGACCATCGGAATTCGCCGAATAGGCCGCGATCTCGTTGCTCTCTGCACCGTCCACGTCCGTAAACGCGGCACAGTTGATGATCACTTCAGGCGTGTTTCTGCCGACGACCTCGATGACCGAATCGCGGTTCGAAATATCAAGCGACCTGCGATCAAGCGCAATGACCTCATCACCCGACGAGCGGCAAAATTCTGCTGCGGCCCGAGCCACCATTCCGTTCGCACCGGTTACGAGTATCTTCATCTGAGGCTCGATCCGTACATTTTTTGATAGTAGTCTCGGTATTCTCCGCTCCGGATCTCCTCGACCCATTCGCGGTTCTTCAGGTACCATTCGATCGTCGTCTGTATCCCGCGTTCCCAGGTCATCTCAGGGCGAAATCCCAGCTCTGTCTCGGCCTTTGTCGCGTCGATCGCGTATCTGCGGTCATGTCCGAGACGGTCGGTCACGTACTGAATAAGCGAGTGTGGTTTACCGAGCGCATCGAGGATGGAGGTAACGACATCGATATTCTGCCGCTCGTTTCGCGACCCGAGATTGTACGCTTCGCCCGGTCCGCCCTTTTCGAAAGCAGCCCAGATACCTCGGCAATGATCGTCAACATATATCCAGTCACGCACGTTCTTGCCGTCTCCATAGACCGGCAAAGGCTGGTCATTGAGCGCATTCGCGATCATCAGCGGAATAAGCTTTTCGGGAAATTGCCGCGGCCCGTAGTTATTCCCGCAGCGTGTTACGACGGCATCGATGCCGTGAGTTTCGCGTGCGGCACGGACGACGAATTCCGCCGCTGCCTTCGACGCGGCATAAGGTGAGTTCGGCTGCAGCGGTGAGTCTTCCGTAAAGAACGCGTCGCTCGTTTCCGGCAAACTTCCCATCACCTCGTCGGTCGAGACCTGCACAAAACGCCTCACGCCTTTTTCGCGTGCGGCATCAAGCAACACCTGCGTACCGATGATGTTCGTGCGTAGGAATTCGTCTGCGGCGTAGATGCTCCGATCGACGTGCGATTCGGCCGCGAAGTTAAAGATCGCGTCTGTGTCGCTCGGCAAGGCATCGAGAACGCCATTGCGGTCGCAGATGTCGCCTTTTACGAACGTGTGCCGGGCGGGATCAAGGCCTTCAAGATTCTTCGGGTTCCCGGCGTATGTGAGCGCGTCGTAATCTACGATCACCACGTCCGCTTCTCGTTCAAGCACGAGACGCACGAATGCGGAACCGATAAATCCGGCGCCGCCGGTAACGAATATCTTTCTAGGCATCTTTCTTAGAAATCCGAATGCGTGTCGAGCCGGCGCATCTCTTTGAGTATAAGGTCGGCACGCGTCTGCGGCTTATCGATATCATCGAGAATGATGCGTTCGCCGCCCTCGCTCGCGTTGTCGATAACGATGTCGCCAAAGCCAAGCAGCCGTTGGAGGAAAGAAGATGAGACCGTTACATCCTGCACGCGCCGAAGCGGAATATTCCGCCGGGTCCGAGCGATAAAGCCCGAATCGATCTCGAGCTTTGTGTCCGTGAGCGTATAACGAACGAGCTTTTTCTTGAAGTGAAAATAGACCGGGACAAGCAGGATCAAAAAGCCCAAACCGACACCGAGCCACGGCGATTGAAAGAATCCGCCTAAGATCGCCGCGATCACGAATGCACCCAGCAGGGCGATGACGTAGCCGGCGTAAACGAACTTGAGCGTAGGTCCGATCGAGAAAACGATCTGCTCGTCATCGGCGTTTCTTGCGTGGACGACATCTTCCTGAGGAACTGCGGCGATCGGTGCCTTATAATCGGGCGGTTCTGAGGAGACGGGACGTGCGGCGACCCTTGTTTCAATTTCCTTCAGCTCACGCCCGCAGCTTCTGCAAAAAGCCGCGTCGTCCGCATTCTCGAGTCCGCATTTATCGCAATACATTCCTGTAATTAGAACCCTTTAGGGCTTTACCGCGTACATCTCGAGCTTTTCGCCCGGGATCTCGTCCGGAACATACACGGCGAGCACCTTCGACCCGCGTATACCGTCCCAATATGGCCCGTTCGAATCGAGACTGAAATACTTGAACCCAATGCGGGCCGGTATCGGTGCCGGCGGCGGATTCGAATAAGAAAGCACGACGCCCGGCAGGGCCGACCCGATGACCGTGTCGATCACATCACGCGACGCGATCTTGATGACACGCGGCACGCCTTCGATAAGCTTCGCCTCCGGCATCTGCGAACGCACCGCGAGGAAGAATCCGGCCTCCTTCAAGAGCCTCTCGTCCTCTACACGGCCGACATATAGGGCATCGCGCACCTTCTCAAGCGGTATCGCAACACAGCGGCTCGGGATAACCGTTTCGAGCAGCAGACGAAGCTGCGCGTTCAGCGTATAGAACGTGAAATAAAGATCGTCGTGATCGTATTTCACGATGTCCTTCGGATTGTGATCCGTCGAGAACGTCATCAGCTTGCCGGCCAAGGTCGCCATTTCCAGGTAGAGTTTCTCAGGATGGACAAGCTGTGCCCGAAAATAATGAGCGATCGTCGGTATGGACGAATTGATCGTGTGCAACAGCCAAAAGACACCTGCATCCGACGTCGTAAAATCCGCAAGCCCAGCCTGACGCTGCCGACGCTGTTCGCCGAGACTGCCGCTCTTTGTGATGAGCACCTCGACAAGCTGTCTGAGCATGCTCACGAGCCAATCCGATGCCGTAACATCAAGGATCGGCGGAATATATTCGTTCGAGATCTGGAATTGTCCGGTCGGCGTTCGCGTCAGCTCGGCGATCTTTATCGACGTGAATCCGTCGCGTATCTCGTCATCAAAAACGATACGCACGTTATTTCGCGCATACGCGACCGGCTGTTCGTTCGTGCCGCTCGTTTCATCTCGGACAAGCGCTCCTTCCTGCAAATAGCGAATATTAGGCTGCGGAGCGGCTCCGCTTCCCTGAAAATTCGCCTCGCCCATCTTCTTTGCCGGGATCGCGAGATAAACGCCGAGCTTTTCCTGCTCGGCGTGAAAATGATCGCCGACCGGCCGCAGGTCCGGAGCGCCTTCCTGGTCGGGAAAGTTCAGGTAAAGGCCGTCGGGCATCACCGCCCGGCAGGCCGTTATCTGGAAATTCGCATTTCCTATCGCCTCGTGATTGATCTGCATCCCGAGCACGCCGTATGCGTAAGGCGCGACCGACCGCACACGGGAATTTACGAGTTCCTCGTGATAGTTATCCCATTGCTGGAAATGCTGAGGCGTCAGCAGCATTCCCTCGTTCCAGACGATCTTTCGATATTTGCTCATAGCTTGGGGATAAGTTTTGTAAAAGCAATAAGATAGTAAACCGACTTGAGGCTTTTAGTAAACTGTCCTAGCGACAGAACCTGCCATCTTTAGCGTCCTTTTCGAGAATGACGCGGCTTTTTTCGCCTTCGGCGAGGCTCCGGATCGTCCTTTAGGATCTTCTCGGTCGATGCCAGCGCATTGAAGAATTCCTCGGTCCATTCAGGCCCTGTCTTCTCTTCCAAACGGTCCGGATTCTTTTCGACAAGGTCGAGGGCTTCGATCATTATCACCGAAGACCAGTTCTCGGTCGTTTCCGTTTTCCCCAATTTAAGTAAGGCCTTCGACGGCCGCAGGTAGATCGGCACTTTCTTGATCGTATCCGCACGCGGATCGGCACAATTCTCCGCCGGCGACGTTACGAGATACTCTCGGCAGACCGCCGGACGATCCTTGTGTATGGAGCAGGATTCGTCCTCAAGGAACGGGCACGCGTAGCCCTGCTTCATATATTTCGTGATCACCTCAGCGTATTTTTCCGCCGAAAATTCGGGCGAGCCCTCATACGCCATATCCTTTAGGCCGATAAGTTCGTCGAACCATTTGATCTTCCGAAAATGTGCAAGGGCGTCTGCAAAGCGCTTCCGAATAATGGCCTGTCTCTCCGGCGGCATCTCGTTAACGATCTCGGCTATGTGATATGCCTCGATCTCCGAGATCGGCACGGCCTGGCGGCAGCAAGCACCGCAGCCCGCCTTGCACGACACCTTTTTGCCTTCGCTCTCAACCACGGCCACACATTGGTCAACGACCGTCGATGCCATTTCCTGAAAGAGCGGCAGCATCCTTTGCGGCTTCACTTTCGCGGTCGGCACGGTCACCTGCATCTCGATCGGCTCGCCGTGTATTCGAAGCTTGAAATTACCGGTTATCCATTCATCAGCCATAGGTTCTCTTCCCCTTGTTCTGAGCCATAATGCCCGCGTGCAGAAGCCTGCCCGTTCAAAACGATGCCGGATCCTGCATTATCGTGCCCGCCGCGAGGAATCGCAGTGCGAGTTCATATTCCTGCGGCGTGATCTTGCCCGTTTTGTTAAGGTACCAGATCGAGCGTATTTCGCGTGCCGGAACATTGTTGATCTTTGTCGCAAGATCCTGCAGCATATTCCGCAACTTCAAAAAGTCACCCGCCGCTCCCTGATCGTACGCCGCGACCATCAAGAGGCAATCATCGCCAAGTTCATTCCCGACCGGGCCGGTGAGCCGCGAGAAAACGCCCGCCATCGAACTTGCCGCGGCAAAAGCGTCTCCACGGCCGGAGCCAAGCTTTGCAAGGCCCGCGGCCGCGAGAAAATCAGGGTTCAAACCATTCGCCGCAGCGAGTTTGCTCAACTCACCCGACTTTTGCGTGATCGACGGCATATTCGCCTTCACGGCCCCGCTCATCGACTGCACCCGTTTTGCTACCTCTGCGGCCTGCGCACCCGTCAAAAAATATCGCGGATCATTCTTTGCCGCCTTTCGCATGAACTGAGCGGCGAATTTCTCGACCTTTTGCGCCGCGGTGTCTTCCTTTGTCGGCGTACTGCTCGGCGTCTCCGGCGTTGACGCGTTCTCGGTTTGCACGGCGACCGGCGTTGCGTCTGCGGACGGCGTACTCGATCCGTCTGGCGTCGAATACGTGATGTCGTTCGCATCCGTCTCGGGCTTGTTCTTACTCGAAAAATACAAAAGGCCGCCGGCTATCAAGATCACGATCAGCCCGAGGGCCGGCGCGATCAAGATGAATGAAAACGAAAGTCCGCCGCTCGGTTGCGCCGCCGGAACGGGCATTGCCGGTGCAGCGGGAATATTCGCTTGTGCAGGCGGCGGAACCTGAACCGCGGGCTCTGCTGCCTGAACCTGCTCGATCTCGACCGCGATCTCAAGCCCGCCAAGGCTAAGCTTGTCGCCATTCTTCAACCGCGGCTGGTCGCGAAGGGGTTCACCGTTGAGCGTCGTGCCGTTCGACGAACCGAGATCTTCCGCGTACCAATTCGGGCCCTCGCGTTCGAGCCGCAGATGTTCCCGCGAAAGCCTGCCGTCCGCGATCACAAGCGAATTATTCGAATGCCGCCCGATCGTCACCAAACTATCGCTTGTCTCGAAAGAGACGTCGCTGCCATCGGCGTCAATGAACTTTAGTCGGAGATCACTCATTTAGGCGGCCGAAAGGCAGGTTATTTCGTATATGTCGAGATCGGGTTCAGGTCGAGGCCAAAATCTCTCGGATTCTCGCCAATGATCGCTGCGGCGAAAAATTTAGGCACGTATTTGAAGTTCTCCGCCTGGAACTGCTTTGAGAGCATATCGCTCTTCTCGATCAGCGTCCAAAATTCGCGCGGCAAACCGCTCCCGGATGACAATGCCTTTTCGAGGTTCGAGCTGAGACCGCCTTCGCCGCTGTTGTAACTGCCGATCGCGAGCGGAATGCTCGACGGTCCGGTCCCGTAACGTCCGGCCAACGCCTTCATATACGATGCCGCTGCACGCGACGCAGGTTCCGGTTCGCACCGTTCATCCGGATGCGCGGGCGTCGCGCCCGGAATGATATTCAGCCCGTGCAGCCTTCCCGTAGCCTGCGTAAATTGGAACATTCCGAGCGGCCCCGTCGGACTCTGCAGACACGTGCAATGTTCGGACTCGATCATCGCGAGGTAAAGCCCGATGCGCGAATCCATTCCCTTTTCGTTGAACGCTCGAATGATGAACGGCGCGTTCTTGCTCGCGCGCGTGTAGGTCGCCTGCAAATTGTCGCCAAAACGGCAGCCAGAAAGCGGCTTGACCTTCGTTCGGGAAACATACGCGTCAACAAAACTCTTGATCCGTGTAACCGCGTCCGGCGGGATCTTTTCGCTCGTTGAATTGCCGATTATCTGGGCGACGCGCATCGCACGGTCTTCGATATACGCACGCTTTTCCGCATCCGTCATCGCGGAATACTGCTTTGCGGGAAGGTCTGGCTTTACGGGCGTGGATTGCGCAAGCGGAAGATCAGAATTCGTCGATGCGTTCGTATCCGTTTGGGAACTGCCTTGAATCGACGGCGAACTCGTCGGTGTCGAACCGGGGTCGTCGTCACGATCGCTCGCCGATGTCGGGTCGTCGCCCGTGTACGGATTTGTCGACGCAACTTCACCTTTCCCTGAGAAGGCCGTCATCGCGATCACTGCCGCAGAAATCCCGATCACGAATATTGCCCCGACGATGATCGCCAAAGGCAAATAATTCAGCGGCGTTGGCGCCGGTGCAGGCGGTGGAGCAGCAACGGGTGCCGCGGCGGGAGCAAAAGCGGCGGCCGAAGCGTCGGGCTGGGCATCGGCATTCGCCGGTGCTTCTTCCGCGGCCTTCTTGAATTTCAACACGGTAGAGCTGCCCATTTTTACGACATCGCCGTCATCGAGGATCGTGCCGTCCGCCGACGCAGGCTCATCGTTCACGAGCGTGCCGTTCGTCGAACCGTTATCGACGATCCGCACCGTGTCAGCGTCAAGATAGATCGTCGAATTCAGCCGCGAAAGCCCCTGATCGTCCAGCTGCAGGTCAACGTCCGTCGCACGCCCGATCGTCGTGTGCTCTTTCTCAAGCACGATCTCGCGTGTCTCGCCGTCAACTTCTTGTACGAAAAGGAACTTCATGCTCTTTCGGCCTACATCGTTACACGATAGAGCTCCGAAAGCGGCCGCTCGTTCGCAAGGCCAAATTTTTGGGGGTTCTCGGCGACTATCCCTGCGGCAAAGAATCTTACGAGCTGCTCACGTTCGGGCGCTGTCTTTATATTACTCCAAATCTTTGACCTGTCAGCAGTAAAAGTGGCCTTCCAGGCCGCAGCGTCCGCCGGCGACTTCCCAAATGCGGCCGCCGCGTATATCGGATCCGAATCAAAAACGCTGTAAACAAGGAATTTCATATACAACGCGCAGGCCTTCGCGGCACAATTCTGGGCCGGGTCGGCAATGGTCTCCGTCCCGCAGGTGCCGTTGTATTTGTTGTCGGCAACAAAGGCATCGCTCATCTGCCATAGACCGGCAAGATCGCCTTTTTTTGCGGGATCGAACTTGCTGCGGCTCATCGCGAGGATAAAGCCGAGCGGCGCGTCCAAGTTCTGTTCGTGCGTGAACGACACGTTGATCGCATCGCGGTATTTCGCGGCTCTTTCCGTGTAGCCCGGAGCCGCATATTCTGCCGTTCGCTTCTGGATCTCCTGCATGAACTGCTTGTCCGAGAGGTCGTATGCCAACCCGCCCGTAAACTCTTTGACAAGCGCCTGCGACATTTTTTGCACATCGAGGAGCGTGACCTTCGCGGCTGTCGGATTTTGCGGCGGCGGCGTCACTCCGGCTTGAGGTGTATTTTGCGTTTCAGGTTTTGCGACCGAACGCGAATCGAACGCGAGCATAACGGTGCTGTTCTGCACCGCTTCTCCGCCGTTCTTGTCATACAGCACAACCGAGAGATCGTGAACGTCGCCGTCAGCGAGTTCCGGATGCTCTGCCGGATCGATCCTCGCGTCAAAATTCGGAGGCTCTGCGGATGCGACCGGCTTTTGATCGACCATAAGAACCGCCCGTGCGACGCAGCCATCCGCATCCGAGATATCAAGCTGTATATCGGTCGGCTTCGCGAGCGTTTCGCCCTGTTCGGGGCTCGTGATCTTCGCCGTCGCCGAGCAAGATGACGCCCCGCGTGTGTAGTAGTACGCACCGGCTCCGACCATTGCCACGACCGCAAGGCCGCCGACGATGCCTGCGACCAACACCGTCGAACCGCTGCCGCCCGCTGCCGTTTCGGCCGCTGCTGCTCCTGCCGTTCCGGCAGAACCTGCCGCCGCACTGGATGCGCCGGAAGAACCGCCCGAGGCGAGCGAACTTGCAATGTTATTCCGCAGCCCGCTTCCCGCGTCGTAAAGGCCCTGGTTCATTGCATAGTCGGCCTGATAACCGATCTGGCCGCCCGCGTCCGAAAGCGGGTTTGGGCCCGAACTGAAGGCGTCCGACGATGGCGTTTGCGGATTCGCCTCCGCTTGCCCTTCAGAAGCGTTTTGAGGCGTCGCAGACCCGAATAGGAACTCTGCCTTGGCTGAGCCTCCAAAAACGATCTTATCGCCGTCTGTGAGCCGAACTTCGCCCTTCACGGTCTCGTCATTGAGAGTCGTTCCGTTGCTGCTGCCGGGATCGATCAAATAGTAGCTGCCGTCGCGCAGCTCGATCTCGGCATGCGACCGCGAGATGTTCGAGTCGCCCGAAAATGAGATGTCGTTATCGGACGTGCGTCCGATCGAGGTCACGGGCTTCGATAGCTCGACCTCACCATCTTCGGTTTTAAGAATTGCGAACGGCATGAAAAAGTTAGGAAGTTACAGAGTTACAAAGCTGCCGAGTTTCGAATGAATGTGCGTAGCCAACCGAGCTTGCGGTCAGACCCGTGCAGCTCGATACCCTCGCAGCTCCGTAACTCTGCAGCTTTGCAGCTATTTCTATTCGGTCGGCCGCATGAACAAGAACCAAGCGAGGAAAATGACCGCGACTGCCAAGGCGCCAAGCACGATGGCGGCGGCCAGGAGCTTGAAGATCAGGCTCCCTTTTGATTTCTTTCGCGGCGTGGCGGAAGCGACCGCCGCATTGATCTCCTCAACGTCATATTCCTCCGAGACATATGGCTGATCGGTGATCGCACCGCCCGCTTCTTTTCCCGCGGATCCAGCCGGAGCAGCCGCGACAGGCATTGCTTCGCGCTCGGATTCCGTGTTCTCCGGCTTGACCTCATCCGGCGGAGCATAAATAGCCTCAAGTGCGGCCGCGTCTTCACTTGGAGCCGAATTCTCGATCGGAGCCGCTTCTATTCTCGGGCGCGCCTCAACGATCTCGCCTTCTGAGGTGCGAAAAACAGGTTCGGGCATTTGCCAGGGATCGCTCATCCGCGTTCGAATTTGGTCAATCGTGAATATCCAAAACGTCCGACCGGGTGATTATACCCGTAATCCGCTTAAAATCCTCGACGAGAACGGCAGGATGTTTTTGCAATTTTTCCTTAATTATCTTCAAGCTCGTATCAACCGCGACCACCGGAAAGCTCTTGTCCATAATGTCCGAGACCTTAGCATTGAACAGTTCCCTGTCGCCGAGGAGCTTTGCAAGGATCGAGCTTTCGTGGAACGAGCCGACCGGAATGTTATCCTGAAGCACCGGCATCTGCGTGATGCCGGCATCGGTCATTCGTGTCAAAGCGTCAGAAACGATGTCATCCGGCGCGACCGAGATCAGCTCGGTCGGTGAGTTTTCGCTCTTCGTGTCGGCGATAAGACTTGCTGTGATACGCTGCGGTTCGAGCAGTAGTTTCTCCTTCATCCATTCATCCGAATGGAATTTCGTCAGGTAATGCTCGCCTGTATCCGCAACGATAAATACGACGACCGCAGATTCATCAAGATCCTTAGCGACCTTGAACGCACCCGCAAGGTTCGTGCCCGTCGAGCCGCCGCAAAATATGCCCTCAGTTCGTGCAAGCTGTCTCGCAAGATCGAACGATTCACGGTCCGTGACGTTCACGATCTCGTCGATCGTGTTCATATCCGCATTGCCGGTCGGAAGCGACTGCCCGATGCCTTCGACAAGGTACGGCGTTGCCTCGGGAACGTGGCCCGTGTCCTTGTACGACTTGAATATAGATCCATACGGATCAGCGCCGATCACCTTGATCTTCGGGTTCTGCTCTTTCAAATAACGCCCTGTGCCGCTGATCGTGCCGCCCGTGCCGATGCCCGCGACAAAATGTGTGATCTTGCCCTCGGTGTCACGCCAGATCTCCGGGCCGGTCGTGCGGTAATGGGCCGCAGGATTCGCCGGATGGTTGTATTGGTCGGGATAGAACGAATTCGGCGTCTGGTCAGCGATGCGTTTTGCCGTCACTAGATAATGATCCGGCGTTCCGGCCTTCGCCGCCGCCGGACAAACGACGATCTCGGCACCCAAGCCCTTCAGATAACGCATCTTCTCGATCGAGACCTTCTCCGTCAGGACGAAAATGCACTTATATCCGCGGACCGCCGCGACGACCGCAAGTCCGATGCCCGTATTGCCGCTCGTTGCCTCAATGATCGTTCCGCCTTTCTTCAGGACGCCTTTCTCCTCGGCCCAATCGATCATCGAAACGCCGATCCGATCCTTCACCGAATATCCCGGATTCAGGCTCTCCATCTTCGCAAAGACCTGCGCCTTGATCTTCCTTTCTTTTGTGAGTTTATTGATCCGGACCAACGGCGTATCGCCGATCAGCCCAAGTACGTTGTCTTGATAATTCATATTTAGGAACGATTTTATGCCCGAACCGGTTTCGAGGCAACCAGGCAGCTTCCAAACGCCTCTCCGGCGACGTCCATACAAAAAAACGCGGCCGGACAACGCATCCGGCCGCACGTCTTTTCTAAGGACCAATGGAGAAGAGCTGTGGGAAACTTGTAGAAACTTTATTGATTCACGAGTCGCATACGCCCGTCAGCGGTGCGAATGACGACGGCATCTTGCTGAAAATCCAGGTCGAGAGCCTTTCTCTCTTCCATCTTAACTGCCTTGCTGTTCGAGACACGCTGGACGCTGCGTGAATATGAGCCGTCCGAGATCGAAAGATAACGCGTCGAGATACGGCGGACGTATTCTCGTGTTTCGCTGTACGGCGGGATCGAATTGCCGTATTTCATAACAGCTCCTTCACCGGCGTTATAGCCTGCAAGGGCGAGATTTACGTCCTGGCCGAAAAGATCGAGCAGAAGACGCATATATTTCACGCCGCCTTCGATATTCTGCTTCGGGTCGTAGATGTTCGTAACGCCCATACGGCGTGCCGTGCCCGGCATCAGCTGCATCAGGCCGCTCGCGCCCTTGTTCGAGAGCGCTCGGAGCTTGAATGACGATTCCTGGTGCATCTGAGCGTAGATCAGAAGCGGATCGATGCGGTATCTGCGGCTCGAATCGACGATGTACGAATCGATCGCCGTATCGCCCGTCGTAAAGCCTTTGAGGCCGACGACCGAGCCCATCACAAGGCGGGTCGAAGGCTGCCGCGAGGTCAGCGTTCGTGCGATCTCGCGGTCAGCGATGCCGTCAGCAGCGGCCGTTCGCGTCGAACCTGTCTTTTCGACGAGTTTGTTCCTTGAATTCTTTTTGGAACGCCGGCTTCGCGTGAATGCGACCTCAGGTGTCGGTTTCGGCGTTACGTGAACGCCTTTTGCGGTGTCGAAATTATCGAGTGAATATCGTGGTCTTTCCTGTGCAAATGCGGGGACACAGGCTAAAAGACACGTCGCCAAAATAAGCAGGTTGCTTCTTCTCATTATTCTCAGTTTTGGTCAGGTTGGAAAGGATTTTGAGCGGGAAATTCGGCCTATTTGCGTTGTTGGCCGCTGTTGGATATCCCCGTTCGCTTCTTTCGGCCGGCAAGAGCGTGAGCCATTGCCTCCTTTAGAAAAGAAACACCTAACGCCGCCACAATTCCAAAAAAGATTTAAAAAAGTTTTACATTGTTGTTAATATGATGTCTCAGAATCGAAGCGCAAGTAAAAAAAGCCGTTCGGAACTGATCGCTCCGATTCGGCTTCAAATTTCTGATCCGGAAAATTGAACCGGAAATTGTTTCGGGTGAATTTAGTTAGGCCGCGGCCGCCGCAAGCGCGGCAACATTCTCGGCTTGGGGGCCTTTTGGTCCGTCGGTCACCTCGAATTCGACTTCCTGGCCCTGAATAAGGCTCTTGTAGCCGTCGCCAGAGATCGCACTATAGTGAACAAAGATGTCCTGTTCACCTGGCTGTTCGATGAATCCGTAACCCTTTGCATTGTTGAACCACTTAACCTTACCAACTGTCCTTGACATCAAAAAACTCCTCCTAGAAGTAAAACAAAATCCTTGTTGTCTGGTGTGGGCGCCAAGGCGCCCGAAATAGAGCTGTCGCGTCCGAAGAAGCAAACGCTGTCAGATCGACGTCGATTCTTTGGCGAGAGAAGGGCGTGCGAACCTTGCTTCATTCGTTCTAAAAACACACAAATCTTAAACAGCAAGATTCGCGATGATCGGATCGTGTTTTTAGGTTGACCAAAGGAATTTATCGAAATTGAAACCTGCTGTCAAGAGGCTTTTTTACTGATTCCGCAAGAACGGTCAAATTGACTTAAGCTCCGTGCTCGCCGAAGATTAGCAAAACGAAACTAGTTTTCGAGGTGAACTAATATGACGCAGAATTATGGCGGCGATGCGCCGCTCTCCTACAACAAATATCTGAAAGTCCACGAGCTCATCAAGCTGCAGGAAACGCTGTCAGAACCGACGAGCCATGACGAACTGCTTTTTATCGTCATCCATCAGACGTACGAGCTTTGGTTCAAGCAGATACTGCATGAGGTCGATGCCGTCCTCGGCTGGCTCGATGAAGGACGCATCTTCCGGGCGAACCACAGCCTGCGGGGTGTGATCTCGATCGAGAAGATACTCGTCAAGCAGATACACATCCTCGAATCGATGGCGCCGATCGGTTTTCTCGAGTTCCGCGACAAGCTCAATCCCGCGAGCGGTTTCCAATCGATGCAGTTTCGCGAACTCGAATTCTCTTCGGGCGCAAAGGACGAGAAGATCCTCGAGACCTTCAAGCATGACGACCTTGCTTACGAAAGGCTTTCAAAGCGTTTTAATTCGCCGTCGGTCGCAGATGCATTTTGGGGCCTTCTCTCGCGAAATGAGTTCGCCGTCGCAACGCACGAAGAGCGTATCGCTTCGATCGTCGAGATACTGACGCACCCGGAAAAATACGCCGAACTTTATCTGCTCCAGGACCTTCTCATAGAGCACGACGAGCTCATTTCAAGCTGGCGCTACGACCACGTTCTGATGGTCGAGCGGATGCTCGGAATGAAACGCGGCACGGGCGGTTCGGACGGCGTCGGATACTTAAGGACTACGCTTTCGAAGAAGTTCTACCCTGAGCTTTGGGAGGCGCGTACGCACCTTTCCATCTCTTCGAACGGAGCGACAGCCTAGGCAAAGATCGAAAAAACCTCGTTCGAGAAAAGCATTCCGCGGCGCGTGAGCTTTAGGCTGTCACCCGTGAATTCGATCAATCCCGCGTCGGCGAGCCTTTCGAGTTCGCTGGCGTATTTCGCTTTAAGATCAATGCCTGTCGCTCTCTCGTAATCATTGACCGAAATTCCGTCCGTCAGCCGCATGCCGAGGAAAGCACGCTCGCCCGCGAGCTTTTCGTCGTCGAGGAGGTCGCGTCCCGCTTCGGGTGAATGCCCATTCTCGATCGCGGAAACATACTCGGCCGTGTCGCGAATATTCCAGAAACGCGTTCTCCCGTCAAAGGAATGTGCTGACACGCCGAAACCGTAAACCGGTTCGAGCTGCCAATACTTCGTATTGTGGCGCGAAGCAAGCCCGGGTTTCGCGAAATTCGAGATCTCGTATTGCTCGAAGCTCGTCGTCGCAATGCGGTCAACGAGATGCTCGTACATTTCGGCCGCAAGCTCTTCGTCAGGCAAGGGACGGCGGCCGCTGCGTATCTGTTCTGCAAGCGGCGTTGCTTCGTGAATCTCGAGGATGTAGAGCGACAGGTGCTCGGAATCGAGCTTTAGGGCTTCGTCGAGGTTCCGCTGCCAATCGTCGAGCGTCTGGCCGGGAAGCCCGATGATGAGGTCAAAGCTAATGTTCGAGAACCCCGCACCTCGCAGCATCTTGAACGTGTTGCGGGCGTCATTTGCATCGTGCCCGCGAGCCAGCAATTTCAGATCGCGGTCGTTGAACGTTTGGACGCCAAAGCTTGCACGATTCACGCCCGCGTCGAGATACCCCGCGAGGCTTTCGGGCGTAACGGTCGCGGGATTCATCTCCAGCGTGATCTCGGCATCATCCGCGACCTCGAACCTCGTCTTGACCGCGTCGAGAATGCGTCTCAATTGCGGCACCGTCAGCAGCGACGGCGTGCCTCCGCCGAAATAGATCGTGTCAACCGTCAGCAAAGAAGCCGCCGCGGATGAACGCAGATCGCGCAGATCGACGCCTCCTGTCAGATTCGCGTCATCTGCGTCATTCTGCGGCGGAAATTGGCGGATCTCGCGACACAACGCCGCGACGTACCGCTCGACCGCACCGCTCTCGCGATAAACGTCAGTCGCAAAATCGCAGTACGAGCAACGCGACTTGCAGAAAGGAATGTGCAGATAAACTCCGGCCGTCATCGTTTGTATTCTAAGGATGAGCGAACGTCAAAACAACGGCGCTACAATGAGAACAAGCTCTCACAGGTCACAAATGCAGCAGATTTCCCAATACCTTTCTATCGCGGCCTATTTCGCACTCATCATTTCGTGGGTCGTCTTCTTGGGAGTGTTCGTCGTAAACCGAAGGCCCGCTGCGGCTCCTGATGCGAAGCGGATGCCGCAATCTTTTGCCGGCATCGCTCTTCAAGCTGTCGCGGTCGCCGTCGTTTGGATCTTTTACCGGACGCCTTTTCTCTCGCCCCTCTTTGAAGGGCAGTTCGCATTAAATATCGTGCTTGATTCCGCGGCGATGCTCCTGATGGTCAGCTCGATCTGGTTCGCACGCTCAGCGGTCAAAGAACTCGGCAAACAGTTCGCACTTCAGGCAAGACTGATCGAGGGACACGAACTCATCACCACGGGCGTTTACGGCATCGTGCGTCACCCGATCTATACGGCGTTCTTTGCAATGATGCTCGCGACCGGCCTTGTGATGTGCCATTGGATAGCGTTGCTTGCCGGTGCAGTCATCTTCCTCATTGGCACGCGCATCCGCACATCGAGCGAAGACCGCCTTCTAAGCGATGCTTTTGGCGCGGAATTCGCCGCGTGGAAAAAGAAAGTGCCCGGCCTCGTCCCATTCGCAAAATGGTGAGCTTGTTCAGCGGGTCGGGAGATCTTTTTACAGCCAAAATCCGCCCATCGTATCTGCCTTTGGATCGGCAAGTGTCTTGGTCATCCGATCTTTCCAGATCTTTTGATAATGGGCGTTAGTACCGTGCCTCGTATCAATGTCGTAACGCTTTTGCAGAATGCCGGCTCGGGTGTGGAAGTGAAGCTCTACGGCCTCATCCATTTTTGTCCGCAGCTCGGACAGGCTGTCTGCACGGAGCCTCGCGAGTTCTCGGCATAACGCTCGCCCGGTGATCGTCGCAACGTCGTAGTGCCATTGCTCGTGCGAAAGCAATGCCGCGGTCTGCGAGATGCCGCTCCATACCGAAGCTTTCGGCTTGATCGTGATGGTGTAAACATCGGGGAATCTAAAGACCCCATCCGTGCTTGCAGGTGCAGAGTTTGGGAACGTGTAGCCGAAGCTTGTGTACGCATCGACGAGCGTTCCGTCTGCCGGGTCCAATATCTTGCTGGGGGAGACAGTAAAATTTGTCCAACTCAATGCGGTCGGACTTGCAGAAACTGTGATAGCCATTCTTTTTTGCCTCCAGTAGAGATCGTGCCGTTTTTTCGGCCGTCCTAACTGGCAAGACGCAAACGTGCATCGAATCTTGCCTAAAAAAAGAGCAAAAAAAATCTATCGAATCATAAATGCGGCAATGCAAGAGGTTAGCTCAAAAGCGAAGTTTCGAGCGAGGTCTTCCAGCTTCCTTCCAACTCATCGACCTTGACCGAAACGGCCTCACTGCCGTCAACGTTGATGCTCAATGCGTCCTTGCCGACCTTGCCGATCACCTCGAACGGACAGTCGCCAACGACCGTCTTTACCTTTTCGAGATCGTCGGACGAGAAGCTGATGATTATGCGTGACGGAGATTCGCCAAAGAGAACGGCTTCTTTCGATAGACCATTGCTCACGAGCGTGATCTCGGCGCCGACGGCCTCGCGGCCGAGCGATGAGAAGCACATTTCGGCGAGTGCGACGGCAAGGCCGCCGTCCGAGCAATCGTGTGCAGAACGGACGAGGCCTTCGTCTGCGAGTTTGAGGCACGTGTCCTGCACTTGCTTTTCGAGTGTGAGATCAAGCTGCGGCACGCGGCCTTTTGCGGCCATCTCTTCAAAAGAAAGGCCTGCGACGGTCTGTGCGAATTCGCTTACCGAGAGGTCGTCGCCGGTCGTACCGAGGAGTGCGATAACGTCGCCTTCGGCCTTAAATCCTTGAGTGATGAGCTTGCGTACGTCATCGACGACACCGACCATTCCGATCACCGGCGTAGGGAGAATGCCGCGGCCGTCCGTCTCGTTGTAGAACGAGACGTTGCCGGAAACGACCGGCGTTTCGAACGTCTCGCACGTCTCGATCAAACCGTCGATGACGTCCGAGAACGAACGCATCACCTCCGGTCTTTCCGGCGAAGCGAAATTCAGGCAGTTCGTAACCGCGATCGGCTTTGCGCCGACGCAGACGACGTTTCTTGCGGCCTCGGCAACGGTGAGTTTTGCGCCTTCGAACGCGTTGACGCCGACGTATCGGCCGTTGCCGTCAAGGCACATCGCGATCGCACGGCGCGTTTCCTTAACGCGAATGACGGCCGCATCCGCACCCGGCAGAACGGCGGTGTTCGTCCGCACCATCGAATCGTATTGCTCGTAAACCCAATGTTTCGAACAGATGTTCGGCGAAGCGAGCAGCGTCCGCAGCACCTGTCCAAAGTCCAGGTTCAAATGTCCAAAGTCAGGCCGATCGGTCAACGCGTTTGCTTCGGGTTTTGGACCTATCTCGCGTTCGTATTTCGGCGCTTCATCCGTCAAGGCAAGTACGGGAAGATCGGCTTCGATCTTGCCGTTGTGAATTATCTTTAGGCGGTCGCCTTCAACGACCTTGCCGATCACGACCGCGTCAAGATCCCATTTATTGAAGACCTCGACGACCTCTTTCTCACGGCCGCTTCGCGCAACGATGAGCATTCGCTCCTGAGATTCGGAAAGCAGCATTTCGTAGGCGGTCATTCCGGCCTCACGCTGCGGCACAAGCGTGAGGTCGATCTCAAGCCCGGTTCCCGCACGAGCGGCCATCTCGACCGACGAACTCGTCAAGCCCGCGGCACCCATATCCTGCATGCCTTCGATCGCTCCGGAACGCATCGCCTCGAGACACGCTTCGAGCAGGAGTTTTTCGAGGAAAGGATCGCCGACCTGGACGGTCGGACGCTTTTCGAGAGCCTCTTCGTCGAACTCTGCCGACGCCATCGTCGCTCCGTGAATGCCGTCGCGGCCCGTCTTTGCACCGACATACATCACGGGATTCCCGATGCCCGACGCCTTGCCGAAAAAGATCTGATCCTGCCGGACGAGGCCGAGAGCAAAGGCATTCACGAGCGGATTCAGGCTGTAGGACTCGTCAAAGACGACCTCGCCGCCGATCGTCGGCACACCGAAGCAGTTGCCGTAATGGCCGATACCCGAAACGGCACCTTTAAGAATGGCTTTATTGCGGTTATGAACCTTATTAGCGATGGAGTTTTCGGCTTTGGATTCCGCATTCCGCATTCCGCCTTCCGCACTTGCCAGCGGGCCGAAACGGAGCGAATTCATCGCGGCCATCGGACGCGCTCCCATCGTAAAGACGTCACGCAGGATTCCGCCGACTCCGGTCGCCGCTCCCTGAAATGGCTCGATAAACGAAGGATGATTGTGCGATTCGACCTTGAAGGCGACGCACCAATCGTCACCGATATCGACAACGCCCGCATTCTCGCCCGGCGGTACGATCACGCGCGGCCCGCGTGTAGGCAGGCGTTTGAGATGCACGCGCGACGACTTATACGAGCAATGCTCCGACCACATCACCGAAAAGACTCCGAGTTCGGTCAAATTCGGTTCGCGTCCTAAAAGTTCGCAGATCTTTGCGTATTCATCTTGCGTCAAATTGTGCTGCTTGATGGTTTCGGACGTGATCGTTTGTTCGCTCATCTATTAGGCCTGCTTCCGCGGTTAAAAATAAAACAGATACTTTAACCCGTTCAGGTATCGAATGTCGATCCGCTCGGGTGCGATATATCGAGCACCGGCGACGCGGCGGCCGCCCGCTTTGTGCTGCACCAAACTTTTGCTACACTTCGCTCCTAACGACCGAATAGGCATAAACGCCTTACATCACAACAATTTGGAGGAATGGATGAAAAAACCTTTTGTTATGGTCATCACTCTCGCGATGATCGCTCTCACGGTCTCTGCTTGTTGGAACCCAAGTGTTACGGCCGTCCCGATCACAGCGCCTTGGGACAAAATGGATCTGCCTGTAAAGGACAACGCAATTGTCTGGGAAAGCTCCGCAACGAAGCTCAAGGTCGCTCTCAAGGCTGACAAGATGGCCGTTGGCGAGGCTTTCGTCAAGGCTCTCGAAAAGAACGGCTGGAAGCTATCGGCTCAACCCGATCTCCGCGACACTTCGCACTTCTATGAGTTCGAAAAGGCCGGAGCAAAGGCAAAGCTCGAGGTCTATAATTTCCAGAACACAGGTGTGATCCTGGAAGTCGAATAGCCGACGGCAGCGTCATTTGACCGCCGGCAATTCCCGTCCCCGATAAATAAAGACGGTCTCGCGAAACTCGTCCGGTTTTACGGCATCGAGCAACGCGGGGCCGTTCGGGCGCAAGGTCTTCAAGATCGGCTCGAACCCTTTCTCTGAGTTTTCGAATTGCTCTTTCCCTCGATAGCGCGTAATCAACATCAGGTCAAATTTTCCCTCAGCTTCAGGGTCCGCCGGCAGCATATCGAACGATGCGATAACGTTCCGCTTCTTCGCTTCCTCGCGATACAGCTTCCAATTACTCTCGTAAAAATACTCTGCCTGCTTCGAATTCCCGTTCTTGAATTTCACGAATTCGATAACGGTGTAGATGGGTGCCTTGGCTAGGTCGATCGCCTTATTTATCTCCGCTTCAAGAGTTTCCGTGCGGAATCTGCCATTCCGCTCATAAAGCGTAAATCCTCGTACGTCCTTTAGGATCGTAAGCGGCAGATTGCCCGCCCATTTGTCGCTGACGCTTCTGTAGGCTTCGTTGTCCTCGGCCTCATCCTTTGTCTTCAGCAGATACGCCGGCATCTCTGAGTGCATCTCTGCGAGGAACTTCGGCACGTCGCGGTCGATCTCGGAAAGATAGTCGAGCGAGACCGTTATGAAATCAACGTCTGCACGATACTTTTGATGGAGCTTGACGAGCTCCGGAAATTCATCGCGGCAGGGGTCGCACCACGTCGCCCAAAAGTTTATTACCATCGGGCGATCCGTCGGACGCATGATCCGTTTCAAGCCCGCAGCATCGATCTTCAAAACCTTCGGGCCGACGCGTTTTACTGGGACACTCCCTTGTGCGAATGCACCGGCCGCGAAGATAACCAGAGCCAATATCAATAGAAAACGGTTCGATCTCATTAAAAAAAAATACTATCCGAATAAACGCGGCAAGCGGCTTTCGAGGTTACGCGGCAAAAGTATCTCCATCGCATCATCGACTGTGATGATGCCCGCGATGTCGCCTTCATCATCGACGACAGGGAGAGCAAGAAGGTTGTATTCGGCGATCATCTGTGCCGCATCGAGAGCGGTATCGTTCGGGTGAGCGCTCCGAAAATCCGTACGCATAACCTCCGAGAGCTTCTTCGTCGGATCAGCAAGGATCAGTGAACGAAGGCTGATCAAGCCGCAGATCTTCCAACTGTCCGCCGACTCGACGACGTAGAGGTAATAGATCATATTCGGCGTTTCCGCCATTCCGCGAAGCGAAACGATCGCCTCGGCGACCGTAAGGTCACGGGCCAGATGCACGAATTCCGTCGTCATCAATCCGCCGGCCGTATCGTGTTCGAACGCCATCAACTCGGCGACGTCGGCCTTTTCGTCCTCTTCCATCAGGGCGAAAAGCTGTTCGCTCTTTTCGTCGTCCATCTCGTCGAGAACGTCAACGGCATCGTCAGGCGACATCTCCTCGAGAATGTCTGCCGCGCGTTCTTCGTCGAGGTCTTCGAGAATGCGTGCCTGTGCCTCGGTGGACATTTCCTCGAGCGTGTCAGCGGCGATCTCGTCATCAAGGCTCTCTACGACCTCAGTTCGGTGAATCGGCGAAAGCGTCTCGGCAAGCTGTGCGATCTCGACCGGATGAAGCCGCGAGAGTTTGTCCTTTGAGGATTTTAGCTGCACGGTGACGGTCGTCGTGTCGGTCGCGAGATACCCGACGTCCGCCCAATCGATCACCTCGACGGGCCTGTCGCTCCCGAAAAATCCCTGCGGCATAAGCCGCCGAACAAATCCCTGAAACGTCACGTCCGCACCCGTAACCCGCCAAATGTGGCCCGTTTCGATCAGCTGAACATCGTTCACGCGAACGACACGCTTCCCGTCAACGTCGATCAGTTGATTATCAAGCACATCCTTTCGCAGCAGCACTTCGCCTTCGCGCCGAATGAACGGCGTAAGATCGAGCACCGCAAGCCGCATCTTCGCTCCATGCGAAGAGAGTTCGGCAACATTCTGCCGCGGCAGGAAAAAATTCCTGCGGCGATAGCGCGCCACCAAGCCGACAAGCGGCGGATAATCATCCCGGCCATAACGGACGATTATGTCGTGTATGACCGCGATCTTGTCGTTGCTCTTGTCAAAGACAGGACGCCCGACGAGCTGTGAAACGTAAAGCATTTCTCTCCCTGATTAGTTTTACCACGCCCAATGGCCTCTTGTCAGAACCGCCGGCATCGGAGCGGCGGACGCCCTAGTCCGCATCACGTCAGAACCGCCTGCGTAAGCGGGCGGTCAGTATTTTGTCCTAGTCAGAACCGCCAGTTCCCCTCCTGCCCGAGGAGGGGTGGCCGAAGGCCGGGGTGGAGGGAGCAGCCGCTCGGTCAGCATTGCAGAAGCCCGCAACCGTTAGGTTTTCAAACGTCGTGTCGGCTGATTGCTCTCAGCTGACAGCTGATGGCTGATAGCTGATGGCTGATAGCTGATGGCTGTAGGTAACTCCCTGTTTCCTTTGCGTTTTTATCCAACAAGAGAAAACCGCAAAGAACGCAAAGAGAAGACGCAAAGACCACAAAGGCCTCAGTCAGAACCGCCTGCGTGAGCGGGCGGTCAGTATTGCAGAAACCCGCACGTTAGTAAGGGCGTAACATTCAACGCAACTTCCCGCCGGTTGCCACGGCATTTATGCCGTGGAACCGTGGCCCAAAACCAACCTCGGAGGCGGCTCGCCGCCAATGGCTTCGCATAGCCACGTCGTTTACGGCGTGGGTGACGGCGGCAAACGAATTCCCGGAGGCGGCTTGCCGCCGACATGTCTCTGTCGCGTGCTCCGCACGCTCCGAGGTTGTTTTGCCCACGATAACCCAGGGTGGTGGCCGCGACGGCCTTACCCTGGGCTATGATCTCGCGTCCCCTACGGGGACTACGTCGGCGGCAAACTAGAGGCTCAAATCTGAAATTTGAAATTCGAGATGCTAACCTTTGCGGACTTTGCGAGGTTTCGCTTCGCGACCTTTGCGTTTTCAAACAAGATCGTAAACGCAAAGAACGCAAAGGAGATGCAAAGTTCGCAAAGGGAAGAGGCAGCCACGAAGAAAGGAATCGGAAAGCCTGATCAATCTCAAATCTCAAATCTCAAATCTGAAATCTGAAATCTGAAATCTCACACTTCAAATTTCGAATCTTAGATTTAGAAATGTCTTACCTCTGCTCTCTGCGGCCTAGCTAACTGCCGTCAACCGTCAGTCATCAACCATCAACATCATTTCAAAGAACCAACGGCCGGCTCGACCGTGTTCTCATCATAGCCAAATGCCACATCCATTAGAAGCACATTCCGCACAGAATGTATCAAAGTGCACGATTTGCACGATTTGCACGATCTGCACGGAATGCACGATCTGTCAGAACCGGGAGCGACGGCCCTTGGCACTGGGGGATTTATGACCCCAGAACCGACTGGGTTCGTGAGCGGGGAACCGAGATCTGGGATGTGAGATCTGAGATCCGAGATTTGAAATTTGAAATTTCGGATCCGAGAACCGAGAACCGACGATGGAATTCGCTCCCGCAGAGCCGCGAGGCTGCGAACTTACTTATTTTCTCTTGCTTTGCGGCTTTGCGGGAACCTTCACTTATCTCCCGCAAAGCCGCGAACCGTCGGGGCTCAGTCTTTATTGCGGGTTGGCGAGACGCTCGCGCTTCTGCTTTGCAGCCTCTTCAGGAGTGATTATCACGGGTGCAAAGAGCGGCTTGGAGTCGCCGGTGCGCTTGACGAGCTTTTCAGGCTTGGCCGATTCACGTTCGGCGTTACCGACAATGATCACATTTCGGCCGTCCGGCTGTGTCTGCATCGTATCGACGCTGTCGCTGTCGTCAGAATCATCGTCGTTAATGACGACCTTCTTGGCAGCGGCCACATTTTTCGGCAGGATATGAAATTCCGTTTGGGCAAGGTTACGATCGGTGCGTGTGATCGTGCCGGCAAGAGCGTGGTAGATCTGAGCGGCGATGCCAGCGGCGTAGCGGCCGCGTTCGCTCTGGCCCCGAGTTATGACGGCGATCGCATATTTTGGCTGCTCGATCGGTGCGACAGACGTAAACAGGCCGACCCAAGAACCCTTATCGATGCACGAACCGGTCTTACCGGCAACGCCGAGATCCTGATCCATTCCGCGGCGGGCAGTGCCGTATTCGGCGGCCCCCATCATTCCGGGAATGACGCGGCGGACGTTCGTCTGCGGCAGATCGACGTTCGCCTTATAGAACGGCTGGAAACGCACCTTCTCGGTCGAGTTTCGCGGCACACGCGGCAGGACGCGATGCCCGCCGTTGGTGATCGCAGATGCCATCACGGCGAGTTGAATAGTGCTGACTTCGAAATCATCGCCATGCGAATAGATGCGTGCGTTGTTGTTGCCTATCGCAAGCCTGCCGGCCGTCTCGCCCTCGAGATTGATGCCGGTTGGCTGCCCGAGGCCGAGATCGCGTGCATACTCGATCATCTTCTCGTTGCCGAGGATCTTGCCGACGCGTTGAAAATATCCGTTGTCAGAATATGCGACCGCGTCATCGAGTTGGCGGCTGGTGGTAACGTTCTCGATCGAGCCATCGGTCTTGTCGATGATCCCTTCATTCACGCCGCCGACGCCCGTCACGAGTTTGATCGTCGAGCAAGGCTTTATGCTCGACCGAACCGCCCAATCCTGATTTACGATGGTCAGGACCTTGCCCGTCTGAGCTTCCATCACGACCACCGAACCGGCGTGTCCGCCGAGTGCGTTTACGGCAATGCGCCGGACGTTAAAGTCTTCGCCATCGGTATTGTCCGCGGCGATGTTCGCGACGGTCTCGGTGCGGAGGCCGCGTTCAAAGGCGAGTTTCCTCTCGCGAGCCTCACGGGCGGCGGCCTCGCGGCGGCGGCGTTCTGCCAATTCTGCAGCACGGCGCTCGGCCTCGCGACGTCTTCGCTCGGCCGATTCACGTTTTCGATCCGCTTTTGAACCTTTCTTGGACGACGCTTTGTCGTCATCCCGATCACGCTTGGCCGAAGCCTTGTCGTGTTTGTTCTTGCTCTTCTTGTCGTCCTTCTTTGCGGTCGCCTTCTGTTTTGAAGCTTTCGAGTCCTTCTTGCTGGTATGCGAAGACTTCGACGTGGTCTTCGATGACTTCGCCGCAGTTGCCTTGGGCTTGGACGAAGCCTTTGGCTTCTTCTGAGCCATCACTGCAGCGGAAAACAGAACCAGGGCCGCAAGACAACTAACTAGCGACCGGAAAGCAACTTTTCGTAGGGACATAAACCTCAAAGCCTTGAATACGAAGAGAGAAAAAAGAATTGTATGTGTTTCGGGAGGGTCTGCCAACGCGCCTTGAGGCGACCCAAGTTTGCGTACAAACTAAGCAATAGCTTAACATTCAGAAACTCTCCTTTGCAAGTACTTTTGCTCGCAGCTATAAGGATCTTGACTATTTAAGGCTCGATATGCCCTTTCTAAGTACATTTCGCGGACGCCTTGTCATCATCCTCGCCCTCCTGCTGGTTACAACTCTCGGCGTTCAGTATCTATTGAACCTGCGCACTCAGCAGGAGAACTATGCACTGCGCGAACGGCAGGAAAGGGCGATAGTTGCAGGATTTGCCGTTGGCATCAGCAGCGTAACGAGCCCCGACCGAATTCGCGACCTGATCGAGCTTCCGGGACAGACCCTTCTCGACGAAGAATCAAGACGCCGTATTCAGGACATCATCGTTGTTGATAATGAATGGCGAATCTTCGATTGCCTCGCGCCCGAGAACCTTCCCACGGCCGGGCCGAACGGCGAGACGATCTACCGGAAATTAAGCGATCTTAAGGACTTACCGCCTCTGCTTGAAGGTACGCGGCTCGGCACCGATATATCGAAATTCCCCAATCGGCCCGCTGCAGGCGACGCAGGCCACGACGGCGAGGCACACGCCATTCCGATCGAGACGAGCAAAGGCCGCTGGTACGTGATGGTGCTGCTTTACAACGACAAGACCGCCGCCGCCGAACGCGCCGCACAACCGCTTTTATACACGCTCGGCATTTTGCTGATCTCATCGCTGATCACGATCCTGCTCGTGTTTCGATTCACGCGGCCGATCGCCGATCTTTCGCGCGCGGCCCGCGAGGTCGCAGATGGAAATCTGAGTGTTCGCGTGGACGAAACACGGACGGATGAGCTCGGGCGGCTTGCGTCGAATTTCAACGAGATGACGGCCGAACTCGAAAAGAAGACCGAGCTCGAAGCAAAACTTCAGCAAGCCGAGAAGTCCGCGGTCGTTGGCCGTTTGGGTTCGGCGATCGCCCACGAGATACGCAATCCGCTGAATTACATTAACCTCACGCTGGACCATCTGCGCAGCAAATTCGCGCCGGCGGAAGATGAAAAGAAGGCGAAATTCGACAAGCTTACACTCCAGCTAAAAGAAGAAGTCGCAAGGATCAACCGGCAGATCACGGACTTTTTGAATTACTCGCGTCCGGCGACCGCGAATCTTCGGCCGATCGATGCGCGCGCCGTTGTCGAGGATTCGCTGCGGATAATCGAGGGCCAGGCGGAAGAGAAAGGCATAGTCGTCTCGGTCTCCGAGCGCGAGAATGTGCCGCAGATCATTGGCGACCCGCAATTCTTACGCTCGGTCTTTAACAATCTTTTCATCAACGCCGTGCAGGCGATGGAAGCAACGGGCGGCAAGCTGAACGTTCGGATATCGCCTTCCGGAGACGCGAAGTTCGTCAATTTCGAGATCACGGATACGGGCCGCGGCATCCCGGAGGAAAACCTCGAATCGATCTTCGAGCCTTACTTCTCGACAAAAGAGACCGGCACGGGGCTCGGCCTCGCGATCGTCAAAAAGATACTGGACATCCACAACGCGACGATCGACGTCAGATCGACGCCGGACGAAGGCACGACGTTCAGTATCTCGATGCCGACGACCGGCGCCGAATATGCCTGATTCGCATTTTGCTCAGAATTTAACTAACTTCTTCATTTATGGCTCGTAAATCTATCCTCGTCGTTGACGACGAGAAGAATCAAAGAGAGATACTCGACGAGATACTGTCGGGCGAAGGCTACGACGTAACTAGCGCAAGCTCTGGCGAAGCGGCGATGAAGTTCGTCGCGGACAGACATTTCGATCTCGTTCTGACCGACCTCAAGATGACGGGAATGAGCGGTCTTGACCTGCTCAAATCCCTAACGGATTTTGACAAGTCGATCATCGTCATTTTGCTGACGGCGCATGGCTCCGTCGATTCTGCGGTCGATGCGATGCGACTGGGCGCGTTCGAGTATCTGCAGAAACCTTACGATAGCGAAAAGCTGCTCGAAACGGTCTCCCGTGCGTTAAAGAAACTATCGACGCTGGACGCCGAGATCATTTCCGTTTCGCCCGAGATGGACAAGGTCAAGAAGCTGATCTTGAAGATCGCAAAGTCGAATTCCACCGTTCTCATACGCGGCGAAAGCGGAACGGGAAAAGAGCTGATCGCACGCTCGATCCACACGAACAGCCTGCGTGCGAACGAGACATTTCAGGCCGTTAACTGTGCGGCGATCAATGAGAACCTGCTCGAATCGGAGCTTTTCGGGCACGAGAAAGGCTCGTTCACGGGAGCGGTCTCTGACAAGAAAGGCTTGTTCGAGATAGCGCATGGCGGGACGCTTTTCCTCGACGAGATCGGCGAGCTCGACATTGCACTCCAGGCAAAGATACTGCGTGCTCTTCAGGAGAAACAGATACGGCGCGTGGGCGGAGTAAAAGAGATCGACGTCGATGTGCGTGTCGTTGCCGCAACGAACCGCGACCTGCTCCACATGGTCGAAGAAAAACGCTTTCGCGAGGACCTTTACTATCGTCTGAATGTTCTCTCGATCGAATTGCCGCCGCTTCGCGATCGACGCACGGACATTCCCGTGCTGATCGACTATTTCGTCAAGAAACACACTCGCGGCACCGACCATAAGATCAAGTTCGAGGCGGCGGCCCGCAAGATCCTCGACGAGTACGCCTATCCCGGCAACGTCCGGCAGCTCGAGTCCGCGATCGAGCGTGCGATCTTACTCTGCGAGAACGATACCGTTACATTCGACGACCTGCCGCCCGAAATGACGGACGCCGTGCGTCCTGCCGCCATCGACGCGAGCACGGATTTCAAACTGCCCGCGGACGGAATCAACTTCGAGGACCTCGAACGCAGCCTCATTATGCAGGCGATGGATCGCACCGATAACAACATAACGAGATCGGCCAAACTCCTCGGCCTCACTTTTCGTACATTGCAGTATCGGCTCGAGAAATTCGGGTTCAAAAAGGATGAAAGTGACGAGGGACAAGCGGCAAGGGACGAGAGTTAGGTGATGAGTGACGAGGAAGACAAGGGACGAGGGACGAGGGACGAGGGACGAGGGTTGAGAAATGGGCGAGAATGGAAGTTTTAAGAGTCTGATCGTTTGGCAAAAGAGCATTACTCTCGTAAAACAGGTCTATCTTCTCACGGGCACATTTCCGGCCGAGGAAAAATTTGGCATCATCTCGCAAATGCGCCGTGCCGCAGTTTCAATTCCATCAAATATCGCCGAAGGGCAAGCCCGTCGAACCACAGGTGACTATATTCGATTCGTTTCGAACGCAGAAGGCTCGTTAGCAGAGCTTGAGACTCAACTTATTATCTCGATTGAGATCGGCTTTTGTGATAAAACTAGCGCTGATGGGTGTTTTGCACTAATGACGGAGATTCGCAAGATGCTAAATGCTCTTAGGCGTTCACTTTTAGCAAAAACGAAGGCCGCGTAACGGTTCGCACTCGCCCCTCGTCCCTTGCCCCTGATTCCTAGAGGATCCTATGGAATGGTTATCTACATTATCTCTTGCACTCGGTTCGGCGTGGACGAGCGGGATCAATCTATATGCGACCGTGTCTGTGCTCGGCCTTCTGCAGAAATTCGGCGGCGTTAAGCTGCCGGGCGGGCTTGAGGCCCTCGATAATTGGTGGATCATCGGCATTGCGGGCGGACTTTATATCGTCGAATTTGCGGCCGATAAGATTCCGTATGTTGACAGCGTTTGGGATGTGGTCCATACGTTCATTCGCGTGCCGGCGGGAGCAGTTGTCGCCTATGCGGCGACGAGCCAAATGGACCCGACCGTTACGATCTCTGCCGCACTTCTTGGCGGCGGATTGGCATTGGCCTCACACGGCACGAAGGCCGCGGCTCGTGTGACAGCGAATCTTTCGCCCGAACCCATATCGAATTGGACGCTTTCCATCGTCGAGGACATTATCGCCTTTGTCGGGACGCTGCTCGCTGTCTTCGCACCGATCTTGGTGGCAATTCTGCTCATCCTTTTCCTGATCGGATTCTTGTGGTTCCTCCCAAAGATCATAAGGCGTTTGGCGCGAATGCTGCGGGCGGTTTCGGCCTATGTTTCCGGCAAGGGCTTCGACCAAGCGGCAAGATAGATGTCTTACGGCCGCCTCGAGCTCATCTTCTATCTCGCGGGCCTGCTTCTAGCCGTAGCGTTCGTATATTTCTATCGCTCAGATGATCCTGACTGGACGTTCTCGACGTTCATTCTCGCTTGCTCGATGTTTTTTCTCGGCTATCGATTTCGGCTAAAAGCGAGAATAAACGCTCGTCCGGAGACGATCGATCCCTCTGATCCGCCTGACGAACCACAGCACACGTGAAACGCCTCTGCTTTGCCCGACCTGTCCGGACGGATAGAATGGTCTTATGGAACGCATAAAGCGGCTACTCGACAACAATCAAAAATGGGCAGCGGCACAAGTTGAGGACGAACCGGATTTCTTTGCAAAGCTCGCGGCTCTGCAATCGCCCGAATATCTTTGGATCGGATGTTCGGACAGCCGTGTTCCTGCGAATCAGATCACAGGCGTTCCGCCGGGCGAGGTCTTCGTTCACCGCAATATCTCAAATATCATCGCTCATGGCGATCTTAATTGCCTTTCCGTACTGCAGTACGCCGTTGATGTACTTAAGGTGGAACATGTGATCATCTGCGGCCACTACGGCTGCGGCGGTGTACGCGCGGCCTTGGAGTCGGTTGGTCATGGCCTTATCGACAATTGGCTTCAGCAGATCCGCGAGACCTCGTACCTCTATTCCGATGAACTGGACAACCTCGAAGGCGAAGAGCGCGTCGATCGTCTATGCGAATTGAATGTCGCCCGCCAGGTCATCAACACAGCGGACACGACCGTCGTTACCGATGCGTGGGCCCGCGGCCAGAAGCTCATCCTGCACGGCTGGATCTATCGGCTTCAGGATGGAGTTATTCACGACCTCGGCTTCGTACAGGAAGGACCTGATGAAGCACGGGATTTCCGCGACCGCTTCTTGAAAAAGAAGGAGCTAAAGACGCGAACGGCCGCGTAGATCAAAGTAAAAGTTTTTTCAATGAGAAGTAGATACTTTTATCCCCAATTACTCGCGGCATTCCTCTTTATCGCAGCATTAGCCGCCCTTGCTCTTGGCCAGGCTCCCGGCGAGCGCACCAGAGCCGATGCCCCGACAAAGCCTAGGCCCAAGATAACGGCCTCAAAGGACGTTTCTCTGAGATCGATCCCGTCGAGAGCGGCGTTCGATTCGCTCGCACGCGTCTATCAGCAAGGCACTCCGTACGCATTGCCGCACGTGATGTTCGTGATCGATCGTCTCGCAAAAAATAAGATCTACTTCATTAATTCGCAGCGATATCGCTTTCACAAGGATTTCCTTCTCGCGACATATCTCGTGCCCCGCGGTGCCGATATTTTCCAGCCGATCTATATCGACAAGGGCCGCCGATTCATGGTCGGGACGATAGCGTGGCAGGAACCTGTCCAGAAATTCACCTGGGAACTCTGGGAAGGTGATATGGCAACGAGCGAGTTGATCAAACTTGCTGACGACACCATAAATGCGGCGTTCTACACGCACGTGAGCTTCAAGCCGAACTCCGAGCGGCAGGATACCGCATCGGCCGATCTCGGCATCGAACGCGTGTCTCAGGATGAACTCAATCGCAATCAGGTCTATCTTGCGCTGAATACAGGCAGCGCCGTCGGGAGAATCCACATCATCGACAAACTCGACGACACGGTCGAGATCGGCGACAACGAGATACTTATCCTACGCGAACTGCCGCAATCGCTGCCGCCGGTCCGGGGCATTATCGTCGCCAAGCCTTCGTCTCCGCTTTCGCACGTCAATATACTCGCTCATGGATGGGGCATTCCGAATATTTACATCAAAGATGCCGACAAGCTCTTTCGCGGCCTCAACACTTACTGGATGAAGCTGGACGCAAGATCGAGCGATTATACCCTCGAACGCGTAACAAGTTCGGAGGACATTCCGAATCCGCCGGACGATCAGGTGCCGCCGGTGAATCTGACGACGACAAAGCTTGCTCCGCTCGACGCGATGCGAAAGCGTGACAGCATTTCTTACGGATCAAAGGCCGCAAACCTCGGCGAGATGCTCAACAAGAGAGTGCCCGGCGTCACGATCCCTGACGGTTTTGGTATTCCTTTCCATTGGTACGACAAGTTCATGCAGGACAATGGGTTCGACGACGTCATTCTCAAGCTCACGGACAACAACGATTTCGTCCACAATCCGCGCATCCGAAGGCAAAAGCTTGCCGAATTCCGCCAAACGATCATCGGCGGCAAATTCGATGACGCATTGAAGAAAGAGATCCTCGAACGATGGCACACGCAGCTTGGCGGAAAGCCCGTGTTCGTCAGAAGTTCTTCGAACAGCGAAGACCTGCCGAATTTCAGCGGTGCGGGGCTTTATTCGAGCGTTGCAAACGTCATCGACGACGAATCTCTCATCACGGCCGTGAAGAAAGTTTGGGCGTCGCTCTGGAACTTCGATGCCTACGAGGCGCGCGTTAGGAATTATGTGAGCCAGACGGACGTCTATATGTCGGCCTTGGTGCAGATCGGCATCAATATGAAAAAGGGCGGCGTAATGATCACGAAAGATCCGTTCAACGCGAGAGCCCGCAATGTTGTCTATATTTCAGCTGTTTGCGGCCACAATTCAAAGGTGGTAGATAATGCCGGCATTCCGGAGCAGCTTCTTTACAGCGCGGCGGCAAACTCCGTTACCGTGAAAACTCTCTCGCAGCAGCAGAATGCTCTCGAATTTGACGAAAAAGGCGACCTTCGGCCTACTCGCGAGACCTGTGCCGGGCCCGATCAGCGAGTTCTGACAAATGCGGAGGCTCGTGCCCTTGCGAAAGCGGCACTTGCGATCAAAAAGGCATTTGGCGGTTCGGTTGCGCAGGATATCGAGTGGGGCATAATAGACAGAAAGATATTTATCGTTCAATCCAGGCCATACATAGACAAAAAATGAAGAATATCGCGAAACTTGTTGTTTTTATTTTTAGCGTGGCATTCGCCGCATGCGGCACGAACGCGGTACGCGTTTCGGACAACACCGCGGCCTCAGACAACGCAAAGCTGCCGGAGCAATCCGTCATCGCCCACTCGAACGAGCCGACAGGTCCCGGGCCGGTTCCTTCTGTCGATCCTTCCAAGCCGAAAACGAAATGGACCCAAAGCGGTACGCCGATCGATACGACGAAGTTTGACGAGGCGATAAAGGCTGCCGAAACGGCGGCGAAAAAGGCTCCTAAGAATGGCGACGCCAAGAAGGCCCTCGCCAAGGCGTATTTCGACCGCGGAATGGCCTTGACGGATGTCCGCCAATATCCTGCGGCTCTCGGCGATTATCGAAAGGCCCTCGCGATCGACCCTGAAATGGCCGAGGCGAAGCAATGGGTGGATCAGATAATGGGAATCTATTCGAGTATGAATCGAGAGGCCCCAAAACCCGGTGAAGAACCGCCGCCGCTCCCCTTCGGCGACAAGGAAAAAGAAAAATGAAGTACGTATTTACGATCGCAGGTCTAGCATTGATGGCTTTTGGATCTGTCACCGAGACATACGCCCAGAAGCACCCGACGAGAATAAAATTTGCACGCGGCGCCACCGAAAAGACCGTCTCCGGAAAGCTTTCGAGCTATCGGTCGGCACGCACTTTCGTTATCCGCGTTCGAAAGGGCCAGACTCTAACTACTGAAAATACAGGAGATAACGCCATAACCATCTCGATCACGCCGCCAAAAGGCTCGCATTACGATCAGGATATGGCCGCCGACTGCCACGACAGAAATGAGGTCACACCAACGGCGGCAGGTGATTATTTGATCACCGTCGTTGAGTGCACTAAGGCCGACCCCTGGAAGGGCACGTTCAAATTTCTTGTAACTGTCCGCTAGACAAGAAGCGGGCGCGAACCATAAACTTACTCCTTTGTTTTTCGCATCTTTACCGTAGATGCCGAGAACACGGGAGTTTTTTTAGTATATGGCAATTTCAGCTAATGAGATCAGGAAGGGTATGGTGATCCTTCACGAAGGTGCGCCGGTCAAGGTGATGGAGTTTCACCATCACACGCCCGGCAACTTGAGGGCGATGGTTCAGGCAAGGCTTCGCAACTTGTTGACCGGAAACTCGTTCGAATACCGCTTTCGCTCGAATGACACGCTCGAAAGGATCGTGCTCGAACAGCACAAGATGGATTATCTTTACTCGGACGGCTCGCATCATCATTTTATGAACAATGAGAGCTATGAGCAGGTCGCCCTGACCGAAGAGGACCTGGGTGATTCGGCCCAATGGCTGATGCCGAACCTGACGATCGAGGTCGAGTTCTACAATGGTTCGCCGATCGGCATCACGCTTCCTGCTTCGATGGAATTGACCGTCTCGACGACCGAGCCTGTCCTGAAAGGTGCGACCGCTTCGAACTCGAACAAGCCCGCGACGCTCGAAAATGGCGTGACGCTTCAGGTGCCGCCGTTCATCGTCGAGGGCGAGAAGATCCGCGTCAATCCTGCGGAATCTCGCTATATCGAGCGGGTGAAGTAGAACCGCCTGTTTTTGCAACTTTGCGCTTTTTGCGACTTTATCTCTTGAGGGAGTTGCAATGTTTGTCCTTTACAGCTTTGTCTATTCGCTCGCTTTTCTTGCGATGCTGCCCGTTTTTGCGTTAAGCGGCATCGTAAGGGGAAAGCGTGCGGCCGGATTCTTCCAAAGGCTGAGTTTCCTCTTACCAAATTTCACACCCGACGAACGCAAAGTCATCTGGCTGCATTGCGTTTCGGTCGGCGAAGCCAATGCGGCGCGGCCGCTCGTCGATCGTCTCCATACTGAATTTCCCGACGTCCGGCTGATCGTCTCAACGACCACGCGGACGGGCCAAAAGCTCGCAAAAGAGCTTTTCACGGAAGCCGAAGCCGTCTTCTACGTGCCGTTCGATTGGCGCTGGACGGTAAGGCGCGTACTGCGGCATTTTCGCCCGACGCTGCTAGTGATAATGGAGACCGAATTGTGGCTCAATCTCATTCGCGAATCCTGCAGATCCCACGTTCGCGTCGCTCTCGTGAATGGCAGGATGTCCGAACGTTCGTACAAGCGTTACAACGCGTTCAAGAAAACGATGAAGCGGCTATTCGGCTATTTCGACCGAGCTCTGATCCAAACCGGTGCGGACGCGAACCGCTTTATGGCACTAGGTATGCGTGCGAGCAAGGTCAAGGTGACGGGTAACCTGAAGTTCGATCATTCGATCACAGAAGCCGAAGAAACTCTGACGGAAGAGTTCCGCACCCGTTTCGGCCTCGCCGGGAATGTGCCGTTGATCATCGCTGCCAGCACACATTCTCCCGAAGAATCTTGGGCGCTCGAAGCCTTTCGCAAAGCCTCTGAAACAAGACGCGAAGATTCACCGCGTCTCTTGATCGCACCGCGGCATCCGGAACGCTTCGATGAGGTCGCTCAGCTTATCGCTAACTCAGGCTTCAGATGGACACGCCGATCCGAGGCCGCGAAAGATAGTGATACGTCCGCTGACGTGATCCTGCTCGATTCGATCGGCGAGCTGCGGGCGGCCTTTCCGCTGGCTGAGATCGTGTTCGTCGGTGGAAGCCTGATCGAACACGGCGGCCAAAGCATTCTCGAACCGGCTGCCGAGGGTAAAGCGATCATTGCAGGGCCATACACGCATAATTTCAAGGCCATCGTCGAAGAGTTCGTTGAACGCGACGCGTTGATACAGATACCAAAGGATGCGTTAGATGACACTTCCGCTGCTCTTGCCAAGGAGTTTCTCTCATTGCTCGCCCGGCCCGAAAAACGCAAAGGGCTTGGGGAACGTGCAAAGGTGGCAATGAATAATAATCGCGGCGCCATCGACCGGACCTTTGAGCAGCTAAGGCCCCTCATACTGCGTTCATCGAGCGAGGGCTCTCACTAAGAAATCGCCTTGATCTACGTATTCTACTTTTTTGCGGTTGTGCTGATCTGGCTGAGCTATCGGTCATATCGCGGCGGCATCATCTACGAGAGATTCATTCGCGATGGGGTCTCGCTCGAGACTCGAACCGACCTGCCTTTCGCGACCATATTCGCACCTTGCCGAGGCGTTGATCGCGAATTCAAACAAAATCTGCGAAGACTCTTTGCCCAGCAATATCCGAGCTACGAGATCCTGTTTATTGTTGACGACAAGGAAGATGCGGCCGTTAAAGAGATCGAAGACGCAATCTTGGTTCATTCATCTGACAAGGTCAGGGCTCGTCTGCTCATAGCTCCGAGAGCTTCGATATCAAGCCAGAAGATCGAAAATCTACTCTTTGCGATACCAACGGCTGACACACGCAGCGAGGTGTTCGCCTTTGTCGATTCTGATGCCTGCACAGACTCGGAATGGCTCGCATCCCTCGCCGCCGCCGCTCTGAAACAATCTGTCGGGGCGGCGACGGGATACCGTTGGCTGATCTCGGAAAGCGGTAAGCTCGGTTCGGAGCTTTCTTCCGCCTGGAATGGCTCGGTCGCATCCGCCCTTGGGCCGAACACAAGGTCGAATTTTTGCTGGGGCGGTTCGATGGCACTCAGACGTGAGATGTTCGAGCGGCTTGACATTGAAAGCTGCTGGAAAGGCGTTCTGAGCGATGATTTTGCCGTAACAAAGGCCGTGCAGGATGCCTGCCTTGAACTTGAATTCGTCCCGCGAGCTCTTTGTGCGAGTTTTGAACATCAAACTCTGGGTGAAATGCTCGAATTCACGACGCGGCAAATGAAGATCACACGCGTCTATTCGCCAGGTTTGTGGCTCCTTTCAATGTTCGGGTCGACCCTTTTCTGCAGCGTGATGATCGCCAGCATAGGAATTCTGCTAACGAGCGAACTTGGCGGCCTTCCTATGGCTGCGGCGATCATAACTCTCGCCTTGGTGACCGTGTTCACTCTTGCAAAGGCCTTTATCCGACTGCGCGCCGTTCGATTTACCCTTTCGGATCACGAGACACTTCTGGCAAAACAGGTCATTCCGCAGTGCGTTCTTGCCTTTGTCACGCCCCCGATCTTCCTCGTTAACACGATTCTCGCCCTATTCTCGCGGCGTATCCGCTGGCGTGGAACCGTTTATGAATTGAAATCACCGAGCGAAACTGTCATCATACGCGAAAAGCGATGAGCGAGAATTGGCAAGACCCATACGCAGAGGACGCAGAACCGCACCGGCAAGACCCATCTGCCGCGCAGACTCAGATCAACGGGCCTGAGGCTGTGACCGAGCCAAGACCAGATACATCTCTCTCACTCTTTGAGCCAGAAACAAAAACGACGGAAGAACCCTTTATTTTGCAATCATTTACGCCGCCGTCGCTTGACGAGGAAGTGCGGCGCGTCGGTCTCGGATGGTCGGCCGGAATCGCATTCTCCGGAGCGATCGCATTTATGGTCTTCGTCGGTTGGCTCGTCGATCTCCTGATCGGCACTTCGCCGTGGGGTATCGTTGCGGGCGTGATACTTGGTGCCATGATCGGCTTTTTCGAGCTATTTCACATCTCATCCCGCATCTTTCCGGTCAAGGCGTCCCCGAAGGTCAATCCGCTCCTTTCCTCGCACGACCAGCAAGATTCACAAGACAACGCCTTTCGGCTTTGATTTTGCCCATGATTTCGGGTTAGAATGTCCGTTTCGCGATGGACGTCCAAACGGATCCAGAGAGTGATATTCGCGAGTATTCGCGGACAAGGATCTACGGGCTGATGGCAGTTGCCGTAGCGATAGCTGCGATCGCGGGATTGATATTTGGAAATGCGCGCTTCTGCATCGGCGTTGTGATCGGCGGGCTTTTGTCCGTCGTGAACTTCGTTTGGCTCGAAAGTTCGACAAAAGGCCTTTTTGCCGAGCGGGCCGAGGGTAGGAAGTCTGTATTTCCGGCCGCGCGTTTCATCTTGCGGTATTTTGCGTTAGGGCTTCTACTTTGGGGAATTTACGCCCTAGGTGCGTTACCGATCGCAGCGGTATTGATCGGGCTGGCAGCCTTTGCTGTAGCCGTTATGATAGACGGAATTGTTAGTATTTTTAAGAGCCGAAAATAGCGATGTTTCTTTTAGCAGAAGGCGGTGAACACACTCCGCTGATCGTAGATTTCATAAACCACTATCTGGGCGAACCGGTCTACAAATTCCAGATCGCATACACGAAACCGCTCTGGGACAAGTTCTTTGCCCATTTCGGCACTTCGCCTGAAGTGGTCTTCAATGCACCATATAGCCCCGAAACGGCCATTCCGTGGTACACGGTGATGTTCGTGATCGCCTGTATCCTCTCGGTGATCGTGATCTATCTGCTCAGGGGCAAGCTCTCTGAAGACGATCCGGGCGGCGGCCAGTTGACGCTCGAGGCCGGCTACCTTGCCGTTCGCGACCTGCTCGAGAACGTCGTCGGCAGCCACGGACAAAAGTACTTCCCCGTCGTTGCGACATTCGCGGTTCTGATCCTGATCTCGAATCTGATGGGTCAGTTCCCCCTATTTATGTCGCCGACCGCCTCGGTGAACGTAACTTACGCTCTCGGCCTTTCGTCGTTCATCTATTACAACTACGTCGGCATAAAGGAGAACGGCGTCGGCCGGCACATCGCTCACCTCGCGGGGCCGAGGCTCCCGTGGTTCCTTGTGGTCATCACGGTCCTGATCTTCTGCATAGAGCTGATAAGCAACTTTTTCCGGCCGTTCACTCTTGGCGTTCGATTGTTCGCCAATATGTTCTCGGACGAGAAGGTATATGTCGAGATCACGAATCTTTTTCCGCCGTGGTCGCACATCATTCTGCCGCTCGTGCTGACGGCACTTGGCGTATTCGTCGCATTCGTGCAGACGCTGGTATTCACTCTGCTCTCGATGATCTATATCGGCGAGGTTTCGCATCCGCCGCATGACGACCATGAGCACGATGCGGAACATGCGGAGCCGGCGGCAGCTCACGCGTAAGTTATTTTAGGTTTTGCCGTCGAAATGACGGGCATTCGATATTTGAAGATACCGCGACCCGTTCCCTTGATCGCGAATGATGTGCGTTTTATAGCATGATATGCCCGCACGCAACAGGAGCCTTGACTCTAAGGAGTATAAAATCAAGTGCATACCGGAAGCGAGGCGAAATAATAACGCCCTGCACATTGTCAACGAACGGCGGGAACCGATAGCGAATATCTTCGGATCATAAAATAGGAGATAAAAATGAAGAACATTAAATACATTGTTTTCGCGACGCTGGCCATCGCGCTTTTCAGCATGGCAGCAATGGCCCAGGGTGCAGGTGCCGCCGACAACGAATCGACCGTGTCCGCAGCTAAGGCTCTCGGTGCCGGACTCGGTTTCGGCCTCGTTGCCGGTCTCGCCGGTATCGGCCAGGGTTTGGTCGGTTCGCGTGCCGCTGAAGGAGCTGCACGTAATCCCGGTGCTTCGGGTTCGGTAATGACGCTTATGATCATCGGCCTCGCCATGATCGAGTCACTCGTGCTTTTCGCACTGCTCGTCGTCTTCGTTAAGCTCTAAAAAGAGCTTAACGGATCGAGTATTGCTCGAAATTCAAAGAACGGCGGCATCCGACCGAGAGACATCTCAAACGGGTTGCCGCCGTATTATTTTGTGGCAAACACACCGTTTTTGGTGTTTACTTGCAACTTGGGACGTTTGAATGCGTTCTAATTAAAGATGACCAGCGACCTGATCGGAAAGATCGTAGCAGATAAGTATCGTATTGATTCGCTCATTCTGGAGAATGATTCGGGCGATATCTTTCGGGCCGTGCACGAATCCCGCGAAACACCGTTGATACTCGAGGTCCTTCCGCGTGCGTTTTCAGTAGATAGCCGTTGGACAAAGAAATTTCTCGACCGTGCGCGGGCCGCTAGCGGCATCTCGCACCCGAATGTGCTTCGCCTTGAAGATTATGGCGAAGATTCACGCGGTAATGTTTATGCCGGTTACGAAGCGGCGGAATCGACGCTTTTGAGTTCGCTGCTTGCACAACCGCTGCCGCAGGATCGGGCTCTCGACGTTGCGCGAGGTATCGCCCGTGCTCTCGAGGCGGCCCACGAACGCACCGTTATTCACGGACGCCTCTCTCCGATCAAGGTATTCATCGACGACGCTTCGACACCGAAGGTCTATGGCTTCGGCGGCGATTCGTTCGATGCTCCCCGCGACCGCTCCTCAGAGTTTCTCGCTCCTGAGCAAAGCAATGAATACCCGATCGCGGACAAAAGATCTGACATTTACGCTCTTGGGGCGATCCTAAAACGTATGCTTGCCGGTCCGGGCGTAGCCGATGGCCTCGCAGACACTTTGCCCGACAACGCTCATAAGGAACTCGTTCCGGTGATCGAAACGGCCATGGCCCGCGATCCGGAATTACGCTATGCGTCCGCCTCTGCATTCCGCGAAGATCTCGACCGACTTTACCTTGAATCCGGTGGTGTTGCCTCGATCCCAACCGCACCGAAGAAGCACAATATCTGGCAGACGGCGTTCATCGCATTGTGCGGCATCGTCGTGCTTGCCGGCGTGCTGATCTACGCAACTTATTCGAAAGGTAGCGATCCGACGGTAACGGCGAAAGCCGATGAAGGCAGCCTGCCCGTGCAGCCGATAAATCCTGCCACAGGCGCACAAGAAGAAGCCTTGCTCAAGAACTCGCCGATCGGCGATCCAAATGCCCTTCAAGATCCCTACTTGAATGGAGCAACGCCTGGCGGCGATGGTTACAATGCGTGGTCCAATGGTGTGATGCCTCCCGCGGGCGCTCCGCTCGGCGGAACGACCGCCGGCCCTCTCGCAGGTTCGCAGTTTCCGCAAGCTAATCAAAACAACGGCCTTCCGCCGGAAGCGATCGCACCGCCCGGACAAAGAGTTACCGTCCAGCCCGGCGGCAGCGTTTTTATGCCGAGCGAAGGCGGGGTCATCCTCGTTCCTGTTCCAAAGAATCAGGAACCCGACGCTACGCCCACACCAAAGACCGGAGCGGCAAATACCGCCGTGAAGAATCCTGCAGGTGCTGCCGGTACGCCAAAAGCAACCGCCCCTCCGGAGAAGGCGACCGACAAGCCCGCGGCCTCAGCGGCGGATCCTAAAAAGACACCGGTGGCAAAACCTGCGAAGAAAGGAAAAACTGAGGAAGAATAATTTGTCCGCAGCCTAGCGGGGCACTTCGAGCGTGGTTAGGATATCCGAGATCACGCTGTCGGTCGTCGCACCGTCAAGTTCGGCTTCCGCACGCAGAGAAAGTCTGTGCCTTAAGACGGGCAGCGCAACGTCTCGAACATCATCAGGCGTCGGAAAATCGCGTTCTCTGATCGCGGCCAACGCTTTCGAGCAAAGCAGCAATGCGATCGACGCTCTCGGACTCGCACCGTAAAGGACTGCCGGGTGATTTCGCGTTCTGCGGGTCATATCGACGATATATTTTTGGACGCCTGCCTCGGCCCGCATATTTCTAACCTCAAATCGGCACTGCTGAAGAGCGGACGGATCCTCGAGCGGCACGATATCGACGGCTTCGAGCCGACGCGAGTTAAAGCCGGCATCCCAGCGTGCGACGATCTCCTGTTCTTCGGTTTCAGCAGGATAGTCGATCAGGATCTTTATCAAAAAGCGATCGAGCTGCGCCTCGGGCAATGGATAAGTTCCCTCATACTCGATCGGATTCTCCGTCGCAAGAACGGTAAATATCGGCGAGAGTTTATACGGCTCGCCATCGATAGTCGTCTGCCGCTCTTCCATCGCTTCGAGCAAAGCGGCCTGTGTTTTCGGCGGTGTGCGGTTCACCTCGTCCGCAAGAAGTATGTCGGTGAAGATCGGCCCGCGTCGCAGGTTGAATTCCGACGTCCGCATATTGAACACGTTCGTGCCCGTGATGTCGGAAGGCATCAGATCGGGCGTGAATTGAATACGCGAATACTGTGACCCGAGGATCTGTGCAAGCGTCTTGATCGTGAGCGTTTTCGCCGTGCCCGGAACGCCTTCGAGAAGAGCGTGGCCTTCGGCGAGCATGGCAATGAGTATTTGCTCGATCACAGCGTACTGGCCGACGACCGTTTTTGAGAGTTCGCGGCGAATGTGCTCAACGAATTGAGGAGTTACATTTAGCATTTGTTCAAAAGACCAGGTCGAAAATTATTTTTAGTGCAAGCAGGAAAACTGCAATGAGAAAAATACGCTTTAGCCAAACGTCGTTCATTCTAGCCGCATAATGAGCTCCTACATAGCCGCCGACGAACATTGCGGCCGCAAGCCAAATACCAAGCGTGTAGTCTACCAAACCCTGCCACATAAATAGAACACTAGCAATTGTCGAAGAAACAAGGTTTACGAGTTTAGTGGCTGCGATCGATTCTGAGAATCGCATACCGAAGAATGCGACAAGGACGACCGTGAGGATCGTTACATAACCGCCGCTGAACAGCCCGCCGTAAACGCCGAGGGCAAATATAAGGCCGTATGCGATGACGCCGGGTCTTGCCGGCCTTACCTCGGCCGTGGTGCCCTTGCCGGGATTAACGACGATGAATATCGCGACCGCGATCATCGAAACGGACACCAATGTCTTTATCCCTTCGGCGGAAATATGGCCGACAAGCATAGCTCCAAGCGCCGAGCTGACCGCCGTAATGATCAATAGCGGCGAGACCTTTTTGAGGTCGACCGTCTTCTGCCGAATGAACGGTATCGTGCTGCCCGCGGTCATAAAGACCAGGCCGAACATATTTGTCGCGACCGCAACGCGCGGTTCGATATGGAATTGGAACATTGCCGGAACGGTGATAAGCGAGTTGCTTCCCGTAACGACACCGACAATGCTGGTAGCCAAAAAAATGACCAAAAGGATGGCGAATTCCGCGATATTCATTTTGCGGCGGCCTTCCTTCTTGTGAGATTCAAGGCTGCTTCTAACTCGCGCATCTCTGTGACGACCCGCATTGCGTCAGCGCGATTCGGATGAAGCGAGTGCATCACGTCTTCGGCCGTCAAGAGCGTATCTTCGACCGCAGCCGGATGTTTTCCCGCTCGTGCGGCAATAAGGCGTGCAAGTTCTGAATTGGACGCCGACTTAGGATCGACACCGACAAGACGTGCGGCACGGCGCCGGAATTCGCGGTATATGTTCTCGACGGCAAGATCATAAGAACCGGTTCGCCGCTGAAGTTCTGCCATTGCCGAGAGATACTCGAGCTTGGTCAGTCGATCCGGCTCTTTTATCGGCAAAGGACGTGCGAACCTCCGGCTTTGTGAAAACAAGATCACTCCAACGATCAGAAGCGACTGAAAAAAGATGGGGACAACAGGCGTCCCTTTGAAATATTCCGCCACCCGATTCTCGTTCGCTCCGAAGCCGTGATGATACTCGTCAAAGGCGATGGTGCCGTTAGGCCCGGCAGCCACCAAATTTATTCCAAGCTGGGCGTTGTCGAGCAATGAGATCCCGGTGTTCGAAAGCACGAAAGGATCCGTAAGGATCACGATCCGCCCGTTGCCGTAAACTCGACTCACGACGATCGCCTTTCCATCGGTCTTGATGTCCGCGACCGGTTCTCCGGAGTATGCTCCGTAGTCGCTTGTGTCTATCTGCGAAATCGGCGTTGGATCGGCAAACGGCCCGCCTTCGGCTGGCGTAGATTCATCCTTGGTCTCATCCGACTCTGATCCCGGCCAAGCGACATAGCTGCCAAACCGCGAAGCTTGCACCGATCCGACACCGGCAGTAAAGAGCGTCGGCTGGACCGGAACGCCTGGCGCGATGTCCTTGGTAGGTTCCTTGAAAGCCTTTTCATCGAAGATCGGAAAGCCGGGCCGAAGCGGATCGATCTCGATCGCAGTACCGCCGTCGCTTGTCAAGAATACGGAATTCGGATTCCGGTCTATGACGACGAGTTTCCCGCCGTTCGATACCCACCGAAGGATCTCACGGCGTTCGGACTCGGTCATCTCCTTCTTCAATGGGCCGACGATCACAAACGTCGTCGGGCCGCCGCGTGCATCGAGCGCGCTGGTCTTTTGCTGCCAGCGGCTCGGCTTTCGCCCAGTTTCTGCAAGCAAGGTATAAAATGCGTGGAATCCTGTCGAATCTGTATTGAACGTCGTGCGGTTCGGGTTCAACTCACTGTCCCGAACATCCGTCTTTTGCTGAACGGACAAGGCATTCAGTGCCACGAGCAGCCCGAGCATAAGAACGAAACCGAGAATGAGGATGACCTTTTGTTTCATCTAAGACTGCTCTGCCTTTGCGAGAGTTTGTTGATAAAGGGACGCAACGTGTTCCCAGTCCTCCGGGGTCGATTCTTTCGCTCCGTACCAATGAGTTTCGAATTCGCGGGTGATGCTGCTCATCTCCTTGACGATATCCTCGCGTTTTCGCAGATCGAACAGATAATCCCGATTCGTCTTATGCTTTACGAGCTTTAGAAGCCGCCGGTCTTCGAGGCCGCAAAGGACGGCGATGTATGCCTTTCGGATGGCAAGCGTCAGCTGGCCGGAGCGAGCGAGTTCTTGCGCATCGGAAAAAAGATCGTGCGAGGTCGTTTCGGAGTCGATGACCTCACCAAGGACGATCCGCTCTCGCCTTCGTGAACTTTCCTTTCTGAACTTTGGTATAAAGTGCGGAACAAGTTTGTAGCCGATAAATCCAAGTCCGGCCGCGATCAAAACAAACAAGATGATCTGCAGAAGCGTCGCAAGATTCGGCATCCCGGTCAATTCGATCGGCTTCGGTGCGGCCCGCGGATATTCTCTGAAAAGCCAGTCGAGAATCCGCTGAAAAAGCCTCGTCAGCGGCGATTCCTGCGGTTCGGCGATCTTGTACTCATCACGTTGCAGGATCTGTCCGAGCGCATCCTTATCACGATCCTTCGTAGGGTCGGACTGCTTAGCGCCAACGAGTTCCGAAACGCTGTCTTCGATGGCCTGCAGCCGGGCGGAAATTGAATCCACAATTTTGCGTCGGTGCTCCGCATCCGTTTCATCACGATACCGTTGGATGTCGGTGTGAAGCCATTTATAGTCGGTCTGGATCGTCGTGCCGCCCACCTCGATCTTTTCCGTAGGAGGAAGGGCCTTTTCGATCATGCCAAGAAGCCGGCCTTCCACCTCGCCCGTGACCGGCCCGGATGCGAGAGCTTTTTGCAGATCGCCTGCCGCAGAGCGCGCAAGGCGAACTCTATCCGCGTAGTCGCTGAGTGTGGCCGCTGAAGCACCGGCAACAAAGCAGATCGAAAGCAGTATCGAAAAGATGAGCGTCCTATATCTCATTCGAGTCCAAGCATTGAGTGCGATGCGGCATTGTCGGGCTGCACCAAAGCCGTAGTCCGATTTTTCGTGTGTCCGAGCGCCGGCTGAAGCGGATTGAAATAATCCGGCGGCAGATCGGGGATCTCGCCAAGCCGCCTGGTCGCGAGCAATTCGATGTCGTATGCTTCGCTCTGAATCCGCGTATCGACGTAAAGCAGCGAAAGGCCGATCATCCAGATCGGGGAAAGGAGCATAAAGCAAAGCTGGCCGATCAAGGAATATAGGACCGAAACCCACAGCGGCAGGATCTCACCATCGGTGAGTTCCACGCCATTTGCCCAAGCAAACCATGCGATCGGCACATAGAGGATCGCAAGCGCGGCAATGGTAACGACCGTAGTAAAGACGAGCAACGCCATCAATCGCCGAACGCTCCAGGTCGAAAAGGAAGAGCTGCGGGCGAACGCCGATCCAACGCCAAGCCCTTCGACCAATATCGCCTGCGGAACGAATGCCACGCGCGAGACAATAAGCAGAGTCAGCCAAAGAATCCCGTAAACGATCGCAAGGCCTACTACAACACAAACGACCACGGCAAGCGGCGGAATTCCCGAAAGCAAATAGCCTAAAATGAAGACCGGAATAGACACCGCGAACAAGCCGACATAAAGGGCTACAACGCTAACGATGACAACGCCTATTGTGATCAGCACCGAAGCGGTCAAAAGGCTCCATATCCGTGAGGTGCAGTTCGCGTAAGTCTGCCGAAACGAAACCGGCTCGTCAAAAATCAGATTCCGAACAAAGTTACGCGAGGCCCCGCCCATTACAATTAGGGTTGCGACGATCTCAACGAACCAAACATTTACGGTTCCGGCAACGAGCGTGACGTAGTAGGTCGCAGTGTCCGACGAGGCAACTGCAGCATCGGGAAAGATGACAGTTCGCGTGAGCAGCGACCAACCGAGGGCGAGAAGCGTGCCGACAACCACAGGCGGCGCAGCTATCAGCATAAACACAACGAAATTCCGGCGATAAAGCCGGATCGTCCGGTCGATCAGATCGCCTGCGCCGAGCGATTTGACCGTCTGTCCTGATGCTGTTGAGGAAAAGAGCATAGAGTTTACGGGGCAACGGCATTATATCCGAAGCATCATCGAGGGCTTAGCCGTGCTTTGTCAGAATATGATGATTCTTGATCTTCGAATTCAGGGTTGTTGCATTAAGTCCCAATAGGCGCGCGGCTCTGGATTGATGCCCGCCGGTTCGCGCAAGCGCCCGGCGGATGAGATCAACCTCGAACTTTTTGACCTCATCATAGAAATCGACACCATTTGAAATATCGATCTCATCCGAAGTGCCTTCCGATTTTTGCATCATTTCAACGGCAAGCTGCGGATCTATGACCTCGGGGCGCAAACAATCAACGGTTATCTCATCATCTGGCGCGATGACGACCGCTCGTTCGATGATGTTCTCAAGTTCGCGAACATTGCCCGGAAATGGATATGCTTCAAGAAGCGCAAGGACTTCGGGCGAAACCGTATCGCTCATCTCGCGGCCATTCTCTTCCGCATACTTGCGGATAAAATGCTGAGCAAGCGGTAGAATATCTTCGCGGCGGTCTCGGAGCGGCGGAAGTTCGATCGGCACGACCGAAAGCCGATAATAAAGATCTTCCCTGAACGTCCCACTTTTGACCGCTTCTTTCAGATCGACGTTCGTTGCCGCAATGATGCGTACGTCCACCTTTGTCGGCACAACATCGCCAAGCGGCGTGAATTCCCGCTCCTGGATGACACGCAGCAGACGAACCTGTATCTCAGGCCGTAGATCGCCGATCTCGTCCAAAAATATCGATCCCGTATCTGCCGCCTCGAACAACCCTTTCTTCGAACTAACAGCACCGGTGAACGCACCTTTCGTATGGCCAAAGAGTTCGGATTCAAGGAGTTCTGCGGGAATATTCGAACAATTTACGATGATGAACGGAGCATCAGCACGCGGGCTCGAAGCGTGGATGGCTTTTGCGACAAGTTCTTTTCCCGTTCCGCTCTCACCCGTGATAAGTACGGTCGAGCGCGCCTGAGCAACACGTTCCACCAGGCGAAAGATATCCTCCATTACGTCAGAACGCCCTATGAAACCGTCGCGTTCGACGCTCTTGACCATCGCCTGACGAAGGTGGCGACGCTCTTCCTGATTTCGCCGGTCGCGAATTCCGCGAGCGACAAAGGCAAGAATCTGTTCGTTCTGAAAAGGCTTACGAATGACGCCGGCGGCACCTTTCTCCCACGCAGAGATCGCCGTATCGAACGTCGCATACGCTGTGATCATCAGCACGATCGCTTCAGGATCCATCGCGATAAGCCGTTCGAGGGCCGTCAATCCGCCGATGCCCGGCATCGACACATCCATCAGGACCGTGTCGTAGGTCTTTTGAGAGTATGCTTCGAGGGCTTCCTCACCCGTTTTGGCAAGATCGACCTTGTAGCCCGCACCGGAGAGAATCGTCTCCAATACGTCCCGCATTATTTCTTCGTCATCGCAGATAAGGATATTCCCTTTCTTTGCCATAAGTTCTGACTATACAATTGGTTGCCGAAAGCGTCTATTTCACAAGATCGATATGAGGCGAATTCGTGTCGCCAAACTTTAACGAGTTGGATGCCGTAATATACTCTAAACTTTGTATGAACCGCGGCATTGGCTCGACGGTCAAGTTCAGGAAAATTTTCTTATGGCTCTTTCGAAATCAGCAAAGGTCGCTTTCGGCATTATCGTGGGCGTTCTCATCGTATGCCTTATCGGCATTATCGTCATCGCTCTGCTCTTTGAGTCCCTTAGCCGGCCGAGTGTACCGCAGAACAGCGTTTTGGTCTTGAAGGTAAGCGGTTCTATGCCGGATTATGTTCCGGACCAACCTTTTGAACGCGCTCTCGGCATCGAACAGGAGCAATCTTTCACAACTCTACTCACGCAGCTTCGAAAGGCAAAAGTTGACGGACGCATCGGGGCCGTCCTTCTCGATATCAATTTCCCGGGAATCGGCTGGGGCAAGGCCGAGGAATTGCGTGGTGCGATCGCTGACTACAAGTCAGGCGGCAAGCCGGTATTCGCGTATCTTGAGCTTGGCTCGAACAAGGAATATTACATCGCGACCGCCGCCGACAAGATCTTTGTGCCGCCGCCGGGAGATCTTCTCATCAACGGCTTTGCCGCCGAGGCGATGTTCTACAAGGGCTCGCTCGATAAACTTGGCGTCGAGGCCGACGTCATTCAGATCGGGCCGAAGTATAAAAACGCGCCCGACCAATATACAAAAACCCAAATGGGCGACGGCCAGCGTGAGGTGATCGACGCGATCCTTGACGAATACTACGGCCGCTACACCAGCGCTGTAGCGCAAGCACGCTCGAAATCCGTCGAAGACGTGAAAGCATTGATCGACAACGCTCCGTACACGCCCGCCCAAGCGAAATCGCTGGGCCTTATCGACGACGCACTTTACCGCAATGAGGTCGATGATGCACTAAAAGCAAGGCTCGGCTACGCGGCCGAGACGGAGTTGAAGACGATCAGCGGCTCGAGGTATCGCGAAGTTCCGACAGACTCGGTCGGGCTTAGCAACGGCGAAAAGGTCGCGGTAGTGTTCATCTCGGGAGCGATAAATACAGGGAGTTCTTCGAGCGGCCTGCTGAATGGCGATATGGTGGGTTCAGATACGATCGTAAAGGCCGTCAACGATGCCGCCAAGGATGACTCGATCAAGGCAATCGTTCTCCGCGTGGATTCGCCCGGCGGCTCGGCACTCGCATCTGATCTGATGTGGAAGGCCATCGAGAATGCGAAAGCGAAGAAGCCCGTCGTTGTCTCAATGGGCGACGTCGCGGCTTCGGGCGGTTATTATGTTGCGTGCAACGCGAACAAGATCATTGCAGAACCGACGACGATCACGGGTTCGATCGGGCTTTTTATGGGTAAACCGGTCGTCAAAGGCCTATATGACTGGCTTGGCGTTTCGAACGAATACGTGATGCGCGGCAAGAACGCCGGTATTTTCCGTGAGACGGTCAAGTGGACGCCGGAAGAACGTGCAAAGATGGTCGAACAGGCAAATGCGATCTATTACGACAGCTTTGTTCCAAAGGTCGCACAGGGCCGGAATAAAACGCCTGAAGCGATCAATGCTCTCGCTCAGGGCCGCGTTTGGACCGGCACGCAGGCAAAGGAAAATGGCCTCGTGGATGATTTTGGCGGCCTTGAAAAGGCGATCTCCGTCGCGAAGGAACTTGCGCAGCTTCCGGCAGACAAGGATGTTCGCCGCGTGCTTTATCCTGTCGGAACTCCATGGCTCGAATCCTGGTTCGGCGGAAGTCAAGATCAGGATGCAAAGGCAAAGAAAGCTCAGGAACAGCTGCTTTCTCAAATGCCGGCCGACGTCCGCCGAGCATTCCGTTATGCGGCTATGCTCGATCGTATGAAAAATGGCGAGGCAATGGCATTGATGCCCTATGAACTCACGATCAGGTAGCTGAAGTTCTGACTTAGAGCAGATGCTTGAGAGCGACGGGCAAAGATCTCGGTAATGCGCCCGATCCGTACGTTCGCCGCGAGAGCTCGAAAACACGAACTTCCGCTTCCTGCAGCAGTTCGTCGGGCGGCAGGTCCTCCTTCCGCTCGTAACAGGCGTGAGCAATGCACGGAAGCGGCTTCGCCGTGTGATGCACCAAACAGCCCGTGTCACGTTCAAATAGCGGACATGCGTATGTTTGCTGATTATCCTCGGCAGCATTTTCCAGCCCGAATCTTTCTACCGTATCTAATATCTTCCGGCGAATGGAAGCTTGTTTTTCAGCAGGAAGTTGCTCGATCTCCCGCGCTATCGCGACCGCCTCGAGCCGCGTGATGCGAACATTCACAAAGTGCGCGTCGAGGCAGCAAGCTCCTTTGGTCTCGCAGGTCGAACAGTCTTTCGCCTTGTGCTCGAAACCGTGCTGAATACGTTCGGCAAACCGGCTTCGAATCTCCGCAAGCCTTTCGAGGGCGGTTTTCTCATTAATGAATCTCATTTCCTGCCTACAAATACATCGGGCGGCCACGCGTTCACATCGAGCCCTCAGAATGTTAGGATTATTTCAATTCTTGTCTCCTTGGGCAATTCCTCCCGGCAGTAAAGAAATGACAAAGACGATCTCAGCTTTAATGTTCTCCTGTATCTTGTTCGCATCCACGACATTCGCTGTTGGTGACCACATTACCTTGAAGAATGGCGATCGCATAACCGGCACGATCGTGAACCGGTCCGATGAAGCGATCGAGGTGGAGACGACATATGCGGGCGTGATCAAGATAGCCGCCTCGATGGTCGAGAAAATATCTCCGGAACCGGTCGCCGAAGCAAAGCCGGAAGCGAAGACTCCAATAGACACCGAGAAAGCACAAGCGAAGGTGTCGGAGGCTCCAAAAAAGGAAGCGCAACCTAGGCTTTTCGGCAAAGGACGGGCTTTCGGTTTTTTCAGCGGTTGGACCGGCAACGCTGCGATCGGCTATAACTATGCCTCTGGCAACTCGGAGACAGCAACTTTGACCACAAGTCTCCGGGCGGTCAAAGATGGGCACAAAGACAAGTTGACCGTTTATGCCAGAAGTCTGTGGTTTTCGAGCCGAGGATCCGGCACCGCGATCACGACCTCAAATGCGTTTTGGGGCGGCGCACGCTACGACCGCAATATCGACAAAAAGCGGTTCGGTTTCGTCTCGTACGACTTCGAGCGTGATCGGCCAAAGAAACTGATCTTCCGTTCGATCGTAGGTGCAGGCCTTGGGCATCACACGATCAAGAATGATCGAACCGAACTTGATCTCCTCGGTGGAATAGCCTGGAACCGAACCTGGCAGGATGACGCGAAGACCGACACGCCCGAAGGGCTCGCGGGCACCGTGTTCAAGCACAGGTTCAATGGCCGCCTTAAGATCCTTGGAACTCTTACCTTTTATCAAAACATTACCGATAAGCAGGAGTTCCGCTTTATCAGCGATTCGACCGTTTCTGTCGATGTAACGAAGCGCGTCGGCGTGTTCTTTACGATCGGGAATCGCTTTAATAACGATCCTCCGCTGAATACGGAAAAGAACGATTTCCTTTTTACGACCGGCCTCAAGTGGAACTTCGGGAAGGCCAAGTAGCTTTCCGCGTTGCGGCGCGACGCGAAATACATCAGAATAGTGATGATGCTAAAAGAAGGCGACAAGGCACCAAATTTCTCATCCAAGGATCAGGACGGCAAGACCGTTAAGCTCTCTGACTTCAAGGGAAAGCGGCTCGCTCTTTATTTTTATCCAAAGGACGATACGCCGGGCTGTACGAAAGAGGCTTGCTCCTTTCGCGATGCCGACGCCGTTTTTAACAGTAAGGGCATCAAGGTTCTGGGCGTTTCGACCGATGATGAGAAGTCGCATCAGAAATTCATCTCGAAATTCCAGCTTCCCTTTGACCTTCTCGCCGATACCGACAAGAAGATCGTCAATGATTATGGTGTTTGGGGCGAGAAATCGATGTACGGCCGTAAATATATGGGTACATTCCGAAAGACGTTCCTTATAGACGAACAAGCCAAGATCGTGAAGATCTTCGACAAGGTCGATGTTTCAAAACACGCCGACGAGGTTCTCGCGGCTTTCGGAGAAAAGTGAAAAATCTAATAATACTTTCAGCAATTCTTAGTCTCGCGGTGATTGCGGGCTGCCAATCGGCGGCACCGATCGCGATCTCAAAGGACAATAATAATAGATCCACGGGAACGATCGCAGTCAAAACTCCAACGCCCGATCCGCACGAAGAGGCGATGGCGAAAGCTCCGCGGATCACGCTCGAAGATGCAAAAAAGGCGTTTGATGCGAAAGAGGCGGTCTTTATAGATTCCCGCAGCCAGTCGGCATTCGATGTCGAACACGTCGCGGGTGCGATCAACATACCGATGCTTGCCCCCGAGGCGGAGTACAGCAAGATCCCGAAAGGCAAAAAGATAATAATCTACTGTTCCTGACCGAACGAACATACGAGTGCCGGTCTGGCAGTCAAACTTATCGAAAAAGGTTACAAAGACGTTTTTGCAATGAAGGGCGGTACAGAGGCTTGGAAACAAGCAGGCTACCCGATGGAAAAGAAGAAGTAGGAACTCTCTTTCAAAAAGACCAAGGCCCGCTGCATTTCTCTACTATGCAGCGGGTCTTTCCAGTACATCACAGATCCGACCGGCCGTCTTGCCGTCCCAAAGCGGCGGTATTTTGAGTTCCTTGCTTCGCCCGTCGAGCGATGTGATAGCCTCGGCAACGATCGTCTCAGGATCAACGCCAACGAGCACGTTCGAACCCATCTCGATCGTGATCGGACGTTCGGTATTTTCACGCAAGGTCAGGCAAGGGATGCCGAGCACGGTCGTCTCCTCCTGCAGCCCGCCGGAATCCGTCAAGACGAGCTTTGCTCCGCTGTAAAGCCGCAGAAAATCAAGATATCCGAGCGGTTCGATCAGCCGAACTTGAGAACCGGCGATCATTTCATCGAAGCCGAATTCCGTAAGCTTTTGCCGCGTCCTCGGGTGAACAGGAAAGATTATCGGTAGCCGTTTTGATATTTTGACCAACGCACCGACGATGCCTTCAAGTGTCACGCGATCATCTACATTCGACGGGCGGTGAAGAGTCGTGACGGCATATTCGCCCTCGCTTACGGCAAGCTCCTCGCGGATATTCGATCGCTCCGCGACCTTCAAATGATCAAGCAGCGAATCGATCATCACGTTCCCGACGAAGCAGATCTTGCTCTCATCGACGCCTTCACTACGGAGAGTTTCATCCGCGTCTGGCGAAGGCGTAAGCAGAAGATCGGAGATCGAATCCGTGAGCACACGATTTATCTCCTCAGGCATTGTGCGGTCTTTGGACCGCAAACCCGCCTCGACGTGTGCGACCTTGACGCCCATCTTCGCCGCGACAAGAGCACAGGCGATCGTTGAATTTACATCACCGACAACAACGATCCAGTCCGGCCTTTCCTTTTCTACGACCGGTTCGAAGAGCGTCATGATCTTTGCCGTCTGCTGCGCGTGGGACGCTGAGCCGACGCCAAGATTGATGTCAGGCTCCGGCATCCCAAGATCGCTGAAGAACGCGTCCGACATCGCTTTATCGTAATGCTGGCCGGTATGCACTATCATGGGCGCGAAAGCATCGCCTCGCCGCTTCATCTCGGCGTAAATCGGCGCGACCTTCATAAAATTCGGCCGTGCACCCGCTATTAGGAGAATTTTTTGCATGTCCACCGAAACTACAACCGCACGATCCGTGCATGGCAGCCCTTTCTGATCTCCGGTGAAAGAGCGTTGCGGGTATCGACAACGACGCCGGCGAGTTCGCAGAGGCGGTTGTAGTCCACCGTCGAGTGTTCCGTACAGATCACGACGCAGTCAGCTCCCGAAATAAGCTCGTCCGTAAGTTCCTGATTATAGAGCGGCTCGCCGTGTCCGATCGTGTATGCGTGGTCGAATGTCACTTCCTCGACGAACGGGTCGTGATATACGACGTCGGCTCCGTCCGCACGCAGAAGGTCTATGATCGAAAGAGCGGGCGATTCGCGCATATCGTCGATATCTTTCTTGTATGCGACGCCCAAGATCAGCACCTTCGATCCGTTGACGGCCTTTTTTTGTTGATTTAGAGCAGCTGAAACGAGATCAAAGACGTAGTTCGGCATCGTCGAATTCACCTGTTCCGCAAGAGAAATGAATTTCGAATCAAAGCCGTGTTGGCGTGCCTTCCACGAAAGATAGTGCGGATCGAGCGGGATGCAGTGCCCACCGATGCCGGGCCCCGGAAAGAACGGCATAAAGCCGAAAGGTTTCGTCGCCGCGGCCCTTACGACCTCCCAAGTATCGATGCCGAGGGCGTTGCAAAGCTTTGCCATCTCGTTCGCCATTCCGATATTGATCGCCCTGAAAGTGTTCTCCCACAATTTGGCGGCCTCTGCCACGCGTGCACTCGACACAGGATGAACCTCGTTTACGATCTGCCCGTAAAGCATCGCGGCGACGTCGGTCGAATCGTCTGAAACGCCTCCGACGACCTTCGGGATGTTGTGCGTCTGGAACTGAGGATTTCCGGGATCGACCCTTTCCGGGGAAAATGCGAGCAAGAAGTCCTCGTCCACGTTGAAGCCCTTCTCTTCGAACATCGGCTCGAGCACCTCATCCGTGGTTCCGGGATAGGTCGTGGATTCAAGAATGATGAGCTGGCCGCCGCGAAGGCTGTCCTGTATCTTTTCGCCCGCCGAAAGGATAAAACTCATATCCGGATCCTTGGTCTTTCGCAGAGGCGTTGGAACGCAGATGATGATCGCGTCACATTCGCCGAGACGGCTGAAATCCGTAGTAGCGATGAGTTTGCCTTCGCCAACGCATTTGGCAACGTTCGCGTCCGGAACATCGACGATGTAGGAAGTGCCGGCGGTGAGCTGCTCGACCTTCTTTTCATCGACTTCGAAGCCGATCGTCGAAAAGCCCTTAAGTGCGAACTCGACGATCAGCGGCAATCCGACGTATCCAAGGCCGATGACGCCGATCTTTGCCTGTCTGTCGGCGATAAGTTTCTCTAATTGTTCTTTGATCATTGTAAGGTTCGAAAAATATCTATTTTACAGGAAATACGGAATTTAGCGCATTTTTGAGAAAAATCCTTCAAACTTTCGAGAATTGTTCGTGACACATGCCAAAAGACCTCCGCAATGAAGACTGAACGCCTCTCTTTTTGCTAAAATTAGCTTGCCTGCCTCTGTTTTTCTGGGCACTTCGCTATGTCCGTCGAGATCTATTCAGCAAATCCTGCCGTTTCAGCCGTTTTGACCGGTGCGGCGCCTCGTCCCGCCCAACTTGCTGCCTCTCGCGGCCTTTTGCCGCTGCCGGGCGAAGATCTGCTCGAACTGCTTGTCGGGCTTGCTAACGGCGATGATGTGGAACTCTCGGCGAATGCTCATGAGACTCTCGGCAGCCAAGCGATCGATTCGCTCGAAATGCAGCTGCGTTCTGAAAAAGCTGCGCCGCCGGTTCTTGCATATTTTGCAG